>Ga0207796_1000368_pt1 | contig 18550 bp, 15 predicted proteins | sample Pon1CUnioCityCA_6_FD_187274 | JGI IMG/M metagenome (GOLD analysis project Ga0207796, IMG submission 187274) | Marine sediment microbial community from Union City, CA, USA - Pond 1C Sediment 1 (SPAdes) | ecosystem: Environmental > Aquatic > Marine > Intertidal zone > Salt pond sediment ...
CTCCGGAGGCCGTCGCGGCTTTCCGCAACGAAATCGCCGGGGAACTGCAACCAGGACAGCGTCTGCTCGATCTCGACGATGCCAACCCCGAATTGCGCGAAGCCATCAGCCGGGCCCGGCGGTTCCTTGGGCTCGCTTCCCTGATGGCGGTTTTGCTCGCGGGTGCCGCGATCGCGGTGGCGGCCCATCACTACGCCAACCAACGCGCCGACTCGGCCGCGGTCATGCGGGCGCTGGGGGCCAGCCGCGGCCGGGTGCTACGGATGTACTTCCTGCGCGTGCTCACGATCGCCGCGATCGCCTCCACGTTGGGGCTGGCACTCGGCTTCGCGGCCCAGTTCCTGCTCAGTGCGATCCTCGGCGAATGGCTCGCCACCGGGTTGCCCGCCCCTGGCTGGCGCCCGGTGCTGTCGGGGCTCGGGGTGGGACTGGTCACGGCCGCGGGCTTTGCACTGCCGGCACTGCTCCGAATCGGCCGGGTCTCGCCGTTACGGGTCCTGCGCCGGGACCTTGGACTGCCGCCCGCCTCGGTCTGGCTTACGGCGGTCCTCGCCATGGGGACGTTCGGTGGCCTGCTGTACTGGCAGGCGGCCGATCCCACCCTCGCCGCCTGGGTGCTGCTGGGCACCGGCGTTGCATTGCTGGTGCTCGGCGCCCTCGGCTGGCTCCTGATCACGCTGCTGCGGCCACTGCGCGACCGTGGCGGGATGGCCCTGCGCTTCGGCCTCGCGAACCTGGCCCGTCGCGGCGGCCTCAGCGCCATCCAGATGGTTGCGTTCAGCGTCGGCATCCTGGCGCTGCTCCTGCTGGCCATCGTGCGCGTGGATCTGCTCGAGGCCTGGGAACGCAGCATCCCGCAGAGCGCTCCCAACACCTTCTTCATCAACATCCAGCCGGGCCAGGAACAGGCCTTTGCCGATCGGGTCGCCGCCTCCGGCCTGCCGCGCCCCACGATGGAACCCATGATTCGGGGCCGGCTGACCGCGATCAATGGCCAGCCGGTCACGGCGGATGACTACGAGGATGACCGTGCCCGGCGGCTGCTCGAACGGGAATTCAACCTCTCCCAGGCCGACGTCCTGCCCGGGCACAACCGCCTCGCGGCCGGACGCTGGTTCGAACCGGGCGCCACCGGCGAGTGGTCGGTGGAAAGCGGTCTGATGGAACGTTTCTCCCTGCAGTTGGGCGACGAACTCACCTTCCGCGTCGCAGGTACCCCGGTGAGCGGGCGCATCACCAATGTACGAGAGGTCGACTGGGACAGCTTCAAGGTCAATTTCTTCGTGATCGGTCCGCAGGCCCTGCTCGAAGCACAACCGCGAACCTACATCACCGCGATGCACCTGCCTCCGGAAAAGGAAAGCGAGAAAAACCGCTGGCTGCGTGAGTTCCCGGCGGTCACCGCAATCGATGTGGCCGCGCTCCTGGCGCAGGTGCGGCAGGTGATCGGACAGGCGACGCGGGCCGTCGAGTACGTGTTCCTGTTCACGTTGCTGGCCGGTCTCACGGTCCTGTATGCCGCCGTCCAGGCGACGCGCGACGTGCGACGCCGCGAGACATCCCTGCTGCGGACCCTGGGCGCGCGGCGGCAACAGATCCGCAACGGGCTGCTCGCGGAATTCGGAACCCTGGGACTGCTTTCGGGCCTGCTGGCGGCCGTCATCGCCAGCGTGATCGGCGCCGTGCTCGCCACGCAGGTATTCGGGTTCGAGTATTCGGTCAACCCGCTGACTTTTGTATTCGGCATCGTCGGGGGCACGCTGGGCATCGGCCTCGCCGGCTGGCTGGGCACCCGACGGGTACTCGACCAGGCGCCCCTGCGCGTCCTGAGAGGTCCCGAGTAGGGCGCGGACGCTCCCCGAGGTCGCGCAAGGTTTTCCGGTTCGGCCCGGATATACTGGAACCATGCGTCATTCACTGCTGACCGACCGCAAGCTGCAGGCCCTGGAGCGCGAGGCGCTGACCCGCCATTTTTCCGGGTCGGATGCACCCGATGTCCAGCTGTCCGCGGCCATCACCTACGCGCTGGACTCGGTCGATGCCTCCGGTCTGCAGACCCACCCGCTGGACGTGGCCGAAATCCTGCGGCAGCTGAACGTCGACCGGCAGACCCTGATCGCCACGCTGCTGATACCCGCAGTGTTCGCCAAGCGGCTGACGCACGAACAGATGGCCCAGCAGTTCGGCGAAGTGGTCGCGCGCCTGACCGACAACGTCAGCGAACTGGTCCGCCGGCGCTTCGAGGCGCCCACCGGCCGCCCCGAACAGGCCGAGCGCCTGCGCCGGATGCTGCTCGCGATGGTCGATGACGTTCGTGCGGTACTGATCAAGTTCGCGTTCCGTCTGCAGAACCTGCGCCTGGCAGCCAAGCGCAACGAACCCGACGCCCGGCTGCTGGCCCAGGAAACGCTGGAAGTCATCGCACCGCTGGCCAACCGCCTCGGCATCGCCACCCTGAAGTGGGAGATGGAGGATCTCTCCCTGCGGATTCTCGATCCCGACGCGTACCGGGCGATCGCCAACAAGCTGGATGCGAACCGCACGGTGCGCGAGCAGTACGTGCAGAACTTCACGCGGGAACTCGAAACGGCCTTGCAGGCCGAGCGCATCGCCGCGCGGGTGTTCGGACGCCCAAAGCACATCTACAGCATCTGGAAAAAGATGCAGAAGAAGCACCTGGAACTGGAGGAACTCACCGATCTTCGCGCCACGCGCGTGATCGTCGATGCCGTCTCCACCTGCTACACCGTGCTGGGAATCGTGCACAACCGCTGGCAGCATCTGCCGCGCGAGTTCGACGACTACATCGCCAACCCCAAGGACAACGGCTACCAGTCGCTGCACACGGCCGTGATCGGACCTGAGGGCAAGGTCGTCGAAGTCCAGATCCGAACCCGTGAAATGGACGAGTTCGCCGAGCTCGGGGTCGCGGCGCACTGGCGCTACAAGGAAGGCGGCCGCGAGGACCAGGCGCTGGCCCGCGCGATCAATTCGCTGCGCCAGCTGCTGGAGTCCGATGGCGACGACCAGGCACTGCTGGAGGAATTCCAGAGCGAGATGCTGCACCAGCGTGTCTTCGTGCTGACCCCGCGCGGCGAGGTGCTGGATCTTCCCGCCGGCGCCACGCCGCTGGACTTCGCCTACACCGTGCACACCGAGGTGGGGCATCACTGCCGCGGCGCCAAGGTCGACGGCCGCATCGTGCCCCTGACCTACCGGCTGCGCTCAGGCCAGCGCGTGGAGATCCTGACCACGCGCCAGGGTGGCCCGAGCCGCGACTGGCTGAATCCCGGCATGGGCTACCTGCAGACCACGCGCGCCCGCAACAAGGTGCGCACCTGGTTCCGTCAGCAGAACCAGGACGAGCATCTGGCCAACGGCCGAGCCCTGCTGGACCGGGAGTGCCAGCGTCTCGGGGTCAGCCAGGTCGATCACGACGACCTCGCCACACGCCTGGGATATCGGCGCTCCGAGGATATGCTGATCGCCCTGGGTGCCGGGGACCTGACCACGTCGCAGGTGGCGCAGAAACTCCAGGTCGACGCGGCCACCCCCATCCCGGTGCTCCGCGCGCGCCGCCGCGCTATCCACGACGGCACGCCGGCGGGCGGCGGAGACATTCACATCCGGGGCGTCGGCGGCCTGCTGACGACGCTGGCCAACTGCTGCCGCCCGGTTCCGGGAGACGAAATCATCGGGTTCATCACACGTGGCAAGGGTGTCTCGGTCCATCGCCGTGACTGCGTGAACATCCTCCGGTTGCCCGAGGAAAAACGTTCACGCCTGATCACCGTGACCTGGGGCGAGGAACCCCCGACCCAGGCGGTGGACCTGCTGCTCGAGGCCCAGGACCGGCCCGGCCTCCTGCGCGATGTCAGCAACGTGTTCGCGAACGCGAACGTGAACCTGCTCGCGGTGCAGACCCGCACCGATCCGGTGGACCGCACGGTGCGCATGGAACTGACGGCCGAGGTCGAAAGCCTGAGCCAGCTGAGCGGGCTGTTCGATCGCATCCAGTCGCTGCAGAACGTCTACACCATCCGGCGCCGCTCCAGCGTGGGAAGCGGCGGGAGGTAAGTCCTTCGCACCCGGGGTCGCGAAGCGGTGCCGCTCAGGCCGGAAACAACGCGGCGCGAAGCATCTTGCGGCGCATGTACGCGATCTGGGTCTGCAGGCCGAGCTCCTTCGGACAGACGTCCTGGCAACCGAGCAGGGACATGCAGCCGAACACGCCGTCGTCGTCACCGATCAGCTCGTAGTAATCGGCATCCTCCCTCGGGTCGCGCGGGTCGAGGCGCAGGCGCGCGATCTTGTTCAGCCCCACCGCGCCCACGAAATCCTCGCGCATGCGCGCCGTGCCGCAGGCGGCGAGGCAGCAGCCGCACTCGATGCAGCGTTCCAGCTCGTAGATCTGCTCGGCCAGTTCGGGTTCCATCCTGGCCTCGAGCCGGCGCAGGTCGACCTCCGCTTCGCCGTGCACCCAGGCTTCCAGCCGCTCGCTCATCGAGCGCATCCACTTCCCGGTGTTCACCGAGAGATCGCCGATCAGCTCGAAGAAAGGCAACGGCGCGAGGGTGATCCGTTCGCCGAGGTTGCTGGTGAGCGTGCGGCACGCGAGTCCCGGACGACCGTCGATCAGCATCGCGCAGCTGCCGCAGATGCCGGCGCGGCAGACGAAGTCGAACTGCAGCGTGGGATCCTGCCGATCCCGGATGTCGTTCAGGGCCACGAACAGCGTCATGCTCGGCGCCTCGTCCAACTCGAACGTCTGCATGTGCGGCCGGCTCTCGGGATCCTGTGGGTTGAAGCGCAGGATGTCGATCTTCAACCGGCGCGCGGCGCCCTCCCCTTGCACGGTCATGGCAGCCTCTCCGTCAGACGTTCATTGCGGCCGCGCAGCTTCTCCGGCAGCAGCGACTCGTATTCCATCAATGCGGCCTGCCGAGCGAAGCGGTCCGCCTCGGGGATTTCGGAAAGAATCCGTTCGACCTCGGCCACGCGCGCCTCGGTGTCGGGGTGGTCGACGTGGTTGCGCGCGCCGTAGCCGCGGAATCCCGGCGGCAGTTCCATCGTGTTCACGTCGATGTCCTCGTAGCCGATGGTGGGCAGGCTGTCCGTTTCGGCATTCCAGGTCGCCAGCGTGCGTTTCAACCAGTCGCGATCGTTGCGCTGCGGGTAATCCTCGCGGAAGTGCGCGCCCCGGCTCTCGGTCCGCAACAGCGCTCCCTGGGCGACACACAGCGCGATCTTGAGCATCTTCTGCACCCGGTAGGCGGATACGAGCTCGGGATTCGCTCCGGCCACCCGCGAGCGCAATCCGATATTCCGACTTCGCACCAGCAATTCCTGCAGTTCGGCGACCGCTTTGGCGAGTTCCTCACCGGTCCGGAAAATCCCGACCCGGTCCATCATCACCTGTTCCATGCATTCGCGGAGTTCGGTCGCGCTCTCGGTTCCACCACCGTGGATCAAGTTGTCCAGATGCGCTTTTTCACGTTGCATGAAGTCCCGTATCAGGCCGGTGTCGATCCGCGACCGCCCACTTTCCGACTCGCAGAAGTCGGCGATGAACTCCGACACGATCATGCCGGACACCACGGTTTCCGCGACCGAATTGCCCCCGAGGCGGTTGAACCCGTGCATGTCCCAGCAGGCCGCCTCCCCGCAGGAGAACAGTCCCTTGAGGGTCGGGCTCTGCCCGGTGTGATCGGTGCGGATCCCGCCCATCGAGTAATGTTGCGTCGGGCGCACGGGGATCCACTGCTCCACCGGGTCGATCCCGAGGAAGTACTCGCAGATATCCTTGACCTCACGCAGGTTCTTCTCGATGTGCGCGCGCCCCAGGCCGGTGATGTCGAGCCAGAGGTGGTCGCCGTAGCGCGAGGGAACGCCCTTGCCCTTGCGCATGTGTTCGGTCATGCGCCGCGAAACCACGTCGCGCGAAGCCAGTTCCTTTTTCTCCGGCTCGTAATCCGGCATGAACCGGTGTCCGTCGACGTCGCGCAGGACGCCGCCGTCGCCCCGGCAGCCTTCGGTGGTGAGAATGCCCGCGGTAATGATGGCGGTCGGATGAAACTGCACCGCCTCCATGTTGCCCAGCGTCGCAACGCCGGTTTCCAGTGCCAGGGCCACGCCGGTGCCCTCACAGATGATCGCGTTGGTGGAGACCTTGTAGATGCGCCCATAGCCGCCGGTGGCGATCACCGTCGCGGTGGCGACATAGGCCGCGAGTTCACCGGTGATCAGGTCCCGAACCACCGCGCCGTGGCAACGGCCATTGTCGTGGATCAGCGCCAGCGCCTCCTGGCGTTCCAGCACCGGTATGTCGTGCGCGATGGTCTGATCCCCGAGCGCGTAGAGCATGGTGTGCCCGGTGCCGTCGGAGGTGTAGCAGGTGCGCCATTTCTTCGTGCCGCCGAAATCGCGCGCGGTGATCAGGCCGTGCGCCTCGTCGGTCTCGGTGATCGTGATCTTCTGCGCGTTGACCACCGACTCGCGGCTGCCCCGTGCGACACGGCTCCAGGGCACCCCCCAGGCGGCCAGCTCCCGGATCGCCTTCGGCGCGGTGTCCACGAACATGCGGACCACCCGCTGATCCGCTCCCCAATCCGAGCCGCGGACGGTGTCCTCGAAGTGGATGTCCTCGTTGTCACCCGAACCCATGAAGCTGTTGCCGAGGCTTGCCTGCATCCCCCCCTGGGCCGCCACCGAGTGCGAACGCTTGGCCGGCACGAGGCTCAGGATCAGTGTATCCAGGCCCCGCTTCTTGACCCCGACCGCCGTGCGCAACCCGGCCAGACCGCCACCGATCACGAGCACGTCCGTGTAGACGACCTTCATGGCATCATCTCCGGCAACGTCCCGGTTTCCGACGCGGCGCGCTCCCAGGTCGGCACGTAGCGTTCACCGGGTTCCCGATCCTCCAGCCCAAGGCGCACGTAGGTGGTCAGCGACGCCAGGCCCAGGAGAATGAAAAAGACCATGAACCCGCGCATCAGCCACTTCAGGCGTTTCCGGCCCAGAACCGGATCACGGGCGGGCAACCAGCCCCACTTGACCCCAACCCGGTAGGAGCCGACTGCGGCATGAACCACCGCGGTGATCAGCAGAAGCAGGTACAGGGGCCACATCCATTCCCCGACCACGCGATCGGAGGATGCGTAGGGGCCGATGTTCGCGGGCTGGGAGAGCATCGTGTAGATGTGCACGGACACCAGGAAGAACAGCGCGAAGCCGGTATACACCTGCACCCACCAAAGCGTGGTGTCTTCGTGGTGCATCACTTTCACGTGATCGCGCAGTACGCGGTATTGCCGATAGCTGACCGGAATCTTGCGCACGGCCAGCACCGCGTGCACCAGCACGAAGGCGAGAATGAAAGCGGAGAAGAGCGTAATGATGATCGGGTATTTTTCGCCGAAGAAGTAATATCCTTCGAAGAAGATCGTGACACGATACATCGCATCCTTGCCCAGGAGGATCGACGCTTCGGCGAACAGGTGGACCCACAAGAAAAGCGCCAGAAACAAACCCGACGCACTCTGCAGAAAGTCCATCCGTGCCGGCCAACGGCCTGTCTCGCGCCGGCCGACCAGTGCTGCCCCGACCGAGAGTTCACCCGTCTTGCTCATCGCCCACCTGCCTTTCCGGTTGAATGCAACGCAACGGGCGCAGCCCACAGCCCGACGCGTTCATGCTAGGGCGGGGCCGGCATTCCGGCATTGATCCAAATCACGGGTGGGGAGACCGCGTCACAACGGCGTCGAAGCCGCTATTCCAGCGCCCATTTCGTGGCACCGGTACGGCAGCAGCCGCTACACTCGGAGCACCCTCGACCGGATATCAACGCATGGCCGCAGAACAGAATCGAACCGTACGCAGGATCCTTCGGGGACTGCAGTCCCGCTACCCGGTGTTCTACCTGGTGGGCTGGGACGAAAGCCGGATCGAAAGCCTGCTGGATTCCATCGCACGCTCCCGTCTTGGCGCCGACGACCGCCTGCGCGTCTGGTCCGCGGCTTCCGGTTTCGGCACCCACGAGGACCCGGCCCGCCCGGCCCGCGATCCGATGGCGGCCATCGCACACGTCGCCGCGGCCCCTGACGAGCCTCCCCTGATGTACCTGTTCAAGGACCTGCCGCCCTGGTTCGAGGAAAACCCGGCGCTGGTGCGAGGGGTGCGCGACCTCTATTACCAGTTGAAGAACGGCCGCACCGCGCTCTTCATGAGCTGCCCGCTGCTGCGCGTGCCGGAGATGCTCAAGAAGGAGATCTTCCTGGTCGACGTGGATCTCCCCTCCGAGGAGGAAATCGTCAGCCTGCTGCAGGGCGACCCGGCCACTGCTGAGCAACCCGCCGAGGAGCTCTTCCAGCTGGCGGCCCGCATGCGCGGACTGTCGATGAACGAGGCCGGACACCTGGCCGCGCGACTGTTCCACGGAACGCCGCTGACGGGGGCCGAAATGCTCGCGGAAGTGCAGGAGGAAAAGGCGCAGATGCTGCGCAAGGAATCCTGCCTGAAGTTCTATCCCTCGAACCTGTCCCTCGACCAGATCGGCGGACTGGAGAACCTCAAGCAATGGGTCACCACTCGAGCCGGGCTGTTCTCCCGCGCCGCCTACGACTCCGGCGTACCCTTGCCCGCGGGCATCCTGTTCATGGGCGTGAGCGGCTGCGGCAAGAGCATGGCGGCGAAGGCCATCGCCGCCGCCTGGAGCCTGCCGCTGGTGCGCCTGGACATGAGTCTCGTGCTGTCGGGAAGCTTCGGCACACCGGAGTATGCGTTCGAGCGCGCCACGCAGATGGCCGAAGAACTCGCGCCCATGGTGCTCTGGGTGGACGAGCTCGAAAACGCGTTCGGGCTCGACCCCAGCGCGGGTCAGAGCGGTGGCAACGTGAACATCTTTTCGAGCTTTCTCACCTGGCTGCAGGAGAAGTCACCCAAGGTCTTCGTCGCCGCGACCGCCAATCGCATCCAGCAGCTCCCGGCGGAACTCATGCGCAAGGGCCGCTTCGACCAGCTGTTCTTTCTCGACCTTCCGAACCAGGAAGAACGCCGGGAGATCCTGCGGATTCACATCCTGCGCAATGGCGGCGACCCGGAGCAATTCGACCTCGACTATCTCGCGGTCACCACCAAGGACTGGAGCGGCGCCGAAATCGAGCAGGCGATCAAGTCCGCCCGCGTCGACGCCTACCGGGACAACCGACCCTTCGCCCAGGCTGACGTGGTCCGCAACGCGATTGCCACCGTGCCCCTGTCGCAGACGATGGTCGAGCAGATTCGCGAGATCAAGAACTGGAGCTTCCGGCGCGCGGTCAACGCCTCACGGCCCGAGGCGAAAACAGGCCGATAGCGCCCATCAACGCGCCCGCGGTGCGTCCGCGACGACTCCTCCCGTCATTGCCGCGGGCAGGAAAACTGGAACGCGCCGGGAAGGACTTCCGGGGCGCCCGCCATCACGCTGTTGATGTCGATGAACACGGCCTCGCCTCGAGCGCTGCGGCCATTCGGCGCAATCTCCAGCGACGTGATGTCGAGACTCTCCGGGTCCAGCCCCCCCAGGTTGTACATCTCCACCGCGCTGGGACCGGTCTCCCACTGGTTATAGGGGTTGTCCGAACGGACCCGAACCGTACCGGTTTCCTCCCAGCCCTCGGATACATCGCGCTCCCGCCAGTCGGCCGGGGAAAACTCGAAGGTCACCGACACGTTGTCCGGCTCGATGATGCTGGCCGCACTTCCGGACAGCGCGCCGAACATGGAGAGACAGCGCCCGACATTCAGGTCGTGGCGCCGGTCGCCCACCTCGACGAAGCCGGTACCCGGCTCGCCATAGCCAACGTTGGCCGCCGGATCTTCGCGGGCCCCGGTTGCCTCCGCCGGGGACGCATCGTCCCGTCCACAGGCGACCAGAACGAGACAAAGAGGCAGGGTAAGCACGAGGTGACGCAGTGCGTTGCTGCAGACAGGCAGGGTCATGGCTTGTCATTCTCCCGGAAGTGAAGCAGGTACCGGGGACTATAGACGCTCGCCCATCTCGCGACATGGCCCCAATAAAGTCATGGTTTCTGGGGCTTCCATGGAGCAATATTGTTTTCTGAAAAAGACATCCATGACACGGGAGTACCGATGGAAACCCGAATGAAATACTGGCTGCCTGCAGGCGTGATCGCGCTCTTCCTGCTCGCGGGATGTTCCGATCCCGGCCCCGCCGAACAGGCAGGCGAGCGCATCGACGAAGCGGTAGAGGAAACCGAGGGGTCCGTCACCGAGGCGGTGGACGAAACCGAGGCAACGGTCGAGGAGGCCGTACAGGAAGCCGAGGACACCATCGATCCGCCGGGTCCGGCCGAGCGGGCGGGCCGCGCCATCGACGAGGCGGCGGAGGAAGTTCGCGACCAGGTCCAGGAGATGACCGACAACTGAGCCCGGTCGTCGAATGCCGCGCGCGCGGCACGCGTCGTCCCTACCGAGCACAGGCCGTGTGCACATGAACCAGAATCGAGTTCTGAGGCTTTACCCCTCTCCCCAGGGGGAGTGCACGCTTGAGGGCCTGTATCTGGATCATCCGATGGGGCACCCCGATTCCGACGCTGCACCGTTCGTCTATACCAACTTCGTATCGAGCCTGGACGGGCGCATCGCGGTCGAGAATCCGCGAGCGGGTCGCCGGAGCGCGCCGCCGGCCATCACCAACCCGCGGGACTGGCGTCTGTTCCAGGAACTCGCGGCGCGTGCCGACGCATTGATCGTCAGTGCGGCCTTCGTGCGCGGTCTCGCCGAGGGCCGTTCCCATGAAAAACTGCCGGTGGGCCAGGATGCGGCCTTCAGCGATCTTCACGAGTGGCGCAGGGAACGAGGCATGCCACCGCAACCGGCCATGGTGATCCTCAGTCGCAGTCTCGATGTCGCCGTCGCCGAGCGCTGCCAATCGCTCGAGCGCGCGGTCTATTTCGCAGTCGGCAGCGACGTGGCGTTGGATCATCGCGCAGCAGTGGAGGCGACGGGTGCCCGAATTCTCATCGCCGGCAATGGACGGCAGGTGGAGGGACGAGCGCTGGTCGACGCGTTGGGACACGAGGGCTTCCGGCGCATCTATTCCATCGCGGGACCGCGGGTGCTGCACACCCTGCTGAAGGGCGGCGTCCTCCACCGGCTCTACCTGACGCACTTCCACAGGCTGCTGGGTGGAACGTCCTTCGACACGTTGCTGGAAGGAGAGCCGCTGGATCCACCCGAATCCCTTGTTCTCCGCTCGATTCATTTCGATGCGGGGCTGGAGGGGTCGGCTGGCCAGTTCTTCGCCGCCTACGACATCGCCTGAGCAGGGTCGGCGGTTCCACCCTCGTGCGCTAGAGCGGCCTAGCCGCGGACGGACCGCTCGACAACCGTGGCTTCCATGACCTCACGGGCCTTGCGGTAGGCGTCCTCGTCGCGTCCATGCACGAGTACCACGAAGAAGCCGCCCTTCAGTGCATCCTGCACCATCGTTGAAAGCCGTGTCTTCTCGATATGCAGGCCAGTGATCGCACCACCCATGCCGCCGATCGCCGCTCCGTATCCCATCACGATCAGGGGTGCCACGACAGGAGCCACGGCAAACAGCATGGGCGCCATCAGTCCAATGGCTCCGGCACCGGCAGCGCCGGCCCCACCGCCGGCCAAGGTCCCGACCGCGGTATCCTTCAGGATCTGGTCACGGGTGCCGCCGGATTCCGGTTCGATATCGCGACTCACCGCGTCCGCGTCCTCCGCGGCCTGTTCCGGTGTGATCAGACGGACTTCCGATGCGTCGAACCCCGCTCCGAGGAAGGCTTCACGGGCGTTCTCTGCAGCCTCCCGGTCCGCGTAGATTCCAGCCAGTTCATGTTTGAAATCGTAGGACTGCATCGTGGATACCTCCTTGGTTCAGGTCACGTGGGAACGGACAGGGCCGACGGCCCCGCCCGTGATCTCATGACGGAGGAGATTTCCGCCAGCGCGGCTTTCGCGCCTGCCACACGGCAAGTGCGAATGCAGGCCCGAAGATCAGCAGAAGAAAGACGGCCGCGGGGAAAAACCGCTCCAGCGCCTGAGAGAGACCCAGAGCCACGGCAAGCGAAGAGAGAACTCCAAACAGGACGGCCGCAGCCACCGTGAAAATCATCACGAAGATCAGGTATGCGGCAAACGGCCTCTGGTCCGCGTGCCGAATGCGCTGCACGACGGGAATGGCGAGGATGAACAGGATCAGCCAGACGAGGATGGCGAACAACGGCGTTCCAGTTTCCATGGGTACCTCCCGGTTGAATCGAACAGGGCGCGCGGGCGGACTGATGGCCCTGCTTCCGGAGCTGCTCTTTTCAATCCATGGGCCCCGCGGGCCTGCGCGCCGATGGGTTCGGCGTCCTGAACCGCTTCGTCACCCAGTGGCAACACCGGAGTCGCGGAAGCGTCGGAAACTGAGTGACGACAATCGATGGATCGTGTCCTTTACCCTAGCACGCCTTGCAGTTGGTGCGAAAAAATGCGTTCCTGGCAACACCACGCCGGCGTTCAGGCATCCGCAAGATCAATCTCCGCAACCAGTGGAAGATGGTCCGATGCGACACGGGAAAGCGGCGTGGCGTGACGATTCAGTTGGAGCAGGCGCCGGCCCGGCCTGACCCAGACCCGGTCCAGGGCCAGCACCGGCAATGCGGAGGGGAACGTCCTGGGCGCGGCGGCCCTCCCGAAGCATCGGTGCAACCGGTGCAGAGGCCGGTCCCACGGGAGCCACTCGTTCATGTCGCCCATCAATACCGTCGGCATCGGATCCGCAGGGTCCAATCGTTCCATCAGCAACCCGATCTGCCTGCGGCGCTCGGTTCTGCCAAGCCCCAGATGCGTGGCGATCACACGCAACGCATTCCCTCGGCATTCGAGCCGGACGTCGAGAGCGCCGCGCGGCTCCCGCCCGGGAACGCTCAGGTCGATCCGCTCGACCTCGGAAAACGCGCACCGGCTGAGCAGGGCGTTTCCATACGTCGCCTCGTTTCGAAACATGGTCGGCCCCGCCAGCGCGCGCAATCCGGTTTCCGCGGCGAGAACGCCGAGCGCACCGAGGTCGCCCGCCCGCGATTCGACCTCGTGGAGCGCCACCACGTCCACCCGCAGTTCATTCACCACCCGTGCGATCCGGTGCGGATCGAAACGACCGTCACGCCCGACTCCTGCGTGGATGTTGTAGGTGGCGACGCGGACGCGACTCACCACGACCGCGACCCCGGTTGGCAACGAACCCTGCTTCCAACCGGCAGACTCAAAAGCCCCGAGTCGTGCAGCTCACCCATGCGATACTCCCGGATCAACGTTTTGCCATCGTCCCACCCGATTCGGTACTTTGAAACCGGGCCGCGTCGCCCACAACTCGAGGGAGAGGATTGCCCCCATCCGCCAGTGTTCAAACAGACTCGTCCGGAGAACCGGTCCTGAACCTGGAACCGGGCCGGAATTGCTGGCGCGTCGAACACGCGCAGCGATTTGCCGTCGCGATCGATGGCGAGGCGTACTTCGCCCAGCTTCGGGACTCCCTGATCCGGGCCCGGCACTTCATCGCAATCAGTGCCTGGGACATTCACAGCCGGGTCGAACTGGTCCGTCCGGATCGGGGGGGAGATGCGATCCAGGGCCCGCACGACGATCTGCCCACGGCGCTGGGAGAGCTGCTGCTGGCACTGCTGGAGCGGAATGAGGCGCTCAATGTCTTCATCCTGCTCTGGGACTACGCGCCGATCTACGCGCTGGAGCGGGAGCCGCTGTTCTTCGGCGATCCGCCCTGGGGGAAGAATGTGTTCGGAGACGGGCCGGAACATCCCCGGCTGCACATGGTTCTGGACAGCGCTCATCCCACGGCGGCGAGCCAGCATCAGAAGATCATCGTGATCGACGGGGCGATTGCGTGGTGCGGCGGCATGGATGTGAGCAAGTGGCGATGGGACACGCAGGCACACAGCGCACGGGACGAACGCAGACGCGATCCGGACGGCAATCTCTATCCGCCTTACCACGACGTGCAGGCCCTCGTCGACGGTGCCGCGGCCGAAGCGCTGATGGCGCTTTTTCTGGAACGATGGGAACGCGCGGGCGGGCACGACATTCGCGGCATTCAGGGAATCGAAGGGACCTTTCCAGGCGATGACGCACGCGCGCCGGCGCCCGATCCGTGGCCCGATGCAGCGGAGGTGTTGCTGCGTGACGTGCAGGTGGCCATCGCCCGCACCCTGCCGGAATACCGGGGCCACGCGGAAGTCCGGGAGGTCGAACAGCTGTACCTGGATACGATCGAACACAGCAGCGAACTGCTCTACATCGAAAACCAGTATCTGACGTCCAGAAGCATTGCCGATGCCCTGTGCCGTTCGCTGCAGAAGGAATCAGGTCCGGAGATCCTGATCATCCTGCCCCGGAAGACCGGGCACTGGCTGGAGCAGCACACCATGGACATCCTGCGTGCGCGCGTTCTGTCGAGGTTACGCGATGCGGACCGCCACGATCGTCTGCGGGTCTTCTACCCGGAGGTTCCGGGACTGGGCGAAGGCTGCCTGATGGTCCACGCAAAGCTGATGATCAGCGACGACCGCGTGCTTCGGATCGCCTCGTCCAACCTCAGCAACCGTTCGATGGGCCTGGACAGCGAATGCGATCTGTGCGTGATCGCCCGCGAAGGCGATGAACGCGGGGAGATTCGAGCGCTCCGCCACCGTCTTCTCGGCATGTTCCTGTCGGTGGGTCCGGAGTCCGTTGCCGAGTCCGAGGCCCTGGTCGGGAGGGACGGGCACGGACTCCTGGCCGCTCTCGATCACGTTTCCGGAGCGCACACCGGCCAGGCAGTGACATCCGGAGACACTCCGGCGCATCTGCACCTCGAAAAGCTCGATGGGCGGATCGATCCTGAGTGGGATCGGCAGCTCCCGGATGAACGCGTGGTCGATCCCGAGCGCCCCCTGAGCGGGGCGCTGCTCACGGATGCCCTGGTCGGGAAGGAGAACCTCCCCCACATGCGCTGGCGGATCCTGACGACGTCGGGCCTGGTGATCCTCCTGTTGGTCCTGGTTGCGGTATGGCGGTGGACGCCGGTGGGCGAGTGGCTCGAACCCCGGGTGCTTGCCGATGGGATCCGCGGTCTCAACGAAACCCCCTGGGGAATGCCATTGGGCGTACTGGGATTCGTATTGGCCAGCCTGGTTGCGGTCCCCGTTACCCTGCTGATCCTGACGTCTTCCCTCGTCTTCGGAACGGTTGCAGGCGCTTCGGTGGCGCTGGTGGGATCGATTCTTTCGGCGGTCATCGGCTATGCCATTGGCCGCATGACCGGGCGCACACTGGTCGAGCGCCTTGCCAATCACCGGGTACGGCGTTTGAGCAGACAGCTTGGACGTCGGGGTGTCCTGACCATGATGACCGTACGGATCGTTCCGGTCGCGCCTTTCGCCATTCTCAACCTTCTCGCCGGATCCTTGCACATCAGCCTGCGGGACTTCGTGATCGGAACCAGCGTGGGCATGCTCCCCGGCATCATCGCGCTTGCAATCTTCGCGGAGGGACTGCTGGCATTGGTCAGCGAGGCCGATCTGCGCGCCGTGGCACTCGTGCTCGTGGGCATTCTCGGGCTGGCCGGTCTCGCATGGCTGGGCAAGCGCCTGCTGCGGGTGAATTCCTGAGCGACCGCGTCGAGGGGACCTCGCCCCAGTGGAAGGAGAACCCAACATGAATCTGAAGCAGTACCGGGAGAAACGTGACTTCCGGAAGACCCGCGAACCGCAGGGCGATCCGGCCGACAGGAACACCGGGCGCAAACCCGTGTTCGTGATCCAGGAGCACGCCGCCTCCTCCCACCACTTCGATCTCAGGCTCGAGATCGACGGCGTGCTGAAGTCCTGGGCCGTGCCCAAAGGGCCATCGACCGATCCCAAGGAGAAGCGCATGGCGATCGCCACCGAGGATCATCCGCTGGACTATGCCGACTTCGAGGGCACGATACCGGAGGGCGAGTACGGTGCCGGCGCCGTGCTGATCTGGGACCGTGGCTCCTGGAAGAACATCACCGAAAAGGATGGCGAGGTCGTGCCCGCCGCGGAGGCCCTCCAGAACGGGCATCTCCTGGCGTGGCTGGAAGGCGGCAAGATCCGGGGGGGCTACGCGCTGCATCGTACCGGAGGCAAGGAGGGCAACTGGCTTCTGATCAAGATGGACGACGACGAGGCCGACCGGCGCCGGAACCCCGTCAGCACCCAGCGCGAGTCCGTCGAGACCGGGCGGACCATCGACGAGATCTCGGCGCGGGATTCGGGCAACGGAGGCGCTCCGCGATGAAACCCGACTGGCTGGACGAGCTCGACGAGAACGTGCGCGAGCAGGTCGATCGAGCGGAGATGCCCGCCGGGAACGACCTGATGAAGGCGACGCTCACACACGAGTCGTTCTCCGATCCGGATTGGCTCTTTGAACGCAAGCTCGATGGAGAACGGGTGCTGGCGGTCAAGGAGGATGACCGCGTTCGCCTGCTGACACGCAACGACAAGGACGCCGGAAGCAGCTACCCGGAACTCGTGGACGCGTTGCAGAGGCAGCCCGCCGGAAGATTCGCCGTGGACGGCGAAGTGGTCGCCTTCAAGGGATCGGTGACCTCGTTCGCCCGCCTGCAGCAACGCATCCAGCTGAAGGACCCGGAGAAAGCGCGCAACACCGGAATCGCCGTGTACTTCTATTGCTTCGACATCCTCAACCTCGACGGTTACGCCACCGCCAGGATCCCGCTGCGCCAACGCAAGCAGTTGCTGCGCGGGGCGCTCGAGTTCGACGATCTGCTGCGGTTTCTGCCTCACCGCAACGCCGACGGCGAGCAGTTCTTCCGGGAGGCATGCGAAAAGGGCTGGGAGGGGCTGATCGCAAAGGATGCCCACGCGACCTACCACCACAGCCGCTCGCGCAAATGGTTGAAGTTCAAATGCACCCGGCAGCAGGAGATGGTCATTGCCGGTTTCACCGATCCCAAGGGCAGCCGCGCGGGCTTCGGCGCGCTGCTGCTCGGCCACTACGAGGACGGGCAGCTGCGCTATGCCGGCAAGGTGGGCACGGGCTTCGACAACCGCCTGCTGAAGGATCTGCGCGAGCGCATGGACACCATCACACGTGACGATTCGCCGTTCGATGACAAGGTGACGGAATCCGGGGTGCACTTCATCGAGCCCGAGCTCGTCGGTGAGGTCGGTTTCACCGAGTGGACACGCGAGGGGCGCCTGCGCCACCCGCGATTTCTCGGGCTCCGGCGCGACAAGGAGCCGCGCGACGTGGTTCGGGAAGACAGGCGATGACGGGCGAACCGGAACGCCGCATCCGTGTCGGAAGGCGCGTGATCACGGCGAAGCGTCTCGACAAGCCCCTGTTTCCGGCCCGGGACGGTGCCGACGCGATCACCAAGGGCCAGGTCATCGACTACTACCAGCGCATTGCGGAAATCCTGCTGCCGCACCTGGAAGGACGGCCCGTGTCCCTTCAGCGCTGCCCCGACGGGATCGACGACTGCTTCTTCCAGAAAAACGTACCGGACCATTTTCCGGACTGGATCGGCAGGGCCCATCTCCCGGCAGCGGACAAAACCGTGGACTACCTGCTGGTGGAGAACGCCGCGACGCTCGTGTACATCGCCGATCAGGGCGCGATCGCGTTGCATGCGGGGCTCTCGCGCGTCGATCGCCCTGAACATCCCGATCGGCTGATCTTCGATCTCGACCCGCCGGACGATGGCTTTCCGGAAGTTCGCTGGGCGGCATCGGTCCTGCGCGATGCCCTCGATGCCATGAGTATGCCCAGTTTCCCGATGACCACGGGTTCCCGGGGACTCCACGTCGTGGTGCCGCTCGATCGATCCGCCAGTTTCGACGAGACCCGTGAATTTGCGCGGCGACTCGCCGGGGAACTCGCGGCGCGACATCCCGAACGTCTGACTGTGGAACAGCGCAAAAAGGCGAGGAAAGGCCGGGTGTTCCTCGATTACCTCCGCAACGCCTATGGCCAGACCGCGATCGCCCCCTATTCGCTGCGCACGCTGCCTGGCGCGCCGGTCGCGGCACCGCTCGAATGGGATGAACTCGACGGGAAACTCCGCCCGGACCGCTGGACACTGGGCAACCTGTTCCGGCGGCTCGGCCAGCGCGACGATCCGTTCAGGGATATTCGTCAACATGGCGTAGCGATCGATACCGAACGGCTTAGCCATTTGTGACCGAACGAGTGAAGGGGCTGAATCGCTCGAGAGAGACCGCCGTCGGAGGCTCAGCCTGGATCCCTACCCTCTAGTACAAGTAGACGGCTTCCAGGGAGGCGAGACTCCTACCGGCTTCGTCGAACAGCTCCATCGTCTGCGCCACGATGCGGAAATGCCGGGACTGGGCCAGCACGTCGGCCAGCGCTTCTTCCCAGTCTCCGAGCGGCGGCGGGCAGGCCATCCGGGTCGAGGCCGCGGCCGAGAAACGGAGTGAGTCCCCTGCCCGCTCATAGCCGCCCACGATGCGGTTGCACCCAACCG
>Ga0207796_1000369_pt1 | contig 18527 bp, 10 predicted proteins | sample Pon1CUnioCityCA_6_FD_187274 | JGI IMG/M metagenome (GOLD analysis project Ga0207796, IMG submission 187274) | Marine sediment microbial community from Union City, CA, USA - Pond 1C Sediment 1 (SPAdes) | ecosystem: Environmental > Aquatic > Marine > Intertidal zone > Salt pond sediment ...
TCGCCGCGGGCGTACCGCTGGCTCAGGATCTCCAGGGCGTCACTTTCGCGGCGCGGCTCCTGCTTTGATGATTGCCCGAGGAACCATACGGCGGCTGCAATGCCTCCGCCGACTAGGAGAACCAATAGTATCAACCCGATCCACATACCACCACCCATTATCATCGTTCCCACCTCCACTTTCAGCATGGACCATTACAGTCCCTCAAGCTCCCAATTCGACGCGCCGCAGCAATTGGGCGTTGATCGCCACGATGACTGTGCTCAGCGACATGAGCAGAGCCCCCACTGCCGGTGAGAGCAGGATGCCCAGCGGTGCCAGTACGCCAGCTGCCAGAGGCAGGGCCACGATATTATAGCCTGCTGCCCACCACAGATTCTGGATCATCTTGCGATAGCTGGCCCGGCTCAATTCGACAACGTTGACCACATCCATGGGATTGCTCTTGACCAGGATGATGCCCGCCGACTCGACGGCTACGTCTGTGCCGCTGCCAATGGCGATGCCCACGTCGGCCCGGGTCAGGGCCGGGGCGTCGTTTACGCCGTCGCCCACCATGGCCACCCGCTTGCCCTCGTCCTGCAGTTGCTGGACCTTCTTGTCCTTGTGCTCCGGCAAAACTTCAGCGAAGTAGTGGTCGATGCCCAACTCGTCGGCCACGGCTTTGGCCACGGCCTCGCTATCTCCGGTCAGCATAGCTACCTCGATGCCCATGTCGTGCAGCCGATCCACGACGCTCTTGCTCTCCTGTCTGATGACGTCAGCCAGGGCAAAAGCAGCCGTTACCTGCTCCTCCTGGACCAGATAGACCACACTTTGCCCCTTGGCCCGGGCTTTCTCGCGGAAGCCAGCCAGCGGCTCCGGAACGTGGAGTTCCAACATCTCCAGTAGGCGTGGGCCACCTACGTGCAGCGTGTGGCCGTCCCGGCTAGCTCGCACGCCACGGCCCTTGATGGCCTCGAAATCGGAGACCTTGGGCAACGATAGCTCGCGCTCCTCCGCCGCCCGCCGGATGCCCCGGGCGATGGTGTGCTCCGAGTCACTCTCCACGGCGGCAGTCAATGCCAGCGCCTCTTCTTCATCCAGCCCATTGGCTGTGGTAATGTCTACCACGCCAAACTGCCCCTCGGTCAGCGTGCCGGTCTTGTCGAATATCACTGTATCGAGTTCGCGCGCTTCCTCCAGCGCCAATCGGTCGCGGACTAGTACGCCGTTGCTGGCTGCCATGGAAGTGGTGATGGCCACCACCAGCGGCACCGCCAGCCCAAGCGCATGGGGACAGGCAATGACGAGTACTGTCGCCACCCGGGCAATGACGTCCACGTCAAAGCCCACGGCCACGGTCCAGGCCACTGCAGTCAATACCGCAACTGCCAGGGCGACGTAAAAGAGCCAGCCAGCGGCCTTGTCGGCCAGAATCTGCGTATCGGACTTGCTTTGTTGGGCTTCATCCACCAAACGCATGATGCCGGCCAGGGCTGTCTCGTCGCCGGTGGCCGTCACTCGCACGCGCAGACTGCCGTCGCCGTTGATCGTCCCACCGATGACCTGGTCGCCAGGCTCCTTGAGTACCGGCTTTGATTCGCCGGTGATCATCGCCTCGCTGACCTCGGACTCGCCCTCCTCCACCTCGCCATCAGCCGGGACGCTGCCGCCGGGCCGCACCAGAACCAGATCGTCATTCTCCAGTTCGGTGACGGCTACTTCTTCCGTATCACCATCGGGCAATACCCGCTCGGCGGTGTCGGGCATGAGCTTGGCTAACTCGTTCAAAGCTCCTGAGGCCTGGCGCACACTGCGCATCTCGATCCAATGACCCAGCAGCATGATGACGATCAATGTCACCAACTCCCAGAAAAAGCCGGTCTGACCTGGTAGAAATAGCGAAGCCAGACTGTAAACTAGGGCCACTGAGATAGCTAACGATATCAGGGTCATCATCCCCGGTTTGCGGTTTCGCACCTCTGGCAATGCCATCTGCAGGAAAGGGATCCCGCCATAGACAAAGACTATCAAGGCAAAGACCGGCGTGATCCACTCACTGCCCGGGAAATCGGGAACAGTATATCCTAACCAGTCCTGGAGAGTTGGGCTGAAGACCAACACAGGGATCGATAGCACCAAAGAGATCCAAAAGCGCCGGCGGAACATTTGCTCATGGCCGGTATGGTCCGTATGGTCTTTGTGATCTTTGTCATGGCCGCCGTGCTCCCCGTCGTGGGCATCGTGGCCCGCCTCATGTTCGGCGGCCTCTCCATCGTCTGCCTGATGCTCCATATCGCGACCAGCGGAACTCGCGCCGTGACTGGCGTGCTCCTCGTGCCGCGAGTGCCCTTTGTCCTCGTCCTCTTTTTGGTGATCATGGTTCGTCATAGTGTTTTCATCCATAATAGGTTCGTACCTCCCCAATATCGATTATATCACAGCAAGCCAGCGTGCCAGCGACGGGCCTGGTTGGACAACAGTTGGCTTTGGTTGGCCGGTCGCTCCTTCCCAAGTGCAGTTCCACCAGGCATTGGGCAAGGGTCCACGCTCGCCCACAAAAACACAAGGGGGTGGTCCTGAAAGCGCCCACCCCCTTGTGATATAGCCTCGCCGGCCACGCTCAGATTCTCAGTCGTGGCCCTCTGTCATAGTTACAAAGCCACCGTGCCAACTGTGGTACCACACGTCGCCGCTGTTGCCATGGACGCTGAGCATGCCCTCGATCAGACCGTCGTTCAAGAAGTGCAGCGTATAGTAACCATAGAATTCGTCCGCTTCCCCAGCCGTCCGGCCTGGCAGGTTGGCATCCAGCCAGCGCTGGGCCACGTCCTCGGCCTCCTGGGCTGATAGGGTCATCTCGCCGGAGGCATAGCTCCCCCTCATACCCATCATCCCGCTTCTGCGGCCCATCATTCCGTACTTGGCGTTCCACATCATGTTCGGACCAGGCTCCGGCCCGATGGCGCCGCTGTCCTTGTCAACCAGGAGCTCCATGGCGCCGATGCCCGTATCCTCCTCGGCGACGATGGCATAGTAGTTGCGCTCGAACTCCATCACCTCGGTGACATGCAGCCCGGTATAGCCCAGACCATCAATATACTTGTCGATGGCTGTATCCACGTCCTCCAGCGAGGAAACGTCCTCCCCATTGGGAGCCACGTACCCCAAGCCGCAGGGCATGTCCTGGGCAGAGCCAAAGGGCGTTCTATTCCAACTCCAGTTACCGCCCATCATTCCGGGCCCCATTCCTGTGGGTCCCATCGCGCCATAGCCGGACTCGCCGCCAATGCAGGGCATGTCCTGGACGGGGGCGCCTGCCATGCCGTAGCCCATCATGTTGGGGCCCCAGCTTTGCCGGCTCCACATGGACCCAGCCCAGAATCCGGCAGCCACCAGCATCACAGCCAACGTAATCGTCCCTATTACAATCGCAAAAGTCTTCATCTCTATTCCTTCTTTCCCTGTTCTTGGTGTTATCTCTGCCCTTTTGGGGAGAGCGTTTCTTTCATCAAGTCATATTCCTCCCGGCTGATCTCGCCCCGGGCAAGACGTACCTCAAGGATGTCGCGGGCGCTCAGGTCCCGGCTGGTCGGAGATCTGCGGAGCGGTGGGAACAGCGCCCAGATTAACCAGACAGCCAGGGCAATCAGCGCTCCGCATAGTACCACCATCAATAGCGGACCCAGTCCCATTCCGACCCCCATCTAGCGCAATAGCAGTTCCTTCATGCGCTCAAACTCCTCGCGGTCGATCTCGCCGCTGGCATAGCGCCTCCTGGCGATCTCCAGGGGAGATTCTCCCTCCGCAGCCGATCGTGAACCCTGACGGGCCAGGCCGGCGACCAACAAAGCGATTCCGCCGATGATCGCACCCCACAAAATGAACATGAGTATCCCTCCGCCACCAGCGTGCATTCCCCAGCGGGAACTGTAGCTGTCGAACATGCCCAAGCCAGACTGGCAGCATCCGCCGCTCCATACCTGGCTACCCAGTAGCCAGCCTCCAGCCAATAGGACCATCACGGCGAGCGCAATGCCAATGCCGATAATCGTATTTCGTGTCTTCACTTATCTCCTCCGGTCTTGCGACCTCCGAGAGATCTTGTCCCTCGGAGGTCCTGCAATTTCGTCAAGCCAAGTCCTGCAGCATGAGCTGGTACTCTTCGCCGGTAAGCTCACCACGAGCGTACCGTGCCTGCAGAATCTCGCGGGCTGCCGGCTGCCGAGTCGCTTGGGATTGCGTCCACGAAGTGGTTCCCTGCGAGGCACCAAATCTGCGCCACAGCCAGAGGCCCAGGAACACCAGGCCCACCAGCAGGCCTATCGTCAAGAGCGTGCTGAGCAGGCCACCTATCAGGCCCAGGCCGCCCATACCGCCTCCAAAACCACCCATCATACTGTCCTCCCTTTCATTCCAGGAGCAGCCGACATGTTGGCTGCTCCCCTATTCTCATCGTTGAGGTCAGTATAGCAGGGTGGGTTAAAGGAACCATAAACGGAGATTAAAGATTTGGTAAAGAAAAAAGAGCGATGTCACATCGCGAGACATCGCTCCTGGCAAGTGAGGAGTTTGGGGTCAGGCAGTTGGCAAGGTGAATGAGAAGGTGCTACCCTGTCCTGGTCCGTCGCTGGCGGCCTGGATCTGCCCATCATGAGCCTCCACCAGGTGGCGGGCGATGGTCAGGCCGATGCCGCTGCCACCCCCAGCCCGCGAGCGCGACTTGTCCACCCGGTAGAAGCGCTCGAATATGTGGAGCAGGTGCTCTGGGGGTATGCCAACGCCCGTGTCCTCCACCGAGAACCGAACCCGATCGCCTTCGGTTCGAGCGGACAAGCAGACCCTGCCGCCTGATGGCGTGTATTGCAGCGCATTCCCTATCAGGTTGAGCAGTACCTGGCCGATGCGATCCTCGTCGACGCGGATTGGGGGCAGATCCGCGGGCACGTCGATCTCCAGCGCGACGTCCTTGTCCTCGAACTGTAGGCCCAGTCGTCGCACAACGCCGTCGATGAGGCGTTGTGGCTCTGTGGGGCGCAGATCCAATTCGTAGGCCCCCGACTCGAACCGGCTGAGTTCCTGCAAATCGTGGACAAGGCGTTGCAGCCGGTCAGCCTCACGGTGTACCTGCTGGAAGGTGGTCGCTTCGGACGGCAGCACGCCATCGATCAGGCCCTCCATGTAGCCCTTGATCGATGCCAGTGGGGTGCGCAGCTCGTGGGCCACGTTGCCGATCAGCTCCAGACGGAGGGCTTCGGTCTGTTGCAATTGGGTGGCCATCCGGTTGAAGCTGAGAGCCAGGCGCCCCAACTCATCTAGATCCTCGCGATTCGCCCTGCCAGGCATGCCTACTCGTTCCCCATAATGGCCGTCGGCGATGCGCTGACTGGCGGCTTGCATCTCTTGCACCGGCAGCACTACCCGCCGGCTGACAATGATGCTGAGGAGTACTGCCGCAACAAAGGCCGCCGACCCGGCGAGAAGGACGGCCTCTGTGACCGCGTTGCGGAAGCTACTGAAAAAATCGAGTTCCATCATCATGGACATGCCGCCCATCGTCTCAGCCATGGTGGCCATGTGCCGCTCAAAGGCGGTGGGCACCGCTAGCTCTGCTGCGGTAGCCAGGACCGCGACACCCACAATAATGATCACCAGGTAGGACAGAAGTAGCTTCAGGCTCAGGTGTCGGCGAATATAGCCTAGCATCCTTATGCCTCCTCATCTTCGAAACGATACCCCACCCCCCGCACAGTGACGATGAAACGGTCGTCGCCTAGCTTTTGCCGGATGTGGCCAATGTGGACATCTACTACCCGTTCCTCTCCATAGAAGTCATAGCCCCATACCTGCTGCAGCAGCTGCTCCCGGCTGAGGACCATCCCCCTGTGCTTGGCCAGGGTAACAAGTAGATCGAACTCGGTGGCTGTGAGCTTTACCAAGTCGCCGTTCACCCATACCTCGCGGCTGCCGGTGTCGATTCGCACGTGGCGAAACGCCAGCAGTGTAGCGTCGGCTGGGCCGACGCCATCGCGTATGCGACGCAGGGCGGCTTTGATGCGGGCCACCAGCTCGCGCGGGCTGAAGGGCTTGGTCAAGTAGTCATCCGCCCCCACCGACAGGCCGACGATCTTGTCTGTCTCCTCTGACTTGGCTGTGAGCATGATGACATAGACATCAGACTCGCGGCGCAGGTGGGTGAGTACCTCGATGCCATCCATGCCTGGCAGCATGATGTCCAGCACGATCAGATCCGGCTTGTGGACCCGTGCCGCCTTGAGGCCTCCGGGCCCATCCATGGCTGTGTGCACCTCATAGCCCTCGCGACGCAGATAGGCTGTCACCAGGTCGAGGATGCTCTGTTCATCGTCGACAATGAGGATCTTGGCATTGGGCACGAGGCGCCTCCTTGGATAGCGATTTCACAGCATCAATGGTACATGATGGGGTGAGGGTTGTCAAGGGTGGGGCGGAAAACCTGCGCTTTGCGCCCCCTCCACGGTCTCAAGTGTCCGCAGACCTGGAGATATGCTCATGGAAATTCGGTGGTCATTGACAGCCCGCTTCATCTGTGGTACTATGGTATCCACTCACGACTGGCACCGAGAGCCGCGGTACAAGGGTTCTGCGGCCTCTCGTAAGAACTGAGAACAGGTACAACCAAGTGGCGACTAGCCAGAGAATTACCTGGATTGAGCAGGCAGGGGCAGCTTCGCAAGCTTGTTCGGGCGGGGGGCGGCGCCAGGGAGTTCCTTTCCTGGAGTTGCCCAGCTCTGGTCTACCACCCGGCGCACATTGGTTGATGACGCGATGCTTGACCGGGACTGAATCGTGGCTCACCACGCCGACACCGACGTCCGTCCGCAACTAATCTACAATACCATGTAGCGACAGCCAGGACCCAGCTTTTCTGGCTGCCGTCCTTTGTGATAACCATAAAACAAGAGGCCATCTGCGCGCCGGAATCGGGGATGCGCCGTGGGTGGCTCTGCTAGGCTGTGCATTTTCGGTTTGTGGGTGTTCCAGAATCAGGAGGTTGCCAGGATGGAGCCAACCGGCTTTTTCGAGATTCAGATTGAGGATCCAAAGCAGGCGCGCGAGCCCGGGAGTGGGTTGCCTGCTGGCGCCACCGAGGCGGATAAATTCCCGGTGCGTCTTGGATGGATACAGGGCGTGCCCTACCTCATCGATTTGGGCAGCTCAAAGGTCCTGGTGAACGGCGCTCCGATTGCCCCATATCAGCCAGTGCTAATCCAGGCAGGCGACACCATCTCCATCGGCAACACGCGCCTCACCTGGCGAGCTGGAACGGAGGACGGCCAGCCCGAGCAGGAACCACAGGAGACTGAGGCTGTTGAGACGACCGTTGACGGAGCTCAAGAGGCCGTGGAGCAGCCGGTGGTGCAGGCCGAGGGCGGCGAACCTGAGCCGACTGAACCTGAGCCCGCTGAACCGGCCGATGCGACCCTGCTCATCTCCAAGCAGGTGGTTGATCAGGTCAAACCTGAGACGCCGGATGCCACGCTGCTTGTCCCCAAGCGGGGGGCCAAGACCCCCGAAGCCGACGCCCCAGATCCGACCCTTCTTGTCTCCGGGAGGCCGGCCCAGCCATCCGAGCCTGGCACTCCCAGTGCGGAGGCTTTGGCGCCTGCCGAAGGTGCTGATCTGCCTGGTGAGACGACTACATACCGTACGGCGTGGGTCGACATGGCCCAGGTTGTCGAGCAGGATACAGATCTGGAATTCGTCTCCACGACAATTCTACGGGACACCTCCATCCCGCACCTTGTTCTGCACCTTCCTGACAGGACCTGGGAGGTGCAGTTGACCGGTGATGCTGTGACCATCGGGCGTGGCAGGCGCAACGATATACAGATTGCCGACGAATCGGTGTCACAGCACCATGCGCTGATCGAGCATCGTGGCGACCGATTCGTGATTCGCGATGTTGGCAGCCGAAATGGCATCTGGCTGGACAAACAGCGCATAGAAGAGCACCTGCTCAGTGATGGCGATGTGCTGAGTGTGGGCCGGGCCAAGTTGGTTTTCAAGGGCGGCTTCACTCCGGATGACTTGACGCTCATCGCGGCCCCGCGCGTCGATGGCAAGCCAACTCGCAGGCCGGTGGTTTTCGTGCCTGGGTTGATGGGATCGGAGCTGTGGCTTGGTAGTGAGCGCCTCTGGCCCAGTCCCAGGCTGCTCCTATCCAACGTCGAGGCCCTCTCCCTCCCAGGCGATCCGCGAATCGAGGCTCGGGGGATTGTCAACGAAGTGGTTATCGTGCCCAACCTGATCCAGCTGCGGCAGTACAGTGGATTGGGCGACTACTTGGTGTCAGGACTGGGATACACGCGGGGTAAAGACCTGCTCGAGTTCAGCTACGATTGGCGGCATGATATCCGTCTGGCTGCCCAGCGCCTGGCTGAGGCAGTCGACCGCTGGCAGGTTCAGGCACCGATAACGATTATTGCCCACAGCCTGGGCACGCTGGTAACCCGCTACTACGTGGAAAAGCTGGGGGGCAAGCGTCTGGTTGAACGCATCATTCTCATGGGGGGACCGCACTATGGGACGCCGGGAGGACTCTCTGCCATCCTCTCTGGGCCCGGTATGCTGCCCTTTGGCATAGGCGCGGAGCGGATGCGCGACGTGCTTTCGACTTTTCCAAGCGCCTACCAGATTCTCCCCACCTACCCTTGTGCCGTTGACCAGAGTGGCAACTATATCGACCTCCTGGAAGAAGACTGGTGGTTGCCAGAGAAGCAGCGACCGCTTCTGAGCACGGCTCGGGGTTTCCGCCGCGAGCTCGGCACCACATCCAGCGTGCCCACCGTCTCGGTCTTTGGATATGGCCTCAAGACCAAGCTGCGCGTCACCTTCCACCGCCAGGCAGATGGTCCATGGGACAGCGTCGATTTTGTCGAGGACTCGGCTGGCGACCAGTCTGTTCCCTCTGGAAGCGCAGTCTTGAAAGATTCCGAGATACATCCCGTGTTTCAAGAACACGGTTCGCTCTACGTCGACGATAGCGTCAGGATGCGTCTGAAGGTCGAGCTTACCCGGTCGACTACGTGGCAAGGGAGAAAATAGACATGGATCAACCATATCTCTTGGAGGTACGCAGTCCGGGTTTGGTGCGGGAATACCTGTTGAATGGCCAGCCAGTTTCGCTGGGGCGCGCAGCCGACAACAGCATTGTCCTCGAGAGCGTCTCTGTCTCGCGCCATCACGCCCGCATCCAGTGGGTTCAGGGACATCCTCAGCTCACCGACCTGGGCAGCGCGAACGGCATCTTTGTCAACGGAGCGCGACTTGAGGCCAATGTCCCAACCGGCCTGACACCTGCGGATCGCATCATGATTGTAGACTTTGAGATGACACTGCGCGAGCCTGTGGACCAACAGGTCTCACGGTGGGATGTGTCGTCCCAGCCGCTGCCCGGAGACAGCCCGGCCCTGTTTGTGCGCGCCGAACCGGCGGAAATGACCCTTTCGATCCGTACGCCACACGGCGAGGAGAGTCACGTGCTTCGGGAAGCGCAGGTCTCTATCGGCCGTGACCCGGCCAATGATATCACAATCGACGCCCCCGTCGTTTCCAGGCATCACGCCAGTGTGGAGCAAGTTGCCGGCGGCTACCAGATCGTGGACCTGGGCAGTTCCAACGGCCTGACTTGCCGCGATGTGCAGGTCGCGGAGATGCGCCTGGCGGATGGTGACGTGATCTGGATCGGCACGGACGTGTCAATGACCTACCAGATTGCGCCCCTGGCGCTCGAGGCGGTGGAGGAGAGCCCACGGGCAGCCGAGACCCCTGCTGCCGCGGATGCCGCGCCGCCTGCCCCGCCTATGCCGCTGCTCCAACCAGCCGAAAGCGCGCAGCCACCGGGGTCTGAGATGCCTGCCTGGAGCAGACCTGCTGAGGCCGAGGCGGCGCCCCTGAATGCCACCATGGTCGGGATGGAGACACCCCGTAGTGGCTTGCACAAGATTGACCTAAGCGGCCAGACAGGACTGACGATCGGGCGGAGTCCAGAGAACGATTTGCAGCTCAGCTATCCGACCATATCCCGCCATCATGCGCGAATCAGGCGGGTTGGAGATGGCGAGGAATATGTCATCGAGGATCTGAGATCGAGCAATGGCACGTTACTGAACGATGAGTTTCTCGAGCCTGGCACACTGTATACTCTGTACCCTGGGAGCACGATCAAAATCGGCCCTATCAGGCTCATCTTTGCGCCGGAATCGGTGCAACTGGTGGATGAATCGCGCGACCTGCGGCTGGACGCGCTGCACCTGAACCAGTTCGTGGGCAAGGGGATCAACCTGCTCCAGGACATCTCGCTGTCCATCCTTCCGCGCGAGTTCGTGGCCCTGGTTGGCGTGAGCGGTGCGGGCAAATCCACCCTGATGAACGCACTGGCTGGTTTCTGGCCCGCCAGTGATGGCACCGTGCTGGTGAATGAGACCGACCTCTATCGCTCTTTCGATGCCTTTCGCACGGACTTGGGCTTTGTCCCCCAGGACGACATCATCCACAGGGAGCTGTCTGCGGAGAGGGCCCTCTACTATGTAGCTCGCCTGCGCTTGCCCGCCGACATGACTGCCGCCGAGCGCAAAGAAGCCGTCACCCAGGAGCTGGAGGTCCTGGGCCTCGCGGAGCGCAAGGATGTGCGCGTGGGAAGTCTCAGCGGGGGACAGCGTAAGCGGGTCTCGATAGGCGTCGAAAGGCTAACTCGCCCCGGGCTCTTTTTCCTGGACGAAGCTACGTCAGGCCTGGACCCGGGTACTGAGAATCGGCTGATGCGCCTATTGCGCCAGCTGGCAGATGATGGACAGACGATTGTGCTGATCACCCACGCCACCAAGAATGTAACGCTCTGCGATCAAGTCATCTTTTTGGCCAAGGGCGGTCGGCTGGCTTACTTTGGCCCGCCCAGCGAGGCGCTGCAGTACTTTGGCGTCAAAGACTTTGACGAGATCTATGAGCAGCTGGAGGATGAGCGGTCACCTGAGGAGTGGGCCGAGCGCTACCAGCGCTCGTCCCAATACCAGGAGTATGTGGTGAAGCGTCTGGGCGGCGCCCAGGGACAACTACCTGAGGCCAGCGCCGAACCAGCTGACGCCAAACCCGGAAAGGGAGCGCGTCGTGCGAGTCCTGCTGCCAGGACCAGGGCCAAGCGACCGTCGGCCCTCCGCCAGCTCGTTGTGCTGGCGGCTCGATATTTGGAGATCATCCGCAGCGACCGCGCCTATCTGCTGATCATGTTGCTGCTCGCGCCGATTCTGGGCAGCATGGACCTGATCGCCTGGTCGCACGATATCTTTGATCCGGTTGACGGCAACGCATCCCATGTGATGACTATGCTGTTTCTGGCGACCATCCTTCCTTTCCTGGTCGGTGCGCTGAGCTCTGTGCGCGAGATCGTCAAGGAGAAGGCGATCTATCGCCGCGAGCGGGCAGTCAATCTTAGGCTCATCCCCTACCTGCTTTCCAAGGTGGGGGTGGGCTTTCTCTTCGCCCTGTATCACGCCGCCGCGCTGCTGGTTCTGAAACTGGTAGCGGTGGATTTTGGCCACCTGGGGCTGGAGCAGATTGGCCTCTACTACCTGCTTCTGGTACTGGCTGTGATGTCGGGCGTGATGTGGGGGCTGCTAATCTCGTCCATTGCGCCGCGCGAGGAGCAGGCGATCTTGATCGCGATTGTCCTGGTTGTCGTCCAGCTGGTCTTCGCCGGTGGTCTGCTGCCCTTGTCCCAGCTGGGGACAGCGGGTGAGGTGCTCGGCAGCGTCACCAGCAGCAAGTGGACCTACGAAGCACTGGTCGACGTCACTGAGGTGCAGCGCGGCGACTGTGATGGGCCCAACCTGGACGACTGCGAGCTACCTGGCATACAGGCCTACGACACCAACCCGGAAAGGCAGGTGGTCCTCGAACAGCTCGAGACCCGCTTTGATGATGTGCTGGAAGGGTCGGTTCTGAACAGCATACTGGCCTCGCTGGCGATCATGGCAGTGCTATTCGTCCTGCTGGTGGTGATACAGAAGCGTAAGGACGTGATCTGATCCTGTCCAGGGGTTCCCGGGACCAAGGGGGCTCGCACGGAAGAGGGGGCAACATGCAGGAGTTGATCGGCAGGCGGATCGGCACTTACCAGATCGTGGAGCAGATCGGCCGGGGCGGCATGGCGACGGTGTTCAAAGCCTACCAACCCTCCATGGACCGCTATGTCGCCATCAAGATTCTGCCGAGCCACTTCACCGAGGACGAGAGCTTTGTGGGTCGCTTTACGCAGGAGGCTCGCACGCTGGCCCGTCTGGAGCACCCGCATATCCTGCCGGTCCACGACTATGGTGAGGAAGACGGCACGACCTACCTGGTCATGCGCTACGTCAGAGCAGGCACCCTCAAGGATCTGATCAACCGGGAGGGAACAGTCCACCTGAGGGAAGCGGCACGCATTCTGGCCCAGGTGGGTGGCGCACTGGACTATGCCCACAGCCAGGACGTCATCCACCGCGACATCAAGCCCAGCAATGTCCTCATCGATGAGCGGGGCAACACATTTCTCACCGACTTTGGCATTGCCAAATTGGTAGCCGAGACGGCCCAGTTCACCGCCAGTGGAGCTGTCATCGGCACGCCTGCCTACATGGCGCCCGAACAGGGCATGGGCAAGCCCGTGGACTATCGTTGCGACATCTATGCGCTGGGCGTTGTGCTATACGAGCTGGTCACCGGTCGCGTCCCCTATGAGGCCGAAACCCCTCTGGCTGTCCTCCTGCAACACGTCAACGCTCCCCTGCCAATGCCGCGCCAGATCAGGCCCGACCTGCCCGAGGCACTGGAGCGGGTGATCCTGAAGGCCATGGCCAAAAAGCCCGAGGAGCGCTTCCAGAGCGCCCAGCAGATGGTCGACGCGCTGGCAGAGGCGGTGGCTGGCAAACCTGCCGAAATAGCTCCACCGCCTATCACCGAAATGCTGGAGCCGACCGCCCCGGTCCGCAGTACCGGCGAGCCTCAAGCCCCGGCGGTGGATACAAAGCCGGTGGGGGCCAAATCGCCCGAACCGATGGCCGAACCTGCGGCTCCAGAGTGGCAGGCTCCGACTCCACCTCCAATGGGGGACAAATCCCCGCCAGTGGAGGCAGCAGCGCGTCGCCAGATCGACAGTCCCCAAGCCCAATCCCCAAAGCGCACGCCCTGGCTGCTCATTGCCGGCGGGGCGATATTGCTCATCCTGCTGCTGGTAGGTGGTGTCTATCTCATCTCAAACCTCAGCGACGGGGAGCCAACGCCCGCCGTGTTGGTCGCGACAGAACCCGCGGCTGCAGGTGCCAGCCAGGTACAAGCAACGTCCGCCGAGGAGGGCGAGCTAGCTGCAGTCGGGCAAACCGCTGGTGGTGCGGGCTGGACCAGCTACGGCAACGATAACTTTGTACTCACTCTGGCTCTCCAGGATGACTATCTGTGGGCAGGCAGCGAGAGCGGCCTGGTACGCTGGAACCTGATCCCCGGCAGCTACAATAGGTTTGGCAGGGAGGATGGGCTGCCCTCTGTACGTATTAACGATCTGCTGGTGGATGCAGAGGGGGCGCTTTGGGTCGCTACTGACGCGGGCGTCAGTCGCTACGACGGCGAGACCTGGACAACCTACGACATGGCCGACGGTCTGGACTCGAATCAGATCGAGGCCCTCTTTCAGGATGAGATGGGCGGGCTGTGGGCCGGCAGCCGGGGCGGTGAGCGCGGTGTGAACTATTATGATGGAGCGCGCTGGGGCGAGCTTCCCCAGTTCTTCCTGCCGCCGTTGCCTGTGGCGTACCCGAACGTCACAGTCATGGGCGGAAGCGAGGAGGTGGGGTATTTCGTAGGCCTGGAGGATCAGGGGTTGCTGCGCTTTACAGGGGAGGCGTGGTTGGTGCTGGGTACTGCAGATGATCTGCCCGGTTACCAGGTGCTCGACGCACTGCTCACCTCTGACAGCCTGTGGGTCAGCTCCGATGAGGGTGTGGCGCGATTCATTCTGGACCAGGACCGGATGGAAACCCTCCCCCTGGAGTATATTCACACCATTCACCAGGGGGCTGGCGGCGATATGTGGTTCGGCGGTGCCTACCGCGCCATCCAATTCGATCCCGAGACTGGCGACTATGAGGAGTTCGATACAGATACCGGCCCCATCCCCGCCTGGCTGGTGACTGATATTGAGGAGGACGAGCGAGGCCTGTACGTGGCCACCTATGGTGGAGGTGTCACCTTCTACGACGGTATGCGGTGGGATACCTGGCTCACCAATGTGGAGGTGGGCGGCAACTTGATCGAGTCCATCCGGCAGGATGGGGAGGGCGCGCTCTGGTTCACCCATCCTGGAACCGGTCTTAGCCGCTACGAACCCGACAGCGATGCCTGGCGGGTCTTTGGTGAGACGGCCGGCGCGCTGGACTGGCCTTCCATGCCCGGCGTCGACAGCGCCGGCAATCTGTGGGCCGGGGATTATGGCGAGCTCGTGTATTATGACGGCCAGGGCTGGCGGACCTTTTCCGCTCCCGAGCTGACAGACGTCTCCATCGACGGCCTCGAGTTTGGTCCAGGTGACGTTCAGTGGATCGCAACCGACGCCGGCCTGATGCGCTACGATCCGGCTACTGGTGAGTGGATCACCTTCACGGGCGCCGATCACCCCTTTCTTGACGATATCTGGTGTTTCGTCGCGACCAGTGATGGCACGCTGTGGGTCGGCGGGGAACAGGGTCTTGTGCAGTATGACGGCACCACTTGGAGCACCCACTCGGCTTCGGGCGGCACGCCGCAGTTCGTCGACCATATTGCAGAGGGACCCGATGGCATGCTCTGGGTTGCCGCTGACGGCGAGCTGGGACATCTTGCTGGCGGGCGGTGGACCTATGTCTCCTGGCCCGGCGAGGGCTGGATAGAGACGCTGGCCTTTGCGCCGGATGGGAGCATCTGGGCTGGTTACGAGGGCTTGGGTCGTTACGATCCCGCCAGCGACACCTGGCAGATCTTTACCACAGCAGACGGGTTGGTGCACATGAGCGTGCTTGCCATCCACGTGACGCCCGATGGAGTGGTATGGGTGGGCACCGAGGGCGGGGTCAGCCGCTACGTGCCGCAGCGCTAGAGGCGGCGGGCGTTACAACCCGCGTCCTCGACATCCCCCCATCTCCTGTGACATACTCGTGCGCACGCCTCTCGGGTGCTGGCAGCTGGCCGGCAGGAGAATCCGGGCCCCTCTGCCATTTCGGCCTGACTGGTCCTAGCAAGCCGGCCCTGCCTGGATTCGTGCACGGGCACAACTCCCGCATCTGAATGATTCAAACTTATCGCATTTTTCTGGAGGGATACCATGTCAAAGGTCATCTCAGCTCTATCGGCAGTCGCCGTCATCGTGCTTTTCCTGGTCCTGGGAGGCACCCTGGTTACCGTGGCCGGGCTTCAGCCTGAGGGAGATGCAGCTAACTCGTCTGGTCCTGGCACGGCTTTCACCTATCAGGGCTACCTAACCGACGGCCAGCAGGCGGCCAATGGCTCTTTCGACCTGGCCTTTGCCCTCTACGACGATCCAGAGGCGGGCAGCCAGGTCACTGGCACCATCTCAAACACCGTCTCCATCACCGACGGCCTGTTCACCGTCGAGTTGGACTTTGGCAATGTGTTTGACGGTACGCCCGTCTGGTTGGAGGTGGGCGTGCGTCCAGCGGGCCAGACGGAGCCGGCCACTCCCTTGCTCCCTCGACAGCGCCTGAGCGCGGTACCCTATGCGACCTATGCCGCCAATTCTCCCTGGTCTGGCCTCGCCGGCATGCCCGCTGATTTTGCCGATGGCATCGACGACGATACGCTGTACGGAGCCGGAGCGGGCCTGGACCTGGTCGATACGACCTTTGCCATCGGGCTGGCCTACCAGCTTCCGCAGACTTGCGAGCCTGACCAGTTCGCGCGGTGGACGGGGAGTAGTTGGGCCTGCACCGAAGCGGGCACCGGCATTACAGGTTGGTCGCTGAGCGGCAACAGCGGCACCGCGCCAGGGGTGGACTTTGTGGGGACTACCGACGAGGCGGCGTTGGAGCTCCACGTGAACGGCGATCGCGCCCTGCGCCTTGAGCCGGACGATACCAGTCCAAACATTGTCGGCGGCTATGAAGGCAATGGGGTCGTCAGCGGCCTGTCGGGCGCCACCATCGGGGGCGGGGGCCGGGACCTGGCGACGAACCAGGTGAGCGGCGGATTCGGCACCGTGGGCGGCGGGGCGGGCAACAGCGCCTCCAGCTATGCCTCCACCATCGGTGGTGGTGAGAGCAACGGCGCCTCCAACAGCTATGCCGTGATCGGCGGCGGTTTGGGCAACACCGCAGGCGGCGAGCGCTCGACGGTGAGCGGCGGCTCGAACAACACAGCCAGTGCGCAGCACGCGGCAGTGGGCGGCGGCAGTGGCAACCAGGCAGGGGCGGCATTCGGCACCGTCGGCGGCGGTGCGGGCAATGCCGCCAGTGACCTCTACGGCACGATTGCGGGCGGGCAGGAAAACCAGGCTGGCGGGACGGCTGCCGCCATCGGTGGCGGCTCGTACAACGCCGTCTCCGCAGCCTATGGCACCATTGCCGGGGGCGGTCCTGCGGATACCGGCAATCCCACCACCAGCAACAACCGGGTGTACGATGACTATGGCACCATAGGCGGTGGGGGCTGGAATATCGCTGGAGTTGAAGATGGCGACACAGCCAGCCAAGAGTTCGCTACCGTCGGCGGGGGATTCCACAATGAATCCACTGCGGAATATGCAACTGCCGGCGGCGGCTTTGAGAATGATGCCAGCGGGTTCGCCAGCACGGTAAGCGGCGGGTATGGGAATACCGCCGCAAACAACTATGCCACGGTGGGTGGCGGAATCGGAAACAGCGCCGGCAGCAACTATGCCACTGTCGGCGGCGGCAACGGCAACAGCGTGACGGGGCTGTACGGTACGGTCCCGGGCGGCAGGCAGAACGCGGTGGCTGGCGCCTTTGGGTTTGCTGCTGGCTGGCAGGCAAGCGCCGAACATGCTGGCGCCTTTGTCTGGTCCGATTCTACGGATAGCCTGGCCTCTACCGGTCCCGACCAGTTCCTGATTGACGCCTCCGGTGGGGTGGGCATTGGCACCAACGACCCCGACCAGATGCTCACCGTGCAGGGCAGCGCCCTGCTGCGCAGCAACGAGGCAGTGCCTACCGGCGTAATCGACAGCAGTTCCAGAATGCTGGATGCGGCGAGCAGGGTCTTTGCTGCCGGCGACCTGCTCTATGTGACTGCGTACGCGACCAACACGCTGTCTATCTGGAACGTCGCGGACCCGGCCAATGCCTCGCTGTTGGGGTACACCACCAGCAACCTCAACCAGCCTAGTGACCTTTTCGTGTCGGGGCAACGGGCCTATGTCACGTCTAGTTCGAACAACCGCCTGGTGGTGTTCGATCTGTCGAATCCCTCTGCGCCTGATTCGCTTGGTTCCACAGCCGAAGGTCTGGCCAATCCTGTGGCCATCTATGTGTCAGGGCCGTACGCCTATGTCGTCTCGGATGGACTGGCTGTATTCGATGTGTCGGACCCCACCCAGATCCGGCTGCGCGACGTGACGAACGCCGGCATGGTGGCTCCGTCTGACATCTTTGTGGCGGGCAGCCGCGCCTATGTGACCAGCGCCGGGAACGACAGCCTGGTCATCTATGATGTCTCGGACCCGCGCCCCGGGCAGGTGCAGCTACTGGGCGCGGTGAGCGGCCCCATGGACGGGCCGCGGGCCGTGTTTGTCAGCGGCGCGCATGCCTATGTCGTCTCTGACTCGGATGATCTGATCATCTTTGACATCTCGGACCCCGACGACATCGTGGTCGCAGGCTCAACCGGTGCCAATCTGGCTAATCCATCTGACGTCTTTGTCGCTGGCAACCTGGCCTATGTGGCCAGCAGCGGCAACGACCGGCTGGCGGTATTTGATGTTTCGGATCCGTTCAGCATCATCGACCTGGGCTTTGTGCCGACCGGTGCCGAGCCCGCGTCGCTATCTGTAGCCGGCAAGCACGTCTACGTCGCCAACGCGGGCGGCAACAGCGTGGGCATCTTTGAGATGACGCACCTGGAAGCTCCATCCGTGCAAACGGGGAGTCTACAGGCTGCCTCTCTGGATGTGCAGGACAATGCGGCTATTGGCAACAACCTGACCGTGCGCGGCGGGCTGGAGGTGGGTGCCAGCGGCGCGCGTATCGGCGGCGCGCTTTCGGTGGCAGGGCCGGACGACAGCCACATCCTGGGCGCGCTGAGCGTGGGCGGCGCGGGCGCGTTGATCTCCGATTCGGTCCATCTAGCTATGACGCAATGGATTACGGCGCCCACCCACGCCCTCGACGTGATCGGTGAGGGGCGCTTTCGGGTGAACGACTATACCAATCTGGTTCTGCGCAGCCCCAATGCCGGCAGCGATGAGGATGCCTACATCGACCTGATCCGCAGCGACCAGACGGCCGTCTTGACGCCCTCGGCGCGCATAG
>Ga0207796_1000370_pt1 | contig 18521 bp, 13 predicted proteins | sample Pon1CUnioCityCA_6_FD_187274 | JGI IMG/M metagenome (GOLD analysis project Ga0207796, IMG submission 187274) | Marine sediment microbial community from Union City, CA, USA - Pond 1C Sediment 1 (SPAdes) | ecosystem: Environmental > Aquatic > Marine > Intertidal zone > Salt pond sediment ...
CGCATTGCCTTGCAAATAATCTTACTTTAGAAGTATACGTTGCCTCAAAATTAATGTTACTCTAGACCAGATCATAGTGCCTGGAGATAGAGAAAAATGATGAGTAAACGTAGTAAAAGAGAATTGACAAAAGAAATTCATCCTAGATATTTAAAAACAAAGAAAGCGGAAAAGGTAAAGATTCCCGACGAATATACTGCAGCCACCGGATACCACCGGAAATATGCAATCAGACTATTAAAACATGGCCCAAAAAGAAAAGGATACAAGAAAGTTGGCCGAAAGAAAAAATATCAGGGTGAAGTCGTTGAGGTACTTGAGAAGGTTTGGGAAACATGTGGGAAGATTTGTTCAAAGCGATTGCATCCCTTTTTACCTGAAATGGTCTCGGTGATGGAAAGAACTGGAGAGCTATCATGCAGCCCAGAAACCAAGTCATTATTGTTGAGTATGAGCCGATCCACAATAGATCGCTGCCTGAAGAAGGCCCGTTACTCATCACCAAAGGGTATCTCGACAACTAAACGTGGCTCAATCCTCAAGAAATCCATTCCCGTTCGTACATGGCATGAGTGGGATGAAACAAAAACTGGGTTTGTGGAAATGGATCTGGTCGCTCATTGTGGCGATACTGCCGTAGGTCAATTTATTTACACCCTAACCGCTGTTGACGTGTCTACAGGATGGACTGAATGCCTGGCAATACCCAATAAGACCCAAATTGCAGTCTCAAATGCCATCAAAGCAATGCGATTGCGTCTTCCTTTTCCTTTGCTGGGTATCGACTCCGATAATGGCACTGAATTTATTAATGATCTCCTTTACCGATATTGTCTTGAAGAACATATTACCTTCACCAGATCTCGCCCATACAGAAAGAATGATCAGGCTTATGTTGAGCAAAAAAACGGGTCTGTAGTGCGAAATACTGTTGGATATGATCGGTTTGACACTGAAGAAGACCTGCAACTTCTTCAGCTCATTTACGAGTATTTACATGTTTACGTCAATTTCTTCCAACCTGTCATGAAATTGATCGGGAAAGAACGCATTGACGGAAGGACCGTGAAAGTTTATGATCAAGCTACTTCACCTTACCGGCGTGTTCTTGCTTCTGAAGATGTGGATCTAAAATACAAACTAAGCTTAACTAAACTTTATGTGCAACAAAATCCTGTACATTTGCGAAAGAACATTGACCTTAATGTTGGTAAATTATGGAAGATTGTAAAGTAACATTTTTATTTGAGGCAACCATCATCGTAAAGTAAGATTTTCTATTGAGGCACTACGCATGGGTCCATCAGATGATTATGAAAAGTCTCATTAGAGACAACATAAGCTTGTATATCAATAGACTTTTGACCTGACACCCAAATACGGATTTTGATTTGCATGAAATAGTATAATCAATTTTAATAAAATAAATATGCTAATAAACTCTATATGCTTCCAGAGAAAAGTAATTAATTGGAAAATTTTCAGCTATTAATTGACCTTCATAAAAACGCAATTCGTCAGGGTCCAGGTGGTGATGCGGAGACAGAAATGGCGATTGATATATCTATGATAGACAAATCTGCGCCATTAAATATAATCGATATTGGTTGTGGTACGGGGGCATCCACATTGATCCTGGCAGAATTATTGAATGCTCAGATTACAGCAGTGGACTTCATCCAAGATTTTCTCAAAGTACTTGAATGTAGTGCTGCAAAATTAGGTCTATCAGAAAAAATATCGACGCATTGCTGTTCAATGGATGAATTACCTTTTCGGGATGGAGAATTTGATGTGATCTGGTCCGAGGGAGCCATTTATAATATTGGCTTTGAAAAGGGGGTGAAAGACTGGAATCGTTTTCTCAAAGTAGGCGGACTACTGGTTGTTTCAGAGATTACCTGGATTACAGACTCCCGTCCATTGGAACTCCAAAGGTATTGGGAAAACGAATATCCTGAAATAGATGTTGCTTCTTCAAAGTTTAATGTTCTTGAGAAGAATGGTTATTCTCCGATTGGCTATTTTGTTTTGCCTGAACATTGTTGGTTGGAGAATTATTATCGACCTATACAAAATAGTTTTGACGATTTTCTTAGCCGGCATGAATATGGTGATGAAGCACGCTTGATAATAGAAACGGAAAAACGCGAAATCAGGCTGTATGAGAAATATAAAACTTACTACAGCTATGGGGTATACATAGCGAGAAAGGTTGGTTAGCAAAAACCAAACTCTGATTTATTCTCAAGCCGGTAATTCCGCTTGTACCCATAACAAGCAGTTTCTATAATCGCCCAGCTTTCAAAAGGAAGCAATCTCAGTTGCTATTTCGAAACTTATTTTCTCCAGATTATTTTACTGCTAATCAGAAAGTAGCTGTTTTCATGCCACAAAAAGTATCTTTTCTAATAAAGAGTCCAAATGATTTGCTGATTGTAAAGATGACCTGACCCCCAAAAACTGATCCCGATATTATGATAGCATTTGGAGATATATCAGTAGTTAGAAACAAGAAAAGAGCGTAAATCTCTGATAACATTCGTGGTTTCAACTAAATATATTCTATCCGTTTAATAATAGAATACTTGCCTTTATAATGAACTTCACGCCTGGCCATGTGGCTATTTCGGGGATCCAGCCCGACCCTGTACATGTTTGTCTCCATCGGTGTCCAGGTACCAGAAGCGGATTTTGGGATCCCTGATGGAGCGGATCGATATCCATTTGCAGTTGCCGAGGTTGGAGTATCAGAAGCTGTGGGATATGAGCAGGGGGGAGCCATCTGCTGAGGTTAGGAAAAGGGTGGAAGCAGCCCGGGAGCGCCAACATGTTCGTTTTGAAGGCACAGAAATTGCCAGCAATGCCGACATGCGCCCAAGGCAAATTCGAAATTACTGCGCGCTAGATGATCCCTGCCAGGCGCTGATGAAAACCGCCATGCGTCAATCGCGGCTGACAGCAAGGGCATATCACCGGGTGTTGAAGTCAAGCCGGACAATCGAGGATCTGAGGGGGTCTGAGGGGATCACCCAGGTGCATTTGGCGGAGGTATTGCAGTATCTTCCTTAGTTGTATCTGATGTAAGTGTGCTTAATATTCTAATGGAGAACTTTTGTTCAAACCTCTCGCTCGGTCCTTTTAGGAGGCTTCACACTCAGGAGATCAGCGAGAACTGAATCTCATATTGAAATTCCAGAATTGGTTATTATATAAGAGCCATAGAGAAAGGAGAGTCCTATGAAAGATCGTCTTTTAAATGCCCTAAAAGTTCATAATGTGCTCTTCGCCTCTGGAAACCATTTGTTTTCCCGGATCAATATGAATGCAGGAACACCTTCAAGACCTGTGTGCCCTCACCGATTGAAGATGGATTGTGGGGTTTGGAAGGTCAGGTGATGAACTTTGCCAAAGGAGGGGATCTGAATGACATTATCAGTCGATCGATAACGGATATTGTCCCGTCTTCAGCCGATGAGAGCCGCTATCCTTTTAGGACAACCATTGACGGTTTGAAATTTTGGTTGTGGTCAAATGCGACCAATTTTTGGGATCCAGAAACCGGTGAATATTGTGGTTGGTGATGCTTGATTGCAGGGTTTGGTATGGTAGTGACATAAATTATGGATAGAAACCAATTCTGAAGTTCTACCAGGAGAAAGCGTGGGAATGATGAAGAGGTCTAAAAGAATATTTCCAGTGATAGTGATCTTAATTTTGATCTCGACCAGCATGTCATGTGCTCTGGTGGATTGGATCATACAATGGGTTGGAAGGTTAATCCCGCAGACGGGCCTGGCTGTGGAGACTCCTCAAGACTCACTGACAGTTCTGGCGACAATGTTGACCCCAACTGAGCTGACACCTGAGGACACCGTTGAACCATCCCCAACACACACATCAGAGCCAGAAGTAACGATCGAGCCGACGCCAACAGAGGTCGAAATGATCGACACTCAAGACACCTTCATGCATCGAGCGAGCTTGGCGCGCCTTGGTGTTTACCAAAGCCCTGGCCCAAAGCGGACGCCTGGCTTGGTCTGGGAATTTGTCGCTGGGGACTCGATCTTCTCTGCCCCGGTTATCTTTGAAGGGACTGCCTATTTTGGGTGTTACGATGGTAATTTTTATGCCGTTGAGATACAAACTGGTGAAACGCTGTGGACGTTCTTCACCGGCGGCTCGGTGCTCTCTTCTCCAGCATTGGCAGACGGCATTCTCTACTTTGGGAACAATGATGGCAAGCTCTACGCACTTGAGGCTGCTACCGGTAAACAAGTGTGGGTCGTTGAAACCGGGGGGCGTGTTGTGTCATCCCCAGCCGTTTCAGAGGGAATGGTCTATTTTGGCAGTTATGACGGTTTCCTGTATGCCCTTGATCCCCAAACAGGGGCGGAAGTATGGAAATTTGAGGTGGCAGGTCTCGAAGATTCTGAAGCAGGAATATCCAAGGGGGTATCTTCTTCACCCGCCATTTCAGAGGGTAGGGTATTGTTCGGCAGCACCCAGGTAGGTGGGGTCAGTGCCGAGCTGCTTTTCTATAGCCTGGACAGCGAGACGGGTGAAAAGTTATGGGAATTTACAGGCTGGAATAACCTGATATCCCCGGCGGTAGATAAGGGTGTGGTCTGCTTTGGCGGGTTTGGGTCCTTTTACGGGTTGGAGGTTGACACGGGATCCCTGGTGTTAGATTTTGATACGAATATTTTGACCACCGCGCCGGCGATTAATCAAGGAGTAGCTTATTACGGTTCGGAGAGCGGCCTGGTTTTTGCCCTTGATTTAATTACTGGGCAGACAATCTGGACCGTTGATACAGGCAGTTGGTCAGGTCTGCGGACGCCTTCCGTCTCCGATGGCGTTGTTTATATTGGGTCAAGCGATGGGTTCATCCTGGCCCTGGACCATCTAACTGGGGAAAAATTGTGGGAATACCAGGCGGATGAAGGGCTTAACACATCCCCTGTGATTCATGGCGGTGTTCTGTATATTGGGGGCGAGGCTCACCTGTTTGCCTTGAAGTGATGTCGGCTGCTGATTATTAATCAAAAACAACCGCCCAACAATTTTGGGCGGTTGTTGGAGTTAAATTGAAACCGCGCTGTCAGGTTATTAGGGAATGCCCCAAAGCTTAACCCCGCCAGATTCATGTGTAGCGATAATGTTTTGTTTGGGGGAATATTCAATAATGCTGACTTGCTCGGGCAGTACAAATAATTCCGCATTGGTGTTGGCGTCAATGAAAGCAATGCTCTGTGGGTATCGGATCGCCAGGATCTTGTCATTCCCTAAAAAGCAGGCGGGGACGCCGCTCGCATCTTTATTGGGGATCATCTTTTCTATATTCCATGTTTCAGTGGATAAGAAATAGAATTGGTCCCCTTTCACAAAGACTGCCAGGGATGAATCGGAGGAAAATAATGGTCCAAAATAATTGGACAGTTCTTTTTCCAACGATCCGGTCTCGACTTCCCAGATTTTCCTCAGGTCTCCCCCGATCTTAGCTGATAAGCCAACCACTATTTTGCTGTCCGGCGAAAAGCGAAACGACATGATCCCATAGGCCATCATATCTGCAAAATAGGGATCGAGACTACCAAACTCGTAAAAATAAATGGATGAGTGTTCCGTTCCAGCCCAATCATGAATGCCCTTAACGATTGTTTTCCCATCCGGCGAAAGGGCCACGGCAGATCCTGTGTACTCTGAAAAGGCCGTTGATTTAATCAACGCGTCGCTTTTTAGATCATATTGATCAAAAAATCCTTCACAAAAACCCCAAAGCTGGTCATCCTCCGGCGAAAAATAGATATCTCCCCATAAAATTGGGTCTTCTTCTTCGATATCTAACAGGCTTGAATTACTGACTAGGTCCCAAACCATTAAGTTGTGATCGCGATTTTTCCAGTTTTGTGATTCAATCGCTAGTTTGGTTCCATCATGTGAAAATGTCAATGCATAGATTAGGAATTTTGGTTTCAGCTGGTGGTAAGGAATTTCTGCGACGACGGTCAGGTCTTGAATGTTTTCAGCTGTGATCGGCTCAAGACCAACGGGAATGAGCGACTCATTTGTCAGCGAGGGGAGTATTTCTGGGGTCGTGGTCGGGGTAGGAGTGGGGGGAAGCACTGTGACTGTGGGGGTTGGCGTGTCAGGAATCGGTGTCGGGGTTAGGGTCAATTCAACAAGCACCTGGTTTTCGGTTATTTTGGTTGGGGTAGGATCCTGAAAAGGTTGGTTGGGGAGGAATGGGCAGAGCCAAATCAAAAAAAGCAACGCCAAAAGAAAAAATGGTTTTAGAAACCGCATGATTGACCTCCATTTTGAGCCAAATAAGTAAAAATGTAAATACCTCGCATTAAGCTTTCGAAAGGTGCGGTTGTGTAATCTGCTTTCTGTAAAATTTTAAATATCAAGAAATTGCTTGGTCAAATGAATCCAAAAAAGGTTGTCACAATAGAAAATAAAAGGCAATGGCTCACCGAGAATAAGATTTCCTCAGGAAAATTGTAGAGGTGAACTGATAGATGATCATTTTGAAAAATGCCTGGAATGTTTAGGATCATCACGAATAATACCATGGAATTGGGTAATAAATCCTCCATTTTGCGGATAAGTGCGAACTTTTGGAGGAAAATTTTAAGAATAATTCAATCAGGGTTAAGCAGACACAATAATTATTGAAAATTTGGATTTGAGATCGAAGTGATGTCGTTCTGCAGCACAATATTAGGGAAAGATTAAAAACTTTCAGCATTGGAGGAAAAACCAAACAGTTGATTGTGGCATATGGATCCAATGCCAGGTGAATATGATTGGTAAATGCGTGTAAATCCATACCACAGCCGCAACGAACCGCCCGAACCACTCACCGGGTGTTGAAGCTCTCATGGACGATCGCGGATCTGGCTAGGTACTACATTAACACATGGAAGACATGATGGAATAAAGAAATGTATAAAGACAAAGAATTAAATTAAGTTTGATTGTTTTAGATGGTCAAGAACAAACATCAGCCTTTGATGAATGGGTAATACTGGTACACGGATAGTCTTATAACCCAAAGTTTGATAGTCTCGATTGATCCATTCGTCAAAATAATCAACAATCTCTGCTTCGGGATCTCGATATCCGTCTTTGTCGAAAGGTAATGGTGCAAGGATAAATACTACTTTATATCGGTTGTGAAAGCATTCTTTTACAAATTTATTGGGATCCAATCCAGCAATCCTGCAGTAAGTGAATTGATCCGGAATTCCCCGGTCCAGGAAAATGAAATCACCAGTGTTCAATTGGCTTTCCATCTTCAACTGCAGCTTTAAAAATGTATGTTGTAATTTTTTTTGATCTTTGCGAATATCCTGAATATTCCGTCCTTTGGCAAATTCTTGATCCAAATATAAACGGGCAGGTTCAAGGGTTATATTGTATCCTTTATTTGCCAGCTGTTCTATCAGTGTGGTTTTCCCCGCAGAAGGTGCACCGGCGATGACGACCCAGTTGGTTTGCATCTTATATGATAAAGATACCAATTCCGGATCCAATTTGATGAATTTTGTTTCAGGTTGATTTTGTAAGGTCATCTCTAATACTATGCATTTTTTATCAATTCCAACTTCAAAATATGTAAATTAGATTAACAATAATAAAAAAACATATCTCATACCACAAATAAATTTTATCGCAATTACTCCAATTTGATATGTTTGTGCACCAAGTCAATAAAATTCAGGTTGACAAAATATATTCCACTAAAGAATGGCATCATCAATCCGTTAGTAATTTACAATGTAATAGGGGTAATAAGGAGGCCAGTTCTTGACTTAATCCCTATAATTCTTTTTTATCCTCTTGTTCACGCCATATAGCTAGAGCCAACAGTAGACAACAGCATGAGCCTATCACCGGGTGCTCAAACTCTCACTGACCAAAGCGGATTTGGCGGGGTCGGAGACGATCACCCAGGTGCACCTGGCAGAAGTGCTGCAGTACCGGCCGAAGCTTGAGCTGATTTGATCACACTTCCTTATTCTGTAAATAAGTTTTGTATTTTTATCCCCAAACTTCAATTATCATATCGATTGTTATAATCCGCTCTTATTTCTTTATGCATTAATTTTTTAGTATGAAAACGGTCATTCTTTATGGGGATAAACCCTTTCCGGTTTGACACGTTTGCTTGGCCGCTCAATAAGTTCAATGGTCACACCGAATTTGTCTTGTGTATCTAAATAGGCATAATGTCCATCTCCATCCAACCCAAATCCCTCACCGTCCTGGATCATTTTTAAGCCTGCTGATTCTGCTTGCTGCAGAGCGCTTTGCATATCATCCACCAAGACACCAATATGCTGGATTCCATAACCATGCTCTCGGACAAAATCCGCATAAATTGTAGGTCCCTCCCCCAACTCAATGAGTTCAATTCGTGTGTGTCCCAAATTTGCGAGTCCAAGTCGCATATGATATGATGTTGGTTTTCCATGATACGTCATTTCTCTGACTAATGGTTTACCATAGGTATAGATATTCCAGGGTCCGATGCCAAACACTTTCCAATACATTTCTATAGTGCGGTCAAGGTCTTTGACAAGGATGCCAATTTGTGCAACACCATCATTTAAAAATGGAAGTGGAAGTGTTGATGTTTTTTGCATGTTCTCTCTTTTCTTATTATGTGTTCAAGTAAGTCTTCAGAATCAGCCCAAATTATTTAAATAATTAGGGGATTCGCTGGAACTATTGTGATGTTAAGTCCTAAAACAGCCTTGAACTCGACAGGTGTCTTGTAACGGAATAATAAGTGTTTCTTTTTGTAATATAGATATCTTCATTGCGATATGGTGATGCGAATTTTGATTACTTAGCCAAAATTTTGACCTCACTTCTTTAGTCTAATTCCGACTTAAATAATTGTCCAGTTTGTGGGCACACAAAAGATTTGTTAAGTCAATCTTCCTATTTTTTGTCAATAAATTGCCTTAATTCTGAACTACACGATTGGGAATTAAACACCAATCAACCTTAGTAACATTAAATAATTCCCCCCCATGTTCATTATGGTTAATTGGCCCATAAGATTTACCTGACTTTAGAACCGGTAGGATTAATATTGGATGAAACCCCTTTCATGTTATTAATATTGTTGAGATATTAAGAAAAGTCATTAGCACATTTCTTACTATATTAATAATCTTATACAATTGAGATTACTCTGTTTCAACCTACCCAAACCAAGTCTGTTCGACGATCACAAAGGTTGGTATAAAGTATGGGGTCATGTCAAACAACTGGATCAACCTCCATATTTCTTACCGTTCTATAAACGGTAAAAATAACAAAAAGTCAAAACCTGCCTGTCCATATTCATTATTTCCCCAGCATACCCATGTCCCGTCACTGCGCACTGCACAGGTGTGGAACAATCCGCCGCTTACCTGGTTGAAGGTCCCTGCGGGCATATCCGTGATGTTGTTGTATTGATCGGAACCCTTGCAAGCTAAAGTCCCATCACCATGGATCCCGCAGTAGTGCTGCGCGGCGGCACCGATCTGGTTGAAGGTTCCCTCAAGGGGTACATTCACATAACTTGCATCCATTCCCCAACATCGTAATGTGCCATCATCTCGAATCCCACAGGAATAATACTGACCGGAACTGACCTGGATGAACCCACCACCGGGCGCATCTGTCACCTGGTTCATGTTATTCCTTCCCCAGCAGACAACAACGTCATTGGTTTGGAGTCCACAGGTGTGGTCGTATGTTGTGCTGATCTGGATGAAAGTCCCGGCGGGTGAAGTCGTCTGTCCGTATATATTATTGCCCCAACAAGTAACACTCCTATCGCTCTGGATCCCACAGGTGTGCCAGTTACCAGCGCTGATTTGTATAAAGGTTCCCGGTGGCGGTGTTGATTTTCCACCCCCATTGTTTCCCCAGCATGCTACTGTTCCGTTGCTCCTGAGTCCACAGGTATGATCCCACCCAGCACTGACCTGCTTGAATATTCCCGTTGGGGGTGAAGACTGGCCGCTGCTGTTATCTCCCCAACAGTCAAGGGTGCCATCATTTTGGATCAAGCAGGTGTGATATTTACCTGCTTCTATCTGCGGTCTTAAAAGGTTAACCTCAGGAGGATCGCTTTGATTCCAATTGTTGTCTCCCCAGCAGATCACCTCACCATCACTCTTAACGCCGCAGGTGTGATTGTAACCAGCACTAATTTGATCAAAGGGACCGGGTTGTGCATTTGATTGACCTTCAAGATCACTGCCCCAGCATATCACTTCCCCATTGCTCATGATCCCGCAGGTATGAGTACCTCCTGCGCTGATCTGGATGAAAGTTCCGCTTGGCGTATCAGTCACCTGGTCATAGTCATCCAACCCCCAGCAGACGACCGTCCCATTATCATCGATCGCGCAAGTATGGCGTGCTCCAGTGCTGACCTGGCTGAAGTTGCCTGAGGGTTTACCTGACACCTGGTTATAGTTGTCAGATCCCCAGCAAGCGAGCTGGCCGTTGTACTTGATCCCGCACGTGTGAAATCTTCCCGCGCTGACCTGCCGGAACGTGTCTGTAGGCGCATCTGACACCTGGTCACTATCGTCCAACCCCCAACAGGCCAGATGCCCGTTATTTTGGATCCCACAAATATGATAGTCCCCAGAGCTGATCTGCCTGAAGGTTCCCGTGGGGGTACCGGTTACCTGATACGTTTCATCATCCCCCCAACAAACGACCGTACCATTGCTCCGGATCCCGCAGGAATGTTCTTCTCCTACACTGACTTGCCTAAAGGCGCCAGATGGTGGTGTTGCTTGCCCTTTATGGTTCATTCCCCAGCAAACCAATGTCCCATCACTTTGGATCCCGCAGGTGTGGTATCCACCAGCGCTGATCGTGATCTCTTGTTGAAAAGGACCTGCTTCTTCAGCAATTGCTGATACGGGTTCAACCCCTGGCAGCTCCCAGATCAAAGATATTGTAAACAAAAACGATATTAATGCTATTATAAATACACTTCTTATTTTCATAATTTGCACCTCCACCCCTGATATGCTTTGAACATCTCAAATTAAATCCGTCTGACTTAAGAAGGATATTTTTTTCTCACTATCATAAACGCATCATGTAAGCTTTACTTCCTTGATTTGAGCTCAAAAAATTGAATCCTGGTTTTGGGGTTGTCATTTTGAAATGGTTCAATTCAAAATTATTATATATTAATCAATTTATCCAGTTCAAGATTTATTATAAAAATGTTACTTTCAATAATCAGGCTCTTAAAAACTGGTCCTGAGTTGTTATAGTAATGGGATCTTAAAAAGGTTCAAAATTTTGCACTGTGGCAAATAAAACAACATGGAATATTGTTTCGAAAAAATTTTTTTAATATTTTGCCGAAACACGTATAGATGAAGATCAATTACTTTAATTCCACCCTCTTGTTATTCAAGCTTTTGCCTTTACAATGAACAACACACCTGCCCTTGCGGGTATTTTTGTGATCCTGCACGACCCTGCACGTGTTCGTCTTCATCGGTTACCCACTACCAGAAGCGGATTTCAGGACCCCTGATGGAGGACCGGATCGACATCCACATGCAGGTGCCCAGGGTGGAATACCAGAAGCTGCGGGATATGCGCAAAGGTGAGTCATCTGCTGAGGTTCGTCAGCGGGTGGAGGTTGCCCGGGAACGCCGCCACGGAGCTTAAGTATACAGATATCGCCAGCAATACAGACAACGGTTTAGCAGATCCATTTTTATTGCGGGCTGGATGAGCCGTGCCATGCGCCAATTGCCCTTGATTACAAAATCCATCAAACAAGAAAGAATAAGTTTGTTCATCCAGCAATACTAGGAATCTAATAGCCTGCTATTGATTTCGATTAGGTTCCCATCTGGATCGCGAAAATGAGCTGCACGAATTCCCCAAACTTTATAATCCTTTGGAATCGTTATAAATTGAACCCCCTTTTCTTTTAGCTGATGATAAGCATCATCAACATTGGAGACTTCAAATATCAGTCCAAATTTGTCCTGGCTTTTAGCATCTGATATCATATTCTCAGTGCCTATTGCTTCAGACATCAATTCACGCTTAAAAATCGCCAAACATATGTCGCCGTCTTGGAAACTAGCATAATCATCATCATCCCATGTGACATCAAAACCTAAAATATCACGATAGAATTGCAAACAAGCTTGATAATTTTGAATTAGCAACCGGGTATGAATGGATTTGCGGGTCATTATTTATCCTTTCACCTGCACCAAACTAAAAACATTTATAAGGTTAATATTATCGTACTTCTGCTTATTCTTATAGATCTTGAATTCAACTCATAGGTGCAACAAAGCTGGTGAAAGAAAGATAAGCTGCCGTACAATTAGCACTTTTCAACCTGCCAGCGTAAGAGAGCGCTTTGAAGACACTGATATAGCTAGCAATGTCGTTTTCCACCCAAGGCAAATTCGAAATTACTGCGCGCTGGATGACGCCTGCCAGGCACTGATGAAGACGGCTATGCGGCAACTGCAGTTGACAGCAAGAGCATATCACCGGGTGTTGAAGCTCTCACGGACGATTGCAGATCTGGCAGGGTCAGAGGATATCACCTGGATGCATTTGGTAGAGGTATTGCAGTGCTGACCGAAGCTAGATGTGATTTGACTGGACTTCCCTTATTTACTTTGAGACTTTTACAGCATGAGTGATAATTTTTTATTTATCCATATGTGCTTTTTCAACTGGATTGATGGAACCTCCAAACTTGCGAAAAAGATAAAAAATTCACCCTGTTTTAGCCATTCTAATCTCTTTTGAACTATCCCTCCCAAGCCAAATCAAGGCTGATGCACTATCGTCTTCACTCATTTCGAAGCGGACATTGTAATCCTCATCGGCAGTGAATGTATTCTCGCTAATGGGGACCATTACCCAGTTATCGCGCCTTCCAATCCGGGATAGTATAAGGCTCCCAGCTTTGAGGGTGACTTCGTAATCACGATATACGCCAGTAAACTTTTCCAGCATACTGGGGTTGAGCTTAAGAGGTTTATAGATTGCATCAAGTCGTTGAAGGTACCAATTTAGGATATGGGCATCCCCCTGGTTTTCATCATTTTTATACAAGTTTTGGATGGCGAGACGATGAGCAGTCTCAAGTGCATTTTCACTAGAAATTTCAATATGAGGTTGTACACCCGAACCTTCCCAATTTGAATTCGTAACCGGGTGGGTTGGATATCCTTCAGGCAAAATAAGAATATAACCTTCACCAGGTAGAAGTTCGGTTACCGGGTGAGCGCCACCCCCTGTAATTTCACCTATTATCGTAGCCCTTCCATGATGTTTCAAAGAATAAGCCATATCTTCTCCACCTGAAAAAGTTCGACTACTGGTAAGGATATAAACAGGCACCTCCGGTAATCTTTTCCCTGGTATGTAGGGATATGTCCATTTCTGTTGGACTTCATTCTTTGCGTGATGGTATTTGGTCAATAACAATTTTGGCTTTTTATTCTTATCGTAAAGATAGCTTTGTAAAAGTTGTGTCATGAATGGATCGCCTCCCCCACATTGGCGAAGGTCAAAGATCAAGGCGTCACAGCGTGCAAGAAAATTCATAGCAGCAATAGCAACATCTCCGGCCAGGTTCACTGGGGCAAAATAGCGGATATCAATATATCCAATGTTACCTATCAGGTATTCAATTTTTGGAATTCCAAAATTATCACTGTGTACCCACTGCCACCAATTTGATTCATAATTCTCATCCAAAGGATCGAGTTTTTGATTTTCGCTGATTTGAGCCGCATCTTTGGGAGAAAAAATCACAGTTATATGATAATCCTCTGAAATGCCTTGTAATTCTCTGGTTAATGTTTGAGCGAGTTTGGAGGCATCTTCAACATTATCATACTCACCCAGGCTCAATTTTTTCTGAATATGAGCAATCATTTTTTGAGCCTTCTCAGGGAATGGATAGTATTCATCGATAAGATCGGTCATTTTTTGTATAAGTTTATGAAGTGATTTTGTTGTAATCTTTTCTGCCATTATTCTGCCTTTCACGAAAAGGAAGTTTTTAATTTGCCAGAGAGGCTGTGATGATTGGATAAATACTTTCTCAAATAGTACAACTTGAGATTTTGTCTCCGGTTTAAGTATTTTATAAGAAATCCTTAGTATTTTCAATATTTTCAGCAAATTTTAGTTATTATTTTTTTGTTGAGATAATTTTAGGGATAAGAATATGGTGGAGAAAATATTATGGAAACTTGAACCCTCGTGTAGATAATTTTTTCTAGAAATTACGCGGAATTCTTCCATATTGCAATAATGGAATGTTTAGTCATAAAGCTGTGGTTCCGTTACGACCAGCATTTTTAAAATGTATATATTTCTATAGTTAAAGAAATATCTGCTAACTGGTAACAGAGATGAATGCTTATTAATTACACCAGCTCAAAAGGGTTGCAGGTACAGATTTTGCCAGCAATGCCAAAATAAGGTCGGTCAAAGTTTGCAAGTACCTCGCCTTGGATGACCGCTGCCAGGCATTGATGAACACCGCTATATGCTAATTCCAAATGCTAAATTATGAAAACAAAGGGTGTTCAATCTCGCAAATATTTATCGACCAAATACGATCAGAATGTTTGTTCAATTTTTTAAAAAACTTATGAAACATCAAAGACACAAAAAGGTTTTTTCAAGTTTATTTTTTAAGAGAAAATGATGACAAAAAAAACAGAATTTGAATAAACCATAAACAGATAATTAAATGAACCAGGAGAAAAAATGAAAAAAAACGGGTTGCCTCCCCTTTTTTTTAAACTCTTCTCTTCAGCGGGATGGGATTCATGCTGCTTTTTATTTTCGGTCATAATCGGACAAACAACCAAAAAACAATTGAAGTAGAGAGTTATGCAACCCAGGTAGTCATGAGACAACATCATATTGTTATGATTGGGTTTGATTTATTAATGGTTGGGCAGATCTAAATTATTCTTCTATTGAATAAAAAGTAATCTTCTTGATGCGGCTCTACTGAATCTTGTATAATAAAATTATTACAATTAAGGTTCCTGAGGAGGTGGAGTTGCTGGATTACGGCTCAACCAAGTCTGGTCACCGATTCGCTCTCTTATACAAATTATCCCAGACGTTTTGTTCATCACTAGATTCGACTCAGGTGTTGGATCGTGTCATTGATGAGGTTATAAAAGCATTGAACGCTGAACGTGGATTTATCGCGCTCTGGAATGAAAAAAGCGTTTTGGAATTCCGTTCAGCTCGAGGTTTAAATAAAAGTACAATCGACCAACCAGAATTTGAGATATCCCGTGGTGTGGTCAAAGAAGTAGCTAAAAGTGGAAAAGGGATTTGCATAAGCGATGCACAATCAGATGTTCGTTTTCAAAAACGTCCCAGTGTTCTGCATTTGCATCTAAGGTCTATTCTTTGTGTGCCTTTGAAACTAAAAGAAAATATTTTGGGGGTGATTTACATCGATAACAGGATGGTCACTGGAATTTTCACCGAAAAAGATCTTGAATTATTGAGTGCAATTGCATCAACTGCTGTCATTGCCATCGAAAATGCACGTTTGTATGAGTTGGCAGTTGAAAAAGGGCGTTTGGAGCGTGAACTTCAGATGGCTTACCGGGTACAGTCCAGTTTAATCCCAAAGTATTTCCCCCAGATTCCTGGATGGGAATTTGCTGCTTGCTGGCAGCCAGCACGACAGGTTTCTGGTGATTTTTATGATTATATCTCTGATTCAAAAGGTGGGATGAAATTTGTTATTGCCGATGTGACGGATAAGGGTATGCCTGCAGCTTTGTTCATGGCAATGACCCGTACCATTGTGCGTGCCAGTTGTGACGAATTAGAATCTTTGGCTAAAAGTATCACCAGGGCAAACCAATTGATATGTACTGATTCTGCCTTAAGCATGCCTGTCACCCTGTTCGCCTGCCAGGTCAATCTACAAACTGGCCAATTGGTTTATGTAAATGCCGGACAAAATCCTCCCATATTTTATAAAGCGGGAGAAGACAAATTTATCAATTTATCCCCAACAGGTATGTTCATGGGGTTCGAAGAAGAAGCTGAGTTTCAGCAAGAATCAATTCAACTCAAGCCCGGAGACCTCGTGGTGTGTTACACCGATGGTGTTTTGGATGCGAACAATAATCAATGGGAACTTTTCGATATGGATCGCTTTCTTGCTGTGATTGATGAAAATGTGAACGCTTCTGCTAAAGCCCTTTTAGAGGCGATTGAAGGGGCTGTTTGTTCATTTGTTGGTGATGTTCTTCCTTATGATGATATAACTGTTTTAATTATCAAAAGAGTTGGGATATCGCAATGAGCGATTTGCTGATTAAAAACCGCTACCAAATCGATCGGGAGCTAGGTCGTGGGGGGATGGGCATCGTGTACAAGGGATATGATACGGTGCTTAAACGAGATGTGGCCATCAAAATGTTAACAGAGGCCACCTTCGGAACGGAAGGTAGAAGCCATCTTCAGCATGAAGCCCAGGCTGTTGCTCAACTGAATCATCCAAATATTATCACAGTATATGATGTAGGTGAATACAACCAATCACCATTCATCGTGATGGAGTATGTTGAGAATCTCAATCTTCATGAACAGCCCCCAAAGGATATTGAAGAGATTGTAAGGATCACGAAACAAGTCTGTTCTGCGCTGGCACATGCTCACGAAAACGGCATCATTCACCGCGACCTGAAGCCAGAAAACGTGATCCTGAACAATGATGGTATGGTCAAGTTGATGGACTTCGGGCTGGCGTGCTCGATCAGTTCTCGGTTGACCAGTGAAGGGACCATCCTTGGAACAGTTTTCTACCTGGCGCCGGAGCAAGCCCAGGGGAAGCAAATCGATCCCCAATCAGACCTGTACTCGCTGGGCGTGATGCTGTATGAGTTGGTCACTGGCATTTTACCATTCAACGCTGATGATCCATTGGCCGTCATCAGTCAGCACATTTACGCCCCGGTGGTGCCGCCGCGGGCCAAGAACGACCAGATTCCGCCTGCCCTGGAAGCGCTGATCCTGAAATTGATGGCGAAGGACCCGAAAGACCGTCCAGCTTCTGCGGCGGAAGTTGCAAAACAATTGTCCGCACCTGAGATTCTGGACAAGACCGCCTTACCTTCAAAAGAGCTCTCAGTGATTGATCGGATCGTGCGCGGCAGGCTGGTAGGGCGTGAGCGTGAACTAAAAATGGCAAGAAAGATGTGGCAAGGGGCGAAGGGAGGTCAGGGTCAACTGCTGCTGATCAGTGGGGAACCAGGGGTTGGAAAAACCCGCTTGGTACGCGAGATCGTCACCCAGGTGGAAGTCAGCGGTGGTTCTGCCTTGATTGGTAGGAGTTATGCAGATGTCAATCCACCCTATTCTCCCTTCCGCCAAATACTGCATACAGTATTATCTCGGTTGAATGAGATGAATTTAGTCATACCCGAATCTGTACTGCAAGATCTGCTAACGCTAACCCCTGATCTTCGTCCTGACTTCCCTGATCTACCCGAGTATGATCCATATGATTCCATACACCAGCAACAGCGTTTGTTTGATCAATTCATGTACATCATAAACTTGTTAACAACAAATGCCCCAACGTTATTTGTCTTGGAGGATATTCACTGGGCTGATGTCAGTTCGCTAAAGTTGCTGCAGTATCTGGTTAGAAACACACGATCGCAGCCTATAATGATTTTAGCGTCCTGCCGGGAAGTAGCATTGGACGAAGCGCGTGCACTGCACGAGACTTTTTTAGACTTCCAGCGTGAAAAAGTGGGTACGCGACTTAAACTCAAACGGTTGAACCGGCAAGAAACTGAAGAAATGCTGGGGATCCTTTTTGCTGAGGCGATCACTCCTGAATTTCTGGAAGGGATTTATCACGAAACCGATGGGAACCCATTCTTTATTGAAGAAGTTTGTAAAGCCATTGTCGAGAGTGGTAAGTTAACCTATGAAGAGGGGCGCTGGAAGCGCCCAAGTATGGAAGAGGTGGGTGTACCACAGAGCATCCAGGTGGCGATTCAATCTCGATTAAAAACGCTTTCCAAAATGGGTCAAAAGACCTTGGCGCAAGCAGCAACCATCGGGCGTGAATTCGATTTTTGTTTGCTGCAGCGAGCTATGAACATCGATGAAGACAGTCTTCTAGAGGCTTTGGATGAAGTCCTTCATGCACGGTTGGTCGAAGAAGTTGTCGGGAACAGCAAGGATCGGTACATGTTTGTACATGCCCTCGTCCCAGCCACGATAATGTCCAGCCTGGGCAAGCTGAGGCGCCGAAAGCTGCACAAAAACGCTGCGAGGGCATTGGAATCCCTTCAGCCAGAAGGATATGAAGCCCTAGCCTACCATTTCATTGAAGCTGGTGAGATGAATAAAGGGCTGGTGTATCTAATCAAAACAGGGGATCGGGCGCGGGGGCTGTTTGCTCACGAGGAGGCAATCGA
>Ga0207796_1000371_pt1 | contig 18482 bp, 15 predicted proteins | sample Pon1CUnioCityCA_6_FD_187274 | JGI IMG/M metagenome (GOLD analysis project Ga0207796, IMG submission 187274) | Marine sediment microbial community from Union City, CA, USA - Pond 1C Sediment 1 (SPAdes) | ecosystem: Environmental > Aquatic > Marine > Intertidal zone > Salt pond sediment ...
GGATGGATGGCCCGCTCGGATCGCAGGTTCGGTGTACGGACCGCCGATCCTGTGCGACCTTGACGAGGATACGGACCTTGAAATAGTCGCTACAACGACGTACTTCGTCGAAGCATGGGATGTCGATGACAGCGAAGAACCGATCTGGAGGAGCGGTCCGTTCTTCATGGGTAATTCCGATGTAGGTTATACCATACCCGTCGCAGCCGATGTCTGCGGTGGACCACAGCCCGAGATCATCCTCGACGCAAGGAACCGGTTGATCGTGCTGGATGGAGAGACAGGTAACGAGATCTGTTCAATGGAGCATTATCCTGATAGACTATTCTACGGTCCGCACACCGTCACCGTTGCCGATATCTTTGGTGACAGGGCCGGATTGGAGATCGCACTGGTGGCCATGGACACCGGAGAAGACAAACCCCTCAGCCTGTTCGTTCTCTATGTAGATGACGGAGAGATAGTCATTCTGGACGAAGAAGAACTGTACCAGTCCAGGGATGCTTACTCCCCCGACTGGATCACCGCGCTGGACTGCACCCCTGACGGGTCGCTGGAGCTGAGCGTGGCCTTCTCCTGGTACGACGAGGTGTCGTACAGAAGCGGCATCTGGATCTATGATCATGTGGATCGCACACAGACCTCGGAGTTCATCGGCAGCCGTGAATGGACGCACGACGAGAATACCGCAGGCATTCCCGCCGCCGGCACTCTCCCCTCCGCTGGACTGCGGCTTGCACTCTCCCGTCAGTATTCTGTCTTTGGAGAATCAGATCCGGCAATGCTGCTGGATCCGGACAATCTGTCAACTTCTCTGGACTGCGAAGCTCCAACTCTGGAATCCGATAAAGTGCTCTGCTGCATCATGGCGGATTGGGATGATGTAACCCCTGGTCCTGATTACATCCTTGCCAATGCCGAGAACCAGGTGATTGCATGGGGTGAGAACGGTCTACCGGTTGCGGGCTGGGATGGCAACGAATATCCGGAGGATGGTGATCTTCGACCACCTTTCCCCTCCCTGGGAGAACTGGATGATCAGGACTTGTTCCCTCATTCCGATCTCGTCACAGCGACAAGAGAAGGATCCGTCTATGGATACGCGTATACCGGTGTGAATCTCGAAGACCTGGGATTCCCCTATACTCTTCCGGCATACATCAACTCTGGGTTTACGATAGTCGATGTGGACAATGACGGCTATATTGAGGTCGTATTCGGCACAGCGGACAATTATCTCCATGTCTGGGAGCTCGGCGAATGCGATCCCGGCTATTCACCATGGCCCCAGTGCCAGCACGATGCCGCGAGAACTGGCGTTCTACTGGAGTGATGATGCTTCATGCGATCCTTCTCTCGGGCTCCTTCCTGGTCACCCATGCGCCGGGGTGGAGCCCACCAATGATAACCGTCGATATGTGGAGTTACATGGGTGGCCAGTACAAGACAATTCAATGTATCGGCCAGGATACACTGCATCAATCATGGAACGATTTCAATCAGGAGACCAGAGTCGGCTATAAGGTTTACGATGTTGATGGCACTGTGATCTATCCGGAGACTATGATATCCAACAATGTCTGGTCAGCAACTGTAAACAGCGCGATTGTGAGCATCGACAGTATTGCTTTCATATGGCGAGAAGGATCTCCTGCCTACTACACAGTCCGGAAGTATGATGGTTCTGAAGCCATTCCAACATCACTGTATCTCTCTGAGCCCTGGGTTAACTATCCACAGGTTCATTCATCCTCCGATTCACTCGGAAGGCTGCACTCCGTGTTTACTCTATGGGACGGCTACGAATCAAGGATCGGCTACATGGTATTCGAACCCGGAGTGGGTGAGATATGGAGAGATACCATTCCCGGCAGTCATACTCACCCGAGAATACTCTTGGACGGCAACAGGGTGCATATCGTTTTCAGGGGTGAGGATCTCTGGCCGGATTACATCCAGTACGATCTCGATCACAATATCACTGTTCCGACGGTCAGTCTCATCGAGGACCTGACATATTTCTATACGCGTTATGATCTTGCCATAGATAATGAAGGGAATCTCTACTGCTTCTTCATCCTCTCCCAGGGGAATATGCATCTGTCCCTGTTCAAGATCGACGGCTCGACCGGAGAGATCCTTATAGATGACAAAATAATACTGCAATTCCCGAACCTTACGAGCCAGTCCATCCTGACCGGACCGTCGGGTGATAGCCTCTACCTCATGTGGATCGGAGTGATGGCAGGCGGCTCACCCAGATATGTGATGTTCGCGGTAATTGACAAGAATGGCGAATTCATCGAGGAGCCCTATGCGGCTTATGACTACACGGACGAGAAGATCCAGCAAATTCAAGCTCTTGAGGCAACTGCGAACGATAATGGAGATGTCTTCGCAATCTGGAGCCAAGGCGATGTCACCGTCGGTGGCTACTGGATCGTCATGGGCTGGTTCGACCACGAATACCTCGGTATTGAAGAAGAATCCGTGACTCCAGTCAGTTACGGTGATCTCACCATTCGAGCTTCTTCGAATCCTTTCTCAGAGAGTATCGGGATCACGATCACCGCAGGTCCTCTTCCCGACCATTTGGAAATCTATGATCTTTCAGGCCGGATAGTAAGAACTCTCAACAGCACTGGAGATGGTATCTTCTTCTGGGATGGAAGTGATGCCGAAGGCAACGAAGTCCCTTCTGGAAGCTATATCATAAGAGGATCATCCGGAGACACCTCTGGAGCACTGTCAGTCATAAAACTGTAGTTCTTGTCAGATTGTCCAAGTTCAATCATTAGACTGAGCCCCTGGTACCCGTAGGAAAATGTTAAATTGTCAGGTCCGGCACCGACAAAAAGGCCCCCGCGATGCGGGAGCCTTCTATATAATGGCGGGCCACACTAGACGATATTCGAAATAGTAGTAACGCATTGATGGGGTTAAGTGATCTTACATGAATCATTGCTTACATAAGGCAATAGAACTGTTTATTTCATATATCTTCTTTCTCATCTAGCCATGTTTTGAGCCCGACCCCAAATAAACATGGAACTTTTCAAGAGCATGGATATAAAAAGAGTACATCGATTCTAGTACTTTTCGGTCCATTAAAGGGGGTATGATGAAAAGGATGATGGCCGGGTTAGTTGTTTTTGCCCTTGCTGTGATTCCCAGTTGCGGAGGTAATAACCCAAGCGGTAGTTCTCCTGTATCTCCAGAGTACTACCCTATGCAGGTCGGTGACTGGTGGGATTACAGCTACTCAGTGATCGAACTTGAACCAGACAGTGGTCTTTCGTATGAAGGCTACAGGCATTATGAGGTGTTGTCACAACAGGACAGCACTTACAAAGTCGAATTGGCTCAGTATTACTGGCTTTGGAACCATCAGGTACTGCCTGACACTGTGGTCAGCAGGGATACATTGACAGTTATACTCACCTCTGATTCCGTAAGAGTTACATCTTCCGACAGCACTTACAATTGCAAGATACTGGATCTACCGCTGGAGGAAGGAAAAACATGGGACGGTGTCTGCACTGTCCTTGATCTCGATGTATATGTTGAAACACCGGCTGGAACTTTCGAGAGCTGTGCAGAAGTGCTTGAATACTGGGAGAAGCAATATTACTGTTACTACCACAAGATGTACTGTCCAGACATTGGCCTCGTTGAATTCAATGCTTATGACGTTTATCCGAACCCCAATGATCCTGTTCTGAGGGTTGATATCTACTATGAACTGATTGGTTCGAGTTATCTCTGATAAATTTTGCTCTCATGATCAATCAAGGGGACAGAGACCCTGTCCCCTTCCATCTTTCTAAGATAACAAAGGACGAATCCCGGCGTTAATGATGTAGAGTCTGATTTTGGCATCGTACAACAATATTTATTTCTGAATGATTCATTTATAACTGGCCAAGTTTTAAGCCCGACTCTGAAGAACATTGACTTCAAATTAACCGCATCTGCCTGAAGCATTAGAGAATATCCGTTTTTGAACCGCAGATCAGTATAACAAATAAAGAAATAGCTCCCCGAATCGGAGGCTGAGTCTTATCTGGCGGTCCGGACGAGACTCGAACTCGCAACTTCCGGCGTGACAGGCCGGTGCTCTAGCCGATTGAACTACCGGACCGCTCAGATTAGGGATGGAAATATTCACTATTCTATATTATTGTCAAGGTGTTCCGTTTCTGGAAACATTTACGGGGAACAAAAGACTCGTATATTTGTATAGTAAGTGCAGTCCATTATGACCATTCGATGACGGGAGTTAATGTGAAACTTACAGGTGCACTGATGGTTGCCATAGTAGGCCTGGGGCTGGCAGCCACCATCGAGATAGGCAGCTCTGACTTCGGCTCCAACGAGCCATGGTGCGGTTCTTGAGCACTCAGCATGCGCTACCAGGTGGTAGTACTGGCGAGTGAGATAGGTGACGCCATAGAGATAGACAGCTTTTCCTGGAGGAGATTCCCCTCTCCCGAGGACCAGGGAACCTTCGTTGACTTCAAGATGTACCTGGGTCTGTGCGATTCCGATGAGTTAGGAACGACTTTCGATGACAACTACATCTCCGGAACGAAGACACTGGTGCTGGAGGACAATCCATATGTCACACCTGTGGTTCCGGTAGGTGAGTGGTTCGACGTTGAGCTGGACACGCCCTACTGGTACAACGGGGAGGACAACCTGCTGATAGAGGTTGAATGGTCCGCCGGTAACGGGTCCCTCTACTCCTGGAGCTGGGACGGCGGTCCCAACAGGTGCATCTTCGCCGGATACGGCGCTCCTTCAGCACCTGCTGCGATCACTACCGTTCCGCATATCAAGATCAACGGGACCCTTGAACTCAGCAACACTACCTTCGGGGAGATCAAAGCTTCCTTCATCTAGAGAGATAGATACCGGTCACCCTTGGCCCGGGTGACCGGTTTCCCTATTATTCAGGAACCCTCATTTCAGGGGACAAAGGCAATACGAGAGGGACCGTTCTGATGAAGATCTCCGGTGCTGCCGTTCTGCTTATAGCCGCCCTGACAATGGCGCAGTGCCCTCTGGGGTTCACTCCAGAGGAAGCCTGTCCGGCCGACAACCCCTCCTGTGCACTCTATACCGACGGCAACGGCGACAGCCTGTGCGACAATCCCGGGCCCCAGCCTTCCGGAGATGATGATGAAGTATCTACGGATGAGAGTACGGGTGCCGACTCCCTTCCAATGCCATCTGATACTCTTGAAACAGTTGATGACGAAGTCCCATCGGATACGCTTTCTGCAGAAGATGCACCCGAGGAAATAGTCTACGAGCCTCCTGATGATGAACAGGAAGGTCTCCCAGAGCCTCTGCCTGAAATGCCCGACGAAACCGTCATCACCGATGATCAGGAGGGACAGGAATCTCCTCTGATCGGCGACAGGGTCATTGTTCTGGCCAACGAGGAGGGTAACCTCTACTGTCTCGATCCCAGGAACGAGAGCATCGCCGGACACTCCTGCATAGTCTGGGAGATCCAGCAGCGACTCACCGATTCCTCTACCATTACGGAGGAGGTCCAGATCGAGATCTCCGATGATTCCGTATACGTAGACTCCATCACAATTGAATCGGTGAGCGGACCTATCTCGAACTGTCCCCTCGGATACACTCCCGAGGAGGCCTGTCCCGAGGATGACCCATCCTGCGCGCTCTATACCGACGCCAACGCCGACCTTCTGTGTGACAATCCCGGTATGCCCGCAGATACCGCATCCACGCTAAGTTTCGACGTGACAAGCCGGGTGTACGGCCTCATCCCGGTTGCAAGCGGATGCCCGCTGGGCCTCCCTCCGGAGGCGGCCTGCCCATCTCCGGAGAACCGCATGTGCGCCCACTACATGGGATGGAGCGGGTGCCGCAACCCATCCGGCGGTGGCATGACGCGCACTCTTCTGATACTGGTAACGACGGCCGTCCTCCTTGTCACCTCAACTGTCCTGAAACGCCACCTCTGCGGTCTCGGAAGGGCTCAGCGGAAGAAAAGGAAGGTAGCTCACATTACCGTGCAGCTGGTCTCTCTCGTGGTCCTTGGTTTCCTGGTCCAGGGGTGCTACTGCCCACTTGGAGTGGCGCAGTACGCACTTCTGCCAGTGGGGCTGATATTCCTCGGCATTCTGGGCATCGCCGTTCTTATCCTGCCGATGTTATGGAGCGCATTCTTCGACCGCGTTTACTGCGGCTGGGTTTGTCCCTTCGGAGCTCTTCAGGACCTTCTTGGAAAGCTGCATGTGCCCAGGCCACCGAAATTCCCCCATAAAGTACACCTGATACTCTCTGGGTTCAGGTACCTTCTGGCCATGCTCTTCTTCGGCTTCATAGTACTGGCCAGCAGCGGCTACTTCCCAGGCCTCGCCCCGGAAGCCTTCTTCTGCAACATCGACCCGTTCCATACGATCTTTTCCTTCTTCGTGGTGGGTTCCCTCACCGCGGCCATCATAGCTATCTGCGTCCTAATCTTCTTCCCCAGGTTCTTCTGCAAGTACATGTGCTTCTACGGAGCAATCCTCAGCTTCCTGGGCAGGATAGGCCTCTGGAACAGGATAGTGCACAAGAGGCTTCCGAAATCCTGCGAGGACGAGGAGACCGAGGACCTCGAGTTCCCTCCGCACTAGAACTCAACTCTACCTTGCACCTCATCCGTACAGGACTCTGCACATCACTATCGGAACCCTTGACCGGACCCTCTTCTCCTATCAGTTAATTACCATAATTCGAACCGCTGGCCCGGAAACTCAGGAAAAGGGGGAGAATCTTGGCTGCCATAAGAGAAACCTGGGACAGCAGGACGGCCTTCGTCCTCGCTGCCATCGGCTCCGCCATCGGACTCGGGAATATCTGGCGTTTCCCGTACGTGACCTATGAGAACGGGGGCGGCGCTTTTCTCGTCGCCTATTTCATCTGTCTGTTCATCGCGGGCATACCCCTGCTCATGCTGGAGTTCAGCATCGGTCACAAGTTCCAGCAGGCTTCCCCCGGTTCATTCCGCAAGATAACTCCCAGGCTGGAATGGTTCGGATGGTTCGCTGCCGGGGTGGGTTTCATAATCGTCACCTACTACGCCATTATCATGGCATGGAGCATGAACTACACCTACGAAGCTGCGACCCTGGGCTGGGAACAGGAAGAGGGTGTTTACGCCGATGCCCAGTACGCCATAGCCGAGACCGGGCTGGAGGACATGGCGGTACTGACCCAGATCCCCGATTCCCTGGTGGGCCGGAGCTTCGTCTCTCCCGTAACCGCTCAGCCCTGCGTAATCTGCGCTGATCCGGTATCCGGCACTTCCAGTTACGGGACCATCCTGGTCGCCTTCGGAGGCTATCTATACGGCTTCGAGACAGTTGACGACGCCAACGCATTCATGGGGTCACCGGGGGATTTCTTCTTCAACGACTTCCTCGGCGTGACCTCCGAGCCCTGGGACATGGGAGATTTCAAATGGCCCCTGTTCATAGGCTTTTCCCTTGCATGGATATGGATAGTCGCCTCTGTATGGAAGGGCACCAAGACGGTTAGCAAGGTGGTCTACTTCACCGTGCTCATCCCCTGGGGACTCCTGCTACTATTCGTGATCAGGGGGCTGACCCTCTCCGGTGCCGGCAAGGGGCTCGAGTTCTACCTGACCCCGGTCTGGTCCAACCTGATGAACGGCAAGCTCTGGCTGGCGGCCATCTCCCAGGTCTTCTTCAGCCTCAGCGTCGGATTCGCCATCATGATAGCATACGGCAGCTTCCTGCCCAAGAAGACCAACATAGCCGCGAACGCAATGATCATAGGAGTGGCAGACGCCATGACGGCCTTTTTTGGAGGTCTTGCCGTGTTCTCGGCCCTCGGGCATCATGCCGAGAGCCTGGGCGTTCCGGTTTCCCAGGTGGTCTCATCAGGGCCAGGTCTGGCCTTCGTTGCCTACCCGCACATCATCACTCAGCTTCCGGGGGCCCGAATATTCGGGGTCCTCTTCTTCCTTATGCTGCTCACCCTGGCGGTGGACTCCGCCTTCAGTCTACTCGAGGCTGTAACAGCATCGGTGAAGGACAAATGGAACACATCTCACAAGAAGGCCAACCTCATCGTCGGGGGGCTCGCCTTCCTTCTCGGAATTCCAATGCTCACAGGAATGGGCATTCATATCCTGGACATAGCCGACCACTTCATGAACAGTTTCGGCCTTACCCTCGTAGTCCTTGGTGAGGTACTGATCATCGGATGGGGGACCGGGGCCGAGGAGCAGAGACAGTACATCAACCGTAATTCCAGCTTCAGCATCGGCGTATGGTGGAACCTATGCGTACGATGGATCATACCCATGGGCATACTGTGGATGATATTCAGCGAGATACAGGACAGGGCGCTTCCATATGGCAGCTTCGCGCTTCGGTCACAGGAGTTCCTGTTCGGATGGCTGCTTATCATCCTCCTGCCAGTCGTGGGCGACCTGCTTGCCAGCGCCAGGGGCAGAGGAGAGGGCCTTTAGGCCGATGGCCGCATGAAGCGATACAGGGAAGCGGAGGAAGGCAACCGCGTACACTGGGACGAGCTGGCACTGGCACATGCCAGCTCTTACCGGTATGAGAAACTGCTCGAGGGCGGGCATGTTCTGGACCCGGTCCAGGTCCGGGAGATGGGAGACGTCAGGAGCAGGTCCCTTCTGCACCTCCAGTGCCATATAGGAACCGACACGCTCTCCTGGGCAAGACTGGGAGCGAGGGTTACCGGAGCGGACATCTCCCCCGCTTCGCTCCGCGTAGCCGGGGACCTTGCCCGAAGATCTGGACTGGAGGCGGAATTCGTTGAATCCAGCCTCTACGACCTTCCAAAAATGCTCAAGGGCGCCTTCGACATCGTCTACACCTCGGTGGGAGTACTCTGCTGGCTCTCCGACCTGGAAGCATGGGCGCAGACAGTAAGACATTTCCTGAAACCCGGGGGATTCTTCTACATCATGGAGACCCATCCGTTCCTGATGGTCTTCGATGACGAGTCGAAGAACCTCCGGGTAAGGTACTCATACTTCCACAGGGAAGAGCCGGAGAACTGGCCGGGAGGCTATCCCGACTACGCCGGCGACGGGTACATGGTGAAGTCGCCCTCATGGGAATGGCAGTGGAGCTTGGGGGATGTGCTGAACGCCCTGATCGGAGCGGGTCTCAGGCCGGATTTCCTGCACGAGCATGACTGGATCTCATGGAAGGCGCTACCCATGATGGTGGAGAGGGAGGACGGCATGTGGGTCCTTCCGGATGACACGGAACGGCTGCCTCTGATGTTCAGCCTGAAAGCTCTGAACTAGCTGCCCTCAGCCGAAGGGGCTCCTGAAGTTCTCGATTATCCTGGCCAGGGTCCTGTGCTCGGCCAGCACCCTGTACTCCAGCAGCTTGAGCACAGTCTTGAAGTGCTTCCATTCCTCCCCGAAGTTCTCGTCGGCGCTGATGAGCTCCTCCATCTCCCGAATGCTCTCCTTCATGTAATCGGAGGCGGTCATGCTGTCCATGTCCTCCTCAAGGGAGCTGATTATTCGGGGGAACTCGCCGCTGTCCAGCCAGATGCCGCCGCACTCACGGCAGTAGTCTATTTGAACGCCGGTATCCGCGTATCCGATGGTGGCCATCTTCTCACCGCATGAGGGGCAGGAAATGGACTCCCTGGCAACATGAAAGGAGTCGGTCTCCTTCCACAGATTGAACTCCATCCATGCAAGGTCGCTGTCGGCCTGGTTCCTGGCCTGCCGCAGCTCGTTGCGGTCGAAGAAGCTTCCTCCGCATGAGGGACAGGCGTCTATCTTGACGCCAAGGAGTTCGGCGGTTCTCAGATCAACTTGACATTTAGGGCACTTCATCATTCCTTCTCCCCGTCCCTCCAGTCGATGGAGATCAAACCCAGCCTCAGTGCATTGTCCACGATTACCTGCGCCTGTCTCGCGACGGGCGGGTCTATCATCTTGGATCCAAGGGCAACGGCTCCCAGGCCTTCCTCCGCGGCCCTTTCCATTGCCATCACTATCTTCCTGGCCCTGTCCACCTCGTCCTTGTCAGGGAGAAATCCCTGGTTGATGACAGTCACCTGGGCGGGATGTATGCATCCCTTCCCGACGAATCCCAGTGCCCTGGCCCTCCTGACGGACTCCCTGAGACCCTCCTCGTTCTTGACGTCGGCGTAGACCGTGTCGATGGGCTGAAGCCCTCGAGCCCTGGCCGCCATGACTATGAGACTTCTCGCGGTGAAACTCTCGGTACCTTCGGTGGTGGGTGTGACCCCCATCTCCGCTGAAAGGTCCTGGAGGCCGAGGGTGAGGGCCGCCATCTCATCAGGCGCAGCTCCCGCGATATCAAGGGCATTGAACACGCCAAGCGGGCTCTCGATTATGGGCATGAGCCAGATGGAGGGTTCCCTGCCCAGTTCGGCGCAGATGGCCCGGACCTTGTCCCTGACGGACCTGACCTGCTCGGGTATCTCCACCTTGGGGACCAGTATGTGCTGGACCGGCTGCGGCACGACCCATTCGAGGTCGTCCTCACCGGCCTGGCCCTGGTTGATCCTGACCATGACCTCCATGTCCCCGAAGTCCATTCCGGCCAGCGCGCGGGCCACCATTATGCGGGCCTCCATCTTCCTGCCCGGTGAGACGCTGTCCTCCAGGTCCAGTATCACTCCGTCAGCCTGGCTCTGAAGGGCCTTCTCCATGAACCTGGGCCTGTTGCCGGGAACGTAGAGCCTGGACCTTCTGGGTCTGTCCCTTTCCGACGCGACGAACTCCTTTGCCGGTTCCGGCCTTGGAAAACCCTCACCCAGGACTTTCCTGACTGAAGCCTCGAACCTGGCGGCGGCGACAAAGGGGGCTGCGCCACTGTCCTCGACAGTTACAATGCCGCTGTTGAGCCCCATCCTCTCCGCCGTCCCCCTTATAGCATCCTCCAGGAGTTGTGGCGTCTCGGAACCCGAAATCTCGATCTCGAGTCCAACTCCGGAACTCTCGTAGGTTACCGTGCAGTCTGACTTTATCTTCGGCCCTGAATATCCGCTGGAAGCCTTCTGGGACATCTTCGCTCCTTTAGTGTGTCTTTTTCGGGTGCAACTACACTGCTAATCTAATGGGGAATATCGCAGGTTGAACACTCCGAGGGGGAACAGGCCAGGGGATTGAGCATGAGGAACACGAAGCCGGAATCGGGATGACAGCGGAAACTGTACCTTTCCAGGAAGGACTGTATGCCCATGTACCTGTCGGAGCAGTAGGGCTGATACTCCACGGCAAAGGCCCTGAACCTTCTCTCGTCCACAAGCTGGATAAGCGAGTCCTGCCAGGGTTCCGTCTCCATTCCGGACCTGCTGTCCACCCAGGGCGGCACTATTACAGCTGAAAGCTCCGGTATGGAGATAACCGATGAGCGCCACCCGGCCCTGTCAGTACTGACCAGACTTGAGGGGGGCATGAAATCCGCGTCCATGTCCACCGCGAGTTGCTCTCCCATGTCGCTCTCATCGTCGGTGAACGTGAGTATGAATAGAGTATCGGCGTCTTCTATCGAGAAGATGGATGCTGTATCCGCCTGCAGCTCAGAGGACTCCACGGCGCCGCGTGGACCGGAGGCCCTGACCTCGGGCCTGGTCATCCATGTGACTAGGCCCCTTACACCTATCGCCAGGAAGTATATGGCGACAACTACGGCCACAACCCTTGCGGCCTTGGTTATCCAGTCCTTCATGGTCAGCAGGCCGAAGAGGGCGAAGGGCAGCATGTATACGGTGGTCCCGGCGAAGAAGCCTGTGAACATCATCATGCCGTTCAGTGGCCCGCTGGAGTCGAAGGCCCTTGTAAGCGCTATCAGAAAGGCGGGGCAGATGGAGAAGCCTGTCAGCACTCCCAGCAGGAAGGAACTCCTGGTTATCTTGAGGAACCTGCCGGTATGGCACCCTGTGCAAGTCTTCCGCACCCTGACCACCGTAAAGAGAAGATAGAGTGAGAAGAGTATGTAACCGGAAAGGGCAAGCGGCACCCTGACGCTCACCGGTATGCTTCCTCCCAGGAATCCCACCAGGGCTCCGAAAAGAGCGTAGGCCAGGAACCTTCCGGCGTTCAGCTTCAGTATCACCCAAAGAGGCTGAAGGCCCGTCCTCTTCTCGGCCATGAGATAGGAAGCGTATATGGGACCGCAGGATGCAAGGCAGGCCGTACCGGTGGCCAGCCCAAGAGTCAGACCGGTTCCGAAGCCCTCAAACAAAATGCCTTCCTCTCAAGGTCCGCTACACATGGGATCCGTTCAGCCGGAAACCTAGAACTCCACCGATCCGGGATAGAACTCGAGACCCGACCTGAACCTCCACCAGTTTTCGTTCCGTGCAAGGTCGGTCCTCTCCTGCTCTACTATACCCCATATGCGGGCCCTGTTCCCGAACTGGTACTCAAGGCCCGGGCCGAAGACATACCTCTGCCTGTCGGGTCCGGCCCCTGCCACCGATGTCGGCGTTATCCTGGCCTCGGCTTCAAGAAGGAGGGAAAGACCCCTGTAGATGTTGATCCTGGAGAAGATGCCGCCCCGCTCGGTCCTTACCGACGACCTTGCCAGCCTTCCGGAAAGCACTACAGAGGAGGGGACGTCCCTGTCCTTGAGGAACCTCCATACAAGCCTCGATTCCAGGGATGCGCAAGCGGCCCTGACGGTCCCGTCGTCGAAATCGACCACGGACTCGAATGTGGTGTTCACGGAGATGGAGGGAAGTATCCCCATCTGCATCAACCGTACCCTGGAGGTGAGCCTGTCGGCTATCTCCCGGTCCAGGAAGTTCCTTCCGTCGTAGGACGAGAAGGTAACGTCACCGCTGAAGTACATGTTCCTGGTGAGGATGTTGGGATGAAGGGCCACGCTGACGTCGTACCTGTTCCAGGTGTTGTCGTAGTCGATGTAGTCGGAAGTGGTGTTGTGGGTCGTTCCCGTAAGCGTCAGCGAGGTGCTCCAGGGTGTGTCCCAGGTCGCTCCTCCGCTGATCCTGGTATCCGTCCATGCAAGGTCGTAGCCGTCCTCCTGAAGGATGTCCCTGTTCCAGTACAGACCCCTGGCGAAGAACCTGAGGTTCTCGCTTACGTCCGCCTCTATACCCAGGCCGGGTCTTATGGATCCCTGGCGGTAGGCCACTCCCGCCTGAACCGGAAGCACCAGCTCCGGCTTGTCGTCACCAAGGTCGGATGTCCATACCAGGTCAGGATTGATCCTTACAGGTCCTGCCTGGACAGCGATGTCGATCTCCGTCCTGCTGTAGGTGTTGACAACCCTCTCCACTATTCCGGTGGTATCCATGCTGGCGTACTTCTCCAGCACCAGTATGTCCCAGTCCCCTGTCTGCAGGAAACCACCTACTTCCAGGTCCCCCATCTGAGGCGACAGGCTGTCACCACCGGTCTCCACGTTCATCCATCCGTCCAGGGTGACCGCCATGGCGGCAAGGGGAAGCAGAAGGAGGCACGATATCATGTTTCTCATCAGTATATCGCTCCTTCCGGGCACTGCTCTATGCACCTGTAGCAGAAATGGCACAGGGAGGGGTCTATGACCGCATCACCGTTTATCACTTCAATGGCGTTGTAGGGGCAGACCTCGACGCACTCTCCGCAGCCTATGCAGTCATCGGTGTTGACTATCAGCTGGGTCGTATCTACCGGACCCTCGCATGCCACAAGCATCGTCAGGGCCAGGGTGAGCAGGATCAGGTATCTAGCGTATGGCATCATATGTGCACACCCCCTGGCAGAAACCGCAGCCGATACACTTCTCCGGGTCAATGTGGGATTTGCCGTCGATAATCTCCACCGCATCTACGGGACAGACCGAGAAACAGTCGCCGCAACCGGTGCATACCGAGCGGTCGACCCTGTAGATGAGGGTCTGGGCAAGGGCGGCCGCGGCCAGTATCAGTAGTACCGCCGCTATTACTGCTGTCTTTCTGGTCATAGCTCGGTCCCCTGAAGGAACTCCTCCATACCCTCCTCGTTGACCCCGTAGAGCCCGTAGTGCATACCTGCGTTGGGCGCGAATATGGCGTTCACAGGACATACCGCCGCGCATATGCCGCAGGCTATGCAGGCTTCAGCCTCGATGACGGCCTTGCCTTCGCTGTCCAGCGAGATGGCCGCGGTAGGACACTGGGCCACGCATATCTCGTCGGATATGCATTTATCCGGATCGACTATGAAGGCTGCAGGCAACTGGACGGAAGCAGGGAAGACACCTTCCTCATCTGGCATCACCTCGGCTATGATCACGCCCCAGTCAGGGTCCTCCAGATCGCATGCCATGTCCGATGCGCGAATGACCAGTGACGTATAAGCACCCTCCACCGGCTCCCATGTTATGATGCTGCCCCCGGCATCCTGGGAATACTCGAGTGACCCGAAGGCCAGGGAGACCAATGCTGCGAGCAAGGCAGGAACAAGCGTTCTCATTCCTCGACCACCTCCTTCATTATGGACAGAAGTCCGTACTGGCGGCACTGGATAAAGCACTGGCCGCAGTCTATACAGAGATCATAGTCTATGTGTATCAGGCCGGAATCCTCACCGGGAGTACTCCAGTCAGGCGTGTACCATATCGCATCGACCGGGCAGCCGGGACCGCAGGAATCCAGCAGAATGTAGCACTCGTAGGCGCAGTCGCCGCACCATTGCTCGTTGTTCATGTATCTCAGCCTGTATCTGCTTCCAGTCGTGACGATCTCGGACTCGCTGTCACCGGAACCCATTGCCCTTACGGCAAAGTAGTATGCCTGGCCGAACCTGCTGTCCGTGATGGCGCTGACCGGGCAGACACTTACGCATTCGCCGCAGGCAGTGCATTTGTCCATGTCTATGACGGCCTTGCCCTCTACAAGGCTCATGGCGTCCTGGGGGCAGGCATCGACGCAGAGCCCGCATGAAATGCATGTATTCTCGAATACCTCCGGCTGGACCTGGACGTAGGCCACCATTTCGGTGGTATCGGCGGCGGGGACCGAGTCTATTCTTACCGCCCTGTCCCAGCTGGAATCGGTTATGGGATCAGGTGATATCCTGATATCGTACCACTCGGCATCCTCTGCATTTTCCCACCTGAGAGTGAACGTGGAGTACTCTCCAGGGATTACCTCCCCCGGTGTAATACCGGTATCCACCGTGAGGATGGAATTGAACTCAGGTCCTATCCCTGGAGTCCGTTCCTCCGGCAGACAGGAAGCCAGAAGAAAAGTGGCCGCCATCAGGGCAATTAGAAATAACTTGCTCAATTGATTTCTCCTTAAGGATTTCTGCGTTTCCAGAAATATATCATTCAATCAATGCGTCACCAGCCCTGCACCGTCGATAGTAAATCAATGTGTGGTTTGGTTCCCGATGTAAATGCCATGAGGCTATGTCAGGCTTGCCGTTCGCGGTCCTTGGCGGCATATTTTCCGTCCCCGCGGAGGGGTGCCGGAGCGGTTGAACGGGACGGTCTCGAAAACCGTTGACCCCTTTTTGGGGTCCGTGGGTTCGAATCCCACCCCCTCCGCCATGAGCACAATTCTGATTCAATCACCTCTAACATATTGCTGTATATTTGTATACGGGGTTCGATAGAATCCTGCACTCATACGTGCTTGAGACAAGCACATAACGCATACTACTGAACAGCAGGAGTATACAGGGTTCGATTCCTATCTGATCGATGGCTCTTTGAAACTATCGGTTCTACCCCATCAGTAGGAATCCCAACCGAAATCAGGCATATAGCGGCCCTACTCTTAGACAGTAGTTTTGTTCATTCCAATACTACTAGTCTTTGTATTTCCTCTTCATTGCAGCCTGCCAGTCTTACCAGATAAATTCCAGCCGGAAGATTCTCTCCAGCATCATCGGATAAGTTCCATGTGAATGAATGAATACCGGCTGATACCTCTCCATGCAACAGCTCAGCATGAACTCTCCCGCAAAGATCATAGACCTCTATTTCATAGTTTCCAGCATCTTCTACAGAATAGCGAACAGTTACGGAAGATGAAGCGGGATTAGGCATAATGGGTAGAAAATCGAAAGTATAGACCTCTGGTGAATCACTTGCCCTCATTTCTGACTCTTCAATAATAGAGGGATTGTTAGTCTGAACCTGTGTTGGTGCGAACATTTCTCCTCGATAATAGGGATTGGGGTTACCAAGTTGCACATAATAGACTGGTATATACCATCCGTTTTCTATAACATACTCTGGTGGTTCTGGTTCATTGTAGTTGATATAGAACCACTGTCTCACTCTTGAACTGGACCAAGCAGGACAGTAATCGTTGAAATACAGATCGCTCCTTACAACAGGGTCTGCTGGTTCGCCACACCACATCCCGGTGTGCCCGTTATATCCCCACCATTCTTCTCTAGACTCATATCTGGCCTGACTTGAATGATAGAATACATACCTGTGTCGTATCCAGTAGTATTTGTTTTCAAATGTTTCGTTTTCGATACCAGGCTTGAAAAAGTCCCACTGCGCATATACGATGTTACCACTTTTGTCCCTTGGTCCCCAAAGAACTGTTTGACCAACCCAGTTGCCATCTCCATCAATGACTCGTATTTCATGATTCCAGATTCGATCGGATACATAGTGTACCAGACTTACAAATGCACCACAGTTATAAGGTATATTTGCATTTACGACATGTACATACTCATCATCTGTCTCTGCCTTGCCAAGTGCGATTTCTGTGAAGTAGACTGTTTGAACACGTGTGTCCCCAACCATTGCATAAAAATAACCGTCCGACGTTCCTGATCCGGATACCTCCCATTCACATGTACCCCACTCATAGGAAGCATCGTCTTCTGCTTCATAGCCTTCGCCACTCCAGGACCCGTCTGCATTTCTCGGATCGGCTATCGTAGAAGGATCGCCATCTATGCTGTTTCCGTCGTAATCCACTGGATGCTCATCATCATGAGCGATATGTAAGGTCAAACGGCCGTTATACTCATTCGGTAGCACTCCGACATATCGATACAACTGCCACATCCCTCCGGAGAGTCTACTGTCTTCAAGTGGCCCGAAACTCTGTGGCCAATTGGTTTGAGTACTCTCAGTCATGAATACTCCTCCTGAAGGCGATCTCCATTCTACCTGCTCTCTCATTTCGGCCATAAGCCAAACATCACCAGAACCGGTTGTCATGGGCTCTGAATACTTGACTGCAATCCATAACTGAGTGGGTCGTGGTGTCACTAATGGTAGATAGTCAAGTACATCTGGATTCACATTGAGTTCCGCTGTTCCATTCTCAACATCCTCATCCCATCCGGCAGCATAGATCAACTTGATCTCATCTGATCCAGTAACAGTGTATACGATTACTGAATCAACGTATGGACGATAATTATCCACTATTACTCCCCTGACATTCTCGGGAGATTCGGGCTGCTCAATGTCTTCTGCAGGAAGAAGTCTTGAGCCTGTTATGCCTCCATGACTTGTAGCTGTAATATTAACAACATATCGGTCATCGGGGAATGCTGCATACGCATTCACTTCAGCTGGATGGTGCGCCTCATCAATTCCAAGCCTGGTATCCCAGCATCCAAGATTAAATTCTCCGTTACCCCAATTATGAACTTGCTGCTCATCAGTCCAGATATTGTCATAGCAAGTCTCGAAACCGCTGGTCATGCATCCGCTATTACTTCCGATGTATGTAGTATTGAAATGCCACATGACTCTGGAGTTCATTGCTCCAGTGTATTCACTATCGAAGAACATAGCATCATATTCATCAGCATGACTGTTGATGGTAGGTATATTTGTATTGTAGAAATCAAAGACCTTTCGAGCGGAGTAAGCTGTTGCATTCCCTGACATGTCTAAGATATCGACCATTAGTTCTCTGACACCTGCAAGGGAATCAGAATATGGAGCAAGACAATCCTCTGAAGCTGGGGCTATGGCAAAATCAACAAGACCATACACTACATTCTGGAAATCATTTACTTCCAGGATAGAGTGTGATAAGGATCTTGTATTCTGCGGGAAGAAATAGATACCCCTGGATGTCGATAAATCGTCTTCTATGTAAGGTATTCTCCTGAATACAAGTTCATCGTATCCGGAAGGTGTTGTTAAGTACAGGAATGGATTGATCACATTATCCCAAAAGCCGTTGATTCCCCACCAGCTCAGATGAATATGAGGAAACCAGTCACCTTCTTTATCGAAAACACCCGTAAGTATTGACTTTGGTGAAATCTCCGTGCCTGGGATATATGCAAAAACCCCATTGTCCAAGTGTCCAATACTCCAGCCTGATATTTCTGATGAAGAAGTTGCATATTGAATGTTGTCAATAATCATTGTGCCACCCTTTGTGTCATCGTACAGCACATAATACACCCAAGTGGTCTCGTTAGCGGGGGAAAGAACAATCGCACCGGACACAGGTGCTTTGAAATCAATCCCCGG
>Ga0207796_1000372_pt1 | contig 18456 bp, 19 predicted proteins | sample Pon1CUnioCityCA_6_FD_187274 | JGI IMG/M metagenome (GOLD analysis project Ga0207796, IMG submission 187274) | Marine sediment microbial community from Union City, CA, USA - Pond 1C Sediment 1 (SPAdes) | ecosystem: Environmental > Aquatic > Marine > Intertidal zone > Salt pond sediment ...
TTCAATCACGCGCTGGCCCAGATCTACCGCGGCAAAGGCAAGCGGTTGCGCCAGATGAGCGTGGACAAAGTCGTCGAGGAGGTGCGCTGGGTGCAGGAGGGCTACCCCATGCAGTTTGTGGTCTTTCTCGATGATCTCTTTATCGTCTACGATCGCTGGCTGGAGGAGCTGGCTGTCAAGTTTCCCCGCGAGATCGGGCTGCCTTTCTTCTGTAACGTCCGCGCCAACCTGGTCACCCCGAAAAAGATCGACCTGCTCAAGCAGGCTGGGTGTGTCAGTGTGGGCATGGGCTTGGAGACAGGCGATCCGGAGTTGCGCAACAAGATCCTGAAGCGCAACATGACCGATCAGCAGATCGTCGATGCCAGCAGTCTGATCCGGGGGGCTGGCATCGAGCTGCTTACGACCAATATGCTTGGCCTGCCCGGCGGAAGCCTGGAGCTAGATATGAGGACCCTCGCCTTGAACCATGCCTGCAAGCCGGCCTATGCCAATGCGTTTTTGTACCAGCCCTATCCCCGAACCGAGCTGGGCGACTATGCCCGCAATGGCGGATACGTCGAGGGCGCGCTGGACGACATTGATCCGTCAGCATGGGAGCGATCGGTGCTTCGCTTCTCCACGCCGGAGGAAAAGCGCCAGATTGAGAACCTCAACAAGCTCTTTGCCCTGGTGGTGGAATGGCCGCGCATCGCTGGACTGGTCCGCTGGCTCATCAAGTTCCCGCCCAACCCCATTTTCCGTCTGGCATACAAACTATGGAAAGGCTATGCGATCAAGAACCGGATCCACCCCTACCGTCCCTCGCTGCGCGAGTTTGTGCAGACAGTGCGTCGCTTTATGAGTTTCGATTGAGCGGACGTTGACTGCTGACACTCCCGGTGGCGGGCTGGCAGGGTAGGCGTGCCATCTTTTCGGAAACGGATCAGACCTCGATCGATTTCCATCGTCCTCCGCGAAAACGGAGGAAGTTGAGCAAGCCGCGCATGCAAAGATCGAGGGCTAGGGCGCCCCAGGCTCCTGGCAGTCCCCAGCCCAAGACGATGGCAAAGAGGTAAGCCAGCGGCAGCCGGATCAGCCAGATGGCGGCGCCGGTTACGACCATCGGAAAGCGGGTATCTCCCGCCCCCCTCAGTGCGCCCGGAAAGACCATGGTCGCGGATAGCACCGGCTGGATCAGGCCTACCATGCGCAGCGGCATGGTGCCGATCTCGATTATCTCTGGATCGTTTGTGAAGAACCCTACGATCTGCGCCGGAAAGAGCAAGAAGAGGACGCCCACCGAGCCCATCAGGCCTGCGGCCAGTCGGTACGAGGTGTATCCGCGTTGCTGCGCGCCTTCGGGGTCATTAGCACCCAATCGTTGGCCCACAAGAGTGGTCGCAGCCAGCGCAAAGCCGAACCCGGGCATGAAGGATAGTGACCAGCCATTCATGGCTACCTGGTTGGCAGCATAAGCAACCGTTCCCAGCTCGGCCAGAATGCGGGCAAAGACCATGTGCCCTAACCGGAAAAGAAGCTGCTCCATGCCCGTCGGCAGGCCAACGTGCAAAACGCGGCGGATCAAGTCGACGTCAGGCCGGAGATGGGCCAACCGCAACTTGATGCCGGCGCGCCCCTTCAGCAGCAGGTACATAACCAGAAGGCCGCCGGACATGCGTCCTGTTGCAGCACCGAGCGCCGAGCCAACCACGCCCATCTTGGGCAATCCAAAGGGGCCATTGATGGCTGTCCAGGCTACGGCGACGTTCACCACGTTGACCACCAGCATCACCAGCAGCGGTGTTCGGGTATCACCTCCTCCACGCATGCTGGCATTGCCTATGAACATGAGAGTAGAGAAGAAAAAGATGCTGGACACAACACGCAGGTAGGAGGCGCTCAGCATGACTACTTCCTCCTCTGCGCCCAGGAGTCGCACGGCCGGCTCGGCCAGTGAGAACCCAAAGACTGTGGCGATAACACCGATGCCCGCCCCGAGCAGCATGGACTGGCGCAATACCTCATTGGCTTGCGCCTTCTCTCTCGCGCCCACGAATCGGGCGATGAGTGCTGTGGCTCCCGTGGCGACTGCGCCAAAGAGCATTGTTGCCATAAAGACCCACTGGTTGGCCAATCCAACGGCTGCCAGGGAAGCTGCACCGAGGTGGCCGACCAGGTAGGTGTCCACGATGCCCACCATCATGCTCAACATCTGTTCGCCCATGGCGGGCAGCGCCAGCCGGAACACGTCTTGCCGGATGGTGCCCTGCGCTGAGCGGGGCTGGAGCAAGTCGGCGATGCGCTGCTGAAAGGCTAGTCGTGTCGGTACCATGTCGTTCATGTCGTGGCGGGCGATGTATCGGCCAGGCGACTCGGGACTTTTACTGTCCTTCGTTCAGGTATTTGCGCGCTGTTGGCGCAGGTGGGAGATGATCTTCTGATCGGCTACAGGGAATGCGTAGGTGTCAAGGTGGTCCAGCGTAACCCATTGTAGGTCAGCGCAACCCAGAAGCTGTGGGTCACCACTCAACCACTGGCACTCGAAAGCGTATAGCGTCATATAAAAGTGGGTGAAGGCGTGTTCGACACGGCACAGGAGATCGTTGATCTGGATCTCGATGGCCAGTTCCTCGTGTATCTCCCGGCGCAGACAGGCGGGCAGAGCCTCGCCAGGGCGGCGTTTGCCGCCGGGAAACTCCCAGAGGCCGCCGAGCATACCGTCGAGCGGGCGTTGAGTGATCAGGAACTTACCCTTGCTATCCCAGATGATGCCAGCCGTTACGTCGCGGTGCGGACGCTTTGTACGTGTGGCCCGGATGGGCAGCTCGTTCTGGATACCCTCTCGATTAGCCTGACACCAATTACTGGTCGGACACAACAAGCACCGGGGCTTTCTGGTGCAGACCATGGCCCCCAAGTCCATGAGCGCTTGATTAAAGTCGCCGGCGCGTCCCGGCGGCATCATGCCTTCAGCCAGCTTTTCCAGAGTTCGCTGAGTGTTGGGCCTTCCAGGGTCATCATCAATGGCAAAGATTCGGCAAAGCACCCGCCGCAAATTCCCATCGAGGGCGACAGCGTCGTGCCCAAAGGCGATGCTTGCCACAGCGGCGGCAGTATAGCGCCCGATTCCTGGTAGCTCGCGAAGTGCCTTTGGTGTATCAGGTATCTCGCTGTGCTTCTGCTCAAAGACCTGCTGGGCTGCCTTGTGGAGGTTGCGAGCGCGAGCGTAGTAGCCAAGGCCCTCCCAAGCCTTGAGCACATCGTCCAATGGGGCCATGGCCAGGTCGGTCAGTGTAGGGAATCGTTCCAGGAAGCGCTCAAAGTAGTCGAGTACTGTGTCAACTCGCGTCTGCTGGAGCATGATCTCGGCAACCCAAATCGCGTAGGGGTCGTGAGTGTGTCGCCATGGAAGGTCACGGCGGTGGCGTTCGTACCAATCCAGAAGCCGCTCTCCGATGACTGCCGAATCCTCGGTTCCGTCAACGTCATGGAACGATGCCATAGTGGCGGTACTATACCGCGGATGGTGCCTGCCGTCAAAAACAGCCATCTCTTTGGCGCACAATCTGGCTTGGACAACAACAAGATCGGCCAGCTGAGCCCCATGGTCGACCTGACGTCTTTGACGTAGCGATCGTGGCGTGGTATACTTGTGCCGCATGATAGCCAGGCCCGAGTTCCAGATATGAAAGCATTTGTGGACTGTACAAGCTGCCGGTGCACTCTACATAATCTTTCAGGCCTGGCTGCATCCAGTATATATGCTATGTGAGGAAGATGTGGGCATACCTTAGCCTTGGGTTCAGCATGGGCCTGAACGCCGGAATCAGCCCGGGTCCTTTGCTGGCGCTGCTGATCACAGCTTCGCTGCGAAGCGGGTTGGCTGGTGGCTTGCGGGTGGCGCTGGCACCACTTGTCACCGATCTGCCCATCATTGCACTATCGGTCCTCTTGGTGGGGAGTCTGCCACCCGAGGCAACTCGCTGGTTGGGTACGCTGGGCGGGCTTGTGGTCGTCTGGATGGGAGTTGGTGCCATCCGAGCCGGAGGGAAGGCAGCGCTCCCCGCCAAGGGCGAGCCGCATTCTGGGCCGCAGCGTGAGCTTTGGCGGGGCATCATCGTGAATTTCCTGAACCCGCACCCATACCTATTCTGGGCTACGGTGGGCGGGCCGGCCTTGGTGCGCGGCTGGCGCGAATCGCCTCTACACGCCCTGGCCTTCATGGCACCTTTCTACGTTCTGTTAGTGGGTTCCAAAGCAACGATCGCCTGGCTGGTCAGTCGCCGGGCTGGGGGCCTCTCGCAGCTATGGTACCGCCGAACGCTGCAATGCAGCGGCGTGCTGCTGGTCGCTATGGGTCTATGGTTGGCAGTGCAATCATGGGTGTAGGTGTGTGGAGGCTGTGAAGTGAGAGTAAAAGTCGGTACGGCGACACTGGAGCTGGTCCAGGGTGACATAACGGTTCAAGACACAGATGCCATAGTAAACGCAGCCAACAGCTCGCTGTTGGGTGGTGGGGGCGTAGATGGCGCGATCCACCGGGTTGGGGGGCCGCAGATCCTTGCCGAGTGCCGCCCGCTCGGAGGGTGCGCAACCGGTGACGCCAAGATCACAACCGGAGGCCATCTGAAGGCCAGGTACGTGATCCATGCTGTCGGACCGGTCTACTGGCGAGAGGGGCAGGAGCGGGCAGCCGAGTTGCTGGCTAGTGCTTACCGGCGCAGCTTGGAGGTGGCGGCTGAGCACGACGTCCAGAGTTTGGCCTTTCCCGCGATCAGCACCGGTGCCTATGGCTATCCGATGGATGAGGCAGCATCGGTTGCCTTGCAGGCGGTGATCGACAACCTGGAGACACAGGAGGATCATGGCATCCGGTTGGTGCGCTTTGTCCTGTACAGCGCTCAGGCGTACCAGGTCTTTCAGCGTGTGCTCTCCAGGCTGATCGAGAGAACGGCTGATGCGGGAGGAGGATGACCAGTTGGGCGGCCGCAGCTCAAGCCTCATCGCGGATGTGCTTTCCCTATGGTCCTCTTTCTGGTATAATGCCCTCAGTCAGGATGAGAGGGGATAGGTATGGCCGATCGGATCGTGTCTTCGAAAAAGTCAGGGGAAGAAATAGGGCTGGATGTTGGCCTGCGTCCCCAGACTCTGGATGAGTACATCGGGCAGGACCGGGTCAAGGAGAACGTGCGTATACTCCTCGAGGCTGCGAGGGGGCGGGATGAAGCGTTGGACCATGTGCTGATTTACGGTCCACCCGGTCTCGGCAAGACCACGCTGGCTCATGTACTGGCCAACGAGATGCAGGTCAATATTAAGGTTACAGCCGGTCCTGCCATCGAGCGGGCGGGCGATCTAGCTGCCATCCTCACCAACCTGCACAAAGGAGATGTGCTCTTTGTCGACGAGGTCCATCGCCTTGGACGGGTGGTGGAAGAGGTGCTCTACCCGGCAATGGAGGACTATGCCCTGGACATTGTCATCGGCAAGGGCCCTGGGGCACGCAGCATCCGCCTTAAGCTCCCGCGGTTCACAATAGTTGGCGCCACGACCCGTCTGGCGCTCATGACAGCACCGCTCCGGGCGCGCTTTGGCGCCGTGTATCGCCTTGGCTTCTACGGTCAGAGTGCGATGCAGGAGATTGTGCGGCGGTCAGCCCGAATTCTGGACATTGAGATTGAGGATGGCGGGGTATCCGAGATTGCGCGGCGGGCGCGGGGAACACCCCGAGTCGCTAACCGTTTGCTGAAGCGCGTCCGTGACTATGCCCAGGTCCGGGCCGATGGTGTCATCACCCGGGTAGTGGCCCAGGACGCGTTGGCCCTCCTGGAGGTGGATCCGCTGGGGCTGGACGATATCGATCGCCGGGTACTGCACACCATCATAGATAAGTTCGACGGCGGTCCGGTGGGCCTGGATACGATCGGCGCGGCACTGTCAGAGGAGCCGGATACCATCATGGATGTGGTGGAGCCCTATCTGCTGCAGTTGGGTTTTTTGGACCGCACGCCTCGCGGCCGCGTGGCTACCCGTAGGGCCTACGAGCACCTTGGCATTGCCTACGCGGAACCTGAGCAGCCCACGCTATTCTGATAGGACAAGGGCCGGATCGGTTCCCAATCCGGCCCTTTTGATCACCTACGACCTCTTGTTCAGAATTCTCAGTCCGCTCCCTCTGCTTCGTCGGTGGACACGTGCGTGAAAGCCTTGAAAAAGTCGATTGGCACCGGGAAGATGATCGTCGAGTTCTTTTCCACGGCAATTTCGGTCAGCGTCTGCAGGTAGCGCAACTGCAAGGCCGCTGGCTGCCCCGAAATCACGCCGGCTGCGTCCTGTAGCTGTTGTGCCGCGCCGTATTCGCCCTCGGCATGGATGATCTTGGCGCGTTTCTCACGCTCCGCCTCTGCCTGGCGGGCCATGGCTCGCTTCATTGTGTCGGGCAGTTCGACGTCCTTGACCTCGACAATGCTGACCTTGATGCCCCAGGGCTCTGTCTGCTCGTCAATGATCTGCTGGAGCTTTTGGTTGATCTCATCGCGGTGGATGAGCAATTCGTCCAGGTCCGACTGGCCCAAGACCGAACGCAGGCTCGTCTGTGCGATCTGCCATGTAGCCCGTTCATAGTCTTCTACCTGCACTATGGCGTCGCTGGGATCCACGACGCGAAAGTATGCCACGGCGTTGACACGAACCGTGACGTTGTCGCGCGTGATCGCCTCCTGGGATGGGATGTCCAGGGTGATCACGCGCAGATCCACCTTGACCATCTTGTCGACAATCGGAATGATGAAAAAGATACCTGGCCCCTTGGGTCCCTGCAACCGCCCCAGGCGAAAGATGACGCCTCGCTCATACTCTTGGACAACCTTGACAGCAGCTGCCAAGATGATGACTATGAATGCGGCGGCAAAGGCCAATCCCGTAAAGCTCTCCATGCTTCTCCCTCCTTCAAGCTGTTAGTAGCGCACGAGGTGCCGACTACGATGAAGCGATTATACCGCATATTGGCTCAACTGGCAACTAGCCATCTCTTCCGATTGGACTGTGACTGCAGAGGCGCCGAGCCAGCACCGCAGCACCCAACACGCCTGCGTGATCCCCTAACTTGGCGGCAACGATGCGCACTCGCTCTGCGCCAGCCTGCTGAATATAGTATTGGCGGGCTGTGACCCGGATCGGGGCCACGAATTGCTTGCCCAGTGCTTCGACCACGCCGCCACCAAAGACAATCATCTCGGGATCGATCAAGTTGACGATGGATGCTGTCAGTAGGCCCAAGTACCATTGCGCCCGGCCCATGACTTCTACAGTCAGCGGATCTCCCTTGCGCAGTGCCCGGGCCAGTACTCCGCTGGTCAGGCGTCCCTTTTCGCGAACCAGTTTGGGGATTATGCTTTTCCTTCCGGCGGCAATTCCCAGTTGTATGTCGCGCTCGATGGCTGTGCGGCTGGCAACCGATTCCAGGCAGCCTCTGTTGCCGCAGCCACAGACCGGGCCATCGGCCAACACGATCATGTGGCCCAGCTCACCGGCGGCATGGCGGAAGCCGCCGCGCAGCTGGCCGTCCAGGATCAAGCCCCCGCCTACCCCCGTGCCAACAAAGATGCCAACCATATCTCTCGTACCTTGCCCCGCACCAAGCGCGTACTCGCCAAGCGTGCCCAGATTCACGTCGTTCTCGAGGCAGATTGGCACGTCTAGTGTGTCAGAAAGGCGTGGTCCAAGCGCGATCTCATCCCAGCCAGGAAGGTTTGGGGGGGAATACACCATGCCCTCTCCAGGATCTATGGGGCCTGGTGCGCCTACGCCCACTCCGCCTACCGCGGACCAGTCAATGCCAGCCTGCTGGGCAGCCTTTCGAGCAGTCTGGGCCATGCGCTTGATCACATATTCAGGTCCTTTCTCTGCTTTCGTCGCGGATTTAGCCTCGGCCAGGATGTGGCCTTCCTGATCCACCACTGCTGCCAGGATCTTGGTGCCGCCCAGATCCATACCGACGACGAATTTCCCACTCCGCTGGTTCTCGAGCATCTGACTCTCCATGGTTCTCCTTCAACAACGCCAACGCTTGACACAGGTCTGCGATCAGGCGAGCATTAGACTCCGGCCAGGCTCAGTCGGGGATCACCTCCCAGAAGTCGAGTGCGGATTTGGCTTCTTCAACCAGTTTGTCGGGGATGCGTATGTACATGCCGTTGCCTTCGACCAGCACCGTGCCGTCGGGCAGTCGAATCTCCCCCCTGGCCTCATACGCCCTGGAACGACTGCGGATCAGTTCGCCGATAATTGTCAACTCTTGATCTAGCGGCACTGGCTTGCCAAACTTGATCTCCAGGCGACCGGTCATGGCCCAGACTTCTTGGTGGATCAGAACTCTACCCATTACCTCATCTAGTAGGGTGGATATGATGCCGCCGTGCAGGTGACCAGGGAAACCTTGGTGCTCAGGCTTGGGCTGGAAGCGCGCGATGCAGCGCCCCTCATCATCAGTGTAGAACTTGAGTTTGAGGCCTATGGGATTGTCGATGCCGCAGACGAAACACATGCGGGAGTTGGGCTGCTTCTTCATGGTCGCTTCTCCAGATCGTTGCTGAGGTCGCAGGTCTACTTGCCTGCATTATATCATCCCCGTTTGGTTTGGGCAAACGTCCCCGACCCAACGCCTGTCAGATCGGATCGCATGCCTTCGACAAGATCAGGATAGGCACGGCCCTGATCGGATAGCCTCTTTACGGGGGCTCTTCCTTGGGCCGCCTCAACCTCTTGACGAAAAGGGATCCCACATGTATAATGGCGCCATCGCCAGACCTGCACAGCAATCAGACTGCCGAAAGATGCAGTGCGCAGTCTTATTGGCCTCGACGGGCTGCAAGACGGCTGCCAACAATCGCGTCCAGCCGACCGTGTATTGCCGGCCGCTTCAACAGTTGCGCAAGACTGATAGGACTATAGTGGGAGGTGCCAAGTGCCAATCGTTCAGGTGAGCGTGTGGGAAGGCTTTGGGCAGAAAAACGCCCGAACAGTGATTCAGGGTGTAACCAATGTCTTTGTGGATATGGGCATCCCCCAGCATGCCGTGGAAGTAGTGATCCATGAAGTCCCCAAATCACATTGGGGAGTTGCCGGAGAGCCAGCATCAGAGAGACTCAAGGATGAGTCACCGCCCCGGTAGCGCATTCTTTCCTTGCAGCATTCACAGTTGAGACTGGTGACACTGCGCCAGCTTTCCCGACACCCGACCACCGATCAGTCAGTCTGACCGGAGCCGACAGGTATCTGATATTCTGGCACCGAGTGCACGCCGATGATCACAGGTTCGAAGCGTCGTTGTTCAGTGTAGTGGAGGCTGACTACCAGATAGATCTCTTCGATACCTAGACGCGTCTCCAGCGCACTCTCGTCGAATTCGATCCATCCGCCACCTTCTGGCAACCATTTGCTGCCCATCTCTAGCCATCTCAGGTCAGTGGTCGCGAATCCCCCTTTTACGTACGAGCCACCGTAGACGCGACCGGCGGAACGAAAGCGCAACCGCGCATCAACGGCTGCGCTATCGGCTTCCCGGCGGAAGGAGCCCGTCACGGCTTGCACTTGGACTAAGCAAAGTGATCGCTGCTGGCTCCGAAGTACCTGCTGCGGGGCCGGATCGCAGTACTTGTGCAGGAAGCGCTGCCGTCGCTCTCCTTGGAGGCGCCTCAGGACGCGGGGATGGTCGCCAAAGTCGGTGACACAGTTTTCTATCAGCGGAGGTACGGGACGATGCCTGAGCAGATTGATCTCTACGACGTCAAATGGACGGAGGACCTGATGATTCCGGGTTGTCAGGTCAGCCATCTGGATTGGACCGTGCTCGCGGGTCGGTCGCACCCATCGCAGCCCTGTGACCTTGTCATGCTCAGTAGTCATGCCAGCTACGCTCAACCCGCCCAAGGTCTTGGCTACTGCGAGAATGAGGACCGTCGCCATGTGCGTCTGCCCCGTACGGCCGGCAGTTGGACTCAGAAGAGAGTCAGTTGTGCTGGCTCCGTGCTGGCATCGACGAGACTGCCGTCAGGTTGGATGTGGATAACCGAAATGCCCCGGTCGAGCAGGTGAGATGCAATTAAGTGGTGGCGATGGCAATGGCGGTAGTCCCCCTCTGCACACATGATGGCAGTCGGCTGCTCTTGGGATAGGCTCAGTAGATCGGCGATGCCCTGGCGAAACGAGAGGCGTTCACTAATTTCTTCGTAATCCGGGCTCTCGCCGCCAGGTATGCCGCCCAGCCGGTCGCCCATCCAGCGGTACTCGACGCCTGCCTCCTCTAGCGTTGAGCAAAGGATCTGCCGGTTGGCCTGCGGTACATGGCGACTGTACGGGCGGCTGCGCACATCGACCACCAGATCTATAACGTGCTTGCGCAGCAGCTGCACAAAACCATCTGCGCTGTGATTGCTGTGACCGATGGTGTAGACCGTGTGCTTTTCCCGTTCTGACAGGTCATCCCCCCCAGGGCATCTCGGCGTACTCCTGGAAAACCCGGTCGTGTAGCTGCTTGAACAGCCGCTCGTGCCCGCGCTCCCACCGCGCCAGCGCAGCCAGTGCTGTCTTGGCCTCACCTTCAGCCTGCCGCGAGGCACCTTCGTAGAACTCGGCAAAGTCGCGCTCGATCAGATAGGCCATCCGGAGGATTGCCACGTCAGGGATCATCGATTCGACAACAGTCTGGTCTATCATCTCTGAATCCGCCCGCTGGGCAAAGTGATCCTCTTCCTCCTCTGCAAGGGCGGTGATGGCTTGGGTGCCCGCATCCTCCGTGTCCAGCGAGCGAAGGAGTGACTCGATGAACTCGATGTGCTTCTGTTCTTCCCCAGCCAACTGCCGAAAGATGCCCGACGCAGCAGCGTGGCTCATGCGTTCGGCGTTGTTCTCGAAGAAGCGCTTACCCTCGTGCTCTCGCTGCAACGCGTACTCGTAGACTCGTCTGATCTTCATTGTGCAGCCAGCCGCGGATCGGGATTCCCTGACTCGGGACCGCCGCAATCGGGTGTGTAGCAGGTGGCATCGATAAAGACACACTTTGTGCTACAGCTGGGACATTTCTCTGGCGCCTCTGGGGCCTGGAATAGGTAACCACATTCAGTACACTTCCACCAAGGCTTGGGGCTTTCTGTCATCAGGTTCTTCCCTCTCTTTCAGCAGTATCCTTCAGCTTTCGCAACCAGGCGCGTGCATCCCTGTCGAATGGATTGACCTCAATGGCGCGCTGGAATGCACTCATAGCCAGGTCGTGCTCTTTTCGATCTACGAAGATGAGACCCAGGTTATAGTCCACGCTGGGTGCGACGGGGTCTAGTTCCAATGCTGTCTCAAAGGCTTGGATGGCCCGTAGCTGTTGCTCCTGTGTTGCCAGCACGGGGTTACCCAGATAGGCGGCCCCCAAGTTTATCCAGATCATCACATTCTCTGGCTCAGCGTCCCTTGCGGCCTCCAGTACAGGTACAGCCTCCGAGTGCCGTCCGGCCATCACATATGCGCCACCCAGGTTGATCTGAGCTGGCACACTTGTGCCGTCGAGTTGGCAGGCGCGTTCCAGGTGGGGGATTGCCTCTAAGGCCTTTCCTTGCTCCAGGAGCTCGGCCCCGCGGTTCAGAAGGCGTTGGGTTCTATCCCTCGTGCTCTTGTCCATGAGATCTGAGTTTGTCCTTCGCTTGTCCGTGTCCCGAGGGAAAGCTTCAGAACGAGTTGGGTTCTTACTGCCCTGCTTCTCCCTCTCCTTCTGTCATCTCCACTTGGTCTGCTTCGGTTCCTTCACCAATCTCGTTGCTATGTAGGTCATAGGTCTTCAAGTGGGGCGAAAAGTACTCCACCGCATAGAACGCAGGTAGGCCCATCGGTTCAGAGACCTCTTGCAGCGTTGCTTCAACCAGAATGCGCACTTGGTCTGGAGGCAGTTCATCTGCTACTTCTTCCCAGAGTAGAAATGTGCCATAGATGCCATCGGACGTGTAGTGCACGTCAAGCTTGCCAATACTCAAAGGGTCATAGTTGTCGTCAGTTCTGTCCGAGTCAAATAGGGCATATTGCTCGGAAGAAGGGGTGCGAACCAGACGTCGCAGCTTGAGGTTCATTGTGCTCGTACTCCGTCTATGCCTCCAAGGCAGCCCTGAACGGTGCCTGGCCTAGCTCTTGCTTCGGGCATCAGTCCTGTTCGTCGTCCGCAGCCCACAGCGGGAACAGCGAATCATCCATGAGATCATCGTCGTCGCCTTCGTCAAGCTCGTACAGGAGAAAATCAAGGTCTCCTTCGAGCAAGGCCTGTTCAGCAAGGGCATCTGAAATGGCTTCTTCCGTCTCCCTGTCAGCGTCTTCAAGCGCATCCAACAAGGCTTGCTTCGCCTCATCACCGCGTACTTGTCCAAGCGCCCAGATGGCGGCTTCTCGGACTTGTGAGTCGGCATCATCGATGAGTGCAGCCAGATTTGGCACTGCTTCTTCCAGCATCAGGTGTCCGGATGCCAGAGCCGCTTCGTATCGCATGGCTGCTGAGTCGCTCTCCAACTCTGTGAGCAGGACCCGCTTCCAGCGTTTGTCACACGTGCGCCCCATGCCCACAACAGCGCTGAGGCGCATCTGCTCGTCCTCGGCAAAGTAAGCAGTCTCCAGGACTTCGAATACCTCCGATGTGCAGGAATAGGCTACCGATTCGATGGCGCGGCGGCGCACCTCGATGCCCTCGCCTTTCAGGTGTATGGCTGTCAGAAGATCAGCCGTGATCCTTGCCTGTACAGGGGGATCCAGTTTCTCCAGTTCACCTGCGAGGACAAACCGACCCAGGGCGGTTGCTGCTGCGGCACGTACTAGGGCCGACGGATCCGACCGAAGCATGGTCAGAAAGGGACCGATGAGGGCAATGTCTTCGTCTTCCCACAATCCATCAATCGCTGCTGCACGAACCTCATCGCTTGCATCCTGTAGACAGTGGCGGAAGACGGCATCAAAGTTTACTTCAAAGCTGGCTTCGGCCAGCTCCACGAGGGCTTGCACCAGACGACGCCGTTGAGGTGCAGGATACGCATCGAACTCGGCACGAAATGTGCCCAGTTTCTCTCCCGCCAGGTCAGAGAGCATGTATAGCGCGGCGACGGGCAGCGCCCCAGAGTGCTCACGTAGCTCTTCCAGAACGTGCTTTAGATCTCTAGTTTCGCTATTCATCGGCATCGTGTCCAAAGCGAAAAACTCCACCAAGCACAAGCGTGACGCGATATGTATTCGCGCTTCTCCTTAGTCTAGTGAGATTATACTGCATGATGCCGGAAAAGGCAAGGGGTTACTTGTCTGGTTGGCAGCTCTGCGGTCGACAGGTCAAGAGGAGCTCAGTTCGTAGAAGCAGAGGAGTGTGCTTCCGTACTTGCGCTCGTCCGTAAGCTGCAGGTTTGTCAGCGCGATGGTCTCCATCTCCTTGGGAAAGATCTGGACTATCGCGACACCATGCGGATGGAGCCACTGGGGTGCAGCATCGAGCGCCAATAGAGTCCTGCTCCAGAGTCCTTGGTACTGAGGGGGGGCGATGTAGATCAGGTCGAACATCTCCGGTGGTCCCGCCAGGAACTTGAAAACGTCATCATGAAGCACTCGACTTCCTGTCTCCAGTGCTGTATGCCGGAGGTTGGACCGAATTGTGGCGATGGCCCTCGGGTGCTTCTCGACAAATACTGCCACCTCGGCGCCCCGGCTGAGCGCTTCGATGCCCACGCTGCCGGTTCCCGCGAACAGATCGAGGACACGACTCCCAACGATCGAATCCCCGAGGATGTTAAAGACTGCCTCTTTCACCCGATCCGAAATAGGTCGCGTACCGCGACCCGGCACGGCTTGCAGTTGGAGTCCCTTGGCAGTACCCGAGATCACGCGCATGATCCAGCCTCCATCATGTTGGACTGTGCTTCTTGGGCGATACTTGAGTGTTGATCATGATTGGGCTTGCCCGTCTGCAGGAATCGTTTCAGGGAGGTCATCTTGTACAGACGGTGCCGTTGCACCAGGAAACCAAGCAGCACCAGACCAATGACCTCAACCGCCACGATCGCGGGCCGAGTGGCGATTTCGGCGTAAGCATCCAGCATGGCTGACGGTGTACCCATGTACCTCCAGCTGTCAAAGCGTCCGGAGAAGGGGAAGAGAAGGGTTCGTGGGTACTTCCACATCTGATCGAAGAACAGATGGCTATTAACAACAAGGGCATAGGGAAGCCATTCCGGCTTGAGCTGTGCTGCAGCCACCGTGAGCATGACCTGGCCCAGCAGCGTGTGGGAGGGTCCCTGGCTCGTTCCCGAGCCAGACATCAACGTGAGCGTGAGTGGTTTGTCGATGAGATCAGGAAGCAGCGCAGCTGCTGCGGCTCCCCGGTAGTCAACTTCTGTGGCGTGCCCGCGCGATCGCAACCACGACAGTGCAGCCCAGGTGTATGCTATGTGTCCAATTGGCAGCATGAACTCCCTTTCTATGTAATGCTGTGGGGCATGGGAGAGTATACCTGCATTCCAGGGAAGGGTCAAGTGGTCTGCCGAACTCGGTTGCGTGAAATCACGTTTTGCGATATACTTCCCATTGCTAGAGTTGTGAAATTGACCGGAGAAAATGGTGACCGAAGCACACTTGCTCGATTGGGCAGAAGACAAGTTTAGTGGCGCTGAGCTAGAGCTGGTCCGACAGGCGTACCAAGAGGCAGCCCTTGCCCATGACGGTCAGATGCGCGCGTCGGGCGAAGCCTACGTGGTGCACTCGATCGAGGTTGCCCGACAGCTGGCTGAATTGGGGCTGGACCATCATGCCGTGGCGGCTGGCCTTCTTCACGATGTCGTGGAAGACACTGATTGGACTGTCGAAGATCTCCGCAAGCGCTTTAGCGAGGAGATAGCCTATCTGGTTGATGGGGTCACAAAGCTGGCGTACATTGACACAATGAGCAAGATGGGTAGCCGGGATATGGAGGCGCAGGAGGCTGAGAGCCTGCGCAAGATGTTCCTGGCCATGGTTGACGATGTACGCGTGGTGCTGATCAAGTTGGCAGACCGCATGCATAACATGCGCACGCTCTCCTCGTTGTCACAGGAACGCAGGCGACGGATCGCGTTGGAGACACTGGAGATCTTTGCACCCCTTGCCAACAGGCTCGGTATCTGGCAGATGAAATGGGAGTTGGAGGATCTAGGTCTGCGTCACTACGATCCAGAGACCTACTTCCACATTGCCAAAATGCTAGACGGAAAGCGCGCTGAACGGGAGGTCTACATCCAGAAGGTCATTGCTGAACTACAGGCGCGCCTTCGTTTGGAGGGTGTAGCCGCAGACGTGGGAGGGCGGCCCAAGCATATCTACAGTATCTATCGCAAGATGCGCCGCAAGGATGTAGAGTTCGATCAGATCTACGATGTCCGCGGAATACGCGTCATCGTGGACACGGTTCAGGATTGCTATGCTGCGCTGGGCATTGTACATTCTTTGTGGACTCCGATTCCAGGCCAGTTCGATGATTTCATTGCCACCCCCAAGGACAACATGTATCAGTCCCTGCACACGGCGGTGGTTGGTCCGGAGGGAAAGACGATCGAGGCACAAATCCGCTCGCGCGAGATGCACCGGCGGGCAGAGCTGGGGATTGCTGCGCATTGGCGCTACAAGGAGCAGGCCAAGCGGGACTTGGCTTTCGAAGGCAAAGTAGCGTGGCTCCGTTCCCTAATGGACTGGCGCTCGGATGTAGAGGATGCACGCGAATTCGTAGACACACTAAAGAGCGATGTGCTCGAGGATCGAGTCTACGTCTTTACGCCCAAGGGCAAGGTTCTCGATCTACCGGCGGGGGCAACTCCAGTCGATTTTGCCTACTATATCCATACCGAGGTGGGGCACCGTTGTCGGGGAGCGCGAGTCAACGGGCGGTTGGTATCGCTGACCTACAAGCTTCAGAATGGCGACCAGGTGGAGATCATCACGGCAAAGCGGGGAGGGCCCAGTCGCGACTGGTTGAACCGCCACCTGGGCTATATTGGCTCAGCGCGCAGCCGGCAGAAGATCCGCCGCTGGTTCCGCGATCAGGATCGTGAGGAGAATATATCCTTTGGTCGCGAGCAACTACGACGCGAACTCAGGCGGCTGAATCTCACGGATTCACTGCGATATCAAGAGATTGCAGAGCTCTTTGACTATTCTGATCTGGAGGACTTTTTCGCCGCGATTGGGTTTGGCGATCTCAACTCACAACGGGTGGCAGCAAGGGTTCTGCAGACTCTGCGCTCCCAGGAGGTTTTCGCCGAAGAGGAAGAGGAACCTGTTGCGGTTACGCCCGAAGGCGTCAGGGTCAAGGGCGTTGGGGATCTCTACACACAACTCGCCCAGTGCTGCAAGCCCAACCCAGATGATCCCAGCCCCATCGTTGGATATGTGACGCGGGGCCGGGGCGTCACGATTCACAAGTGGGACTGTCCCAATATCCTGATCAGGACGACCAAGGAGGAAGTCGAGCGACTGATTGAGGTGGATTGGGGCACGGCGCGGAAGCGCATATATCCTGTGGTCATCAAGGTGAGGGCTTGGGACAGGGATGGTCTCCTGCGTGATATCGCTGCGGTGATTGCTGAAGAGGGAGTGAACATGAGGAAGGTCAACTCCACTGCGGTGCAAAAGACGAATCTTGCCAACTTGACAGCGACGTTGGAAATCACAGCTTTCAGTCAGCTAATCAGTATCTTGGACAAGATCGAGCGTTTGCCCAATGTCATCGAGGTTACTCGCAAGGCAAGTTAGCGCAGCGTTTCTGATCTCCCAGGCGCCCTCTTGATCAGTATTGCACTGGAGTGAAGCGCCTGCTGCCAGAAAAGGAAAAACGGCTGGGGCACTCCCCAGCCGTTCTTTGCTCGACGGGCTATTGGCCCAATAATGAGGTGAAGGGGTCTGGCGGGATCTGGTCTGGATCCAGCATCCGCTCTATCTCAAAATCAGGTGACGCCTTGCGCTCTTCTAGCCAATTGGTCAGTGCGCTGTTCTGACGTTGGGTCAAGATCTCGTCTGGCAGCGGGCCATTCTCATCTCGATCCAGGACCCTTACTACATAGTACATGCCATCGCTCTCCACCGTGCCCAGCTCACCAACCTCGAGTTCAAAGACAAACTCGTCGAGGTCCACGCCATACTGCGCAGTCAACTGCCCCGGAGTGACCCAGCCAACAGCGCCACCATTCTCTGCGGTTACGGTGTCAGTCGAAACTTCCTGAGCCACGATGGCAAAGTCCTCTCCGCGCTCAATTCGCCCCTTTGCGGCAATGGCAGCCAGGTCCACCTCTGTCTGTATGAGTTCCACGTCAGCAACCAGGCCGGTGGTCGGCACCTCGCTGGCTAGAAAATCTTGTACCTTTCCAAGCATCAGGCTACGCTGTACGATGGTGCGGAAAGCTTCGTCCGAGAGCTGCATGGCACTCAGGACGTTGTTGTACAGCTCGTCAACCTCCTCCTGGCTCACAGGGGTGGATGTTGGCAATTGCTCGGTCGCTGTGATCGGCTGCTGAACCTCCTGGGTGAGGGCAGAACGAAAGTCTTCATCGATGGCCTGATCGACTTCCTGAGCTGTCACTTGAATCCCCTCTTGCTCGGCCTTTTGCCTGGCAAGCTCGGCGTCGATCAACTCATCCAGCGCATCTTGCGGTGCAAGTGTGAGTGCCGACTGGAGTTGGGATAGTTGTTGCTCATAGAATGAGATCAGAAACTCGTTCTCTTCCGGGTCAGCATTCAGCTGCTCGAGGGCGCTCTGCAGGCTGGCGATGTTGCTATAGTAGTTGTAACGGTTATAAGTCACGAGGTTCTGATAGTCATCTGTACGTATCTTCTCGCCATTCACCGTGGCAACTGGGCTGCTTGGCTTGAGTACAATCTCGCGGATGACGCCGACCGCCAGGATCAGCACGATCACGGCGATCAGGGCGCCAACAAGGATCAGGATGATGCGGTTTTGCCGGGCTTGCTTCCGACCCAAGGCGATTTGTTTCTTTGTTTTCTTGGTTGTCTCGGGCGCGGTTTTCCGCTTTCTGGACGATTTTGCCATCTGGTCGACTCCGTTCTATGGCCGGCATACCCGTGCGATGTCCTTTCAAGAAGGACTGATCTGTCAGGAATGAAGGCCGGTCTGCTTTTCTAGTCTAGCCGGCTGCTAGTAGCGCCGGATGTGCTCTGCAGTGAATGGAAGCAAGGCAAGGTGCCGGGCGCGCTTGACGGCAGTAGCCAATCGGCGCTGGTGTTTGGCGCACGTGCCGGTCTTGCGACGAGACTTGATCTTGCCCCGCTCCGTGAGAAACCTTCGCGAGGTCGAGATGTCCTTGTAGTCGATCTCCCTGCTCTTGTCCAGGCAGAATGCACATACCTTGCGCCTGGGCCTAAAGCGCCGGCGGGATTGCCTTCGCGGCCGCGGCCTATTCTGTCTCTGTGTGCTGGATTGTTGACTCA
>Ga0207796_1000373_pt1 | contig 18429 bp, 21 predicted proteins | sample Pon1CUnioCityCA_6_FD_187274 | JGI IMG/M metagenome (GOLD analysis project Ga0207796, IMG submission 187274) | Marine sediment microbial community from Union City, CA, USA - Pond 1C Sediment 1 (SPAdes) | ecosystem: Environmental > Aquatic > Marine > Intertidal zone > Salt pond sediment ...
AACAGCCTGTGGGGCTGAACCCACGAACACGCCACATCCAGATCCGCCGGATGCCGCCCTGGCTGCCCGGCAAGCGTTGGCCAACGAGCTGGGGATTGCGGTGGATGAGATCGACGTTGTGTCATTCAGCCAACAGGACTGGCCTGATGCCTGCCTGGGACTGGCGGAAACTGACGAGATGTGTGCCCAGGTGATCACGCCTGGCTGGCGCGTCGAGCTGTCGGCGGAAGGGGAGGAATATGTGTACCGCACGGACGAGTCCGGCGAGAGCATCCGCCGAGAGAAGTAGCCTGACCCGGTAAGTGAGCAGCATCAAGAGATAGAAAGCAAGCTGGTGGCAAACTGCCACCAGCTTTGCCCCCCCCAGAGGAGTGACCTTTGCCTATACATAACTCAGAAATCGCCGACGTATTCTCTCAAGTGGCTGACCTGCTCGAGATCGAAGGAGCAAACGAGTTCCGAGTCCGTGCCTATCGTAAAGGGGCGCGTACCATCAAGGGCTATCCGCGCAGCATGGCTGAGCTGATCGACGAGGGGCAAGATCTAACCGAGCTGTCGGGCGTCGGCAAGGATCTGGCGGGCAAGATCCAGGAGATCGTCAAGACCGGCGGCCTGCGCCAGTTGGAGGAGATCAAGCAGCGCACACCGGCTGGTCTGGCCCGCATGCTCAAGATCGAAGGGTTGGGTCCCAAGCGGGTCCAGCAGCTCTACGAAGAATTGGATATCACCAGCCTGGATCAACTGGAGAAAGCTGCGAAGAACGGCCGGATCCAGAAATTGGATGGCCTGGGACCAAAGACCGAGGAGAATATCCTGCAAGATCTGTCCAGACAAGACGAGGGGCAGGGACGCACGCTGCTGAACATCGCCGAGGAGATGGCCCGCCCACTGGTAGCCTATCTCGAGGACACTGAGGGGGTGGAGCGAGTCAAGGTCGCGGGCAGTTTCCGGCGCCGCAAAGAGACGGTAGGCGATCTGGATGTATTGGCCATCAGTGATTCGGGCGAGGAGACGATCCAGCGCTTCGTCGAGTATGAGGATGTTGAAGAGATCGTCTCCCAGGGAGAAACGCGCTCGACGGTGGTGTTTCGCTCTGGCTTGCAGGTAGACCTTCGAGTCGTGCCCCGGGAGAGTTATGGCGCGGCGCTCTTTTACTTCACCGGTTCGAAGGATCACAATATCGCGCTGCGGAATATGGCCCTCGATGAGGGATTAAAGGTCAACGAGTATGGCGTGTTCCGCGACGAAGAACGAATCGCCGGTGAGACGGAGGACGAGATCTACGACCTGTTCGATCTCACCTACGTCCCGCCAGAGTTGCGGGAAAATCGTGGCGAGCTGGAGGCTGCTCGCGAGGACAAGCTGCCAGCACTGGTCGCTTCAGACGACATCCGTGGTGATCTGCAGATGCACACCACGGGCAGCGACGGCGACACCTCGCTGGAGGAGATGGCGCGTGCTGCGCTGGAGCAGGGCTACGGGTACGTGGCCATCACCGACCACTCTCCCCAGGTAGCCGTGGCCCAGGGTCTGGATGCCGAAGCGCTGGCCCGGCAGATCGACGAGATCGACCGCCTCAATGACGAATTGGAGGGGATCAAGATCCTGAAGGCCATCGAGGTAGACATCCTGGAGGATGGTTCTCTGGACCTACCTGATGACATCCTTGAGCGCCTTGATCTGCGCATCTGCTCTGTGCATTCCTATTTCAACCTCTCCAGGGAGAAGCAGACGGAGCGGATCGTTCGGGCTATGGACAATCAGTATTTCAACATACTGGCTCATCCCACGGGCAGGCGCATAGGGGAGCGCGCCCCTTATGACGTCGATCTTGAACAGGTGATGGAGGCTGCCCTGGCGCGGGGATGCTTCCTCGAGGTCAATGCCCAACCCCAGCGCCTCGACCTGGACGATGTCCATGCCAAGATGGCCAAAGATATGGGACTCAAACTGGCTATCAATACCGATGCCCACAGCGTTGCCGAGCTCAAGCTGATGCGATTCGGTGTGGGTCAAGCGCGCCGGGGCTGGCTAGAAGCGGACGACGTGCTGAATACCCACAGCTGGGAGGATCTGAAGGGACTCTTGGAAAGGTAGGCAAAAAGATCGCATGACAGATGTGGAACTCAAGCCCGATATCTCACCCCAGAACATCGGAGATCTGGAGGAGGCAAAGGGGGCAGTCGCCAAGCTGCGGAAGGCGATCCGCCACCACAACTATCGCTACTATGTACTGGACGATCCGGTCATCTCAGACGCCACGTATGATGAGCTTCTGTCCGATCTTGAGGCGCTCGAGATCAAGTTCCCCGAACTCCAGAGTCCTGATTCGCCTACTCAGCAGGTCGGCGGGAAACCTCAGGACGAGTTGGGTGTAGTGGAGCACCCCTCTCCCATGTTGAGCTTGCAGGCGGTCTATAATGCGAGAGATGTGCGTAGTTTCGACGAAACATGCCGGGAAGAGCTGGGCCAGGAAGCTGTTGACTATGTAGCCGAGCCCAAGTATGACGGGCTGGCTATCGAGTTGGTCTATGATAGCGGCCGGCTGTCCGTCGCCTCCACCCGGGGCGATGGCGAGACGGGCGAGGATGTCACGGCCAATGTCAAGACGATCAAGGAGGTCCCACTGGTATTGCTGGATCAAGAGGAGACGCCGCATCCCAACCGGCTGGTGGTGCGTGGGGAAATCTATATGCGCAAGGGGGAGTTTGAGGAACTCAACCGGCAGCGAGGCGAGAAAGGGCAAGACGCGTTTGCCAATCCGCGCAATGCGGCTGCTGGCTCGGTCCGCCAGCTCGATCCCAAGGTTACCGGCAAGCGTCCCTTGCATATCTTTTTATACGAGGTGTCCGAACTGGATGGCTACGAACCTGGTACTCAGTGGGACGTACTGCGCATGCTGCCCAGGTGGGGATTACGGGTGAACGGGGAGAGAAATCAGAGATGTGCGGGGGCTGACGATCTCCTTGCCTATCACCAGGAAATGGCTGAGGTGCGCGATGATTTACCCTACGAGATCGATGGAGTGGTATACAAGGTCGCGCAGCTGGATGCCTGGGAGACGCTTGGCACACGCACGCGCGATCCGCGTTGGGCGCTGGCCTTCAAGTTCGAGCCCCGGCGAGCGACCACTACAATTGAGGAGATCGCTGTCCAGGTAGGACGCACCGGCAAGCTGACACCGGTCGCCCACCTTGCGCCGGTCCAGATCGGTGGCGTCGAGATACGCCGTGCCTCATTGCATAACCAGAGTGAGATTGAGCGCAAGGACATCCGCATTGGCGACAGCGTGCTGGTCGAGCGTGCTGGGGATGTGATCCCGCAGGTGGTCAAGCCGATCATCGACGAGCGCGATGGCTCGGAGGAGGAGTTCCACATGCCGGGTGAATGCCCGGTGTGCAGCGCCAAGGTCGTGATGAGCGAAGATAAGAAGCAGGCTCGTTGCCCCAACTTTAACTGTCCAGCCCAGATCCGGGAGCGGATCGCGCATTGTGCGTCGCGCCAGGCCCTGGACATCGAAGGACTTGGACACAAGCGAGCGCAGCAGCTCATTGACGCGGGACTGGTTCTAAAGCTTTCCGATCTTTATGGCCTGTCCCAGGAGGAGCTAGTCTCGCTGGAGCGGTTCGGCGAGAAATCGGCCGGTAGTCTGCTGCATGAGATCGAGCAGAGCAAAGAAACGACGCTGCCCCGCTTTCTCTATGGGTTGGGCATCCCCCTGGTGGGAGAGCACCTTGCCCGGGTGATAGCGGAGAAATGGGAGTCCCTGGACCGGCTGATGGAGGCTTCTCAGGAGGAACTGGAGGCGGTGAACGAGATTGGTGCCCAGGTGGCTCAAAGTGTTGTGGCCTTTTTCGCAGAAGAGGAAAACCGGCGGGTGATTGATCAGGTCAGGCAGGCTGGCCTGACGCTGGAGAACCCCTATACCGAGGAGAGGGAACAGCCCCTGCAGGGACTGACCTTTGTTTTCACTGGTGAGCTGGAGCGCTGGACACGGGATGAGGTCAAGCGCTACGTCGACCAGCTGGGTGGACGGGCAACCTCCAGCGTGAGCGGGCAGACCGACTATGTGGTCGCCGGACCGGGCGCTGGTTCAAAACTGGACGAGGCTCGGGAGCACAACGTTCCAGTGATGGATGAAGGCGAGTTGTTGAAGTTTATTGGGGAGCACCACAAGGGGGTGGAACTATCTTGAAGACTAGACAGATTCTGATTCTCACAGGCGATGCCGGGCTCGGCCATCGGAGTGCCGCAGAGGCCATTGCAGTGGCGTTGGAGGAGCGGTATGGCGATGATTGCGCGATCGAAATCGCCAATCCATTGAACGACGAGCGGGTTCCGGCGGCTCTGCGCGAGGGACAATCGGGCTATGACCAGGTGATCCAGGAATTGCCAGACCTCTACGAACTGGGCTATGAGGCCACCGATGCTGCCGTACCTGCCTCCATGCTGGAGGCCGTTCTGACGGTCATGCTATTCTCCGTCGTGCGCGACCTTGTACGTCGTCACGATCCGGATGTGATCGTGAGCACCTTTCCTCTTCTCCAAGCTCCGGTCGGCGCGGTCCAGCTCATCGAGGGACGGCATATTCCCCTGATTACTGTCATCACCGACCTGACCACAAACCACCGTATCTGGTTTCACCAGGCTAGCGATCTCGTAGTAGTACCCACCGAAAAGGCGCGTCAACTGACGCTGGACTATGGATTCTCAGCAGAGAGCGTGCAGGTAGTCGGCATTCCGGTGGATCCTGCTCTGGTACGGGAAAGCCCCACCGGCGCGGTCCTGCGTTCGGAGTTGGGCTGGGATCCGAATCTGAAGACGGTGCTGGCTGTTGGAAGCGACCGAGTGCGGAACCTGCCTGAGGCACTGCGGGGGCTGAACCACTCTGGCCTGCCTGTGCAAGTGGTGGTTGTAGCTGGTGGCAACGACTCTCTCTACGAGGAGCTTCAGGATACAGAATGGCATGCCACAACGCACCTATACAACTTTGTGGATGACTTGCCCAGACTTATGCGGGCCAGCGACTGTATTCTCTGCAAAGCCGGCGGTCTGATCGTCACAGAGGCTCTGGCAAGTGGTTTGCCGCTGCTCCTGATCGATGTGCTGCCCGGGCAGGAGGCGGGCAATGCGGAGTATATCGTCGAGCATGGAGCTGGTGAGCAGGCGGCCGACTCGATATCTGTGCTGGAGACTATGTACCATTGGCTTGACCAGGACGGCGCGCTGCTGGCTGAGCGTGCTGAGAACGCGCAAGCTCTGGGGCGTCCCCATGCCGCTCAAGAAATTGCTGAAATCGTCTGGAATGCGAGGGAATCGATGTCCATGCCGTCGGATGATACAGGCTCCGGTCGAGCCCAGTTGGTAGACTTCTTGGATCGATACAGCGTGCCCTGGCGATAAAGAAAGGATTGCCGGTCACGTCCAACTAAATCGCAACCTAAACCACTCAAGTCAAAGGAAAGCCCAACCAAGGACAGCACTCGGGGCCATGTTTTCTGTGCTACAATAAAAGTGAGTACGTCAGACATTCAACGAGTCGATAGAGAAGGAGAGAGCAAAATGAGTAGAAACAATAGTGGATTCGGAGACTTTGTGTTTGGTTTCCTCGTGGGGGGCATGGTGGGAGCGGCAGTTGCTTACCTCACCGCGCCCAAGTCGGGTGAGGAGACCCGTGAGGAGATTCGCGCCAAAGGCCTTGAGCTGCAAAACTCGACGGAGCAGACAATACAGGAGGCCAGAAAGTCGCTGAGCGCGGCGACTGCGGATCTAACTAGCCGGATGGAAGAGCTCCAGACTCAGAGCCAGACTGTCATCGACGGGAGCCGGAAGCAGCTGACAGATGCTGCCCGAGAACTTTCCGAAATCGCGAAGGAGGCGATCGAGGAGATAAAGACAACAACCGTGCAAGTCGTCGAGGAGACAGAGAAAGCGGCCGTTGAGGCCGAATAAGGGGGCATTGAATATGCAATTCAAAGAAGGAGCAAAGGTATATAGTGCCGACGGTGAGAGGGTAGGCACCGTCAATGGTGTGGTACTCGAGCCTGACACAAAAGACGTCACGCACTTGCTAGTGCAGAAGGGCTTCCTCTTCAGGGAGGACAGGGTTGTACCTGTCAGTTTGGTTGGCCCTGCCACCGAAGAGCGGGTGACCTTGCGGCAGGATGCGGAGGTTCTGGAGGAGCTACCTGCCTTTGAGGAATCTGAGTACGTCGGAGCGGACCTTGGCACGGCAACCGCCGTGACCTCGGCCGGCTGGATGCGCCCTCTGTACTGGTATCCTGGAATCGGCGCCTGGTGGTCAGCAGGTGGTGTTCTGAGCTTGGCCAAGCCCCCCTATATTGGGGAGACGGAGAAGAACATCCCCGAGGGAACCGTTGCCCTGAAGGTGGGCGCCAAGGTGATCGGCAGCGACGGAGAAGAGGTCGGAGACGTCGAGCAAGTCCTCACCGAGCCTCTCGAAGATCGGGCCACACACCTGCTCATCTCCGAAGGGCTGCTTCTCAAGGATAAGAAGCTGATTCCCACGCGTTGGGTGAACCATGTGCTTGAGAGCGAGGTTCATCTCTCGGTGGAGTCGACCTTTGTAGAACGTTTGCCCGAGTATGAGTTTGAGGATTGAGAATCCTGCGGCAGCATAATAGCCGGCCGGCTGAGGGTACGAGAGATTTCGCTGCCCTGCGCAGGCAAATGGTGAACACGCAACTGGCTGCCCGGGGTATCCGAGATCCGGACGTTCTCGAGGCCATGAGCACGGTGCCTCGAGAGGTCTTTGTGCCAATCGATAGGATCGAATTTGCCTACGCGGACTCGCCGCTGCCCATCGGCCAGGGGCAGACCATCTCACAGCCATATATCGTCGCGCTGATGACTGAGGCTCTCGAACTATCGCCAGACGATCGGGCACTGGAAGTCGGTACAGGATCGGGTTATGCCGCGGCGGTGCTCAGCCGGATTGCCTACGAGGTCTATACCGTTGAGCGTCACCCGCGGCTGGCCCGCGCCGCAGAGGCTCAGTTTCAGCGCCTTGGTTACGATAACATCCGCGTACGCGTGGGCGATGGCACGCTGGGCTGGGCTGAATATGCGCCCTACGATGCCATCGTCGTGACGGCTGGCGGGCCGGGAGTCCCGGCTCCTTTGCAGGAGCAGCTCGCCGTAGGTGGTCGTCTGGTCATTCCCGTTGGTGCAAGCCCCGACATGCAACAGCTCGTGCGCGTGCGCCGGATAAGCAGGGAGGACTACAAGCAAGAGAACCTGGGAGGTGTGCGCTTTGTACCACTGGTGGGTGAGGCGGGTTGGAATCCCTGAGCCATCGCTCATCGTCATTAGGGTAGGCAGGCGACGGTGGCAGGGCAAAGGCCAGGCGAGTGGAAGTGTGTGGGCGAGGTGAGCCAATCCTGCCCCCGCCGGCAGGAAGAAGTGGCCGGGTGATCCACTCCAAGCTTGGGATGGTGATGAAAAGAATCGTTAGGCGCTGCGCAGTCGTTTGGCAAGCAGCGCAAGGAGGAAGTGACACATGAAGAAGATCAAATGCAGTGAATTGGGTGTAAGAGATTGCGATTTCATAGCCAAGGGCGAGAGTCCTGGCGAGGTAGTGAAGGAAGTGGTGGAGCATCTACGAGCGGAACATGATATAGATATGCCGGATGCCGACGCAATCCTGGCAGGGGAAGTGGGTGAGGAGTTCACCGAGGTGGTCGATGAAGAAGTGGCACTGATTGTCGAACGGCTGACAACAGCACTGAATATTGTTCCGCCCGAGGAGCCCGAGCAGCCAGAGCCATCAATCGGCACAATGCTCTCGACATAGCAAATACAGGCGGTACAGGCTCCACCGAGATCCCGGTCGTCCTCCGCTGGCTCGAACACGGCGGGTTAGGGGCAGGACTGATCGGTCATGAAAGGATGTGATGATGTCTAATCAGCGGGACGAAGATTTGGATGATCCAATACAAAGCGACGAGATGGATGCTCCTTTCATTCGAGAAGATGATTCGGAGATCATCGTAGCAGGCGGCGAATCTACGGTTGACCTGTCGCTCGAAGAAGAGATCAACGGCGAGCGCGAAACGGGTCGGACCTATGAACCGCGTAAGGCAACGGAGGAGGGGCTCTCCTACACACCGCCTCGTGATCCAGCAACCTTGCCTGACGATGATGATCCGCAAGGGAGTGAGGTCGCTGCTGGTTTTGCACCCAGCATGGAGGATACCGATCCCGACGAGCGCGTCCTTCCAGACCAGGTCGACCGAGGGGATCTCGAGATACAGGAGGATGTGGGCCTGGCACTGCGGTACAACAGTGAAACGGCTCATCTGACCGATCTGACAGCGTTGGTGAACAGAGGTGTGGTGAGGCTGTATGGGCCTGTTCGCAGCGAGGATGATATCGCCAGGGCATATGCCATCGTCAGTGAGCTTGAAGGTGTGAAAAGAGTGATTAGCCACCTCAAAGTGGCAGGACCGTGAGTGAAGATCAGCGCGGTGACCATTAGTCCAGCTGATCGGCACGATGAGATGTGTATCTAGTCCAACAAGGAGGTAATGATGAATCAGCTATTTGAATTCTTGGCAAGCAGTGCGGGGCGTATTGTGAGGGCTGTGCTTGGCCTGATCTTGATCGCATTGGGAATCTGGGCCGTTTCTGGTGCCTGGGGGTGGGTCCTAATCCTCATCGGCTTGGTGCCGTTGGCTGCAGGGCTGTTCGACTTTTGTCTCTTTGCCCCGCTGTTCGGACTCCCCTTCGTGGGAGAGAGTCTGCGCAGGTATCTGACCACGACGGAACGATAGAGAGGGGGACTCCAAGTGAAGACTATTTTCTGGCTGTTCGCAGATTATCCCACAGCCAAGTCCGCTGTTGCTGGTCTGTCGGCCCGCGGCTTTGAGGAGGCAAAGATGGACGCCATAGCCCTTGAGGACGTGGTCAAAGACGCGATGGATGAGGACTGGGCAACGGTTGCCACGCAAGTTACTGACAAAGTCGGCGAGCAGACGCTCGAGGGCCTGGACCGGCTCTTTGGCGGCGAACGGCCGGTGAAAGGGCCGGGTATGGAAAACCTCCTGTCCACTGGCACACTGGCCACACTCACTGTCAAGACGGCGCTGGAGCTTGGCGGGAAAGAGGGTGGGTTCAGAGATGCCCTTGCAGATCTGGGCGTGCCCAGGGATCTGACTGTCAAGTTCGTGGATGGCATCAAGCAGGGTGGCGTTCTGTTCTGGCTGCGATGCGACGATGATCAGGTTCCCAAAGCCAACAACGCACTACGGGAACACCAGAGCGCCATTCTAGCGAGCTACACCAATCCTTAGCTCGAGCACTTTTCTCCCGCTGGCCGGTTCCAGCTCTGGTTTGAGAAGAGCTGGGCCAGGATGCGAAACAACGACATGGTCTTGCTGGGACTTCCTCCCCATGGCCTGGACAGCCAAGAGGTTGTCGAGAGGACGGTAGTCCTGTCTCAGCAGGAGTGGCAGGATGCGTGCGGCGATGCTTTGGGGGAGGAGGAAATCTGGGGTTGGGAGCTGCGGACCGTGCAGAGGCAGGGTATCCTGAAGCCCTACCACCAGCCGTGAGCGTCTATCGACCTTTTTTACGGGTGAGGTGCTTCCGTCATCTGGTTCACGGCCGGATTGTGTCAGCCATCAAGGTGCTGGTGATCACTAGCCAGGCCAAGGTGTTCATCATGGGGGCAACCTTCCACGCGCTTCTGCTTACTTGCATAACCAAGGAAAGAGGTGAATATGCTACAGTATCAGTATCTAATCGTCGGCGGCGGAATGAGTGCCGATGCAGCAGTCACGACCCTCGTTGCAGGGGACCCTCAGGGTAAGGTTGGCATTATCAGTGCTGAACATGATCCACCCTACGACCGGCCTCCTCTGAGCAAGGGTCTGTGGAAAGACATGGATCTGGGTTCGGTCTGGCGGGAGACCTCGCGTTCGGGCGCGACATTGCACCTGGGACGCCGGGTCGAACGACTCGATGTGGAAGAGAAAACAGTGGTAGATGATGAGGGACAGGCATATGGCTTCGAAAAGCTGTTGCTGGTGACTGGGGGTCGACCCCGGCGCCTGCCCTTTGACGATGGCAACGACATCATCTACTACCGCACCTTGGCTGACTACCGGCAGCTGGCTGAAGTGGCCGAGGAGAAGCAGCGGTTCGCCGTTATTGGCGGAGGCTTTATCGGCTCCGAGCTGGCGGCAGCCCTGGCCATGAATGGCAAGGAAGTGGTGATGCTCTTTCCGGAGCATGGCATTAGCGCCTTGCGTTTTCCAGGTGACCTCGCGGAATTTCTGAACAGCTACTATGGCGAAAAGGGCGTCACGGTACACGGCAATACGCGAGTTGTGGGCATCGCCAAGGAGGGCGACGGGCATGTTCTCAGGAGCGAGGATGGTCGCGAGTTCTCGGCTGACGCCGTTGTTGCTGGCATTGGCATCGAGGCCAACACCGAACTAGCGGAATCTGCAGGCATAGAGACAGACAACGGCATTGTCGTCGATCGCGCGCTGCGCACTAGCGAGCCGGATATCTTTGCGGCTGGGGATGTAGCGGCGTTCTACGATCCGGTACTGCGCGAGAGGCGACGGGTGGAACACGAGGACAACGCCCTGAATATGGGCAAGGCAGCCGGCCAGGCAATGGCAGGCGAACCTCTCATCTATGATCATAGCCCCTACTTCTACTCCGATCTCTTTGACTTGGGCTACGAAGCGGTAGGTGAGCTGGATTCACAGCTTGAGACCGTCTCCGACTGGCAAGACGAATTCCACAAAGGCATCGTATACTATCTGAAAGACAAGCGCGTGCGCGGTGTACTGCTGTGGAATGTCTGGGGCCAGGTGGAGGCTGCCTTGGAGCTCATCGCTCAGGGCAATGCCTTTGAGCCGGAGGAGCTCCAGGGACGCCTGCCGAGGTAGAAAGTGCGCAGAGCCTCTCCCAACTCCGCGCTTTGCCCAGTTGGCCAACTCCGCTGTTTGCCGGGTTGGCCAACTCGTGCTATACTCATCATCCTGATCGTCAGGCCATATTTCGATATTCTCACCTGGGGGACACATTGACGTGGACAGCCAAGTGGGTGAGGGCACCCCATTCACCGTCTGGCTGCCCGCGTAGATCTTTGAGAGCAAGGAGGGTCTGTGGCCGATCTGATGCGCACCCTGGTTGTGGATGATGAGGAGAGGATCCGGTTCTTTCTGACCGAGACGCTGGAACGGGTGGGCCACGTTGTAACGGCAGTGGCCAGCGGCGAGGAGGCTCTAGATCGCTTGCAGGATACAGCCTTTGATCTGGCCATTCTGGACTTGAAATTGGATGGGCCAGTTGACGGTCAGCGCGTGTTGGAGGCCATACGCTGGCGCTGGCCGGCGACGGTGGTCATTATGCTCACGGCCCACGGCACGCTAGAATCAGCAGTGGACGCCATCCAGGAGGGGGTGGATGGCTATCTGCTCAAGCCAGTCAGGCCAGAAGAGGTGCGGCAGGCGGTGGAGGAGGCACTGTATCGCCGGGGTAAGCGGCTTGAGGCCGAGCGACTGGCCAGCGGGGGCGATCTCTTGCAGCGAGGTCCCTTTAGCGTCGATCTAGAACGACACGAAGCCCGACGTGAAGGAACAATTCTGGACCTCTCGCCTCGCGATTTCACATTGCTGGTCCATTTGATGCAGAATGCTCCCCAGGTGGTTGGCCCCAAGGAGCTGGTGCAGGTGGTGCGCCAGTACGCACCAGAACACACGCACGAGGCGCGCGAGATCATCAAGTGGTACATCCACCGCCTGCGCAAAGAGGTGGAGCCTGACCCCTCGAACCCTTGCTACATACTAAACGTGCGCGGAGTTGGGTACCGGTTTTCAGGTTAGGTCATGACTGGATTCCAAACCCGTCTAGTATTTCTGCCAGACTCTTTCAGCTTCTGATATATGGATATTTCGCCGATCACCAAGCATCTCTACATCGCCTCTCGGGTCAAGGACGAAGACATAGAGGCCATTCGCCAGCTTGGCCCGGATCTGATCATCAGCATGATCGTTCAGCGGCGTCCGCCAAAAACGCTGACCGCGGAAGGGCTGGAGGTTCTCTGGCTGCGCACGTTTGACTTTCCACTGATACCGATTCCTCTGAGGACCCTCAAACGGGGTGTGGAGGCGGCGTTGCCAGTTATGCAAAACGGCGGTCGCGTGCTGGTATTCTGCGAGGGAGGGCGCCACCGCAGCGTGGCCATGGCCTCTTGCATACTGATTGGGCAGGGCTACTCGGCTGATGATGCGATGCAACTCATCAGCAGCAAGCGGGAGGTAGCCGATCCCTATGCCTGGCATATTCAGCGTCAGATCAGGCGGTTCGAAGTCTCGTGGAGATCAAGATCCTAGGCTGCTCTATATGAGCCTCAGAGTCACCGGAAAACGGGGGACCTGGGACGGGAGACGAGGTGAGCAAGCGTATACATGTCGTCACAAATCCGGCAGCTGGACAGCCTGAACCGGTCCTGAGTATCCTGAACAGCGCATTTCGCCCAGCTGGTGTGGAATGGGATGTGTCGATCACCCATGAATTTGGCGATGCCACGCGTCAAGCACGTCAGGCAGCAGAGGGTGGGGCCGACATCGTCGCGGCCTATGGGGGCGATGGCACGGTGATGGAAGTAGCCAACGGCCTGGTAGGCACCGAGGTCGCCCTGGGTATTCTGCCGGGTGGTACCGGCAACGTCCTGTCCATCGAGCTGGACATCCCCCAGACTCTGGAGGAAGCGGCCCGACTGCTTGCAAGTCCGGATGCAGAGGTCAGGAAGGTCGACGTAGGCCAATCCGGTGAGAGGAGTTTTCTCTTGCGGGCCTATGTTGGGTTCGATGCGCAGCGCATCCAACTGACCACCCGCGAGATGCGCGATCGATATGGCAAGTTGGCCTACTTGATCGCGGCCCTAAAGGCCATCTCCGAGTCCGAGGCCATGAACTATCGCCTGACGCTGGACGATGAAGACGTGGAGTGTGAAGGGTTCACCTGTATCGTGCAGAATGCAGCCAACATGGGCGTGCCTGGCCTCTCCCTGGTACCCAATGGAAGCATCAGCGATGGCTTGCTGGATGTGATCGTGATCCACGGCCTCGATCCCCTGTCGGTGGCTTCCGCGCTGGGCAATATCGCCGACACGCCGTTGGATCCGGACAGGTTTCATCACTGGCAGGCAAGGGAGATCAGCATCGCTACCGACTCGCCCCAGCCGGTCATCGGCGATGGAGAGGCCTGGGGCGAGACACCCATCGCGATGAAGGTGCGGCCCGGGGCTGTGCGCGTCATAGGCCCCGGCACTACATAACAACTACTGTGTGGTCTGGTATTGCCCTCTGAGCGTGCGCTCGGCAGCGCGCGGGGCTGGCGTCGTCGAGCACGTTCCGACCTAAACCCGGATCTTCTCAACTGAGTACAGAACCAGTGCCAACCGCTGGTTGAAGGGGTGACAATTGTTTCGGGTGCATCCTGTCCTCGCTTGCCCGGCGCTGAAGCACCGGTCTAAGAGAGCCAAGCCCGCTTCATACTTCGTTATAATCTTCTAGCGCTATCTGCCGCCCATAACAGGCGGCGCTTCTGTACACTGCAACCCAACACGCGAATCGACGTATAGGGGAGCGAGAACAGATGAACGGGAAGCAACCTGTCCCATCTAGATGTTCACTGGAGCTGGGACAGTCAGCGAGAATGGAGGAGGTTGGCGAGATGACAAAAGAAGAGAAGGTCCAGGAATCGATTGAGGAGCAGGCGCCGCGGGTGACCCAGAAGTTGGAACCGGGGGAAAAGGCGGAAAAGCCGCGCTCCCGGCGGGCAGAGACAAAGAAGCTGGAACCAGAGGTGGAGAGGCTGCCTGAAGTTGTGACTTCCGGCCCTCGCCTAGGGCTGACGCGCGATGAGACCAACTGGGCAGCCCTGGCTCACGCCAGCATTCTGCTCACGCTGGTGCTGGGGGTGACAACTGGCGGGGTCGCTGCTTTCCTCGGGCCGATCGTCCCGGCGCTCATCTGGTATGCATACCGGGACAAGTCGGAGTATGTAACCGAGCAGGCGCGACAGGCGACGATCTACCAGGTGGGGGGGCTGCTTGGGCTGCTGGCCCTGGCCCTCGTGGGCGCGATTCTGATGGTGATTGGTTGGACCGTAAGCGCTGTGTTGGTCATCGTGCTCATCGGCGTGGTCCTGCTGCTGGCGATGCTCATCGTGACGCTGGTGTGGGGCGCGGCGCTGATCGTGATGCCCATCGCGCAGGTGGTCTATGGCTGCTACGCGGCACTCGAAGCCTATAACGGGCGTCCATTCCGGTACTGGTGGATCGCGGATGCCATCGACCGGTACCAGGCCCAAGCGTAGTTAAGGTGTGGCTGGCGCCCGGGTCCATCCCCGGGCCTCCATGCAACAATCGCCCCCTGTCCTCGAGGACAGGGGGCGATTGTCCATCTTGGTGTGGGCCGGTGCAGATCCCGGCACACTCAACCCAGTTCAGCTGGCGATCCTAAGCGGCAACTGCTCCCTCAGGGGCCGGTTCCTCGGGTGGCTCTGCGCCTGGCTTGTCCCGATCCCAGAAAATATGGCGCAATGCGAGTACGATGGAGGAGCCGACGACGAGAATGATGGCGATCCACTGGGCTGTTGCCAGTTGGCCGATGGTCCAGGCATCGGGACGGAAGAACTCGATGAAGAATCGTCCGAGAGGATAGAGGATAAGGTATCCCAGCAGCACGTCCCCCTTTCGCAGCCGGTGGGCCAGCCGGGAGTGCACGTTGTACAAGATTATGAAGGACACCAGGCACCAAAGCGATTCGTACAGAAAGGTTGGATGGTATAGCAGATCGTAGCGCCCGTCGGGCGGAGGCTGGTGGGGAAGCTCCCGATTGAGCTTGATACCGTACCAGTCGGAGCCGGTAGGAGGGCCGTAGAGTTCCTGGTTGATGAAATTGCCCCAGCGGCCGATGAACTGGCCAAAGGCCAGGCCGGGCATTGCCAGGTCCAACAGGTCCAGGGGATGCACTTTGTTCCACCAGGAGTAGATGATTACGCCCAAGCTGCCGCCCAAGATGGCGCCATAGATGCCAAGACCCTGAAACCCGCCTTTCCAGAAGGCGATGGCGTCTATTGGATGTTCGCGGTACCAATACCAGCCGCATGGGGTTTCCGGAGTGCATCCCTCCGGGATCGAAAAGACATGGTACAGGCGGGCGCCGGCGATGGCCAGCACTACGGCGAGGATCAGCCCGCCCCAGACATGGTCGGGATCGATGCCGCGTTTGGTTGCCAGCCGCGAGGCAAAGTAGGCGCCCAGCGCGACGCCGGTCATGATCAGCACGCCGTACCACCTGATCTCAAAGGCCCCCAACTGGAAGATGATCGGATTGATAGGATTCATCATGAGCCTGCTCCATGCTACAGAGTTAGGTCCGAATTATATCACAGATGGCCTAATTCCGTAAACCTGGCCCTTGGTGCTCGCCCAGCCTGCCTCAACTGCCGGCGGTGTTTGTCCTGTCCCCTGTGTTGGGGTATAATCGAGGTAGAGGGTTTGCGCCCGGCACAGGAGAACGCACAGGGAGGGGAATCGTGCCAGAGGATCCGTCCAGCAAAATCGGCTACCTGCAGATGGTCGACATCTTTCAGGATCTGACCGAAGAAGAGATCGAGGAGATCGATCGGGCGACGACGATCACCACCTGTCGCAAGGGCAGGATCTTTTACATGCCCGAGGACACCAGCGAGGTACTCTTTCTGCTCAAAGAGGGCCAGGTTCAGCTCTATCGCATCTCCCCTGACGGGAAAAAGTTGGTGATAGGCACTGTTGGTCCGGGTGCGATCTTTGGAGAGATGGCCCTGATCGGCCAGGGGATGCACAACACCTTTGCCGAGGCGACCGAGGACTGCGTGCTGCTGGTGATGAGCCGCCAGGATGTGGAGCGATTGCTGGTGACCAAGCCCAAGGTGGCGTTGCGTATCTTTGAGGAGCTTGGCAGTCGCCTCAAGGATACGGAGGCTCGCCTGGAGGAGATTGCGTTCAAGGGCATCCCGGCCCGGCTGGCTTCCTTCTTGTTACAGACGGCTGACGAGCAGGGTACGGATACCGTTACCGGCCTGACCCATCAAGACCTGGGCGAGCAGATTGGCACCTACCGGGAAACGACGACGCAGACGCTGAACACCTTCAAGGCCGATGGCCTCATTGATATCGGCCGCAAGCGGATTACGATCCTCGATCGCCCGGGATTGGAGCGGATTGCCGAGACCTAGGTGGTTGGTCGCCTGCCGGTTACAGCGACGATGGAGGCACCAGAATCCCCCGGTTGACCCCGGGGGATTTCGATTTTCGGTGTCCTAGAGGTAGGTAGCTATACCCACACAGCCAGGCCCGGTGTGGGTGCCGATGACGGGGCCGAGGTCGCCCATGAGGGGGGCTTCGCAGCCCAGACGTCCCATCAGCTCCTGGCTCACGGCCTCTGCCTCGTCGGGTACCAGAGCGTTGGTGATGGCGAGCTTGGCAGTGTCTCCGTTGCTGTGTACGTGTTCTTCGACGAGCTCGAGCATGCGGGCGGTGGCTTTGCGCTTGGACCTGACCTGCTCCAGGGGTTCGATGGCACCCTCTTGCAGGACGAGGATCGGCTTGACTTTGAGCAGGGTGCCCAGGAAAGCCTTGCCATTGCCGATGCGCCCCCCCTTGGCCAGATACTCGAGCGTGTCCACCACGAAAAAGATCTGCATCTTCTGCTTGATCTCCTCGAGCTGGTCCACGATTTCCTGGCGCGTGGCTCCTGCGGCAGCGGCCTCGGCTGCAGCATCGACCATCAAGTGCAAACCGACCGATGTTGAGAGCGAGTCCACGACGCTGATTGGCGCACCTGGCAGCATCTCTTTTGCGGCCATGGCTGAATTCCAGGTGCCGCTGATCTTGCTCGAGATCGTCAGCGTGATCACCTCATGCCCAGCATCAACCAGTGGGGCGAACACGCTGTGGAATTCGCCGGCTGACGGCTGGGACGTCGTGGGCAGCTCGGCTGCCTCCTTTAGCCGGCGGTAGAACTCTTCATTGGAGAGCTCGACGCCTTCCCTAAAGGCTTCCGTCCCAAAATGAACGTACAGAGGCACGACAGTGATGTCGTGTTGCCGGATAATCTCTTCCGGCAGGTAGGCGGTCGAATCGGTGACAATCTTGATCATGGCTATTCCTTCCTTGTGAGACTTGGCGCTGATCAGTCCAGCGCCTCCAGTGCTTCTTCCAAGAAGCGTACCAATGCCTCTCGTTTCTCCCCGCTAAGCCTGGTCAGGTTTACCTGGTATCCGTGAATGTGATCGAGCAATCGTCTGGTCAGTGTGCGGCCACTCTCTTCGCTGTCGGAGAGCGAGATGCCCATACTGAGCCCTGCCAATGCCTCCAGTCCAGTCGACTCGTCCGCTCTGAGCCTATCCAGGACGCGGAACGGGCTAAGGCCACCGGCGCGTGCTTTGACCCGCTGCATGTTCAGCAGCAGGGCGCCAATCATCTCGGTGCAGTAGTTCAGAGGGGCGTCGGTATGGGGGAGCCGGGCCAGGAGGTCGCTGAGTGCCGCACGGGGACTCGCATCCCGGGCCTGGGCCAGCTTGGAAAGGACGAGCTCGCGCACCCGTTGCCAATCCTCCCCCAAGGCACTCTCGTCCGGTTGGTCGCCCAAGGCCGTAGCCGCTTCGGGCGTTGGCGCAAAGACGATGATGGATCGGCCAGGGCCGGCGTGTCCACCAGCTGCTGCCGGGGTGCTGCTCCTGAGGGTGTAGCTGGATGAGGCGAAACCTTTCTTCTCCAGTACCTTGAGCATGTCGTAGGCGGAGAAGCGGTTGACGCCCAGCCTTTCGGCCACGTCAGAGTAGTGAACGGGTCCCCTGTGCTCGCGGTAGAGCTCCAGGAGCTTGTCCAGGAACGCGCGCTGCCGAGCTGTGAGCTTGGAGGCTTCTATCATGGCTATCTCCTAAGCCTATTCCCCAAAAAACCAAAATATTGAAACCATTGTACACCAGGGCTTGGGTTTTGTCAAACAGCGGAGGCGTATGATGTGCGGAGTGCGGGCTAGATCTACTCCTGGGCACCTGGTGGAATACTATCCTTGGGTGTAACCGCGCTCATTTCTACCACAACACCGCCGGTGGCTGATGCCAGAAGGTTGTAGGCCAGTCCGGTCAGCATGATGATCACTGCCAGAAAGAGGCCCGAGGCCAGCGCCATGCCCAGGAGCCCCAAGAGTACCGCCGGCACGGATGCTGTCGCAAGCGCCTGCAAGAACTCGAGCACACCCTCCAGGTGCAAGAGGCTAACCAGGTCAAAGCGGGCAATCTCACGACCGAGGAAGGCGATGGTCAGATCCTGCCAGCTCTCGAGCCACCGGCTGGCGAGGGCCGCCATCGCGACTCCGAGGATGCCACACAGTA
>Ga0207796_1000374_pt1 | contig 18413 bp, 15 predicted proteins | sample Pon1CUnioCityCA_6_FD_187274 | JGI IMG/M metagenome (GOLD analysis project Ga0207796, IMG submission 187274) | Marine sediment microbial community from Union City, CA, USA - Pond 1C Sediment 1 (SPAdes) | ecosystem: Environmental > Aquatic > Marine > Intertidal zone > Salt pond sediment ...
GGAGCCAACACCGGTTACGACCATCAGGATAGGCATGAGGAGCCAGATCCGGCCTCCTGAGATGCGATAAGCCATGAAGGCTAACCATTGAAAGATGCCAGTCCTCTCCACGACAGCTATGACGATCATCATGCCCATGATCAAAAAGATCACATTCCAATCCACATAGCCCAGCGCACCATCAAAGTCAAAGACAAAGAGTCCTTCGAAGAACAGGTTGCTCAGGTAGCTGATACCCAGAACCACAGTCGCGCCCGCCAAGGCAGCCAGGGTATTGTGCAGCTTGCCCAGAGCAACCGTCACCAGAACAGCGGCGAACACCACTGTAGCCAGCCAGAAAGCAGGGCCGATGCTTCGCTGCAGCGTTGTGTCCGGCAGGGCCACTGTGTGCCCGCTCTCCAGACTGTCGATAGCGGCAGCGTCCAGCGCAATCTCTTTGTCCTCAAAGTGAGCGCGCGTCAGCTGGATGGTCAGCCTGCTGGTGACGTCTTTGGTGAGGGCCAGTGCGTACCGACCGTCAGCCTGCGTAGTACTGCTGGCAATGGGCTCGTCCTGACCAGACTCCAGTGCTGCAACCTCGACGCCTGCCACTGGCTGGCCCTGCGGATCATACACCAGGCCTGTGAGCAGTTGCGAGGACTCGGTCTCCTCTGCCCTTACATTGGGACCGGAGAGCAGGAGCATTAGGCTCAGTCCCAGCAGCAGTGCGAGCAGGGTCCACGACCAGAATCGCTTGTCCACCCGCTACCCTCCTTCTGCCAATATCACTTTGGCGCCCGTCTCGCGCTCGATCCGCTCCTGGAAATCAGCCTGCTGAGCTTCGGTAAAGACATCGTGCTCGTCTTCACCCCCGGGCCGGCCCAGTACCAAGTAGTCGGCGCTCAGCTCGTGGCATAGCTTGGATATCTCTTCTAGCACATTGCCGTGGCGCACAACAGTTTGGGCGGTCACGCCCTGATCTTGCGCTTGGGCCTGTGCGGTGTAGAGGATTGACTCGCCCATGCTTCGCATCTCTTCAGAGATAGTTCGCACTCGGCTGGTGACTGTATGTGTCAAAAAGCTGAGGTTCACTACATACAGTAGGTGCAATGCGAGGCCTGTTTCGTTTGCAAGAATAACTGCCCGGCCAATCGTGTGCCGGCTATTGGGTCCTCCACGAACTGCACAAACGATTCCGCTCATCTTGATACCTGATTTCCTCCAATCTTTCGCTGCCATTGTTGCAGGCAGCGCCCTGCAGAGTTGTGCACCCTTTGGCCTAGCTGAGCTTTCGAGGTCGGCTCCACTTCACGGGGAACGGCGGCCGCGCCCTTTGCCCCCCCATTCGCTACGGTTCTCAGCGGCGGTTGCTGCTCTGCGCGATCGCCCGCGCCTTGCCCTGGCTGGTTCGCCATGCGGCGCCAGCGTGCTCGTCTGACCCTCAGTCTCCTCACGTATCCCCAGTATGGTCATCGTTGCCCGGATGCGCCAAAGACTCGCTGCCTCTAGCTCGCCCAACTGAAGCAATATCTGTCTCAACTCTGGGTCAGCCGTCATTTTCCTGTCCATCAACTGCTCTTTGTACCACGAGACAGCTTTGGCCAGACCATAGCGAGTAAAGCGCAGCCGCGACTGCATATCTGCCCGGCTGGCCGCGTGATCCAACAACTTCTTGACCAAGGGCAAATCCTGCGCTGCGACGCCCAAGTTCGGCAGGTACCCGGATAGGGCCGTTATTGCCGACCTTTGGGCGTCGATCAGCGCCTGCAAGAGCTTGACCACCTCTGGATGAGGCTCAGATTCCAGAAATGACTCAAAGACCTTGGTATAGGTCAATCGATATCGAAGGTTACGCAATAGGCGCTTTGCCACGATCGCGTCAGCGATTTCTGCCATCGATCCGCCCTTGTCTGGTGCAGGGCGCTACTGGCTTCAGGACGTCATCCTCTTCGACTCTGAAGCCAGAGCGCGCGACGTTCTGCAAACTGGCCTAACGACCTGCCTTGCGGCGTTGCCAGCGTGTGCGCTTGAGCCTCTTCCTGTGCTTGTGCTTGGCCATGCGCCTCTTGCGCCATTTCTTCACACTTCCCACGACATTCTCCTTTTCAGGTCTGTTAGCAAGAGCTCCGAGTCGAGCAGATTGCTGGCTACTTGGGCAGCTTCAGGCCAAGTAGTCTCCGTACTCTCTTGCGATCCACTCGGTCTATCGGATGATCCTTGTCAAAGCTCCGGCGAACCCGTTTCGACTTTTTGCGGCGTAGGTGGCTGCGCTTGGTCTTGAGCCTGCGCAGCTTGCCCCTGCCCGTAATCTTGAACCGTTTTGCCGTTGCTTTGTGCGTCTTCATTTTGGGCATTGTGCCCTCCTTCCAAACATTTCCTTTGCCCACCCTTCAGATTCTCAGGCGGGCTCCGATCTTGCGCTAGTAGCGTCTGCGACGACTTTGTTTCTTGCGCTGGCGGTTACGTTCCCGCCGCTTTGCCTTGCGTAGGGCAATCCGCCGCTTCTCGCTATTAGATAGAAAGAAACGCTTCTTGCGTACGTCACTCAACACTCGCTCTCGCTGTACCTTCTTCCGAAAGCGCTTGAGTAGCTGCTCTGGTGATTCACCAGGTTTTGACACAACGGATACCAATTGACTTCACCTCCCTCTGTTCTAGTATGCTGTCGCGCATGCGGTATTGTGCTTCCGCAGCGCGGGGCCTGACTATATATAGTATGCCACGGCCAGATTCAGCTCGGTGGGCGAGTGCATGGCTCGCTGGAGTGCTAATATCGCCCGCCACACTGCCTACTTGGGTGACTGCTGGCCCTGAAGCTGGTCCAGCGTAGTGTCAAGCCAGGCCAACTCCGCTGCAGCCAACGCCAGGCCGTAATCAACGGCCAACTGCTGACCCAAGTTCGGTCCGGCAGCCGGCACCTTCAGGCGGTTGGCAAGCGATTTATGGTGGCTTGCGACCTGCTCACGGCGCTGCTGCAGGTGGGCGCTAAGTATAGGACGTGTATGGCTGTCAGCCAGCACCAAGCGCATCACAAAGGCCTTCAGTGAGGCGCATTCGGCAATTGGCTGCTGTATCCATGCGTGCAGCACTTCCGAACCAGCCTCAGTGATGCTGTAGATCTTCTTTGGAGGCCGTTTGATCCCTGGTACTCGCTCCATCGTTACCAGGTCCTCCTGCCGCAGAGCGCGCAGAACAGGATAGAGACTTCCACCACTGGGACTGCCAGCCAGCCAACTCAGTCCCTCCAGAAAGCGCTTGATATCGTACCCCGACATAGGCTTTTGGGTCAGCAAGCCCAGGACAAAGTATCGAAGACTCACCGCGCCGGCAGCCATTGCACACTCCGATCTACATGCCTAGCCATGTTGAACAACTGCTCACCGGTCAAGCTATGCCTTCTGGGCCCTATCCATACAGCCTTGCCCAACGTGCTTCCTCTGCCGTATACAAAGGCGTTACGTGAGAGGCCCTTGGGCCCTTTTTCTCCTTTATGACGGTGAATGTCACCCGTTGTCCGCATTCCAGTGTCCGATGTCCATCCATTTCGATGGCAGTAAAGTGGACAAAGATGTCGCCACCACCGTCGCGTCTAATGAAACCGTAGCCCTTGGAGTCCTCAAACCACTTGACCGTCCCGAACTCCCTATCACTCAAGGTCGATCCCTTCCAATGGAACAGCATATGCCATTCCAGGCTCGGCAACAGTGACTTACTATGTCTAAGAGATATAGTGCGATCCGATCTATACTCTTTCGCCCTATGATACCACGAGATGCCAAAAGTGTCAAACCTGCCACGAGGGGACGGGTGACTCGCACAGGGCCGCAGAGACTGGGGAAGTCGCAAGTTCCTGGTAGATCGTGATGGCCGATTCGTTGTCAGAACCTTTGGTGCTGGCTGGCGAAGGAGGGGCAGGAGTTCGTAACGTGGGTGTCCAGAACCTGGTGCAAGATCACAGAAGAGGTAGTTGGCCAGCGGGTTCAGAGAGTCGCCGCGCCGACACGCCCAACAGCCGGACAGCACGTCCTCTGCGCCAGGTTCTCTCGAGCAGGGTGCTCGCTGCTAGAGACATTACCCGCTGGTCGGCCGTTGGCACAGCCAGCGTCATCTGGCGGGTGAGGGTCGCAAAGTCCGAGTAGCGAAGCTTGATGCCTATGGTGCCGGCGACTAGCTCCTTCTTGAGGAGCCGGCTGGAAACTCTCTCGCTCATCTTGTCCAACTGCTCACGCATGAACTCGAGATCAGTCACGTCTCGGCGAAAAGTCCGTTCTTGGCTGATCGATTTGACCTGGCGTTCGGTGACAACTGGGCGTCGGTCGATGCCCTGTGCATGCCGCGCCATGACTGTTCCATGCTTGCCGAATCGCTGGCGCAGTTCTTCTTCGGACATCCTTGCCAGCTCACCGACAGTGGTTGCACCCAGTTCGGCTAGCTTTTGCGCCATCACCGGGCCAATGCCCCACAGTACGCGCACCGGAAGTGGCGCCAAAAAGCCGGCTTCCTGGCCCGGAGGCACCACAGTCAGTCCAGCCGGTTTGTCGTGGTCCGATGCGACTTTGGCGACGAGCTTGTTAGACGCAACACCCAACGACGCTGAAAGACCGACCTCTTCACGAACCTGGCGCTGTAGCTGACGGGCCAACTCGACTGCAGCTTCCCAGCTCTCTGTCTGTTCCGTGACGTCCAGATAGGCCTCGTCTATACTGGTTTGCTCAGAGATGGGGGTGACCTGGCCCAGGATGTCCATTACCCGCTTTGAGTAGTCACGGCAGACCGAAAAACGGGGGGGCAGGACGATCGCCTCAGGGCACAGCACCAGTGCGCGGGCCATGGGCATGGCTGAACGAATGCCAAATGCGCGGGCCGGGTAGGAGGCCGCAGCGACCACGCCGCGCCCCTCAGGGTGCCCACCGATGAGCACCGGTTTGCCAGCCAACGCTGGATTCTCGAGGACCTCGACGCTGGCATAGAATGCGTCCAGGTCCAGATGAATGATGGCCCGTGTAAGACCGGGCATATTCCGTCCTTTCGCCGGGTTTCACTGCAACCTATGAGCCTATTATGCCACGCCTCGCAGAGTCTGGCAAGCGCCAGACGGACTGGTCGAACAGGGTATGTGCGCTCCCTGGTCAGTATTTCCGTTGTTGCCCTCGCTAACGCCGTTAGGGCAATCGCATTTGGCTTCAATGCTCAGCCTGGATCGCTAGATTGAGGCGTTTTCTACTTATTTCAAGGAATTCAATGCGGGCAAGCGAGCCCTCCAAGTTGTCACATGCGGGCCCAATGCTCCAAATGCAATTGCCCTGCTAACGCCGTGCGGTCAGTTGTCAAGCCATGAGAACTTTGGTATAATCAGTTTTTGTGAGCGGGCAGCATTAGAGCCTGAATCTGGCCGCTATAAAAGGAGTGCTTTGTGATCCAGAGGAGAACCCAGACTGCTGAGTACTGGCAGGAGCAATTTGCGCTAACAAAGAAGGATGAGGCTTACCTCTACGATCTGATCTTGGATGGAGGGAAGCCGGTGTCGACGGCGACAATGGCCGAGGCTCTCATCGGTCGGCTTTGCAGGCAGGAGGAAGAGCTGATCGAGGCTGAGCTCAGCAAGGGTGAGGTCTACCAACCGAGAGACACGTACCAGGTTGGCGATCCAATTATCTTCCCCGTCTTTGAGTACGCACTGGGGACTGTCGCCGGCACTCGCCCCGGTGTGAATCCAGAGTATGGTGAATTCACCGTGATACAGGTTGAATTCGAGGGAGATGGCGAGGTCCGCGAGTTCGCGTCTGGGTTGGCAGGGGAGCACCGGCTGAATCGTACGGAGGGGGAGGCCGAGTTACTAGTCTCGGCTGAGCTGTCGAGCCCACAGGAGCTGCACCGGCTGTATGGAGATTCGGTTGAGTCCGAGATAGCCGCTCACTTGGCAGCGCATCCAGATTTCGTGCGCTTTGGCGAGGATTGGTTTCTCAAGGATCTGTTGGTGAAAATTGGTCAAGGTTCTCTGAACATCGCCGAGGCCTTGGTCGAGATCAAGACGCGACCGCTGACTACAGCCGATTTCCTGCCCGATTTGGACTTGCCTACGGAGGTATCCGAGGAGATCAGGATTCTATCGCTGAGCCGCGCGCTCGAGGCGGATGAGCGGTTCGACAATATTGGCGACATGGGCCGTGATATCTGGTACCTTCGGCGGCTCACGCCGCAACAGGTCGGCAAACCCCCTGCACGCCTGGTAATCGAGGATATCGAATACGATCGCCGGAACATCTCGGACGAGCTGCTGCTGATCGAGCGTGAGATAGATGACGAGGGCAGTGGTGAGGAGGTGATGGGTCCAAGCCGCCCGATCTATAGGACGACCATCGCGCTGACCTATCCTCACTGGCGATCTGGTACTCTGCCGTTGACGGTGCGCACCAGGGGTTTGTTTCCCGAGTCGGCGAATCACCATTCTCCGATCGTACTGGTAGATGGTCAAAGCGGATCCAAGACGCAGGGTTGGGTGGTGCACAACGGGTCCTTCGTGTACGGCTTGGCTGACTGGTACGAGCGCTATGAATTGCCCGTGGGTGCCTATATCAAGCTGGAGCGGACGCGCGATCCTCGAGTTATTCACGTGGACTTTGAGGTGCGGCGGCTGAAGCGGTTGTGGAGTGTGGTTGCGACAGTCACTGATAGGGAGCTGGCATTCGAGATGCGCAAGTTGCCCGTTGCCTGCGAGTACGACGCCCACCTCACGATCGCAGAGGACAGGACTCCGGCGATCGACCGGATCTGGGAAGAGGTGCATGCTCGGGGCGAAAGCTTGTTGCAGACCATGATCGGCATCATGCCCAAGTTGACCGAGCTGAGTCCACAGCGTACGGTCCATGCCAAGACGATCTATAGCGCGGTCAACGTCCTGCGTCGCGTGCCGCCGGGGCCCGTGTTCGCACTGCTTTCCACCGAGTCATGCTTTGTGCCTATGGGGGGCGGATACTGGACCTTTGACGAGGCGCTCGTCTGATTTTGCAAGCTCTGGGGGCTGTTTGATGAACAAGTGGGTGAAACCAACAAGAAATACCAAGTTTCACATAGATGCCGAGTGGTGGGAGGAAACGGGCCGCAACTTCCGGGTGCACTTGCTCAGTCATCTGTGCAGTGATTGTCAGGAGCGGTACAAGGACTACCATGAGACGGACCTGGTAGACTGGATCGACGCCGCGACCGGAGGGGTCTCCCAAGTCGATGGGTTGTGGCATTCGCTGAGGGTGTGCTGCAGCAAAAAGCCGGACTATATTAATGAACTCACCCCCATCACGACTGCGGTCTTTCGCACCTTTCTCGCGAACGGGAATGAACCCCTTACACCTGTTGAGCTAGGTGGGCAGCTCGGACGCCCAGCTCCCACCATCCTGCGTACCATTGGAGGTTTTCACGTCTACCACGGTATCAAGCCGGTGTCAGAAGAAGGGAGCAAGTCGCTACCACGCGCCAAGTCGGAAGAGGAATCCGAGTCGTGATGCATGACCAAGGTGCGAAGGCGGCCCGCAGAGGGCCGCTTTTTTGTTTGTGCGTGGGGCAAGACCCAAGGCGTGCCGCACAGACCAAGGGCCTCCCCGGAACGCAAGACCGGAGAGGCCCTTAGAAGGCATATGATAAGGCAGCTTTGCACCTAGTGGACTCTTGGCGCACGCCACAGAGCTATCGCGACAAGTCCAACCAGTAGTAGCGCACCCCCGATGACGAACCATACCCAGATAGGGATAGGACCGGAGGGTTCTGGAGCCTCCACACCGGGCGGCACGGTGCCAGTCTCGGGCGGTGCTGCCTCAAGCTCCCCGGCGGGAGCTTTTACGGCGGAAGCTTCCTCTTCGACGGCAGCCTCAACCGGTGCCGCCTCGAGCACTTCTTCCTCAGCAGTTTGCACCTCGAGGGTGCGCAACTCTGCGCTAGGCTCCGGCCGCGGCAAGGCGTCGTCACCAGCCTCACCCAGGGCCAATAAGCGTCCGCTGGCGTCCAGGAAAGCGAACCGGAGATCGTCGGATAAGCGTGAGCTGGGTGTGATGCCCAGATCGCGCGGGATACGCAAGAGCACTCGTGGTATCTCTGCAGTACCGATCTCGGAAGCGGGCTCCTGTGGCACGACTATGCTTAGCCAAGTCGAGACAGTGCCCTCACGTTGGACGACCTGATCCACGTCGATCTGGACGGCGCTGGCCTGCGGGCCGAGGAAGGCCCCCAGCACCAGCTCACGTTCCCAGTCGATGGGCGGATCGGCCGGCGGTGGTTCGGGCCCAAACCAGGCAGCCCAGGCTTCCTCGCTGCCCAGGGCCAGGTACATCGGCTCGAGTAGGGCAAATCGTTCTTGCGTTGCCGAGATCAGCGCAAAGCGCACGTCCTCCAACGGCGGCAGCAAGCGATAGGTGGCCTTGGCCTGGAGTGCGGTCTGATCCATGCGGCTGCTCACCCGGGCCAGGACGACGGCAGACGTCATGCCCTCCCAACCCTGGTTCTCAGGGATGGCGAACTCTGCTTCAAAGGTCCCCTGGCCGTCGCTAACAAGTGTCAGCAGCGGCTCTGGGTCCGCCGCCACTGGGGCGGGGCGACTCAGAAGCAGGTCCACACTCGAGTCTGCGGGCCAGCCGCGGCCTAGTACTTTGACGGGGACGTACAGTGGACCAGCACCTGGCACTAATCTGATAGCTGGGTTCACTGGTTGCACCGTGTCGGTCGGCGTCGGGGTGGCGGTGTCGGTGGGGGGCGGCGCTGTGTCGGTAGGGGTGGCAGTAGATGTGTTGGTGGGGGTGGCACTGGCACTGGGACTGGGTGTGTCGGTTGGCGGCACTGGTGTGTTGGTGAGGGTGGCAGTGGGAGTATGGGTTGGCGGCAGCTGTGTCGGGGTAGGCGTCGTCGTCGTTCTGGCAGTCGGGGTCCGGCTCGGGGTGGGCGTCGCGCTGGGCAGCACCAGTTCCCAACTCAGCCGGGCGAGCGCTCCGCCCAGATGCTCGTAGTAATCCACGCGCACATCGTGGGAACCCCCTGCCAGGGGTATGGTGACGTCACGCACCGAGTAGCCGTCTTGCCAGTCGTCGAGCACCAGTGTGCCGTCCACCCAGAGACGCACGCCGTCGTCAGTCTCGGCGCGGAAATGGTAGGTGCCTGATTGGCTAAAGCTCATGCGGCGCGACCATCGCACTGAGAAGTTGTTGGCGGGGATATCTGCGCGGGGCGAGCCGTTGCCCCAATTGAAGCTGATGGCGGAATCGTCGCGTTGGAAGATAGGTTGCCCGGAAAGGTCGCGGACTGCGTAGTAGCTGCCCTTCCATGCGTTGAATTGGGTGATCCGCTCCCAGTTCAGCCGCGCGCGGGCAGTGCCCACGTGGTTGTAGTAGTCGAGCCGGATGCGCACATCCCCTCTGAGATACAGATCGGCGGTGAACTCGCGGGCAGAGCCGTCGGTCCAAGCGTCAATGAGCAGGTTGCCTCCGATCCACAAACGGGCGCCGTCATCCACGAGTAGGTGGAAGCGGTAGTTGCCCTCATCGAATCTCCAGTTGCGGCTCCAGCGCGCCGACCAGTTTTCGGTGGGGATGCCTGTGGCTGGGCTGCGTCCGGGCGGAAGGTCGAGGTCAACCACGCGGTCGTTGCGCACCAGATACGGCGATCCCTGCAAAGTACGGTTGGCAAAGTATTCGCCGCGCCAGTCGGTGATCGCGACGGTTGCAGTCGCCGTAGCCGTCGGCGGGCGCGGCGTATGGGTACCAGTGGAGGTGGGCGGTACTGGCGTTGAGGTGGGGGGTGAGGTGGGCGGCCCCGGTGTGGCGGTGAAGGTCGGCGTGGGCGGCAGTGCGCTGGCTGTGGATGTCGCGCCGGGCTTGGCAGTTTCGGTGGCTGTGGCGGTTGGGCTGGGAGACAGCGAAGTCGTGCTGGCGGCGGTTGTGGTGGTGGTGGGTGAGGTGGTCCACGTCGGGGGCAGGGTGGCGGCGGATGGCGTGCGGGTGGGCCAGGTGCGCTCGGGACCACACCCAGATACGATCAGAAGCGCCAACAAGGCGCTAAGGACAAGTAACAACAAACGTGCTCGAGTCATGGTTCCTCCTCATGACACAATTCTATAGCACAAAGGACGTCAATCCAGGCCAAGTTGTTCCTCGTCGGTACCATTATAGCATTATGTGCCAGCCAGGTCAATGGGCATGGTGCCGGTAAAGTTGTTCCTAATCTCATGGGTGTAGGACCAGTTCTGGGTACTTGCTTGGCATGGCTCGTCATACTCAGGACCAACGCTCCGGATTTGACGATCTGGAGGGAGCGATAGGGTCCCGTACACAGGCCATATTTGGAATCGGTGGTGTCGGTATGGCAGGCAGCTTGTGATGGCGCTTGTGCAAAGTGCGGACGAAACTCGCCGAAAAGCAGCTAAAAACAAGTCCCGACAACTGCCTGCGAAGGAATTGTAGCATGGGATGGGGCCAACTTGCGTATGGACTCGGTTGGTGCCAAGGGCGTGATCGGTTGGAAGGTTTGGATACGGGTTGGTCTGGAGCGGCTGCGGGCGCACCTAATCGTGTGGTGAATGGTCCTTGCCGTCGGCCGCATCCTGGCTTTCTGGATGTTCTATCCAGTTATCTCTGTCATCTCGAGTCAGAGCAGGTCCGAAGCTCAGCGGAGTTTCTGTGCAGGCAAGACATCCTGCCCTCCGAGCGGCGAGGATGCCTCACATCGCTGCGCTCTGTTGGACATGAGGTGATTCTATCGGCGACCAAACAGGCGCTCTGCGAAGCCACGTACTCGCTCGCGCAGGGTCGGACGGCGGTGCTCCTCAGCAAAGTCGTCAACTGCGTCCCTGGCTTTCTCATCTCCCCCGTAGCGCATCTGAAGGCGCGCGCGGTTCTCGGCGATCCAGAGATAGAGGTCTGCCTCGGTGCGGCCTGGAAAGTGCCGGAGCATGCCAGAGGCCCGGATACGTTTCACGACGGGCAAGTAGACGTTCCGGTACCAGTCGGCGGCTGCCTCCGTCATACTGGGGTAGTGGCGCGATCGCAAGCCCACGTAGAACTGGTGTACCTCGATGTGCTGCTGGAGGCTGCGATAGCCGCCAGGGCGTGTCAATTGAATGTTCTGATCAGGGACCGAACGATCGAGGGAGGTATGCTCCAGGAACTCGGTATAGCCCGATTTGAGGATCAGGTCGTCGGGCGAGGTCTCCGGTTCCAGGGACACGCGCGTCGGGATTTCAGCGACGCGCGCGCGTATGGTCTTGTCGTTGCGGGCCCGCGCCACCGAGACGCGGTGATTCCCGTCCCGGACGAAATAGCAGTCGCCGATTTTGAACACGTCTATGGGAGGCAGGTCTGTATGCCGGCGCAAGCGATCGATGCGCATCCACCGCTGCGGGTCGATCTGAGCGCGGGGTAGAAAGGCTCGGTTAAAGTCCCGGTAGCGGCCTACGCTGCCCACGATCTTTTCGAGGGGAATCTCCTCAAGGGTCATGTCCTCAGAGGGTTCGCTTAGGCGGAGTTGCTCGTGGACCTCGCTAAAGGAAAGGAGGCTATCCGAGCGCCCCGAGAGATCTGCCAGGATGTCCTGGATGAAGCCGCGGCGCCGTGCCGCGTTAAAGCTCTCGCGCGATGCCACTTGCTCCCGTTCAAGATAGCTGGTCGACAAGCTGATCTTCCTCTAGCTACTTACACCAGGTAGCTGCCCAGGACAGCACAGACGCCAAGCCAGGTTAGTACGATAAGGAGCAGCAACACAACGACTACCAGCTTCTTTCGTACTGTCAGCTGACTTATGTTTCGCAATAGATCGTTCATGCCCAAGTCTCTCAACAGGGAACACGTCCCACCGTGCCCTAACGACGCATCTCGAGCGGTAGTATAGCATGGGCAGGTATCCCTGTCAATGAAATGCCAGCTGGCGACGGTATCAGAGGACCACCGTCTGTCTTGTTCTTACCGAGTCACCGGACCCGCAAGGCCTCAAGGGCTGGCAGTCCATGTCCAAAGGGGCTACCAGCGCTTATACTACTGTGTTATTGAGCAGTCAGTTGTTCTAGTGGCGGGAGTTGCTCCAAACTGGTGATGCCAAACTGCTGCAGGAAATCAAAAGTGGTGCCATAGATGATAGGCCGCCCCGCCTGGTCAAGTCGACCCAGTTCCTCTATCAGCCCCCGGTTGATGAGGGTGCGTAGTACGCTATCGGAGTTGACGCCTCGAACGGCCTCGATCTCGGCGCGCGTGATCGGCTGGCGATAAGCTACGATTGCGAGCGTCTCCAGGGCAGCAGGCGAAAGCCTGCCGGTGAGCTCAAGGCCTAGCAAGCGGCGCACGATGTCGGATGCTTCTGGCGCTGAGACCATCTGCACACGCTTGCCCTTGCGCTGAATGCGGATGCCGCGACCGGCGTATTCGTGGCTCAGGATGACCAGCGCCTGCTCCAGTTCCTCCAGCTCTACCTCCAACAAGTCTGCCAGTCGCTCTATCAAGATGGGTTCTGTAGCTACAAAGAGCAGGCTTTCAAGCCCCGCTCGAAGCGTTAAGCCGTTCTCATTCTGCTCGACTTTGTTCGTCTCACCTTCCATATTCTGCGATTCGCCCCTTGCTCAATGTTGTGCTATAATAGGCCGCCCCAGGAACTGGTACTGAGGAATGTTGTTAGGAGGTCCCGTCGCATGCAAGAGCGACCTGCTTTGGTTCGTCTGATAATAGCGATCTTGGTGCTATTTGGCATGGCCTGTGGGCCATGCAATCTGCTGTCTGGCGAGGTGCCGACCCCGCCGCGCACAATTGCTGTATCCACCGAGGCGGCAGAGCAGTTGGAGTCGCGAATCCAGCAAAATCTGGGCGGAGAGCCGGGCCAGCAGTTCATTATGCGCATGACTGATGCTGAGGTCACCTCGTTAGTTGCTACCAAGCTGGCCGACTATGACGAGTCGCCGGTTTCCGATCCCCAAATCTGGTTCACCAGAGGCAAGATCTATGGGACTGGGAAGCTGGTAAATGTGATACCCCTGGCAACCGGTTTCTATGTCGTTGCCATGGCTCGCATCGAGGATGGGCATGTAGTTGTCTCCATTGAAGAGAGTTCCGCTGGTGCGCTACCCATTCCTGATGGGCTGTTGAACACCATCTCCCAGAGTATCAACGAGACCGTGGATGAGCTGCAACTCGATGTCAGGGTCACCGCCCTGGAGATTCTGGAGGGCGAGATCATTGTGAAGGGCACACGTCAATAGTCTCTCCGATCCTCCCGGAAATACGACCTCGAAAACCGGATGAGCACAGGCTCACGTGGCTTCCGAGGTCGTTTTGCATCTCTTGCGCCGGGTCCAACACGCAACACTGCCGCTGTCTGCAACGGGTCTGGCTTGGCGCCAAGCTCCTCTATTCCGCAGGATAGGGAGCGTGCTTGATCTTGACCTGCACCTTGCCCAGCTTCAGGCCCATCCGCTCACCGATTACCTCGCGCGTGACCTCAAGTACCTCTTCGGTCTTCATGGGCACGTCAATGTCAGGCGATGTCTCCAGCAGCAGGTCGACATCCACGCCGCGTGACTTGCCGTTGATGCGTGGCGTCACCTTGACTACGTCGGGTAGTTGGTCGATATTGTATGCCAGCCGCTGCTCAATCGAGTCTACGGTGATGCGCGCCTCGCCCCCGGCCAGCTTTTGCGTGCGGATCGTCTTCTTACGAGGACGACGGAGCTCGAGCCACAGCAGAACGAGGCAGACCAAAATCACCACGCCCCCGACGATCACCCGGCTTCCTGCGAAAAGCAGCCGGTCCGGGCCATTGATATAGTCTGCAGAGCCCTGCCGTAGCCAATCAAAGGTGGCTGCGACCAGGCGGAAGGTCTCCTGTGGCACGATGATGATAAGCGCAGTGGCGATGATGATCAACAGGATCAACAGAATTACTACCAGGCGATTGAAAACGTTCATCAACAATCTCCTCCTTACGACTTGGTGTCGCTTGTCTTCGCTGGATGGTGCACTCCCTGCAACAAGCAGGCAGCAGAACCTGTATCGGGTCGCGTCCAGCCCTCGGATGCCCTTCGATACAATGTCGCCGGGTAGCAGCCTCGGGCCTTAGCATGTCGATTATACACTACTTGCTGACTTTCGTCCAATAACAGCTATGGCAACTATGCAAACCAATCCCCAGAGGACCCACGCGGCAACGCCTATGCCCAGGCCTGTCCGCACGCTCGAAGGCGTGTAGCTGAACACGACCTGGTGCTCTCCGGGCTCCAGGTGCACGGCGCGGAAGTAGAGGTTGGCGCGCTCAATGGGCACAGGTGTCCCGTCGACCTTGGCCTCCCAGCCTGGATAGTAACTATCAGTCAGCACCAAGTAGCCCGCGCTATCTAGGCTGGTCTCGATCTCGACTCGCTCGGGCTGGTATGAGACGATCTTGGCCTCAGAACGCCCTGTTCCCGGCACAAGACTCTCCATCTGTGCCGACACCAGCACCACTTCGCTGGCCGGGTCGAAGGATGGACTTTGCATCAGCGAGAGCGCCTCCCCGTCGCTGGCAACCATCTGGGCGCGATGAACAGTTAAGGCGCGGGGCAGGACAGTCAGATTCTCATAGATCTTGACGTCGCCCGAGTGCACCAGACTATACGCGGGATCGATAGATAGGTTTCGACTGGTGCCAGTCTCGTTGTTTATTAGCGCAAGACCGCGTAGCCGAACCTGGTCGCCAGGTAGCAACGCCCGGATGGCGATCCTGTCCGGCAGCATTACCTGACCCAGGTCAAGAACAGCGATGTAGTCGCTGCCGCGCGCGTCATCTCGCCAGTGGTGGCCTACCCGGGCCTGGCTGTGCTGCGTGGTAGCAGGATCGTATAGCCCCTCTGCAGTGTGCTCGCCAGCACAAAGGGTGCGAGTCACCGTGGCACCATCGGAGCCATGTATGACGATCTCAGCGACCGGCGTGCCGTCGGCCACGCTCGCTGCTCCGCTAAGGTAGGAGGCGATACCCAAATTTGTGCTCTCAAAGCCAGGTAGATCTGAAAGCGTCAACTCGCCCAGTGAAACGGTGTGCTCCAGGTCGTAGAATACATCGTCGATCCAGGCATCCTGGGTCTTGTCAGTGATGACGTACTTGACGTTTAGCAGGGAAAGGAGTCGCGTGGGTGGGATCTGGCGGAGCTTTTGGCGTAACCGGCCATCGAGTGAGAGCTCCTCCTCAGCTAGGAAGAGCCGCTCGAGGGTGATATAGCTCTGTGTTGGTAGCAGGCCGCCATCGTAGCCGTCGACGCTGAACAGGCGGTAGCGCAGCGGGAGGTTGTACGCCAACACCTCCTTCATCTTGGTGGCGACGATCAGGTCGTAGATCGCCTCCTCCGACAGCACGTCCGCATAGAGCGATTGCAGGTCCGCCAGGTCCCCTGGATCATAGCCGATGTCAGACATGCTGAGGAAACGAAACGGCTCAGCCGGCGATTCGTAGACGGCGTCCGCCAGCAGGTGGCTGGGTGCGGTGCGCATCGAGTCAAAAGCAGCCGGCGCTGTGGGACGGCTATACGCCAGCTGGCGCCCCGCGACGAGCAGCTCCAGTACCAGCAAAAGAGCCAGGGCGGGCTTCCAGGCGCTGCGGCTCAGCGCTGCCCATCTGCTCCCCTCTCCCAAGGCGCGCACCCGGTGGGGCAGCAGGAGCGTCTCCAGGCCAATGCCCGCCAGGATCGCCGCGCCAAAGGTGTACAACAGCAACCACCGTGCCGGCACCCGGAAAAGATCAAAACCCGGCACCAGCTTGTAGAGAAGCCAGTAGACCGGGTTGTAGGCACCAAAGGCCAGAAAGACGCCGATCAACGCCAGCCCCAGCAATGCACCTCCCTCCCGCTTGCGGCGGAGAACTGCCCAGGTCCCGGCTGCCAAGAGGGCCAAACCGATCAGACCCACGTAGGCGACATACTCGCTAAAGGGAGGCTCCCAGAGGAGTGGAGGCAGGAAGGCCTTGAAAATCAGCCGCAGCTTGAGAGAGTAGGAGGCAGCTTCGTCGTAGGGCAAGCCGCCGCTGCGCACCGACAAGCCGGACAGCTCCAGCGTGGGCAGCAGCTGGCCCGCAGCCAGCACCAATCCGATTGCGGTCATCAGCGCAAGAGCGCCCACCCCGCGCAGGCCGTGCCACAGCTTGCGCGCGCGGAACTCGGGCCAGCCCCGCAGCAGGGCGTACAGGCCCGCGCCAAAGAACACGATGTAGGCTGCCTGGGTGTGTCCGGCCAGCAGCGCCAGTGCGGCGACGGCCCCACCTCCCACGATCTCCAGCCAGCGCCACCGGCCACGGGCCATCGCCCCATCGATGCAGAGCAGCAGCAACGGCAGCCAGGCGGATGCGTTTAGCTGGTTCACATGCTCGACTTGAGCGCCCAGGAATCCACCTAGGCCAAAGACCGTGGCTGCAACAAATGCCGCCAGAGGACGCAGTTTGATGCTCCGGCGGGCAAAGAGATAGGCACCGGCACCTGCCAGCCAGATGTGAATCACGATGCTCCAGGCGATCTGCTTGGGCGTGGATAGCCAGAGCAGGGGCCAGTGCAGCGGATAGAGGGCGGCAACCTGGGAGTTGGCCAGCAGCGGCGCGCCCATAAAGAGATGCGGGTTCCAGAGCGGTAGCTGTCCCGCGCGCATTGCCTCGCTGGTGAAATCGCGGTAGGGGTAGAAATAGGCAAAGACGTCCAGGCCAGTTAGCATGCGGTTGGTGAGTGCGATCTGCCAGAAAAAGATCAGTGTCAGGGCGGCGAGGGCCGCCAGGGCGACGGTATCCACAGCAAGGTGACGGCGTTTGCTCGAGACTCTCATTCCCACTCCAGGCGGTACAACCAACCGGTCTCTCGATCGCGGGTGTTAAAGAGCGGCACGCGGAGTGCCTTGATGGGCGTGAGTCTACGCCGGGACTGCTCCTGCTCGATGAACTCGGCCATCAATCCGCCGTCGTCAAGCAGGTAGATTGGACGCTCGTCCTCCCGCATGGCGGCGAGAAAGATGGCCCACTCGTCATCGGACCAGCTATCGTAGGGGCGGATGGCGTCGCGATCAGAGTACATCGTCACTGCCCCGGCGTTCAGCGAGGCGCCGATGACAGCCTCTGGCTCCGTCAGCTGGGCCAGCCGGTCAAAGGCAGCACGGTTGTCGGCGCGCATGTAGCCAAAGGAGGCCCAGCCCGGCTTCCACAGGTTGTCGATCATGGCCCAGCGGCTCAGCGAAAGGCCGAGGAGAACCCAGGCAACCACGAAAACCGACAGAAAGGCCGTGCCCAGATGCCGGGGTGCCTTTGGCGCGCGGGCAAAGGACCAGGCGTGCTGCACCAGCATCACGGCGCCGTAGGCCACGGCGATATCGACCAGGGGGAAGAGCGAGATCAGGTCGCGCAGGCGCAGCGAGTGGTAGGTGAGGTGCACCAGCATCACTGCCGCAAAGGCGCTGCCCAGCACCAGGGCCTGGCGGGGCCGCTGGCGGGCCAGCAGGTATCCGCCATAGACCGCCAACGGGAAGAGGTAACCCCACTCGCCAGAGACCAACGAGTCGCGCAGCATCTGCCAGGCTACCGGGCCGATGTGCTGAAGGCCCATCAGCGGCAACTCGGTCGTCTCGGTGGCAAAAGGGCCGCCGAACACGCGCCAGCGGTAGATGATGTCGGGCGACGCGGCGACCGCGGAGGCAGCGGAGAAGACGAGTAGAGGGAGGACCAGCGAAGTGATGCCGCTGCCTGCCGCCTCCCTTCGGCGGGCCCGGCTTCCCAGGAGTATGGCCAGGAGCACCGGCAGCGCCAGCACAAGCTGTGTGTGGCGGGTCCAATAGGCCCAGGCGAACGAGACCCCGGCCAGGGCAAAAGACAGAAGGCCGCCGCTGCCCTCCTCCAGTTGTCGCATGCCGCGCAGGGCGAACAGCAGCGTCAGGACGGTAAAGAGTTGGGCAGCAGCATCGGCCATCGGCACCAGCAGCCGGTCTACATGTTCGGGAGAGGTGGCGAGCAGGGTGATTGCCAGCGCCCCGGTCAGGGCGATCGCAGACCTCCCAGGTTTTCCAAGATCTCGGAGGTCTGGCTTGCTATCGGCTACAGCTTCCTTAGCAATTGTGGGGTCACCCCCGCGAAAGTGGGGCTCCATGGTGTTGCCCCCTGCCTCATCCGCACTCGAAGGCAGTTTTTCCGTCTCAACTACCGCGTCTGGATTCCCGCGTGCGCGGGGATGCCCCGCTCCTTTGCTCTGGAGTGTCTCTTTCACCAGTGCCCAGGTCGCCGCCAGGGCCAGGATCGCCACGATCGGCGTGGTGACATAAAGTCCGGTCTCGCCAAGCAGGAGGTAGCCCGCAGCCAGCAGTACCGAGGCCCCGGTGGCCCACACACTGGGACAGTCGCCCAGTGAATTCCGCGGGACGTGGTATCCCACCGGCTGCACCGGCGCGTAAGCGATATCGAGGGGGATGATTGCCTGAAAGAGGGGG
>Ga0207796_1000375_pt1 | contig 18411 bp, 12 predicted proteins | sample Pon1CUnioCityCA_6_FD_187274 | JGI IMG/M metagenome (GOLD analysis project Ga0207796, IMG submission 187274) | Marine sediment microbial community from Union City, CA, USA - Pond 1C Sediment 1 (SPAdes) | ecosystem: Environmental > Aquatic > Marine > Intertidal zone > Salt pond sediment ...
GAAAGCCGGTGGTGCGTCAGCCAGGGGCACGACCGGGGCGCTCGGCAGCACGTAGGCCGAGATGCTATCCTGTAACCAGTTGCCGCCCAGCACCGAGCTGTAGAAGAACTCTCCTCCATCGGTTGCGGCGGAGTTGAGCACCGAAGCCAAGTCTTGGCCCATCGCGATGATGGTTCCACCGCCATTGGCATACTCGGTCAGGCGATTCATGTCGATCATCGTGAGAGGTGTCGAGACGGTGAATGTGCCGTCCGGCTGGTAGTGGTCCCCGGTGAAGAGGATGATGGTGTCGTAGGCCGAGAGCGTGGCGGCCTCGGGGATCGTGGCAGGATTGCCGTAGTAGTAGCCCGGGGTCCAGATCTCGTAGGTGAGGCCCAGGTTGTCCAGTGTGCTCGTGTAGTACGGGAGATAGTCAGGATAACCAAGGAGCCAGCTGGCGTCGGCATCGAGCAACAGGACATCCGCTGCCGCCGGCTCGGGCTGAACGCGGGCCCACGTGGGCGAATGCGCGTCGTGCCCGCTGTCGCCTTCCAGTAGGATGTAGCCTTGATTATCGCCCACGCCCTGGCCGGCCGCGGTGTCGAAGGTGACCGTGAAGTAGGTCGAGATGCCCGGATTGACAGTTATCGATATGGGGCTGACCGTGAAGCCAGGGAGGCTGGTGGTCTGGGTTGGCGCAAAGCCAGCGCCGGTGTAAAGGGTGCTGAGATCGTAGGTCTCAGTCCCAGTGGCCACATTGGTGACCTCTACCATCATAGACTTCGTGGTTCCCGTCATCATGGCACCGAAGCTGAGACTGGGCGGGTCGAGGATCACGCCCGGATCGGTGGCCGCGCCGACGTCAAGGCGCCCGGCCCCGATGTCCAGAGGCTGCGCTGGTGTGCCGTCATGGTTATAGACGCCCAGGTACTTGGCGGTGGACATCAGCGCAGACTTGATATCGGCGTTGGTCCAGTCGGGATACAGTTGGCGGAGCAGAGCCGCTGCACCGGCTACATGAGGGGCAGCCATCGACGTGCCGGAAGCCTGACCGTAGCCGAAATGCCGAGCCTCACCTGTCGCGCCGGGTGTATAGCCCTGCGAGAGGATATTGACGCCAGGAGCGGCGATGTCCGGCTTCAAGGTGTAGCCCACGCCCGGTCCTCGGCTGCTGAAGGATGCCACGTAGTCCGGTTCGTTGCCGGCCTGGAAAGCTAGCGTGTTGAGCTCCAGGACCGACGCGTCTCCGTGATCGGCGTACCATGCCACCATGCCATCACCGGCCGTCTGGCCGATGAACACCGAAGAGATCGTGATGTCGCTGCAGTCATCGCCACAAGCCATGTTGATGAGGTCGTCACCGGCATTGTTGTAGACGACGACGAAGGTGGCGCCGGCCTGTTGAGCGTGGCGGACCTTGTCGGAGAAGAAGCAGCCCCCGCGGCTGATCACTGCGGCCACGCCGTCGAAGGCATCTGCCGGGAAGGGGGCACAACCGGTCACGTTTTCCGGATCAACGGCGGCTGCCGTGGCGAACGTATGGGTGATGATCTCACCGATGGGCAGAGGAGCTCCGAATTCAGCCGTCCCGAAGGAGATATCCTGGAGGGCAGGACTGGTAGGCTCTGGAGCGATGACGTTCAGGGCACCCGAAGCTAAGGTGCCGCTTGTCGTCGTGGCGCCCACGTTGATATAGTCATCGGACGGATGATCACTGGTGCCTAGACCTGGCCCCGCGTTGCCGTTCGACATTGAGACAAAGACGCCGGCTTCCGAGGCGTTGATCAAGGCTTGATCCAGCGGGTCGAACTCACCGCCAGCGCTGCCTGGCCCGCCACCCCAGGAGTTGTTGAGCACCTCGGCGCCGTCGGCGATGATATCGTCCAGGGCTGCTAGGCCCTCTGCCGTGTAGAAGGCGCCGTCACCACTGACGCTGGCGTAGAAGACCCGGTAGCTCATAAGGTAGGCCTTTGGCGCTACACCGCTCATATTGGGGAACTCCAGTCCCAGATAGGAAGCGGTGACCACGTCCCCCGCCATGATGCCACTGGTGTGCCCGCCGTGAGGTGTACCGCTTTCGCCAGGCCAAGGGTTTTCGTCGCCGGGCGCCGGCGGGTCCCAAGTCCGGAAGTATACGCGGGAAGCGATGATCTTCCCGTTCGTGTTCGTCGTGAGCCCCTTGGGGTAACCGGCTGGATAGGTGTAGCCGGTCCCGTCGAACATGGGAGCGTCTTTGTGGATACCTCCATCCATCGAGGCGACTTTCACGCCAGCGCCAGCGTTTTCTCGCCCGCCTATCAGGTTCCAGGTCATTGGAGCGTTGATCAGGTGGGTGCTGGTGTAAAGATCAGACGTGTACATGTAGTCGCGATAGACGCGTTTGACCCCTGGAAGCTGGGCCAACGCTTGTCGGGCTGTCTCTTTGTCCGTCTCGCCGGGGTCGATCGCTATGCCGTTGAACGCGATTTGATACGTCGCGGACTCCTCCATGCCGTACTCATTGAGATAGGTGCTCACGTTGGCCTGGGGTAGTGCCGCTTGCATGGCGCTCGTGAATGCGTTCTGCTCGTCCTCAAGCTGCTGCAAGTATCTCTGGGCGGCAGCTGAATGGACGTCGAGTTGGCCGTCCGGCGTCAGTGACTGGCTGGCGATTGTGGTGCGCCGAGTCAGGGGCGGTGATTCCAACTCCACGATGAGGCGGTGAGAGGTCTTGACGGCGGCATCTGCGGGGGAGTCCTTCGCCGGGGAGATAGGGCCATCGGCGTGGACCATGGCACCCAGCAGGAGGCTGAGCACAGTGAGAAAACCTATGATCCGTATGAGTCGCACGGCTTTCGCGGTGTGTGACATGATTTCTCCTTTGTTAGTACGCAACCGATCCTTTGCATAGTATCCGGTTGCACATTATCGGCTCCGACCTGATGATGTGCTGAGGACTTGAATCTGGATATGAAAGACGATGGACCTCCTCTCCAGGGCAGGAATCTCTTCGGCCAGAATCGAGAGCACGCGATCGGATGACTGACCTCCCTCGCTGATTATCCGTGCCCGTGAGTTTGTCTAGCTGATGCGGGACCGGATGCAACCCGCGCGATGGACTTGCTCAGAAGACCATATACATGGCCGTGTCCCGGTCGGACAGCAGCATAGGCCAAGCCAGTGAAGCAATAGCAGTCTATCACAGCCCAGGCCGATTGTCAAAAAGCGACTCGGCGTCACCGGGTGGCTGCCGGTTGTAGAACGCCACCTGCAAAAGCCCACACCCGCGCGATTGCAAGACGCGATGTTCATGGGCATTTTTCATTGATGATGTGTTGGCAACAACATGTCCTCAGATCAGGCTCACGTCTCGTCAACGACAGTATACTCGTACGTGATCTCCGCGCTGCCGCGCACCGTCGCCGCCACCGAACAGTACCTCTCCTCCGACAGCTCGATGGCGTCACGCACCGCCTTCTCGCTCAAGCCCCCGCCGCGCACGATATACTCGATGTGGATCTTCCGATAGGTCCAGGGGGGATCCGGTTCCTGCTCCCCGGTGACCCGTACCTCTAGCCCCGTCAGTGACTGTCGTTTCTTCTCCAGGATGTTGACCACGTCGTACGAGGTGCATCCTCCCAGGGCAACGAGCAGCAGTTGCGACGGGCTCATCCCGACGCTGTTCTCCTCGTCCTGGGACGACATGACCACTGAGTGCTTGGTGCCGTCCGTGCCCACGAACTGTCGCTTCTTGAGCCAGGTGACGCTTGCTTGTTTCGCCATGCGCTTTCTCCTTCGTTTGATGCGCTATGTTCCTCTGTAACCAGATCGGCGAGCTTCTGATCTCGTGTGAGACGGCTCGCGGTAGTCTACCATCGGAGAGCTATGTGAACAAACGAGGTCGGTCGGGCTGCTTCACCCCTCGTCACGTACCATCGCGATTTGGGGGTGAACGCGATTAGCTGGTATAATGATGAATCAGGGTTGCACAGGTCACGTTGATGATGGGTTGCGCTGTCACTTGGGACGCTACCAGCGCGCCAGCAAAGGGGGAGCTGATGACCATACGTATCGGCACCAGTGGGTTTAGCTTCAAAGACTGGGTGGGGCCGGTCTATCCGGAGGATCTGCCCAAGCGTGAGTGGCTGAGCTATTACGCTCGGGAGTTCTCCACCTGCGAGCTAAACTTCAGCTACTATCGGGTCCCCGGTGCCCGCACCCTCAGCCAGATAGCGGCCAAGGTCGCTCCCGACTTCCTGTTCTCCATCAAGGCCTACCGGGGCATTACCCATGAGCGAGAGGATCCGGAGCCGCAGATGGAGCAGTTCTCCAAGGCGTTGTCCCCATTGATCGACCAGGGGAAGCTAGCCTGCGTACTGGCCCAGTTCCCACACTCCTTCCACGCGAACCAAGCCAACCGCGACTACCTTGAGCGGGTACGCAGCGGCCTCGCCGACCTCCCGGTGGTCGTCGAATTCCGATCCCGAGAGTGGATCAGCGGGCGCACATTCGAGGAGCTGAAGGCCCTCGACCTGGGATTCTGCTGCGTCGACCAGCCGCGGTTCAAGAGCCTGGTGCCTCCGGTGGCGGTCGCCACGGGGCCTGTGGCTTACGTGCGTTTCCACGGCAGAAACCGGGCCAAGTGGTGGCAACACGACGAGGCCTGGGAGCGGTATGACTACAGCTATACCGATGAGGAGCTGATGGAGTGGGTGCCCAAGATCCGCGCCCTGGACGAGGAAGCGCCTCTGACGCTTGCCTACATGAACAACCACTGGCAGGGACAAGCGGTGAGCTCGGCTCGCCAGCTCAGAATGTTGATGGAGGGCGATCGCTGAGAGAAAAGAGGTGCAAGAGCCGATCTCGCCCTTGACAACCACCACTGTGTGTAGTATACTTCTGATATATCACGGATATACTCCCCACAGACTACTCGTTTTGTCGATCTATCGGGGCCGTGACGTCGCCTGATTCAGTTTTGATCTAGTCGGAACAGGAGAAAGAACCTCCACACGTGCGGCTCAGTGAGAAGGCGTACCGGCTCATCAAGGAGAAGGTCGTCACGCTGGAACTGCCCCCCTCCGCGGTTATCGATGAGCACATCTTGATGCAAGAGTTGGACCTCGGTCGCACGCCGATTCGGGAGGCACTTCAGCGCCTGGATTCCGAGGGCTTGGTGAACATCGTCCCGCGTCGCGGGACGTTTGTGAACGACATCAGCGTCACCGACCTCCAGAAGATCTTTGAGTTACGCATTGTCCTGGAGGGGTTCTGTGCGCGTCTTGCCGCTCAACGTATCACGAACGAGCAGCTTAAGAGGATGGAGAGCGTTCTCCAAGACCTTGAACAGCTGCAGGATGGAGACCCTCAGGCTCTGATGAGCATCGACAAGCGTTTCCATCGGTTGCTCTATGCATCTGCTGATAACGAGTTCATGGCCGATATCCTCAATCGCCTGTATGACCTCAGTCTGCGACTCTGGCATCTGGTCCTCAACCGTCTTGACGAGGTGAGACACTCTATCGAGCAACATGGCGACGTCTATCGTGCTTTGAAGGAGGGCGAGGGGGATCGGGCCGAGGCGATCATTCAGAAGCACATCGTCGAATTTCAGCAGGGCATCAAGGCTGTCTTATAGGATTGGACACAACGCTTGGCTAGTGCCAGGCGTTTCCTGACTTGTTCTTGAACAATTTGTGTGGCGAAGGTATCCCCCACCGTGGGGAAGCTGGGGAAGTCCGGTGAGGCCGCTGAGCTTAGTCCGGCGCTGTCCCGCAACTGTGAGCCATGTTGGTGGTCGGGTCAGACGACCGTTGGGTTGACGACCGGAGAACCGACAGGCGAGCCAGAGCACCGCCCTTCGCCGATGTGATCTAGATCCTCCGAGGAGAGGGAGCAGATCGCTGTACCAGGGCGCAAATGACCGTTGCTAAGATGATCGTGCGTCTAGGTTGCGGTTGCTCCCTCTTTTTGCTTACTAACCGCTTGCGCAGGGGGAGCTGCAGCTGCCGTCGACCTCAGCTCTGGTCACGCAGCGATGGCCTTGCAGATAGCACGCAGCTACGCGTAGTCCGTTGCGGTGTATCAGTTTTCTATCGTCGTCTACAGCTTTTGATATATGATGTGTTCGGATGAACCCAGAAAGGAGGTGATTGCTTAGCCAATACAGGTCGAAGCTCTGCTGACAACGTTCAAGCAAGATAGAGATAGAATTTAGATTAGCTCAAGAAAGGGAGAAGAAGCGAAGATGAAAACTCTTCAGAAGATGATCAAGTGGCTCCTACCGCTTATGGTAGTTGTAGGGCTGATGTTCGCGTTTGCCGGCTGTGCGCAGCCGACGCCCGAGCCCACGGAGCCGCCCGCGGAAGAGGGAGAGGGTGAGCCCCCCGCGGAGGAAGAAGCACAGGAAGAAGAGACCTTCAAGCTGGGCGTGCTGGGCCCCTTCAGCGGCCCCAGCGCCCGCACCGGCGAGGAGTTCAAGGGCGCCGTGCAGATGGCGTTCGAGAATGTTGACTACAAGATTGGGCACTACAACGTCGAGCTCGTCTGGGTCGACTCGCAGTCCGACCCGGCCAAGGCCTCCCAGGCCTACGAGCAGGCCGTCGTCCAGGACGGCATCCAGGCCGGCCTAGCCAACTGGCACAGCTCGGTCGCGGTCTCCTGCATGGAGGTCGCCGCCAAGCACCAGATCCCCCACTTCTGCCCCTACGGGGCGACAGAGGTGGTCAACGAGACCTGGCGGTCCGACCCCGACAAGTACTTCTACTGGGTCAACAAGTGGTGGCCCACGCCGAAGAACTTGAGCAAGAGCTACGTGCAGTCGCTCGAGAACGCGATCGAAGAGGGGACGTGGCAGCCCGAAGCCAAGACGGTCGCCATCTATGGCGAGGACACGGACTGGGGTCGCAGCTTCGGCGAGGGTATCGCGGAACAGTTTGAGGCGGCTGGTTGGGAGATCGTCGGTAAGGAGTACTTCGGCATCGAGCAGACCGAGTTCTACCCGCTGCTCAACAAGTTTAAGGACTTGAGTCCTGCCGTTCTGGCGGGCACCAGCACGGCGGCGCCCTCCATCTCTGCCTTCATCAAGCAGGCGGATGAGGTGGGCCTTGAGAGCTTTATCATCGCTGATGGCCTGGGCTGGGTTGGCGAGTGGTACGACCTGACCGGCGACTCCTCCAACTACGTCATCGACCAGATCCCCGGTTTCACCACCGAGGAAGGCAAGCAGTTCGCTGAGGAGTTCCAGGCGGAGTATGATCTTGAGCCCAGCCCCTCGGCAGCTGGTCTAGCTTACGATGCCGGTGGGTTTTTCATTGGGGCAGCCCAGCAGGTGTACGAGAACCAGGGCGAGCTCAGCCCCGAGACCCTGGCCACCTTCGCCAGGGACGAGATTCAGACCGGCAACTGGTCCTACACCGGTGGCATCGTGATGGAGGAGTACAAATACACGCCGGAGATCGCTCCAGACCCCGTCACGGGTGAGGGCTACTATACCTTCCCTGTCCTTCAATACTTCGAGGGCGAGGGGCACGTCATCTTCCCGCCTGAGCAGGCCGAGATGTCCCTGACCCCCAAGGGCGAGACGCCGGAGATCAGCGAGGCGCCTGCAGAGGAAGAGGCCGAAGAGCCCATGGAGGCGACCGAGACGTTCAAGCTGGGTGTGTTGGGCCCCTTCAGCGGCCCCAGCGCCCGCACCGGCGAGGAGTTCCAGAGCTCAGCCATCATGGCCATGGAGGAGATCGACTACCAGATCGGCCCATACACGATCGAACCGGTGTGGATCGACTCCCAGTCGGACCCGGCCAAGGCCTCGCAGGCCTATGAGCAGGCCGTGGTTCAGGATGAGATCGAGGCCGGCATCCTCAACTGGCATAGCTCGGTGGCGGTCTCCTGCATGGAGATCACGGCCAAGCACCAGGTGCCCCACTTCTTTGGCTTCGGCGCCACAGAGGTCGTCAACGAGACCTTCAACGCCGATCCCGAGAAGTACGGCTACTGGATGTTCAAGGGCTGGCCCACGCCCAAGAAGCTGAGTGTCTCCTACGTCGAGGCGTTGGAGAACGCGATAGATGAGGGCATCTGGGAACCCGAGTCGAAGACCGTCGCCATCTATGGCGAGGACACGGACTGGGGCCGCAGCTTTGGCAACGCCATCAAAGAACAGCTGGAGGCGGCGGGCTGGGAGACCCTGGATGAGCAGTACTTCAACATCGACCAGACCGACTTCTATCCCCTCCTCAACAGGTTCGTGGATCTGGATCCGGCCGTCATCGCAGGCACGAGCACGGCGGCGCCCTCCTTCTCCGCCTTCATCAAGCAGGCGGACGAGGTCGGGCTGGAGAGCCTGATCATCGCCGACGGCCTCGGCTGGGTGGGCGAGTGGTACGATCTGACCGGCGAGTCCTCCAACTACGTGATCGACCAGATCCCGGGGTGGGCGACTGAAGAGGGCAAGGCCTACGCCGAGCAGTTCGAGGAGCGCTTCGGCATCACACCCAGCCCCTCGTCCGGCGGTCTCTCCTACGATGGCACCAAGTTCTTCCTGGCCGTGGCCCAGGACGCCTATGACGAGTACGGCGAGCTGAGCAGCGAGGTCATCTACAACTTCGTCAAGGACAACGTCTGGGCCGGCGAGTGGACCTTCACCGACGGCATCGTGATGGAGGAGTACATGACGACGGAGGAGGTCAAGCCTGACCCCGTCGTGGGCAAGGGCTACTACATCTTCCCCGTGCTGCAGTACTTCGACGGCGAAGGCAAGGTCGTCTTCCCGCCTGAGTGGGCTGAGCAGCAGTTGGAGCCCAAACCGGCGGACTAGGGGCGATGCTGCCCATAGCCCGTTAGGGTGATCGGAACGCGGGGGGGCAGGGCCGACCGTTGCCCACGCCCCCCCCGCTATCGCGTGCAAGACCCAGAGGCGGATCCGCACCGGGCTTGCCAGCGACTGTCGCTACGCTTAAAGGAGATCGTGGTATGACGACAGACAACAGAGTTCTACATACAGAGTCGGTGACCAAGAACTTCGGTGGGTTGACGGCCGTCAACCGGGTGTCGATGAACGTCGAGGAAGGGCAGATCTACGGGCTGATCGGCCCCAACGGCGCCGGCAAGACGACCTTCCTCAATTGCATCGCTGGCGCTCTGAATCCCAGCGCTGGTAAGGTCTTCTTCCGGGGTAAGGAGACGACGGGATCGTCGGCGGATGTCATGTGTCGTAAGGGTATGTCGCGCACCTTCCAGATCCCGTTGCCCTTCCCCAAGCTGACCGTGCTCGAGAACACCTTGGTGGGGGCGGTCTTTGGCGCTCCCGAGGGCAGTGCTGAGCCACCGGCGGAAAGGGCGCGTAAGGCGCTGGAGTTCGTCGAGTTCCCCATGGCCCCCGATACGCCCGCTGATCAGTTGAACGCGGTGCAGCTTAAACGCCTCGATTTGGCGCGCGCACTGGCCTGCGACCCCGAGCTCCTGCTGCTGGACGAGCTGGCCTCCGGCCTGACCCCGGGTGAGCTCGATGATCTATTGGACATCATCCGCTCGATCAGGGATCGTGGCATCACCATCATCGTCGTAGAGCACATCATGCGCGTCATCAAGGGGATCTGCGACCGCGTCATGGTGATCGAGTATGGAACCCAGATTGCGGAGGGCACTCCAGACGAGGTGTTGAACAACCCCCGCGTCATCAAGGCTTACCTGGGAGAGGGGCACTAGACGGCCGGAGTAGGAAGTAGGGAGTAATAAGGAGGTAGGTCCGTTGCTTGAGTTAAAGAATATCGATGCCAGCTATGGTTTTCTCCAAATCCTGTGGGGTGTCACCCTTGAGGTCGGCGATGGGGAGTTCGTAGGATTGGTAGGACCCAACGGCGCCGGCAAGACGACGACGTTGAGAACGATCGCGGGGCTATTGAATCCTTCCGGCGGTGAGGTGCTTTTCAACGGAGAAAGGATGAACGACGTGCCCGCGCATATGGCCACGCGGAAGGGCATCAGCTACATCTCCGAGGATCTGAATCTCTTCGTCGAGATGTCAGTGCGGGATAATCTGCTCATGGGAGCTTACACGATCCAGGACCGAGACGTGCAGCTCGAGACCCTCGACTTCGTGTTCGAGCTCTTCCCGCGCTTGAAGGAGCGGCAGTCTCAGCTGGCCGGCACGATGAGCGGTGGCGAGCGTAAGATGCTGGCCATTGCCCGGGGCTTGATGTCGAATCCCGAACTCCTGTTGGTCGATGAGCCGTCCCTGGGTCTCGCGCCCCACCTGGTCACCGACGTGTTCAATTCGCTCCAGAGGCTCCAGGAGGAGGGGGTGACGATTCTGCTCGTCGAGCAGCGTGTGAACGCCACCTTGGAGATCACCGACAGAGCCTACGTCCTAGAGCAGGGCAAGGTCGCTATGGAGGGCCCGAGCAGCGAGTTGATCACGAATCAGCACGTCAAGAACGCCTACTTGGGCATCTAGGGTGGGCCGCTACAAGGCGAGCGCATGTCTTCCACGGCCTCGGCTGCGAGGTGCTTGGCGCGGACGACGGTGGTGAAGCCGGGCCCTCGGGGCGGCCGACACTGTTCGCTGATGCGACGCTTGTGGCATGTGTAGATGACGAAAAGAGAGGGAAGCTATGGTAGAGAAGAGTTCATTCGATAGTTCAATCTTGGAAACGATCACCGAGAATTTGCCTGCAGCGATCGTGATCGCCGGGACCATCGTGCTGACGATCGTGATCGGCGCCGTCGCCGGCCCGTCTCAGATCCTTAACAGCATCATCACCGGCGGTATGTGGGCGCTTCTGGCCGTGGGGCTTGCGCTGGTGTTTGGCGTGATGAACGTCCCGCACTTTGCCCACGGTGAGTCGTTCATGGTCGGCGCCTACGTTGCGTATTTCGTCTTCAATCCGATCAACACAACTTTGGGGGAGAGCCCCAACCCGATCTTGGGCGCGATAGCGCCGTTTATCGCTATCGTGGCGGCCGGCGTCGCCGGCCTTGTTCTGGGGGTCATTCTGGAGCGGCTCCTCTTCTATCCGCTGCGCGTGCGCACGAAGAAGGGATGGGTGATGAACGCCTTCTTGCTCACGGTGGGCATCTCGTTCATCCTAACCAACGGTACCACCTTGGTGCTGGGGCCTAACTTCCGTGGTATTCCTCGCTATTGGGACGTGCCGCCACTGAACATCCTGGGCGTCACGATGGCTGTGGACCGGGTGGTTGCTTTCTTCATCGCGATGGTCTCCATCGCCGCCCTGTGGTTCTTCCTGCGCCGCACGCGGACGGGCCGGGCCATTCGCGCCGTCTCGCAGGATGAGCTGGGCGCGCAGATGATGGGCATCAACCTCAACTTCATTTTCCCCTTGACCTTTGCCCTGGCCACGGCGATGGCCGCCATGTCGGGGGCCAGCCTGCTGTTCATGTTCCAGGCCTACCCGACCGTGGGGCTCCAGCCGCTCTATATGGCCTGGTACGTGGTCATGATGGCTGGGCTGGGGAACGTGGTCGGTGCCATCGTCGGGGGTTTCATCGTGGCTGTGCTGCAGACGGCGACCCAGCAGTTCTTTGGTATCTCGTGGGCTGACGTCATCCCCACCGCCGTGATGATCGTCGTGCTGCTCGTCGTTCCTCAGGGTATTTTCGGGTCCAAGATCCGGAGCAGCTAGGAGGACTGGTGAGAGGCCGGGTCTGGGCCCGTAGAGTGGAATCGCCAAGGCGACCAGATCAAGCTTCTTGAAGCAGTAAGGAGTGAAACTATGGCATCAATAGAGATGGAACAGAGAAAAAGCATGAACCCGGTGGTGGCCTTCTTGCACAGCGTTGGGTTCACCCCGCTGGGCGCCCTGCTGCTGGTTATCGTGGCCCTGTTGCCCCTGGTGCCCCCGTTCAACCAGGAGCATATGATCCGTTGGCTCATTATGGGGGCTTTCCTCGCCGCTCAGGCGGCCGCCTTTGACTTCACGGCTGGTTACATCCAGGTGGTGAACTTCGGGTTCGCCGCCATCCTGGGTCTTGGTGCTTACACCTCGGGCATCTTGGCCAATACCTCCCCGGTGCTGGCCGTGCAGCCTGGTGTCAGTCCCTGGATCGGCATCTTCCTCGGAGCAATCTTGGCTGGTGTGGTAGGGCTGGGGTTGGGATGGCTGACACTGCGGCTTGAGGGCATCTTCGCCGCGGTCATGGCCTGGTTCGTGGGCATCGCCCTGATGGGGCTGGTGCGCAACCTGACCGAGCTCACTAGGGGGCCACTGGGCATGAACCCCAGGAGCCTTCTGGAGACGACCTCGAACCTGCCTTACTATTATGTCATCCTGGCGATGATGCTGGTCACCTACGTGCTCTTGCGGCTGGTGACCCGCTCTAACTACGGCCTGGCCTTCAAGGCCATCGGGCAGAACATCGCGGCCGCCAAGGCGTCCGGCATCAACCCCACCAAGTATCGCGTGATGAACTTCGCCTTGTCCTCCTTTTTCGCTGGCTGGCTGGGCGGCTTCTACGCTCACTACTTCGGCTCCCTGACGCCGCAGACCCTGATGCACACCTCCAAGACAGTAGAGGTGCTGGCCCTGGCCTACATCGGTGGACGGGGCAGCATGTGGGGAGGCATGGTCGTCGCTTTCCCCTTCGTGTTCCTAATCGAGCAGCTGCGGTCCAATCTCACGCAGTTGCCGGGCCTCCATCTAGTGCTCTACGGCGTGCTGATGATCACCGTGATGATCTTCTATCCCGATGGTGTGGCTGGCCTGGTCGATTGGGTTAAGGGGCTGATCCGCGGCGCACGGGAATAGCGTGGGTACAGTCTTCATCCCTTCAGAAGAGACGTTCCCCCATAAGGCCGACGCCGTCGTCATCGGCGGCGGCATCGTCGGGGTGGCGACGGCCTTCTGGCTCTCCCGGGCTGGCCTGGATACCGTGCTGGTGGAGATGCGGGATGGGTTGTCCACCTTGACTACGCCGGAGTCCATTGAGAGCTTCCGTGCCCAGTTCACCGAACCGGCATTGTCCGAGCTCGCCCAGGAGAGCATCGACGTCTTCGATAGCTTCGCCGACGTGATCGGCATCTCCGGCTACGACATCGACCTGCATCACCAAGGCTATCTCTTCGTCACCGATGACGCCGAGATGGTCGACGAGGTGGAGGCGGCGGTGGAGAAGCACCACCAGCTGGGTGTGACCGACTCGGAGTTTCTCACCGGTGAGGAGGCACGGCAGCGTTTTCCCTTCCTCTCCGACACCATCGTGGCCGCCACGTTTCGCCAGAGGGACGGATGGCTGTCCACGCACGAGGCGACTCAAGGCTTCGCCAAGGGATCGGATGCGCGGTTCTTGCTGAGGACCAAGGCGACGGGTATCCTGCAGGATGCCCAGGGCGTGTGCGGGGTGGAGACGTCGCGTGGCACCATCGCCACCCGTACGGTGGTGAACACCGCCGGTCCCTTCGCAGGCCACGTGGGCCAGATGGTGGGGCTAGACTTGCCTTTGGAGCCTGTGCGTCGCCAGAAGGCCTTTCTGTCTCAACAACCTCTGGTTCCGCAGGACGCGCCCTTGACCATCGATATCGTCCGCGATTCGTACTGGCGACCGGAGACCGGTGGTGCCTACATCGCCTGGGTCGACCCGGACGAGCCAGTTGACGAGGATCCCTCCGAGGATCCCTACACCGATCCGTACTTCGCCGCCATCGTCCTGGAGAAGCTGATCAAGATCACGCCGTTCTGGGAAGAGGTGGCGATGAACTTGAAGAAGGCCGATGTGCATCCCAGTGCGGGCTACTACGTCTACACGCCCGACGATCAGCCGCTCATCGGCCCCGTTCCGGAGGTGCCAGGCTTCACCGTCAATTGCGGATACTGGGCTGGCGTCATGCTTGCGCCAGCGGCCGGCAGACGGGTGGCTGATCTGGTGACGGGTGCTATGGATCCGCAGGACAATATCCTGCGCCCCACGCGCTACGAGGAAGGGATCGTCCTGGAGGGCGGCAGTTTCCTGCGAGGGCACTAGGGGGTGCACATGGAGACGATGGAGATCCAGATTCCCTATGGTCGGAAGAAACTGACGCTTGAGCTCCCAGAGGAGCGGGTGGTGGGAATCTGCAACCCTCGTCCGATGGAGGCGGTCTCGGATCCCCAGGCTTTGCTGCGTCAGTCCATCGAAGCAAGTTTCGAGGAGCGCGGTCTGGCTAGCAAAGCGAGGCCTGATGCCAAGCCGTGTATTGTCATCACGGATCGAACCCGTAGCACGCCCAATGCGCGCATCGTGCCCATCCTGCTGGATCAGCTCAACGCTTTGGGCGTTCCCGATGAGCGTATTTCAGTCATCAGCGGCGGAGGGATGCACGCGCCGGACAGCCGCGAGGAGCTGACGAGAAATGTTGGGCCGGCGGTGATGGAGCGGGTTGAGGTATTGACCAACGAGCCTGACAACGAGTCGGTCATGGTCAACATGGGGGTCACGGCTCTTGGGACGCCGGTGGAGGTTCATCGAAGCTTCGCCACGGCCGATATCAAGCTGGGCGTGAGCAATGTGATGCCCTGTATGCTGGCTGGGTGGTCGGGCAGTGGCAAGATGGTTATGCCGGGCGTCTCCAGCCGGCGCGCCATCTACCACAACCACAAATTCTTCGTCGAGCCGCTCATGGCGTTGAACTGTGCATCGCTGATGGGTGTCATGCCGCCCGATAACCCCATCCGTGCGGACATTGAGGAGTACGCGAGCATCAGTGGCATCGATCTGCTGGTCAACACGGTGCTCAACTCGGACCGGCGCCTGGTGGATGTCTTCTGCGGCGAGCATATGGCAGCCCATCGTGCTGCCCGGGACTGTATGCTGCCCAACGTGGAGGTGAGCCTACCTGAGCCGGTCGATGTCCTCATCGCTGGCGTGGGTGATCCCGCTTTGGAGGTGAGTCTGTTCCAGGGAGGGTCCCGGGTCTGTGGTGGCGTCGATCGTTACCTGAAGCCGGGCGGCACCCTCGTCATGGTCAACGCCTGCACAGAAGGGATCTACGAGGGCTTTGAGCACCAGGAATTTCGGAAATGGATGCGCCGCATGCCCACACCTCAGCAGATAGGCCAGTTGGTCGATGATGAGAAGATGGGTGGGGAGAAGGGGTGTGTCCTCTTCACCTTTGCCTGGTTGTTGCATGAGATGAAGTGCCACGTCGTGATTGTAACGGACGGTATGAGCGATGAGGAGCTGGAGGAGATCCATCTCGAGCACGCCTCCAGTGTGCAGTCGGCCGCCGATGACGCTTTGAGCAACTACAGTGACTGCTCTGTCGCTGTCATGCCCTACGGGGGGCTGGTTCTACCGACACGGCCTAGCTCACACGCGGCTTAGCTTTGCACGCTGACAAGTCAAGGAGATATCAAGAATGCTTGAGGAATGGCGAGAGTTTCTTTCGCCCAATGATGTAGAGAAGATCCACGAGACGAGCATGAAGGTGATGGAACATGTGGGGGTCAAGTTCCCGCATGAGGATGTGCTGGAGCTGTTCGAGGAGCATGGTTTCAGGACCGATGGCGAGAAGGTCTTCTTTGAAGAGCAGCAGGTCATGGATGCCCTGGCTTCGGTTCCTAGACCGTTCACCATCCACGCCCCCGATCCCGACAAGAGCGTGGTTGTTGGCGATGGCAGTCCGGTCTTCGCTCCCGGCTACGGCGCGCCCTTCTTGGTCGACTATGAGACCGGTAAGCGCGAGCCGACTATGGAGGACTACGAGGATCTGGTCCGCCTGGCGGATGCTCTGCCCAATCAGGATATGAGTGGACATCTCTTGGTGGAGCCCGCGGACGTCGCCTCGGATGCAGCTCACCTGCTGATGTTGAAGGCGCATATGCTCCATTCCGACAAACCGTTCATCGGCAGCGCCGAGGGCGATGTTGGGGCGCGAAACACGATGGAGATGGCCAAGATTCTGTTCGGTGAGGACATCACTGGACGGCCGGTGACCGTCGGGCTTATCAACAGCCTTAGCCCGCTGGGCTATAGCGACGAGATGTTGCGGGCGCTGATGGTCTACGCGGAGCATGGTCAGCCCGTCATCATCGCTGCTCTGGCTATGGGTGGATCGACCGGACCCATTACGCTGGCCGGCTTGCTCGCTATGCAGAGCGCGGAGCTCCTGGCTGGCGTCATTCTGACCCAGTTGATCAACCCGGGTACACCGGCCATCTACGGTTCCACGTCCACCAACATCGATATGAAGACCGGGGCGCTGGCTATCGGCAGTCCGGAGTGCTCGTTGATGATCAGTGGTCACGGTCAACTAGCGCGTTACTACGGCCTGCCATCGCGCAGCGGGGGCGCCTTGGCGGACGCCAGCTTCCCCGATGCTCAGGCTGGGTTTGAATCGATGTTCGGCCTGCTGACCACGGTTAACAGCGGGATCGATTTCGTGCTGCACGCGGGTGGCATCCTCAATGCATATCTTGCCTTGTCCTACGAGAAGCTTGTCCTCGATGACGAAATGTGCGGCATGATGCGGCGCTATGAAGAGGGCATTGAGGTCGCGCCAGAGACGCTGGCTTATGACGTCATTGAGAGCGTCGGATCGGATGGCAACTACTTGATGGAGATGCACACTGTAGAACGATGCCGCACCGAGTTCTGGACGCCGGACGTGGCCGATCGGGCGGGTCTCGAGCAGTGGATGGAGACCGGTCGGAAGAGAGCGGTCGATCTCGCCCACCAGCGCTGGCAGAAGCTTGTTTCAGAGCACGAAGATCCCCCACTGGACGAGACGACGATTCGTCAGTTGGAGAGCTTCGTGGAGGAGCGTTTATCCTGATACATGAGCTAGTCAGTCGGGCAAGGCGGGATCGGCCCGCTGCCCGGCAGACCGGCTAGTCAACATAGGTCAGGGTTGGGTGCTTCCGCTGAGGCGGTTCGCGCCCGTCCCTGACAAGAAGGAGGAGGACTACATGCTAGTCAAGAACAGAATGACGAAGAACCCCATCACGGTAAAGCCCGACCTCCCGATCGCAGAGGCGCTGGAGTGGATGCGACGAGAGAAGGTGCGCCACTTCCCCGTAGTGAACAAGAAAGGGAAGTTGATTGGCGTTGTGGCGCGTGACGATCTTCTCTATGCTTCACCGTCGCCGGTTACGTCCCTGAGTATGTGGGAGGTTACGTATCTGATGTCCCAGGTCACCGTGAAGGAGGCGATGACCGAGGACGTGATCACCGGCACAGAGGACATGCCCCTGGAGGAGGCAGCCCGCGTCATGTTCGACGAAAAGATCGGCTGCCTGCCTGTGATGCGCGACGGAACCGTCGTCGGCATTATCACAGAGTCCGATCTATTCGCAGCCTTCCTTGAGCTATTCGGTGCGCATGACCTGGGCGTCCGCCTCACGGTGCTTGCTCCCTATTATAAGGGCTCGCTGGCCGACATCGCAACGAAGATCACCGAGGCCGGTGGCCTCATCATCGCTCTGAATGTGTTCGAGGGCGAGGATCCATCCAACTGGGGATGCACCCTCAAGGTGACGGACATCAGCCAGGACGAGCTTCTGGAAGTGGTTGAGCCTCTCATCGTCGAGGTTCTAGACGTGCGGGAGATATAGCGAGTCGGCGACTCAGCGACTGCGGGTACGACGAGGAGGAAGAGCGTTATAGACGTGGGTTGAAACGACATAGCAGGTCGATCCTGCTACGCGACACGGAGGGTGCTGGCACTGGTCTGTTGGCTCGTGAAGTGGGTCCGGCTACCCGACGAGCAGTAATTGTTCTAGGTGCAACAGTGCGTTTAAGTCATAGCTAGCTGGGTTGAGCTCAGCCAAGCCTCTCCATCGGTCTGTGCCGGTGGGCCTGGTTGGGCGCTGCCTCGGCTGAATCAGACCGAATCATTAGCATCAGGAGGTAAATCAGATGAGTGAAGTCTTGGAACAGCTGGCCACAGCTGTGATCGAAGGTAATGTAGGCGTCATGGAGGACTTGACCGAGGATGCTCTGGACGAGGGGTTAGGGCCCAAGGAGATCCTCGATGACGGCCTGATGGTAGGCATGGACCACGTGGGCGTGGAGTTCAAGGCGGGCAATATGTTCGTGCCCGAGGTGCTGCGCTCGGCCAAGGCGATGAAGACATCGATGGTCATGCTACAACCGCTGCTGTCAGCGGCTGAGGCCGAGGCTGTCGGCAGGATCCTGCTGGGCACGGTCAAGGGGGACCTGCACGACATTGGCAAGAACCTCGTCGGGATGATGTGCGAGGGCGCTGGGTTTAAGGTACGGGATCTGGGTACGGATGTGGAGCCCGACGAGTTCCTTGAGGCGATCAAGGAGTTCGAGCCTCATGTCGTGGGCATGTCGGCGCTGTTGACGACGACGATGCGCGCGATGGGCGACACCCTCAAAGCCCTCGAGGAGGCTGGCCTGCGCGACCAGGTCAAGGTCATGGTCGGCGGGGCGCCTGTCACACAGCGCTTTGCCGATGATATCGGCGCCGACGGCTACGCCGCGAATGCTGCGTCT
>Ga0207796_1000376_pt1 | contig 18403 bp, 12 predicted proteins | sample Pon1CUnioCityCA_6_FD_187274 | JGI IMG/M metagenome (GOLD analysis project Ga0207796, IMG submission 187274) | Marine sediment microbial community from Union City, CA, USA - Pond 1C Sediment 1 (SPAdes) | ecosystem: Environmental > Aquatic > Marine > Intertidal zone > Salt pond sediment ...
CAAGGTTGCAGATGATCGGCGCCATGGCATAGCCCATACCCTCCGGTGCAGAGTTGATGGCCTGGGAGAAGGCGCGCTGGGCCTCCACCGGTTCTCCAGCACGCATGTGGGCCATGCCCAGCATGGCTGGCCCACGCACACTGGCCAGCATTTCATCTTGGGGCGCTCGCGCCAGCATCCGCCGAACCAGTTCTTTGCCCAATCGCACCTGACCCTGGACGAGAGCATAACCGGCCCTGTCAGCCACTACCAGCGCTAGCAGGCGTTTGGCCTCAGACGCTTCCTGATGGTCGTATAGCCAATCCTCCAGGTCCTGGAGCATCTGCTCGGCCGTGTTCCACTGCCCCGAGACATAGAGCGCGCGCGCCATGAACAGTCGCAGCCATGGCCTGGTGCGCATGACCTCACCGGGCAGCGCCTCCATCCACCCCAACACCGTGGTGACCTCGGTGCGGGAAAGGACATCAAGCTTGAGAATGGTGCGCTGGATCACGTCGGCTGCCAGCGCATAGTCTCCCGTTGCCAGGGCGTGCTGCGCGGCGCCAAAGCCCAGGCCGTTCTGCTCATGCCAGGTCGCAGCGCGCTGGTGCAGCTCTGCTATGAGATCAGGTTGCGTTTCTGCCAACCGTGCGCGCAGTAGCTCGGCAAAGAGATGGTGGTAGCGATACCACTGTCGCTCGTCGTCCAGCGGCACAACAAACAAGTTTGCCCGCTGGAGCACTTCCAGCGTCGCTTGTTCATCCCGCTGATCGATACCATCCGAACCAGCACTCTGATCCACGACTGCGTCACAAAGGGGTCCGCACATCCGATCCAGGATGGAGGTTTGGAGCAGGAACTCCTGGATGCGCTCGGGTTGGCGTCTGAGAACCTCGTCGGTCAGATAATCCAGGATAAAGTGGTGCCGGCCCGAGAACTCGTCGATGAAGTGAGCCATGCTCGTCGCATCGCGGCCCTGCATCGATAGTCCGGCAAGCTGTAGCCCGGTGATCCAACCCTCAGTGCGCTCGCCCAGAAGGGCCACATCAGCCGCCGACAGGTGCAGGCCGAAGGATTGGTTGAGGAATGCAGCCGTCTCCTCGACGGTGAAGCGCAGGTCGCGCTGGCGTACCTCGACCAGCTCGCCGCGAGCGCGCAACCGGGCGAGGGGCAGAGGGGGGTCGTGGCGGGTAGCGATGACGAAGTGCATCTGCGGAGGCTGTCGATCCACGAGGAACTCGAGCAATTCGTGTATGGCGCGCTCGGTGATGGTATGGTGATCGTCCAGCACCAGCAAAAAGTGTCTGGAGAACTCGGCTATGTCATTGATCAGTGTAGCTGCCAGCGACTCAAAAGAGGGGGGATGGGGCGCCTCTAGCCAACCCTGTACAGAGGATCCAATCTTGGCGTCGATACCCTGAAGGGCCGCGATCAGATAGGTGAAGAACCGGACCGGATCATTGTCTCCTTTGTCCAGGTAGAGCCAGGCAAACGGCACGTCAGCGGTGTGCAACCACGCGCTGATCAGCGTGGACTTGCCGTAGCCAGCTGGGGCGGACACTAACGTCAGTTTTCGACCAAGCCCATCATTCAGTCGATCGAGCAGGCGCGGTCGCGGCACCACCTCGGTTCGGATCGGCGGCTTATAGAGCTTTGTCGTCAGCAGTTGCGCGGCCATCTGCCCTCACCGTTTAGCCGATTTCTCTCCTTGTGGACCAATCTTACCACATCTCGCGCCCGGCAACAAGCATCTGTGGGCATCGTCTGCTCAGGCTCAGCCACGCCCATTCAGGATCGCAGGGTGGCGAGCGGTTTGTCCTGGCATGTGCCACTCACCTTCTGCATCGGGAACCCGTGCCAGGGGTTTGCCCCGCCCACGGTGCTATGCTATACTCTGGCTGCAGGGGCCGGGGCAGCTATCTGTCCGCGCCCGTCACACCGCAAGTAGATCAGGATCACACGTCGGGGGTATGCCATGCAGCACATCGTCAACCAAAAGCAGATCGACAGGGGTGTCCGCCTGGGCAAGATCGGTACATTCGGCGGCCTGGGATTCTTGACACTGGGGCTCATTGCCTCGCTCACGATGCAGAGTCTGGGCCTTATCTGGATCTCGTTCGCCTGCTTGCTGTTGGGCATCCTCGTGTCCAGCGTGGGCACCTTGAACATGAACCGCTGGGTGCGCGAGCCCCGGGCGGATCAGGCACTGGCTCAAGGTCTGAAAGGGTTTGACGATCGCTTCCGGCTGTATAGCTACTTGCTGCCGGCGCCACAGGTACTGCTGAGCCCGGTGGGCCTATTTGTCCTCACCCCCATGGGGCAGGATGGCACGATCCGTTACGATGGCGAAAAGTTTCGCCGTGCTTTCAGTGCGATCCGCCTGCTGCGTTTCATGGGTGAGGAGGGTCTGGGCAAGCCCTTTGCCGAGGCTGACTCGCAGGTCCGCGTCATGAAAAAGCTTCTGGACGAGCACCAGGCAGGCGAGGACGTCGAGATCCAGAGTATAGTGGTGTTCTTCAATCCTCGCGCCCAACTGGACGTATCGGATCCGCCGCGTCCGATCATCATCCCCAAAGCCCTGAAAAAGACGCTCCGCAAGCAGCGCGGCGACGACAATACGAAACTGTCAGGCGCCCAGTATCGGGAGCTGCGCGACCTCTTTGATGAGATCGCGAGCTAACTGTAGCGTTCCACAGTTCTTAGCCCTGTTTCCGGGGGGCGCCAACGCCTTCCAAGAGGATCTGGTTCTGCAGATCCCACATCCGCCGGTAAAGGCCACCCATCTGAAACAGATCCTGGTGCCGTCCCCGTTCGGCGACGCGCCCGGCGCGCAGCACCAGGATCTCGTCGACCGCCTCCAATCCCACCAGCCGGTGCGTGATCAGTAACGTCGTGCGCTCTGCCGCCACGGCACGCAGCGACGCCGCCACTTCCCGCTCAGTCAGGGCGTCCAGGTTGGCTGTGGGCTCGTCCAGGATCAGGAGCGGTGCATCCTTCAAGATGGCGCGGGCAATCGCCAGCCGCTGGCGCTGCCCTCCGCTCAGGCGCAGTCCCTGCTCGCCGATCCAGGTGTCGTATTTCTGGGGAAGGGACTGGATGAAATCGTGCACCTGTGCCTGCTGTGCAGCTGCGATTACCTCATCCTCGATTGCGCCGGGTCGGGATAGCAGCAGATTATCGCGGATTGAAGCGTTGAACAGATGTGTGTTCTGCGTGACCACAGCCATCATCGAGCGCGCAGCCTCCTCGCTGTAGGCCCGTAGCTCCTGACCGTCCAGCAGTATGTGCCCATCCCCGTACTCCCAGAAACGCAACAGCAGGCGGGCCAGGGTGGACTTGCCGGCGCCGCTAGGTCCAACCACGGCGACAAAACCGCCCTCCGGCAGGTCAAAGCTGATCTTGTCCAGGGCCGGAGGTTGGTCCGGCGTATAGGAGAAGCACAGGTCCCGCACCTGGAGTCCAAACCGGGCAGGCACCGGGGCAGGATGGGCGGGATCGGCGATCGCAGGCTTGGCATCCAAGATCTCAAAGAGGCGCCGGCCCGCTTCCAGGCTGGACTCTAGGTATTGGAAAGCCTGCGGCAGGGGCAGTACGGCCTCGAAACTCGATATGACAATCAAGATGAGCATCGCCAGGTAGACACCGTCGAGTTCTGTGCTGCTTACCAGCGGGATGGCGACCATCAGCACAGCCAGCGTAGCCAGGTTCATCAGCAGGCCGCCAACTGCTCCATGCAGTCCCTCGATACGGGCCATTCCCCGCTGCAGGCGTCCCAGTTCGTGGCTCAGCCGTTCTACCTGGCGCAGATGACCTCCCTCCGCCCCAGAAGCCAGCAGATCGGCCACTCCCTGGATACCATCTACGAGTAGGGCATTCAACTCGGCGCGGACGCTCACCATGCTTGGCCCTATGCTCCGGGCCAGTCGCTGCGTCAGCAGGGGCAGCCCGACACCGGCAAAGACCAGGAACACCAGGAGGGTGAGGGCCAGACCGGGATCGAAAGCGCCCATCAGGAGTGCCGCAACGAATGCCACCAAGAGGGCTACCAGCGGAGGAGCCAGCACCCGCAGGTAGAGGTTCTCGAGGGTCTCGATATCAGCTACGATGCGCGCCAGCAGGTCACCACTGCGAAGCTGTGTCAGGCGCGCGGGGGCCAGCGGTTCCAACGCACGGTAGAACCAGACCCGCAGGCGGGCCAGCAGGCGAAAGGTGACGTCATGCGAGACAAGACGATCCAAGTAGCGAAAAACCCCGCGGGCGATGCCAAAGAAGCGGACTCCGACGATGGCGATCTGCAGCTCGGCGATGGAGGGACGGAGCGCTGCCCTGGCAATCAAATATCCCGAGGTGCTCATCAGCCCGATACTGCTGCCGATGGTGGCAAATCCCAGCAGTGCAGCCAGGGCCATCCGACCGGCAAAGGGAGCGCCGAGGCCAAGCAGGCGCCAGAAGATCTTTCCCTGGCGACCATGGCGGGTGGAAGGTCGTCCGGTCTGTGCTCCAGAGGACGCCACAGGCGAACGCTCGTTCACGCTTGGCCTCCCGCGGCATAGGCCCCGACCAACCGCCGGTAGAGCCCACTCTGCTGCATCAGGTCGGTATGGCTGCCTTCCTGTGCGAGCTGGCCCCGGTCCAGCACCACGATCCGATCGGCACGGTACACCGTGCTGAGACGGTGGGCAATGATGAGGGCCGTGCGACCGGGCAGCAGGCGCGCCATCGCCTCCTGCACCATGGCCTCGATCTCGGGATCGAGATTGGCCGTCGCCTCGTCCAAAATCAGCAGTGGTGCATCCTTGAGGAAAGCACGTGCCAGGGCGATGCGCTGTGCTTCGCCGCCGCTGAGCCTGGCCCCGCGCTCGCCAATGACGGTATCATAGCCCTTTGGCAGGGCTTCAATGAATCTGCTGGCGCTGGCCTGGCTCGCAGCGCTCTCCACCTGGTCGAGGCTGGCACCGGGCCGAGCGAGGCAGATATTCTCTGCAACTGTACCGTGGAACAGGTAGGGGTTCTGCGGGACCCAGGCTACCTGCTCGCGCCAGGCAGCAGGGGATAGCGCTTGTAGCGGCTGCCCTCCCACAGTGATGGCACCCCGGTCGGGCTCGATGAAGCGCAGCATTAGGTAGGCCACCGTGCTCTTGCCTGCCCCGCTCGGACCAACGAGGGCCAGCGATCTGCCCTGCTGCAGCTCAAAGGACAGGCCGTTGAGGGCAGGCCGCTTCCCCTCTTCGTAGGCATAGTGCACGCCGCTGAAGCGGATGTCGAGGCGCTTCGGGGAAGCGGCTGGACGCCCGGACGAGCAGGCAGAGTGCTCTGCTGCTGGGGTCTCCAGCACCTCAAAGATCCGCTGGGCAGCAGCGACGCCTTGCATTCCAGCGTGGAACCGCGTACCAAGCAACCGCAACGGCAGGTAGAATTCGGGGGCCAGTAGCAGGACAAAGAACCCCTGTTGGAAAGCGAGTTGCCCGTATAGCAGGCGCAGCCCGATCTGGACCGCCACGACCGCCGTGCTGATGGTGGCTACCAGCTCCAGCACCAAGGCGGAGAGAAAGGTCGCCCGCAGCACGCCCATGGTGGCTCCGCGGAACTCGTCGCTGATCTGGGCGATGACGCGAAACTGCTCCCGGCTGCGGCCAAAGAGCTTGAGGGTGGCCAAACCCTGGAGCACATCCAGGAAGTGAGCGCTCATGCGGCTGAGCGACGTCCATTGCCGCCGGGTCAGGCTCTCCGCCAGGCTGCCGATGAGGATCATAAAGACCGGGATGAGCGGCGCGGTGAGGAGCATGACCAGCCCGGAAACCCAATCGAGCGGAAACACAAAGAGCAGTACGGTCAGGGGCACCAAGGCCGCCAGCGCCAACTGGGGCAGGTATTGTCTGAAGTAGGCATCCAGCGCCTCGATGCCCTCGACAGCGGTATTGGCCAGCTCGCCGCTGCGCTCGCCGCGGGTGTAGGCTGGACCCAGCACCATCAGGTGGGCCATGAGACGGGCGCGCAGGTCATGCTTGACGCGGCTGGCAACGCGGTCTGCAGCCAGCTCCGCACCCCAAACCATTCCTGCCCGCGCGATGCTCAGCGCCAGGAATCCAACCAGCAGGGACAGGACATCACCGAGTTCCCTGCCATCCAGAAATACCTGGCTCACCGCCAGGCTTAGAAGATAGGCCTGCACGACGACGATGGCCCCGCCCCCTGCTCCAAGCGCTATGGCCAGCGCCAGGGGGCTCTTCGCTGTCTGCGCCCGGCGCAGGAGCCGCCTGTCCAACCTGATCGGCGACGCACCGCGAGAGCGAGGGAACGGGTTGTCCATCCTAAGCCCCAATCCTTCCCACCAGCATCGCCTGCCACAGGTCGGTGGGAAAGGTGATCGACTCTCCCCTGGCCTCGGCTTCTGCGAGTGCGGTCCCGATCCGGCGCAGCCCGGCGGCATAGGCCTCGACGCTCAGCAGGGCAAGCTGCGAGCAGGCATCCTTTTGCAGGAATGGATCGGCATAGACCCCCCGGTCAAGCTTGTGATCCTCGATCCGCTCCACAAGCCGCCACTCGATCTGCTCAAAGCCGGCTTCGATCATCCAATCTGCTACCATGCCCCAGGACGGAAAGCGATCCAGGTCAGTATCGTACGTTCCGGGGAAATAGTCATAAATGTACCAGCGGTGGCGGTGCGCGCGGGGATCGCTGCCTATCACCACCAGCGAGCCGCCGGGCCGCAGCAGGCGCCGTGCCTCTAAGATGAAATCGCGCTGCCGTTGGAAGTGGTGGACCGCGTTGACGCAATAGACCAGATCGGCGCAGGCGGCGCCAAAGGGAAGACAGCAGGCCCGTCCGCGCGCCAGATGGAGCGGCTCGCCCCGTACTTGGGCTTGGGCCAGCATGCCCGCCGAGAGATCCAGCCCGAGTAGCATCCCGCTGACGGAACGTAGATTCGCAAGCCAGTGCCCGGTGCCACAGCCCACTTCAAGGATGCGCTCCTTGCCCCGCGCCAGGGCCTGCAGCTCCTCAGCGATCCCCCTCTGCCCGCTGCCATGGATGTAGCGCTGGTCGTAGCCGGGCGCGATGCGGTCATAGTCAACCTGCTTATCTGACATCTCCGTATCCTGTCCCCAAACGCCCCGTCAGGACCATCGGTCTATTGACCTGTGGCGCATTCTGGGGTACAATGGGCGCGTCATCTGGGGGCTTGCTCCGGTTTCGCGACAGATGCCTTGGAGCCGAGTTCCGCCCGAGAGGCGATATAGATGCCAGCCAGCACCATGGCTGCGCCGATTGCAGTAGACCAGGTGATCGCCTCTCCCAGTAGAAGGTAAGCCAGTATCCCAGAGCCGACTGGCTCTGCCAGGGTAATAATCGCGACAAAGGTCGCCGACAGGTAGCGCAACGCCCAGTTTAACGTCGAATGGCCCACAATCTGCGGCCCGAGGGCCAGGGCTAACACCCAAGCGTAGGAATTCAGGCTATAGCCAAACATGGGTTGGCGCGCTATCAGGACAATGATCACGAGGGTCACCATCGCGACACCATATACCAGGGCTATATAGGTCGTCAGGGAGCGGCGAGCGCGCACTCTGTAGCCAATCATGAGGTAACCAGCCACAAAGACAGCACCGGCCAGCGCCAATACGTCACCCATCAACTGGTCCTGTCCCTGACCTAGATCGCCCCAACTGATGACGACGCTTCCGGTGGCAGCCAGGACGATGCCCGCGATCAGAAGTGCGCTCGGAGGCTCGCGCAGCAGAAACCAGGAGCCCAGACCGACAAAGACGGGGCCCATCGATACCAGCACGACAGAACTCGCAACGGAGGTGTAGCCCAGGGACGCAATCCAGGTGGCAAAGTGCAGTCCCAGAAACACGCCTGAAGCCACCAACAGTGCCCACTCTCTTCGAGAGAGGTCCCGGATCTCATCGCGGCGGGTGACCCAAGCGTAGGGCAACAGGATCATGGAGGCAAAGATCAGCCTCCAGGCAGCGATCCCAAGGGACGGCATGCCCGATCCTTGAGCAAAGCGGATCAGGATAGAGGCAAGCGAGACGGCTACAACGCCCATGCACAGGCTGAGCAAAAGACGGGTGCGAGAGATTTCCACGGTCGACTCCCTGTCTACCGGTTGAGTGGCACCATTATACCAGGGATTCGTACCCAGGGAAAGCAGGAAACGGGACTATTGGACCAGATCAGGGAAAAGTTGGATTCAGCGCGCACCAAGTTGCTGGAAGTGGTGGAAGATCTGGACGAGGCTGCGTGGGATTGGCTGCCCGGTGATGGCCGCTGGTCGGTGCGTCTGACGCTGGCTCATGTGGGCTCGGCGCACTGGAGTCACCTGGAAGTGGCGCGCAGTTTGGTCGCGGGGCAGACGATCGACCTTCCAGGATTTGAGCTGGACGAGTGGAACGAGGCCCGCGTGACAGAGCGGGCTGACTGGTCGCCCGGGAGGATATTGGCCGACCTGAAGGCGGCGCAAGACGCTACCCTGGCGTTTATGGCGGAATTGGAAGCGAAAGACCTTGAGGCCCGTGGCGTGCATCCGGCACTAGGGGAGGTGAGCGCGGGCCAGGTGTTGGGCGTCATCGCGCTGCACGATAGCCTGCACCGGCGGGACATCCTAAAGTTGTTGCGTGAGATGAGCGCATAGCCTCGCGCGGAATGGGGGGACAGAGATGAAGAAGGTGATTGGCATCCTTGTTGTATTGGCGTCGATTGGGCTCTTGGCCTGCATGGCTTCGACGGCTACCGCTGATAGTAGCCGGATTGTGCTGCTCAAACCCCCACCGAAACGCGGGCTGGTGCTGGAAGTTGGCGAAACCCACACCTTTGAGATCATGGTCAAGCAGGGCGATTCGTTTGTCCTGGCCATGGCCATGCCAGACGCCTACTACCCTGGGCGGAGCATCATCTGGCACGGCAACGATATTGTCCATCGCGACGACTCGGGTCTTTTGCAACTCACAATGACGGCCACCAGTTCCACGGCTGACCTGGAAGCCGTCAGCGACTGGCCAGAGCAAGGCACATCCTGGCCTGAAGGCGTGGCCCCAGTTTCGATTGTCGCAGGAGTGCGTTTTGTCGGGGGGGAAGTACTCACCGAGCGGTTTGACTTTTATGTAGTAGTACCCTGAGCGGTATTCTGGCTAAATGATTGTGGGTCCCGCACCGCCGCGAACAGGCGGTGCTCGGCAGATCCCTGCAGATTTCAGTGCACCGGATCTTCCATGCGGGTGCGATCCCGTCTGAACTAGACCTCGACCACCTCGACCTTGACATCGCCATCGTGTATGGCGACACGCAAGTAGTGGTGGAATGCTGCGGGATGCCCGGAGCTGTACAGGGGCGCGCCAGCCCCACCGGTGATCACGTAGCTCACACCATCACGCTCTTCGCGGGCATAGGCGTGGATGTGCCCCGCAAAGACATAGTCCACTTCCTGTTCGACCATCAGATCCATAAAGCTGTCATTACCGTAGGCCATGATATGGTCGGTGCCATCGGGATCAAAAGGGGGATGGTGCAAAAAGACCATCTTGATCGCCTGTGTGCTGGCGCTCAGGTCTTCACGCAGCCACGCCAGTTCGCTGGCGCTTATCCCCCCGTTATGGCTGTCAGCCATGGTCAAGTGGATATCACCCCGGTCAAAGGAGTAGTGGGACGCAGGCGCGCCGCTGTAGGCCAGGTACCCCTCCAGCTTACCATCCAGACCATCGTGGTTCCCGGGCACCGGATAGAAGGGGAGCGCAAAGCCTTCCATGATCCGCGCAAAGTCCTGCCATTGGGCATCGGTACCTTCGTTGACCATGTCGCCGGTGTGCACCAGAAACGCACTGCCATCTCCCGCAACTGCCGCCAGCACACGACCAAAGACCTTGGGACCATCGCGGCTGTCGCCTGCGACGGCAAAGATCAGCGATGGGATGGCACTCGACGGGGTAATGGTGGCTGTGGGCGTGATGGTTGGCGTTGCCGTGGCAGGCTCAGGCCCGGCAACCGGCTCTGTGGATTCCAGGGTTGGCAGCGGCAGGGCAGGCGAAGTCGGCGAGGCCTCGACGGTGGGCAATGCCTCGCTGGTAGGTGAGGCCTCACTTGTAAGCGAGGGGCCGGTGGTCGGCGAAGGGAGTGGGGTCCAGGTGGGCAACGGCGTGGGTGTGGCGGGTGTGGGGACGGGCGGCTGCAAAGCGACGATGATAAGGCTGAGGACCATGCTCACCGCGATCAGGCCGCTGATGATCATGATGACAGTCTGGCTAAAGCTCCGCTTCTGACTTTTACGACTGCGTTTGCTCACAAGAACGTACCTCCCAGAAAAAACGACCGCGCCGATTCGGCCCGGCTCCGGTCGCTAAACTTGACGCTTGCCTGAATGCTGACCGATTATACCACAGCTGGGTCTCTGCGCAACTCAACGGTGAGGCTTTACGCGTCCTCAGCGTGTGTTGTGCCGGAGCATCTGGCGGCACGCCCGCCTGTATAGCCCAGGTGCGGCCAATTCTTGGCGTTGGCTGGAACTTGGAGTATAATGACTCGTTGAATTGTGGAACTATTCGAGGAGATTGAGAATCTGTGTTTAGACGGTCAAAAACGATTAGGGACAGCCTGACCAAGACGAGACGCTCGTTCTTTGGGCAGATCAGCGGACTGCTCGGTGGGGGCGACATCACCGAGGAGACGTGGGAGGATCTGGAAGCCCTTCTGATCCAGGCGGACTTGGGGGTCAACACTACACTGGCATTGGTGGACTCGCTGCGCGAGCAGGTTGCCAAGGGCAAGGCGCGCAAAACAGATGACTTGCAGGAACTGCTCAAGCAGGAACTGCTGGACCTGCTAGACGATCCACCACCGATGACTATAGACGATCCGCGGCTGCTAACGTTGGTGCTGGTGGTAGGCGTAAATGGCTCGGGCAAGACGACGAGCATCGCCAAGCTGGCCAAGTACTACAAGGACCGCGGGCGCAAAGTCACGCTGGCAGCAGCCGACACCTTTCGCGCTGCGGCCATTGACCAGCTCAAGATCTGGGGAGACCGCGTCGATGTGCCGGTCATCGCTCACCAGCCGGGGGCTGATCCAGGCGCAGTGCTCTACGATTCCATCCGCGCCAGCCAGAGCCGCAAGGCCAACCTGCTGATCGTGGACACGGCGGGCCGGCTGCACACCAAGTACAATCTGATGGAAGAGCTGCGCAAGGTCTGGGGAGTGGCTAACAAGCGGGTGCATCAGGCTCCCCACGAGACGCTGCTGGTGCTCGATGCGACAACCGGGCAGAACGCGCTGGCGCAGGCGCGCCATTTCAAGGACGCGGTGCAGGTCACGGGCGTTATTGTAGCCAAGCTGGATGGCACGGCCAAAGGGGGCGTTGTTTTTGCCGTCGCCCAGGAACTGGGATTGCCGGTACGCTTTATTGGCACGGGAGAGACCATGGAAGACCTTGCCGAGTTCGATGCCGAGGCCTTTGTGGAAGGGTTGTTTGACTAGACCGCGCGTACCGTTACGCGTTTGGAGGAAACACTATGGAAGAACTGAGCAGCAGACTGACTGACTTGGACGAACGGATCAAAGAAATACAGGTGCGTCTTTGACCTGGCTGGCAAAGTAAAACAAATCAAAGAACTGGAAGAAGCTGCAGCAGCCCCTGACTTCTGGGACGACCCCATCCTCGCACAGAAAGACATGCAGGCCCTGTCCACCCTGAAAGAGGAAGTGGAACGGTGGCAGGCGCTCGAAAAGCGATCTACTGACGCGCTGGTGCTCCTCGAGTTGGCCGAGGCGGATGAGGATGAGGGGATGGCGGCTGAGATCGAAGCCGAGACCAGCATCATCGAAAAGCAGCTGGAGAGGCACGAGTTCGATCTGCTGCTATCGGGTCCGCATGACCGTGATCCCGCGATCCTATCCCTGCACGCAGGCGCGGGCGGCACTGACGCTCAGGATTTCACCGAGATTTTGATGCGTATGTACCTGCGCTGGGCAGAGCAGCAAGGCTACCGGGCTGAGATCTTGGATGCACTGCGCGGTCAGGAGGCAGGCTACAAGAGTGTGACCATCAGCATCAGTGGCGTCAATGCCTACGGCTATCTCAAGGCAGAACGCGGGGTCCACCGCCTGGTGCGCCTGTCACCTTTTGACGAGGCCCATCGGCGGCATACATCCTTTGTGCTGGTTGAGGTGATCCCGGATCTTGCCGACGACATCGAGATCGAGATCAATGCCGACGACCTCAAGATCGACGTCTTCAAGGCCTCAGGGGCCGGCGGGCAGCACGTGCAAAAGAACGCCACGGCTGTACGCATCACGCACCTGCCGACGGGTACGATTGTCGCCTGTCAAAATGAGCGCTCGCAAACCCAGAACAAGGAGGTAGCGCTAAAGATCCTGCGGGGCAAGCTCTACGACCTTGAACAGCAGAAACTCGACGAGGAACAGGCGAGGTTGAAAGGCAAGCACGTATCAGCGGGTTGGGGCAACCAGATCCGCTCCTACGTTCTGCATCCATATCACATGATCAAGGATCTGCGCACCGAGTACGAGACCGGTAACTCGGCTGCGGTACTGGATGGCGACATCCAAGGCTTCATCGAGGCGTATTTGCAGTCCACGATCGGGGAATAGACTCGCCCCGGTTGCTGTTCTGATGTTGCCAGATACCTCGGCCTGCAATACACGTATGGCGAGGATATGGCATTGGTGATAGCCATCTTTATATTTGACATCTGGGTCAGAATGGATATAATGTTAGCTTGCGTATTTGGAGTGGGGTAGCGGGATCATCAACAGCGACGGTATAATCGGAAAATTTGAGGAATATCTTTCAAGCTCAGCCCTCGCGCCGGCCACGATAGTTAACTATTTAGCCGATCTGAGGGCATTCTTGCGATGGAGCGAGGAAACCCGGGACGCAGCTTGTTCGCCCCTCTGCTTGGACACATCAGATATAGAGGAATTTTGCACCTATTTGCGAGATGAAAAGGGCAATGCGCCCTCTACCGTCAACCGGCGCCTGCAGGCCTTGCGCAAGTTCTTTGGCCTGGCGGTGACAAAGGGTTGGACGCAGCGCAACCCTGCGGAAAAGGTCTCGCTCTTGGATGAACGCGTTTCGGAGCGATCTCGCTCCCTTACCCAGGAGGACGTGGAGCGCCTGCTTGAGGCTGTGAAAATCAGCAGCTCCCGACAGGCCGCCCGCGATCTGGCTGTGATTCAGCTTCTATTGGGAGCCGGACTGAAGCTTGGCGAACTCACCGAGTTGCGCCTGGAAGATGTCCATCTAGGTACCGGGCAGCCAACTCTGGACGTCCGCGATCCTTCGGGAGAGGTGAGCCGCCAGGTTGTCCTGGACGACGACGTCCATCATGCGCTGCGCAGCTACCTGGCAGTCAGGGATGCTGCCCAGGGCGTGGAACACTTTTGCGTAAACCGGGATGGCAACGCGCTATCCACGAGGTCGGTGCAGCGCTTGCTTCGCCACTATGCCCGGGCCGCGGACTTGGACGGCCTGACTACCCAGGCCCTCCGTTATGTGTACGCCACACGGATCTATGAAAGCAGTGGCGATCTAGAAATGGTGGCCAACAACCTGGGGCACCGTCATCTGGCAACCACGATACGTTATCTGCGTCCTGGATCAGACGAATAGCACGATTGTTGGAAAGCACTGGATACTCGGCGGTAACTCTTGTGAACGTTGAGCATCTGGCATGTAATGATGAGGAGGGAAAGACTTGAATCTCAAAGATTTCAAGGCCCTACGGATTAGCCTGGCATCACCGGAAGAGATTAGGGCGTGGTCGTACGGAGAGGTGACCAAACCAGAGACTATCAACTACCGTCGCCTGCGACCTGAGCGTGATGGTCTCTTCTGTGAGGCCATTTTTGGACCACAGAGGGACTGGCAGTGTGCCTGTGGGAAATACAAACACATCCGTTTCCGCGGCGTCAAGTGCGAGCGGTGTGGCGTAGAGGTGACGCGCTCGTCCGTGCGGCGCGAGCGGATGGGGCACATCCAACTGGCAGCACCCGTTGCGCATATCTGGTATACACGGCGTGTGCCCAGCTATCTGGGCCTGCTCCTGGATATCTCCAGGCGCAATATGGATCGGGTCCTCTATTTCGCCCAGTATGTGATCACCACTGTGGACGAAGAGGGCCGTCTCAAGGCACTGCGCCGGCTGGAAGAGGACCTTGTGCGGGAACGAACCCGTCTCGAGCGGTCGAACCAGGAAAAGATCGACGAGATCAACGCACGGTTGCAGGAGGCTCTGGACAACCTGCAGCGCCGGCGGGGGCAGCAAGAAGAGGAATTGGAGGAAAAGGGTGCCGAGCTGACCGATGCTGTGACGACCGAGGTGCGGTCGTTGCAGGGCCGGATCGAGGCCTTGATGGGCCAGGAGGTCCCGGAGGACCTCGTGCTCAGCTTCCATGAAGAGCCGGTCGTAGCTGCTGGCGAAAAGATCAAGCGCGCCCATCTTTCTGCGCCGCAGAAGATAGCGGCAGTGCGCCTCGACGAGATCAAAGAACAGATCCGCCAGGAGATGGAGGATGTGGGCTTGCTCATCTCCGCCGAGGGAGATCAACTGACCCACGAGGCGGGACAGGCCACTGAAATCCTGGGAGAGCGCCTGGCTCAGCAGTTGTCCGAACTCGAAGCCGACGTGGATGAGAAGAAGGAAGAGCTGCGCGGTCTCGAAAAGATGACCTTCCTGACCGAGACTGGCTATCACGATCTGAACGATCGCTGGGGCCACGTCTTTGAAGCCAAGATGGGCGCTGAGGCCTTTCTCGACATCTGCAAGCAAGTCGACCTGGACGCGCTGAGCAAAGAGCTGCGGGCCATAATGAGGACGACGCGCTCCAAGCAGATGAAGAAAAAGTCTACCAAGCGCCTGCGCGTGGTGGAGGCGTTGCGCAAGAGTGACAACCGGCCCGAGTGGATGATCATGTCCATATTGCCGGTTATCCCGCCCGAGCTGCGGCCAATGATCCAGCTCGATGGCGGGCGCTTTGCCACCTCGGACCTGAACGATCTCTATCGCCGCGTTGTGAACCGTAACAACCGGCTGAAGCGTTTGTTGGATCTGGGCGCACCCGATGTCATCGTCCGCAACGAAAAGCGGATGCTGCAGGAGGCTGTGGACTCGCTGATCGATAACAGCCGCCGTGGCAAGGCTGTTTCAGCTCGCGGTCGCCGCCCCCTCAAGTCCCTGTCCGACTATCTCAAGGGCAAGCAGGGTCGCTTCCGCCGCAACCTGCTGGGCAAGCGCGTGGACTATTCGGGTCGCTCGGTGATCGTCATCGGCCCCGAGTTAGAGCTGCACCAGTGCGGCCTGCCGAAGAGTATGGCGCTGGAACTCTTCCAACCTTTTGTCATTAATCGCCTGGTGGAATACAACTATGCCATCAACGTCAAGGGCGCCAAGCGGATCATCGAGCAGCAGCGTCCCGAAGTTTGGGAGGTGTTGGAGGAAGTAGTCCAGGAGCGGCCCGTGTTGCTGAACCGCGCGCCCACCCTGCACCGCCTCGGTATCCAGGCCTTTGAGCCAACACTGGTGGATGGAGAAGCCATCCAGATCCACCCGTTGGTGTGTGCTGCATTCAATGCTGACTTTGACGGCGACCAGATGGCGGTTCACGTGCCGCTTTCAGCCAAGGCTGTGAGAGAGGCGCGGGAGCTTATGCTCGCGACGCGCAACTTGCTCAAGCCAGCCAGTGGGGAACCGATTGTCGGACCTGCAAAAGACATGGTGCTTGGCTGCTACTACCTAACCATGGAGCGCGATGTCGAGACCGACTCACGGTCCACCTATGCTGACCTCGAAGAAGTGCGGATGGCCTACGAGCTGGGCAAGGTGTCGCTGCACAAGCCCATCCGGGTCCGATTCCGAAGTTGGGTCGACGATCACTCCATCGATTTCCTGGACCTGAGCACAGAGCTGCGCGAGGCGCTGGAGAAGGCCTCCCTGTACAGTGTAGGTCAGGTGCTGGATCTGATCGAAACCAACCGCCTGCAAAAGGTCGCTGGGGTGGATAAAGTCGATGAGCAGGAATTCCTCGATATGCTGGGGGCGGTGGGCTTCCAGCCCGAGGCTCGGAGCGACGAACCGTATATCGAGACGACTGCCGGGCGGGCGCTCTTTAACCTGCAGTTGCCCGGGCAGCTCCGTTTCGTCAACGATACCATGGACAAGGGCAAGCTCCAGGCGCTGGTTGGCCAGTGCCACCACCACCTGGGGATGAGTGCCACAGCCAAGTTGGTCGATGATATCAAAAAGACGGGCTTCCGCTATGCAACCAAGTCAGGCACCAGCATCGCCGTGAGCGATATCACGGTGCCGCCACAGAAGGAGATCATCCTGAAGCACGTCTCCGATGAGGTGAGTCGTGTGGAGCTTCAGTACCGCCGCGGCCTCATCACCGAGGATGAGCAGTACATGCGAAAGGTAGAGCTCTGGACCAAGGCCACCGACGACATCACCGCGGCTGTTGCCGACAACCTGGATCCCGATGGTTCCATCCGGATCATGGCGGTGTCAGGAGCGACGAAAGGCAGCTTCACGCCTATCCGCCAGCTGGCTGGTATGCGCGGCCTCATGGCCGATCCGGCGGGCCGGATCATTGCCCTGCCCATCCGCTCCAACTTCCGTGAGGGACTGACGGCTCTGGAGTACTTTATCTCGACACACGGCGCGCGCAAGGGCCTGGCCGATACTGCGTTGCGGACGGCCGACGCTGGTTACCTCACACGGCGGTTGGTCGATGTGGCACAGGATGTGATCATTGATGCTGAGGACTGCGGCACCCGATCGGGCGTGTGGGTCAAGCTGGACGAGACCAAGGCCATGGAGCAGAAAATGTCCCAGCGTACCTTTGGCCGGGTGGTGCTGAGCCCGGTGGTCAACCCGAAGACGGGTGAGATTATCGTCGCTACCGGGGAGATCATCGAAGAGGCGGAAGCAGAGCTCATCAATGAACTGGGTATCGAGGAGGTCTACGTCCGCTCGCCCATGACCTGTGCTTTGCGCCACGGTATGTGTGCCAAATGCTACGGTCGCGACTTGGCTCGGGGCGGGCTAATCCAGATTGGCGAGGCGGTGGGGATCATCGCTGCCCAGTCGATCGGCGAGCCGGGCACCCAGCTCACACTACGGACCTTCCATACCGGTGGTGTAGCTGGTGCGTCGGACATCACCCACGGTCTGCCTCGCGTGCAGGAGCTCTTTGAGGTGCGCATCCCCAAGGGTGAGGCGGTTGTTTCGGATATCGATGGTCGCCTGGAGGTGGATCAGCAGGACGGTATCCGCGTGCTAAAGGTAGTCCACACTGAGGTCTTTACTGACGAATACGAAGTGCCCCGGAACTATCGAATCCTGGTAGAGGACGAGCAGTCGGTTACCGAGGGAGACGAGCTCGCGCAGTATGGCGACAAGACTGTCACAGCGGAGAACTATGGACGTGTATTCGTAGAGAGCCCTGCTGCACTCGTCACGCCACCGGACAGTGACTACCCGGTTGAGATTCCTCTGCCATCCAACTATCGGCCGCTGGTCGAGGACGGGCAAGAAGTAGCCGAGGGCGATCCCGTGGCCCAGTATGGTGCCAGGCAGATCACCACTGAGACTGCCGGTGTGGTGGCGTTGCGGCTGCAATCCAATATCTATGTGCGGCGAGAGCAGCGCGATGAACGCGAATACGAGATCGCAACTACGGCGCGAGTGCGCGTCGATCCTGGATCGATGGTCTATGCTGGGCAGCAGCTAACCGAAGGGTCCATCAACCCCATCCGCTTGCTTCGCATCTTGGGGCGCGAGGCGGCACAGCTCTACCTGTTGCAAGAGATCCAGCAGGTTTACCGCACCCAGGGTGTGATCATCAGCGATAAGCACATCGAGACGATCATCCGCCAGATGACCAACAAGGTCCACGTGGTCCAGTCGGGCGACACTGAACTGCTGCCCGGCGAGCTTGTGAATCGCCTGGTCTTCCAGGATATCAACGAGGAGATTGTCAACGCTGGCGGTCAGCGGGCAACAGCGCGACCGGTTCTGTTGGGAATCACCAAGGCCGCACTGAACACAGAGAGCTTTTTGTCCGGTGCCTCTTTCCAGCATACAATCAACGTGCTGGCCGGGGCAGCCATCGAGGGCAAGGTCGACGGATTGTACGGTCTCAAGGAGAATGTCATCATCGGCAAGCTGATCCCGGCGGGCACCGGATACCGCTACTCCCGGGATGATGCTGAAGTGGAACCAGCGACGATGGAGGACATCTTCATGTCGCCGAGTATCCGCGCCGGCGGAGCTTAGAGGGCAAGCCTGTAGACTACAACAGCGCGGATCCTGTGGATCCGCGCTGTTTTTTGATTCCAATTGCGAGATTGGCCGATGGTGGGCCCGATTTACAATCGGCCTCGATCGCAGATCGCGGCTGATCGCAGATCGCCCCT
>Ga0207796_1000377_pt1 | contig 18366 bp, 16 predicted proteins | sample Pon1CUnioCityCA_6_FD_187274 | JGI IMG/M metagenome (GOLD analysis project Ga0207796, IMG submission 187274) | Marine sediment microbial community from Union City, CA, USA - Pond 1C Sediment 1 (SPAdes) | ecosystem: Environmental > Aquatic > Marine > Intertidal zone > Salt pond sediment ...
AATTACTCGAAACACTCGTAAGGGGTTACCCGGTTTCGATTGATTTCACCAACCAGGTGGTGTTATTAAAGGACTTACGTGTCCCCAAAAGCATTTCTACAGATCTTTATAATTCATGGGTAGCCCCTGAGAAAACGATTGCCGTGGAGATCAGTTCGGATGGACAGGGTGATCTCAAAGCCCCCCTTGCAGAGATCGCTGTCCTGGATCAGAACCAGATTCATGTGGCGATGAACGTCCCGCAGGACGTCCCCTACAGCCGGCAGGATGCGGTTGAACTGGCATTCAGGGTGGCACCAAAAAGCGATTTGGTGCAGGTCCAGGGCATAGTGAATTCACTGGCGAAAATACGGAACCGGGAGCTGCGCAGGATGGAGGTGGTGGGTACAGCAGCCATGGGAGACGAAATCTCGATATTGGCGTATGTTGCCCAGAGAGAAGACCAAATTATGGGCGCTTTGGATAAAAATTATAAGAAGCTTCGTAAAGGGAAAAAACATGGTTGAGATGGTGTAAAACACATACGCATTTTCCATCATAACTTTTTTACAACCATCGTTGCATAAAATTATCATGACGTTCACATGAAAAAAGCCCCGGGAAATCCGGGGCTCATTTTCTACTGGATTATTTAGCGGCGACGATTGGGGCGCCTGCTCGAGGAGGATTTCTTACCTCCGCTGTCCTGCGCCTGGGCTTCTTCTAGAGACCAGCCTTCAAGCAATGCCTGTCGTGAAAGACGCACCCGGCCTTGATGGTCAATATTGGTCACCATCACAGTGATTTCATCACCGGTCTTGACGACATCGGTCACGTTCTTCACATGGCTTGTATCCAATTGCGAGATATGTACCAAACCATCGGTTCCGGGCAGAATTTCGACAAATGCGCCGAAATCGGTGGTTCGAACCACTTTGCCGGTGTAGATCCGGCCGACTTCCACCTCTTCGGTCAGGCGTTCAATGCGTTCGCGAGCGGCTTTGTAACCAACGCCATCGGTGGACGCTATGAAAATCGTGCCGTCATCCTCAATTTCAATCCGGGTGTTGGTTTCTTCCTGGATATCGCGGATGGTTTCACCGCCTTTTCCAATCACCGCACCGATTTTGTCTACGGGCACCTGAAGAGTTTCTATGCGGGGTGCATGGTCTTTGATATCCGCCCTAGGTCGGTCAATGGTTTTCAGCATGATTTCAAGGATGTGAAGTCTGGCACGGCGTGCCTGTTCTAAAGCCTCGGACATGATCTCGGTTGTGATTCCGCCGATCTTGATATCCATCTGGAGAGCCGTGATTCCTTCGGTTGTCCCTGTGACTTTGAAGTCCAGGTCACCCAGGTGGTCTTCCATCCCGAGGATATCTGTCAGGATGACGTAATTGTCACCCTCTTTGACCATCCCCATGGCGACGCCGGAGACAGGTCGTTTGATCGGTACACCGGTGTCCATCAAAGCCAGGGTGGACCCACAGGTGGATGCCATGGAGGAGGAACCGTTGGAGGACATCACCTCAGAAACGAGGCGTAAGGTATAGGGGAAATCTTTCTCATCCGGGAGCATGGGCTCTAAGGCGCGCTCAGCTAACATCCCATGGCCAATTTCTCGGCGCGAGGTATACAAGCGGCCGGTTTCACCTGTGCAGAAGGGTGGGAAGTTGTAGTGGTGCATGTAGCGTTTCTTCTGCTCGGTGGGAATCAGGTTATCCAACTCTTTAGCATCCCTTGGTGTACCGAGCGTTGCCAGGGTCAGCACCTGGGTTTCGCCGCGGGTGAAGAGCCCAGAACCGTGAGCACGTGGGCTGATGTTAATCTCACACCACACATCCCGAACCTCATCCAATTGGCGTCCATCGGGTCGTTTACGTTCATTGATGATACGTTCTCGAATAATCGTTTTTTCAGCTTCATTGTAGGCGTTTCCGACGGCTTTTTTCAGATTCTTTAGTTCTGCTTCGCTCATTTCTTCAACGTCATCAGCCGTCATCTCATCAATGATGGTTTCTTTAAGGTCGCTGATGCCGCCGTAAAGGTTTTCTTTGGAATAGGGTTTGTTGAGGATGTCGAGGAGGCGACCTTTAACTTTGTCCTTGACCTGGTCAACCAGAGCCGGTTCGATCATGACTCTTTCGACTTCTCGCTTTTCCTTGCCAACTTCACGTGCCATCTGCTCCTGTAGCTGGATGATAGGCTGAATCGATTGGTGGGCTAATTCAAGAGCTTGGATCATCACTTTTTCGGGGACCTCATTGGCACCGCATTCCACCATGGCAATGGCTTCTTTGGTGCCCGCAACGATCAGGTCTAATTTTGATTCTTCCATCTCGCTGAAACTCGGGTTGACCACGAGCTGCTCATCGATATAGCCGATACGCACCGCGCCAACAGGTCCGGACCATGGGATATCCGAGATCATCAACGAAGCGGAAGCCGCGTTGATCGCCAGGATATCCAGGGGGTTTTCGGTATCCGCTGATAAGGACATCAGCATCACCTGGACCTCATTGCGCATGCCATCCGGGAACAGGGGGCGAATTGGGCGATCTGCCATGCGAGCGGTTAATACTGCTTCACCACGGGGGCGCCCTTCGCGACGGAAAAATGAGCCGGGGATACGACCGCCAGCATACATTCTTTCCTCATAATCCACGGTCAATGGGAAGAAATCGAGTCCTTCGCGCACGCCGCCCATGGTGGCGGCAGAGAAGATTAAGCTATCTCCCTGGCGGATTGTCATAGCACCGCCGGCTTGTCCAGCCAGCTTGCCAGTCTCGATGATCACGTCTTTATCACCGAGTTTTGTTCGGTAAATCTTTGCATTGGGTTGCATATTAAATTTTCCCTTCTTCTAATTCCCCACCCAGTCAGGGACTGAAAATCGGTGAGGTGCCAATCCTCAGCAATTTTCAATTCCCGACCAGCAGGGTGTTGTCTATTAAATAAGTCTACCGCAGAAGAATCAAATGCGGAGTCATCGGAGAATGCTTTGTTATTGACTCTGCAGTCTGCTTAATCTGCGGTTTTTTGATGAACTGCTTCAAGAATAAATCGTTATTTCTTACGGATCTTGAGTTTTTCAGTTAGCGCTAGATAACTCTTGTAGTCTTTTCGGCGCAAATAAGCCAGTAAACGGCGACGACGCCCAACCAACTTGAGGAGACCCCGTCGTGAGCTCTCATCATGCTTGTTCGTCCGTAGGTGGTCTGTCAATTCTACAATCCGCTTGGAAAGAATTGCGATCTGAACCTCAGGTGACCCCGTGTCGTCACTATGCCGTTTATATTCTTCAATAATCTCTTCTTTGACTTCTTTATCTAAAGCCATGACACTGCTACTCCTTGTATTTGTATTTTGCAGGTCTCCATGCTCCCAGCCGGGACCAGGAACAGGACCAGTCACTGGTGACTATTATACCTGACGAGTTTAAATGTGCAACCACTGGGTTGAGGTGAATTGATACTTAATCTCAAAAGTAATGAGGATTTAAATTGCAAATTGATGTTTTCTCAGAGATCCCCGGGATTTCTGCATTGTATTTGCTCACCCTGGTGAAAACTGAAAATTCCGGGGGTCTTAAGATGAGTTACTACAAGAGCTAAATAACACCGGTTGTAAAATTAATTTATGGATTTCCCCAATAATTGAATTGAGTACACCAGTGTGAAATTAAAAAGACCTCCGGGATTTCCGCAACGCGATTGCTTATCCTGGCAAAAATGGAAAATCCCGGGGATCTTAAACCAGGTCAGATTGTTTGTATTTTAATGCAGGATAATTATCGACTTTCAATTTGTAGATTGTTGAATACTTCAACCAGGAGCTTACGAACGGAGTCTGGATCTGTGCTTTTTAATAATTGCAAGACCGTCGTCCGGGGCAATTCATAAGGCTGTAAGTATGCCTTCAAATATTTTCGAAAGGTGATCACACCACGCCCCCCATAAAAATCAAGGACGGCATTGAAGTGATCGATAATTGTTGAAAACACAACGCCTAATGGGACCAACTCCCGATCCATGCGACTGAAGATCCAGGGGTTGCTGACAGCCGCGCGCCCAATCATGACCCCATCGCATCCCGTCTCCTGTTGGAGGCGGTTAATGTCTTCTACGGTTTCGACATCGCCGTTGCCGATCACGGGGATGCTCAGGACCCGTTTGATCTCCCGGATTGGTTCCCAGCGAGCCTGACGGCGGTAAGCCTGCTTCCTTGTCCGACCGTGAACGGCAAGCATGTCACCGCCATTGTCCTGGATGATCTGGGCGACCTTAATGTAGTTGAGATGATTCTCATCCCATCCCAGGCGGATTTTTCCTGTAACTGGAAGTGACAAATGGCGGGCCATCAAATCAAAAATTTTTACGATTTTCTCTGGTGATTGTAAAAGCGCAGCACCCGCGCCGCGCGCAGTGACATTTTTAGATTGACAGCCCAGGTTGATATCCAAGATATCTGGTTGAACAACGGGCAGCAATTGTTCAACAGCCCTCAGCATCCGTTCGGGTTGATCGCCAAGGATTTGTAATGAGAGGGGGCGTTGAAAGGCATCAAAAGCCAGCCGTTTGATGTAACGCTGATTGTCCTGGATGACATCCAGGGCATTGATAAATTCCGTGATGACCAGGGCAGAGCCCAGTTTTCGACACAGACCGCGGAAAGGCTTGTCAGTGATCCCGTCCATCGGTGCAAGGATCAGATCGCCGTAGATCGGGACATCTCCAATCATCAATGTTGGTGGTTTTAGTGCATCTTCAGACATTTATTTCAATCGGTATCGTGGTTTTTCTGAGTGATTTGCTCATAAGCCCATTCACAGGCATCCCGCACAGATGGGTCGATTGCTCCTTCCAGGGCGGATTCCAACACGGGTAAGGTGGCAACATCGCCTTGGTTACCCAGCACCACCGCAGCATTGCGCAGCAGACCGTCACGTTTTGGACGGGCGAGCGGCGTATGTCGATATCTTTCCCCAAAAAGAGCGGCATCCTCGAATAATTCGACTAGATCAATCCATTCTGGCAATAATGGCTCTCCTAAACTTTGGGATGCACCTGCTGGGTTGTTATTGTGGGGACAGACCATCTGGCAGATGTCACAGCCAAAAACCCAATTTCCCAACTTGGCTTTGAGGTTATCTGGGATAAGCCCTTTGTTCTCAATGGTGAGGTAGCTGATACAGCGTGAGGCGTCAATGGTCCGATCCGGCATGATGCAGCCGGTTGGGCATGCAACGACGCAACGCTGGCAGTTTTTGCACATGTCGCTCGTAAAAGGTTGGTCTACAGGCAGTGGAAGGTTGGTCAGGATCTCAGCCAGGAAGAAAAATGATCCAGCTCCCTGGATGATCAGGCAAGAGTTTTTTCCAACCATGCCAAGGCCAGCGAGAACAGCATAGGACCGCTCCAAAATGGGACCTGTGTCAACATAGGAACGACAATGCACAGCCAGGTCAGTGCTTTCTTCAATATAAGATTCCAATGCTGTTAATTTTTCCCAAATGATCTCATGGTAATCCCTGGTGATAGCGTAGGATGCGATTCTACCCCTGCCAGCGAAATTGACGTTTATTTTTGTTTTGGGTGCAGGGTAGGGCATGGCAAGGCAGAGGATGCTCTGGCAATCCTGGAGGATCTTTTTGGGGTCCATGCGTTTTTCGAGGGTATCTGGCCGCGCTAAATAATCCATATCAGCATGGAAGCCATCTTCGATCCACTCGAGGAACATCTGTTGATGGGGGGCAGGTAGGGGTGGAGCAATGCCGATATGTGTAAAACCGAGGCTCATTGCCTCGGTTTGAATAGATTGGCGTAAATCAGATAAATTCATATCGTGAGGATGATGGGTCTATTCCTCTGAGGTTGCTGTAACGGTTGCTGTAGGCGCATCGCTGGTGGCTGTAGGTGTTGCAGATGGTGCTTCTGTCTCTCCCGGCACAACGACATCGATGATGATAAAGAAATCATAGAAGGCGGCATCATTGGCATTGAACAACTTCCAATTGCTGCGATACTCGCCCGGATCTGCCGGTGCAGTGAAATCAACGCTGATCTTGACGTTGGTTTTCGGCGCCACAGGGTAGGGGACAAATTCTTTTTCTTCCGCATCCATTTGCGCGCCAGAGGCAAATTGAATATAGTAACTGGTTGACCAGGTTGAGGTGCCAATGTTTTCAAGAGCCCATGTAACGGTGAATTCTTCCCCAGGTGCGAAATTGGTCTTGTCGGGCGGGTCATTTGCCATCCAACGGGCTCCGTCTGAGCCAACGCCGGATATCGTGGTCGCAGTGGGGGTTGCGGCCCCTGTTCCATCTCCCGGGTCTTCCTCATCCTCTGTTGGGGTCGCTGTCATATCCTGTGTGGGCGTTGATGTAAAAGTTGGTTCTGGTGTATTGGTCACAGTTGCAGTTGGCAGCGCTTCTGCCGTCATGGTGGCTTGGACATCCGCAGTTTGTGCAAACCCGGTTCTTTGGGCATCAATGTCCACTTCTTCTTCCCTGGGACCGCAGGCACTTAAAGCCAAAACGATCAAAAGGAAAGTTAGGACAAGGGTTTTTGTTTTCTGTGAATTAATTGACATTATTTGTAGTACCTCCAAACCAACAGATTTTTAATGGGTTGGTCAAACTACAATTTTAGGTGATAGGCGAAAAAAGTCAAGTCCAATTGGTGTTTCGTATAGCTAAATGATGTGCAAACAAAACCGGCGTTGCATATCATACCGCCGGTAGATACTTCTTAAAGGTTTATTAGGGTTCAATTCTTGGCCCAAACCATAGGGCTCTGTCATTAGTGGGGCTGCCATTGGCTTCCACCAACAGGATGAATTGTACTTCTTCACCTGCCAGGCTGCTCAGATCAACTTTGACCCTGTTGAATTTATTGTCCTGGACTTCCTGCCAGGTGGCAAGGGTCTTTTCTGTTTCACCTTCAAGCTTGTAATTCAACTTGAATTTCACATTGCAATCCGCTTTTCCATAGCAGCCGACAATGGCTTTGAAGAAGACGCCCTCCGTGACGGAAATTTCAGGGTAGATGCCTCTGATCCAACCATCGGTCACCATTTCGGGCTGCACCTTGATCCCGGGTTCATTATCTACTGCACCGTTTTCAAGTGTGGGTTTGTCGATAATTTGGACCCATCCGTCCGTATCGGTGTCCTCGCCGGGGCAGGGGAGTTCACCCGCACCGCTCTTCCAGGTTACATCATCGTCACAGGCATTCTCAGTGAAATCAAAAAATGTCCCAAGCACCTCGATCTCAACCCAGAAGGTCTTATCGTCATTACCAACCCCAAAGAGTGCGCCATTTGCATTGCGCAATTTAAAATCTCCGCGATGGGTCCCAGCAGCGAGGGGGGCTTTCAGTTCCATCGAAATTTTCACTGTTTCACCCGGTTCAACCGTGCCAGTGGTGAGCTGTTGAGATGCTGGTGCGTTCATGGCAATACCATCCACAAAGACCACGTCGAAATCCTCCTCCCATTTGCAGGACCCGGCGTTTTTCAAGGTCCAGGTTTTGGTGAAGCTTTCTCCTGGATCAAAATCTGTCCCATCCGGGATGGTTTCGGCAACAAATGACGCTTGATAACATTCTGCAGACTGTGTTGCTGTCGGTTTCGCTGTGGGTGCCGTGGTGGGTTCTGGTGTATCCGTTGGCACACCCGGTTCTGTGGTAGCTTCAAGGGTAGGTGTCGGTGAAGGTGTGACACCCTGCGGTTCAGCCTGGTCAGTTTGCATAATGCGTGTTTGCTGTGCCTGGATGGTCTGCGCGGCTGCTGTATTCAGCATGTCAACCTGTGAGGTTGGGGTAGCTCGCCCTGGGAAATTACATCCAGCCAATATTAAACTAAAAATAGATAAAAAACTGAAGATAATTATTTTCTTTCTCATTTTTCTACTCCTCTTTTCTTCATTTGAAGACAGGCATTTAAATTATATATTCCTTTTTGATGGATGGATTAAACCATGGGATCCAAAGGTCCATCATTCTTGTTCAGAACTCATTCATCTGGGTTTTAGACGTATTTTCAATGAATATTGTTCCATTTTTCATGCCAAGTTGGAAAAACATTACTATTAAATAAACGTGGGTGGTAGAAATTAACCACCCACATCGCAAGCCAAGCTGATCAATGGTGCTATTGTTCTGACAACTCGCTGGATTGGATATCCTTTCCGATGAGCGCTTTGAAAAAGAGCCCCAGGCTGAATTTTTTCCCGGTCAGCAGGAGCTGAGCGCGGAACATCCCTGAGACCGCACGGATGAGGAGGATGATTGTCAGGATCATCAAGCTCAGGGAAAGGAGCAATTGCCATAGGGGGACCGGGCTGACTGCCATACGGGTCATGATCGTGTTGGGTGCAGTAAAAGGGATCAAACTCAAAACAAGAGGCAGGGTGGCATTGGGCTGCTCAATGATCAGCCCGATCATTAATAATGGAATTAATATGGGGAGGATCACGTAAAAAGTTGCCTGTGTTGCCTCTTTGATATTGGGAACCAAAGCTCCTACACCTGCCATGATGGTGCCATAAATCAAATATCCAAGGATAAAGAACAGAATTCCCCAGAAAAGGATATCGGGAGAGAGTTGGAGACTTTCAGGGATATTAAAGGTATTACCGCTGAGTTGCAGCAATAAAAATGCCGTTCCCATCCAGAGAACCATTTGTAGTAAACCAATCAACCCCAATCCAAGGATCTTTCCCGTCAGCAGTTGTTTGGGTTGAATCGAGCTCATCAAGATTTCCATAACACGATTCTCTTTTTCCTTTGCTACGCTGTTGAGCATTAAACTGGCTGAGGTCATGATGAGGACATAAAACAGCATTGTGACGCCATAGGGGATGTAAAAAGCTAAAGGGCTGCTCTCATCCCTTTCCGTTTCTTCTGGTGCCAGGTCACGGGGCACAATCAGGGCAGGTTGGTTGAACATTTGAAACCGCTGAGGATCACTGCCCAGGAGGTTAAATTCAATTACGGAGGAAATGATACGGGATGTATCCAGTGCATTGAGAGGGTTGAAATCTTCCCGAACATAAAGAATTTCACCCGTCTGCAAGAAGTCGGATTGGATGAGGTAATATCCGAGGATTTGACCACTTTGGACAGCTTCCTGGGCGGCTGTTTCATTTTTAAAGGGGATCAAACGATCCTCTTCCACCCATTCAGGGAGTGATTGGATAATATTGGCATTGTCAATATATCCCTCTGATAAATTTTCCTGTTGGGGGGATTGGAAGATATTGCCTACATTTTCTACAGTATCATCCCCACCTAACAGAGAAATACCACCCAGAATCAGCGCTGGTACCAGAGGGACCAATATTAAGGTCAGTAAAAATGAGCGGCGGGTGATCGTATTAACAAATTCTGTCTTAAATACAAGCCAAATTTTCTTCATTATTCAACCGCCTTTCCAAGAACCTCTTTTATTGAAAGCTTTTTCCCATAGCGAAGCATTCCCATACGGAAAGCTCGACCCGCAAACCAGATGGCAGCGATGGCAAAAAGGATTAAAATCAGGACATTGAGGACAATCTGCCAAAGAGGAACGACTGTGACTGCCATGCGTACAAGGATGGTGACAGGTGCGGTGAGCGGGAAGAAACTTAGGGCGATCGCCAGGATGCTGTTAGGATTCATCATGATCGGTGAAGCGAGGTAATAGGGGATCATGATGGGGAGTGAAAATAGGGAAGATATTTGCTGGGCTTCACGTGTTTCAGTCATGGTTGAACCAATGGCTGACATAATCGCAGCGACCATGACAAAGGAAGGGAGAAGAACCAGGAATAAGACGAGGACATAATTTGTGGGTAGTGAGAAGTCTTGCAGAACGGGCCAAAAGAAACCACCAATTTTAAGAGCAATCCATCCAAAAATCAGCCAGACGAAAAGCTGTGTCAGACCGACGGCGATGTTCCCAATGATTTTACCCGTCATAAGCTGGCTGGGACTGACAGATGTGACCATGATTTCCATGGTTCGATTTTCTTTTTCCTCAACAACAGCCTGCAAGAGATAGCCCCCGCTTGTCATCACGACGATGAAAAACATTAAACCGGCAACAAATGGTGTGAAAATCATAAACCATTGATCCTGATTCATTGTACGGCTGCCGTCTAACGATGTGATCGTGATGTTGCTGCCTGATTGCAGTCTGTCTCTAACAATGGGATCAATGGTCTCAAGAGTGTCGAGATTTTCCCGAAGATATTTGATAAATTGCTCCCTAATGCCTGAGCCGGGTTCTTCGAAGAAGAATAACTCGATATCAAGGGAAGCTCCAGGATAATTTTCAGGGATCAAGAAATAAGCTTGGATTTCACCAGCATCTAGGGCGGTTTGGGCCTGATCCGTGTTTTGATAAGCCTGAAACTCGATAACCGGTTCGAAAAGGCTGCCTTCACCTTGCGGAACGCTTTCTGCTCTCACAACACCTGAACGATCAACGTATCCAACGGGCGTGCTGTCCGTGGCAAAATAGGCAATAATCAAAGCCACCAAAACCATTGCTACCACTGCTAAAGGTAGGCTCAGCAAGCTGATGATGAATTTTTTTTGGAAGACATGCCGGCGATATTCGTATTTGATAATTTGCCAGATTTTACTCATCGGCATCCTCTTTCTGAGTCCTCTCAACCTGATCGCCCTCTTCCTGCTTTTGGACCACCTGGATGAAGATTTCATTTAATGGGGGGACAGCGATTTCAAATTCCACCAATTCCACCCCCTGGTTGATCAGGCTTTTTAAGATCCTGTTAGGTTGGGCGTCATCTTTGAGGATAAGACGGAATCGCCCATTCATTTTCCGAACCTCATGTACGCCTTCTATGGTTTCGGGCAGGTTTTCAAGGGGGGTTACCATAACATCCCGCGATGAAAAGTGGTTTTGAATTTCTTTTAACGTGCCGTAAAGGACTCGCCTACCGTGATCGATGAGTAGAATCCGGTCACATAGTTCTTCCACCTGGTTCATTTGGTGGGTTGACATTATGATGGCTTTGCCTTCATCGCGTTTTGATTCAAGAAGGTCTTTGACCATTTCCGTGTTGACAGGATCCAGGGAGGTAAAGGGTTCATCGATGATCACCAGTTCAGGTTCATGCACCAGGGTGGTGATGAGCTGCGCTTTCTGCTGCATGCCTTTGCTGAGCTCTTTAACCTTTTGATCCCGGTGCTGATAGAGGTCAAACCGTTTCAGATAAACCGCGATTGTTGATTTCGCTGTGCTTTCAGCCATGCCTTTCAAAGTTGCCAGGTAGGTGAGGCATCTTTCCAAGGGGATATCCTGGTAGAGACCGCGCTCTTCTGGCAAGTACCCGATGCGGTTTTTCTTTTCTTCGGTCATCGGTCCGTCCAGGACATGGATCTGCCCGGAATCCGGCTCGAAGATATCAAGGATCATGCGAATGGAGGTTGTCTTTCCAGCGCCGTTGGGTCCTAACAACCCAAAAATTTCCCCTGGACGAACCTCAAAACTGAGATCGTCAACAGCCAGGGTTTTTCCAAAACGTTTGGAGATATTAGAAACTTCAAGTATGGACATTTCCTAACCTTCTTTCTTTTGGTTTTTTTACATATAAATAAGCATACCTTAACCACGTCTATCAAAGAATAGATTTTCTATGGCCTTTATTTTTGTCGTTAATTATTGGGATGGGGCAGAACTTGATTATGTCTGAATTGAGCTGAAGACAGGCCAAACGTATAATCGATATTAATAACCACTCATGAGACCTTGCAGATTGATCACTACATCCCGCCCTCCAGGCACCCTTCCCCTCACTAAAGGGAAGGGAAGGGGTTGGGGTTTAACAACTTCATTTAATTTCAGATAGCGCTGGATAGCACATATTCAACTAATGATGCCGATTTAGCCATCCGAAAAGGATTATGAAAGCAGCGCCTAATAAGATCAGCGGCCAAGTCCAAAGCAAGTCGCTTTCAAGGGGCGGTGGGCAGGTTTCTTCGGTTGTGTCAAAGGTGAGCACCGGCCAGGTTTTAATCGCTTCCTTGACCTGGGGATCATCTAGGTTATTCACCAGTGCAGGATCGCTAAGCAGGGAAATAGGGCTGGCTTTAAGGTATGCCACCACCCCTGCCCATTCCTCATCCGTTTCCGGTTTTCTGGCAATCCTTGGCAGCACCTGTGTCCCTAAATTGATGGTGACATGGGGATCCGCCAACACATTGCGATACCAATCTGGCTTGGTATTGAACCCGCTGATGATATAAATGCGGTTATCAAGTTTGAAGTATTCCACAGGTGTGCGGTGCGTCTTGCCAGACCGGCGCCCAGTTGTTGAAAGGATCAGGATATATGGGCTTATGAGCTTGCCTAATCCAAGCCGGTAGAGCAGGATGGGAAAACGGTAGAGCTTTTTAATGATCTCGTTATCGGGGTAGGGGATAGGTTGGGGAGGCTGAACATTTATTTCATTCATTGATTAACTCCTTGATAGAACTGGTGATTTTCTTGATAGCTTGATCAATATCTTTCACTGTTGTCTGGCGTCCAACTGAGAAACGAACCGCGCCCTTTGCCCAATCCAGGGGGACGTCCATCGCTTTGAGAACACTTGAGATACTCACCTGGTCAGCATGGCAGGCAGCGCCAGCGGATGCAGCGACATGACCCCTGATTTTTTCTAAGAACACATTGGCCTGGACACCTTTGAAGGATAGGTTGAGGGTGTTGGGGAGATGTTGCTCGGGATGCCCATTCAATTGAATCGAACCGGTTGGCAGCCCGGCTTCCAACCCCTGATATAAGCGATCTCTCAGCGTTACCATGTGCACAAGGGTTTCCGCCGATTCATTCTTTGCCAGTTGGGCGGCTCTCCCCAACCCAACGATCTCCAGGACATTTTCTGTGCCCGGACGAAGACCCCTTTCCTGCCCGGCGCCAAACAGGATCTTTTCTAATGGCACCCCCTGCCGAATAAAGAGCGCGCCTACACCTTTTGGAGCGTAAAGTTTATGACCAGCAACCGATAACAAGTCCACACCAAGGGCTTCCAAATCCACTAGGATTTTTCCGACAGATTGTGCGGCATCAGTATGGAAAACCGCCCCAGCTTTATGCGCAATATCAGCCAATTCTCGGATAGGTTCAATGGTGCCAACCTCGTTGTTGGCGTGCATCACACTGACAAGCAGGGTGTCGTCGGTGAGGGCATTCCTGAGTTCTTTGGGATTGACCCATCCGTATGAATCGACGGGCAGGTATGTGACGCGGAAACCCTGTTTTTCAAGGTATTCGCACACGTTTAAAACGGCGGGATGTTCAACACTGCTGGTGATGATATGGTTCCCTTTTTGGCGGTTGGCTAAAGCATATCCGCGAAGCGCCAGGTTATTGCTTTCTGTACCGCTGCTGGTGAAAATAATCTCATCACTTTGACAGTTGAGGAGTTCAGCAACTTGCTTTCGGGCATTTTCGACGGCTAATTTTGCGGTGAAGCCAAAATGATGCGCACTGGATGGATTGCCAAAGTGCTTGTATAGAAAAGGTGCCATCGCATCCGCCACTGCTTCGGCAATCGGCGTTGTGGCGTTGTAATCTAAATAGATGGGTTGATTTTCTTGCATAGGGGGGCTCCCTTTTTTATGATCTGGCATATGAAATTCAGGGGATCACAATGATGTCATATGGGAAACCAGATGATTGAATTCCTTGCAGATTGATTATTTCTCTGATAATACCTTAGAAAATGATGATTTTCTCATCTCATGAGAACTGGCATTCATCGAAAGGCTTTTGGGTATTTTGCTGCCGTTTTATTCCATATCATCGTAAGGCTCCCATAAGCAATCACCAAATTCAAAGTTAGAAAAAGTCACTTCAAAGGATGATTCTGAGGGACTGCATGCATAAACGCCGAGCTTTAGTGTTGACTCCGCTTGATCTAGATGAAAAATCCGCATTTGATGATAATGAATGCCATCGGATGCGTTTTCGACCAGGAAGTCCTTGCCCCTCCTGCTCAATCGAAAAAATATTTTGAACTCAGGCTGGGTATCAATGTCTGTGGTTGCCCAATCAGAAAACCCCGAATTGGTGACGACACTGCCCAGGCGAGAGATGGTTTCATTTTCATATTCGATGGATGCCTTAACCCAGTTTTCGGAATCAAGGTATGCCATCACCCCGGCTTGATCGTAGATGCCTTTCGGTGCATATCTGACCTGGAGGGCATAGGTAAATGTCTTCACAATGGTAGGGAAAGCGAAAAAGTGCCCGTTGTCATTTTGGAATCCATAATATGTTCGCTGCCAGTAATCTGTTTTGGGATGGGTTGTGAAAGATATTTCATTCTCTTTTAGCATGAATCTTCTAGGTGGGTTCAACCATGTGTAATTGATTAAGCGATGCTGCATGAAAACTTGCCTCCGGATCTTCCTTGTTGAATTGAATCTCGGAAAAACAACTGAGAGTGATTTATTTTAATCTCCATTGAATTATACACTTCACAGAAATGAAAAACCTTCTTAGTACGTTGGAATAAAACGATTCCCTTAAAAAGATCCCGGAGATTTTAAAAATCCCCGGAATTAAAAATAGATTATTTTTTTAAATTTATCCATTTACAGTTAACCTTTAATAACTCCTGATCGTGTCATACAGCAAGGTGAAGAATCTATCCACATCCAATGCAAGGCCAACAGCAGTATTGGGCGGTTCCCCGCGAAAGGGCTTGATCGCCTCGTGGTCCAGTTCAATCAAAGGGTTTTCATTTTGCAGGTGGCGATAATCACAAACAGTCATTCCTCGGGTGTACTTCCCCTGCAGTTCAACCTGAACATGCAACTCCGCTGATGTGATCAGGCTTTCGTCGATCGCCCAGGCTACGGCGCAGACATCATGTAAAATGGCACCATCCAGGGCGGCACTCTTGTGGTAGGACTTGATAAAAAATTTTAATAACTCATAACAAAATCGAGCGACATTATTATCGATTTTTTCCAGGATCTCCAGATCTTTTTTTGTGACGAAGGCTTGTCTTGTCAAGTTTAAGCCGCACAACCGGATGGGGATACCGGAATTGAAAACTTTGTAAGCCGCTTCAGGGTCAACATAGATATTGAATTCTGCAGAAGGGGTCCAATTGCCGAAGGTTACCGATCCCCCCATGATATAAATGGCATCAACCTTTTCTATAAGTGTATGGTCTAACTGGAGTGCCGTCGCGATATTCGTCAGGGGCCCGGTCGCAATTAAGGATATTTTTCCATGGGTACGGGCCGTCTCGACAATGAAATTGGCTGCGTGAATTTTCTTGGGCTGAATTATCGGCTCCTTCGTTTCAGGTCCATCCAATCCTGAAAGACCATGAAATTGGGGGGCTGTCACGAGCTCTTGGATCCAAGGGGATTCGGACCCCGGATAAACAGGAATATCTCCCATGCCGATAACTTCAAGTATCTTCAGCGCATTTTTCGTGACCCTAGCGATGGTTTGATTGCCGCCAACTGTTGTTATGCCTAATAACTCCAAATGTTTTGCTGCCAGAATCAGGGCAATGGCATCATCATGTCCTGGGTCACAATCTAGAATATATTTTTTCATTTTTCACTCCTATGATATTTTTACATTGCCAGGTTTTGTTCCAACGAAACAATCAGCATTGCCTGGCGACAGCTGCGCTTTTCAGTTATTGAGCAGGAAACAACGAAAAGACTGGGCATTAAGGACCTGAATTTCTGTCCGATTTAAATAAGGAAGCCGTATCAATATAATGACCTTCCCCATTGTATCAGCAACTATGAAATTGAAACCAGCCAAAGAGACTACTCTTATAGCTGGGTATGTTATATAGTCACGAGATTAGGACATTTTTTATGGGGGCACCTCTATTCAAGGATATCTGATAATGACTGAAGACACTTTTAATCAAATAACAGCGTTGTTTGATCTCGCTGGTGTCCCCACCAGCGAGAAAATCAGGGGAGGTGAGAATTAAATTTCGTAACAGCATTGGACTGCCTCGTCGCCACGGGGTTTTTGATTGATGTGATTCTGTTTATACTAACGCCTATTTGATACCTGGAAGTACCAGGATTTGATAATGTTATAAGAGAGATTGGGCTTTGGTCAGGTCATCCACGACCAGGGCGAGTTTGGCCTGTGTGGTGAGGTACACCACTTCGATATTCACACCACCCTTGGCTAACTTCCTGGTGATTTTTTCCAGTGCGCCTGGTTGGTCAGCGATTTCCATTAGCAGTGCATCCCGCTCTGAGATCACATCCATCCAGTTTGCTTCGAGGGTTTCCCGGGCGTCTGCTGCATCCTGAACCAGGATGTGAATCGGACACTCGCCTTTGTAGGTGATCACACTGATCCCTTCAATATTGATCCCGGCATCCGCAAGTATTTTACACAGGTCAGCCAGCGTACCGGGACTATCCTGCAAAATTACAGTCAAATCCTTCATCATCCAGCCCTCCTACCACTATGGTCACTTTTTCAATGAATAGTAGACCCTATCGAAAAAACAAAGGATCTTTACTAAATTATATATAAAAACAACAGTGTGTTTCAATACTAATGTCTTAGTGCACTTTTTTCTTTCAACCGAGGTTTTTATTACATTATTGGGTGAGCGGAGCGATATCCCCCACCTCAATGCGATGTCATTAGGGATAGAAGATTTAATGGGTTGATCATAAGCAATTTTTTCCGAAATGCTGCATAATTTATCCGATGATATAATCGGGAAAATGAGATTTTTGTTTCAATATCAAGGATGCAGGAGATAGCCCATGTCGATGACTTCTCGGGAAAGAGTACAGGCGGTTCTAAACCATGAGATACCTGATAGCGTGCCCATCATTTTGGGGGTAAGCAACGCAACTGGCATCAAGATGAAACCATACCGGGGGATCAAGAACATCATAGGGATCGATGCACCTGATGAGTATATCTATGATTGGCCTGAACTGGGAACAGCTAAAATCGATGAACAGACGATGAAGCGATTACACAGTGATGTGCGCGGCGTGCTGGATCGATTCCCCCAACAGGTACAGGAACGCAACAAAAACCGAGAGCTAGGTTCACCCTGCATTGATGATTGGGGCATCGGGCAGGTTGAAATTGAACCGGGGGTCTGGTTTCCTGGTCACCACCCTCTTTCAGACGCAACGAGCATTGAGGAACTCGAGGCTTACACTGGCTGGCCAGAGATGGATGATGCCTATCGAGTGGCGCATGTTGGTGAAGAAGCTGCAAAGCTGGCTGCAGAAAATCAATACGCCATCATGGCGACACCCTGGCTCATGTTTCCCCTGGAGAGAGCATTTGGATTGCAGGGCATGGATAAATTTTTGATGAACCTGGCGTTATATCCAGATTTTGCTGAAGCGCTCTTGAAGAAGAATCTGGCATTCTGTAAGCAGCATATGGGCAATTTCCTTGATGCGATCGGGGAGAATATCGATATTATCAAAATCGGGGATGATTTGGGCACCCAGGACCGATTGATGATTTCCCCAAAAATGTATCGCAGGATGCTTAAGCCCCTGCATGCGGAATTAATTGATTTTATAAAGTCAAAAACGAAAGCTAAGGTCTTCTTTCACACCGATGGGGATGTGTTTGACCTGATCGAGGATTTCATCGAGATTGGTGTGGATGTGCTCAACCCCATCCAAACCTCTGCTGGGAAAATGTCCGATTTGAGTGCTTTGAAGGAACAATATGGCGACAGGTTGGTATTTTGCGGCGCGATAGATACGCAGACCATTCTGCCTTCAGGAACACCTCAAGAAGTGCGTGATGAAGTCAAGCGGGTGATTGGGATTTTAGGAGAAGGGGGCGGATATATGGTTGCTTCAGTGCATACCATCATGAATGAGGTCCCGCCTGAAAATATCCTGGCGATGGTGGATGCAGTTCTCGAATTCGGAAATTACTGAATAGGATAAAAAAATAAGGTAGTAAAAATCACTTTAATCTTATTGTGAATATTTTGTGCTGGTGTTCTTGCTAGTGTGATGAAAAAATTTCTTTTAAAAAAGTTCGCCCAGGATTAGGATATCCTGGGCAGCAAAGAAACCGGAATGATTTAATCTAAAGGGGGTATTTCCCATCATCTTGATGCGGAGAAAAGGATATCAAGGGTTTAGGATTTTCTTAGAGAGACTCCTTCTCATAGGGCGTACCGGCAGCAGCGGGACCCCGACTGCGCCCAACCACACCTGCTAGCACGATCATTGTCAGGATATAGGGCACCATCAATAAGATTTCAGAGGGAATTGGGAAGCGAAGGAGGGCGAGGTTGGTTGCCAGCGACTCGGCAAAGCCAAACAATAACCCAGCGCCAAAGGAACCCACCGGTGTCCAATTGCCAAAGATCATGGCTGC
>Ga0207796_1000378_pt1 | contig 18298 bp, 15 predicted proteins | sample Pon1CUnioCityCA_6_FD_187274 | JGI IMG/M metagenome (GOLD analysis project Ga0207796, IMG submission 187274) | Marine sediment microbial community from Union City, CA, USA - Pond 1C Sediment 1 (SPAdes) | ecosystem: Environmental > Aquatic > Marine > Intertidal zone > Salt pond sediment ...
CGCATTGATGCTGACGGCGAGGGCATGGATCCCGAGGCTGAGGTCGGAGACCAGTGGCTTGCGTTCTACAAGTACGATGTGGTAACTTCCGGGGAAAACGCGGCAGGGGGACCCTTTGGCGCGGCGATCTACGAGACTGACGGCTGCCGGCCTCCATCCCTCCTGGCGTTCGAGTTGGTGCCAGTGAGCTATGATTACCTGGGTCAGGACGAGGTAGGCGTATCGGTTTCCAATGTCATCAGCTACAAAGATCCCCTGTCCAACGACAAGGATCGCCCAGAGGTTGTGATATCTGGCAAGACCCGCGGTGTGGTGACAGATCTCAATATCTTTCGAAAGGTGGGCACCAAGCAGGATCAGTGCCTCCCCTGGCGCAAGGACAGTAGCTATCCCGCCGCGCTGCAACTGACGGCGCCGTTCAGCTATCAGAACGTTGGCTCGTTCCGCGGCAACTACAGGGTTCGCATTTCTTCGGGTGGGGCAGGCGGGAGCACCGTGACCGTCTGGGACAGCGGCGGGTTCGAGCGCAGCCAGCTCACCATACGCAGACAGTACCGGCCCGGGCCGAATGGCTCGTACTTTCGGACGGGGGAGCAAGAGTTGTGGGCCCCGGTGGAGTACAGCTTGGATTTTGGGCCGGGCCAGCCCGATCAGGTCACCCAGGTGTACTATCCTGAGAAGGCAGTCCTGGCCTTCTATCTGAACCTCACCAAGGATGAGGGGCTCCTAAACACGGCCGAAGAGTACTTGAGCGAACGGGCCAAAGGGGTCTATAACATAGCTACCGACCCCTTTGGACTCTCGACCGATCCGGGGAGTGTCGCCCAGGCCCGGGGGGACCTGGCCCGGGTGCTCGTGTGGGAGATCCGCTACGAACCGGATGTCGAGGCTGAGCAGCGGCACCAGGAGCGCAGGGTCGGGGCCACTGTAGTCGGGGTCAACGCTGATGGCGTGGTGGACTATGCTCATCCCTGCCAGGTGACCTGGCGCGTGCTGGGGATCAGCAATCCGCAGGCGCAGCCCTTTGGTTGTGAGTGGCGGCTCGATAGCTACGAGTCGACCTGCCAGCCCTAGCCACCTGTTGGAAGTGGATCGGGTTTGCTGCCATGACCGCTGACGCGCTGTCTCCAGATCTCAGCAGGCAGGGACAGCACGTCGCATTCGCCCGTGACACGACCGCAGTAGCCAAACTCGCCGATACGCTGGTCGCTTTTGCCAATGCGGGCGGCGGAACCCTCCTCATCGGTGTGGAGCCGCGCAGCGGCAAGCCCAGTGGCCTAGAGGATCCAGAAGACGCCGTCGACCGCGTTCTGAAGGCCGCGCTTGCTACCGATCCACCCCTGATCATTCCCATGCCCCGACTTGCTGAGCGGGAGGGACACCCGATGCTGACGATTGCCGTGCCGCCCGGGCTGCCCAACGTCTACAGCTTCCGGGGCAAGTACCTGATCCGCGATGACGCCCGCAATCGTCCTCTCACCCCCCGCCAGCTACGCCGGCTGATGATGGAGCGCGGCGCGGTCAGCTTTGAGGCGCTGGTTCCCGATGGTGCGCGCCTGGAGGATTTGGATTGGGAGAAGGCGGAAGGATACCTCTCCGGACTGGGCATCATGCCATCGAGCAGCTCCGAAGAGGCACTGGTAAAGCGTGGGTGCCTGGTCCAGAAGGATGGACAACTTCTGCCCACCTATGCGGGCTTGCTTCTCTTTGGTCGCGAACCGCAGCGTTGGGTGCGCTCCAGCGCGATCCTGCTGGTGCGCTACGCGGGCACGACCATGGGCGACACCTTTGTGCGTGACGAGATCCAGGGCACTCTCCCCGAGCAGATTCGCCGCGCTGAGGCCTTTGTGCTGGACAATATGCGCCGCGGTGTGCGCCTGCTGGGGCTGGAGCGGGTCGAGGAGACCGAGTATCCCGTGGAGGCGATCCGTGAGGCGATCGTGAACGCTATTGCCCACCGCGACTACCGCATCGCTGGGGAGGAGATCCGCGTGTTGATGTTCGCCGACAGGATCGAGGTCTACAGCCCGGGCCGCCTGCCGGGACACATCACCGTTGACAATCTCGTCGAGGAACGGTTCAGCCGCAATGAGATCATCGTGCAGATCTTGTCGGACATGGGCTTCATAGAGCGGCTGGGATACGGCATCGATCGCATGATCCGTTTGATGACCGGGGCTGGTCTGCCCCCGCCCAAGTTTGAGGAGACGGCTGCCGGTTTCCAGGTCACCCTCGTCGGACAGGGGGCCTCGCTCATCAGCGAGCAGGCCGATCTCCTTCGCTGGCGGCAGGCGGGATTGAACGAGCGCCAGGAGCAGGCGCTGACCTATCTTCTGGAGGCGGGCCGCATCACCAACCGGGAATACCAGAAGCTCTGTCCTGACGTCAGCGCTGAGACAATCCGGCGCGATCTTGCCGATCTGGTGAGCAAAGATCTTCTGCTCAAGATCGGTGAGAAACGCGCGACCTACTACATCTTCAAGTAGATGTCCGCACCGGACGGTTGACAGGCATAGGGTCTGAAGTTTCACACACTATCCCACATTATCACACAAATATCCCACAGATATCCCACACGATCGCTGTGTTATCCGACAAAGCCGGTTGCCCTCGGCAAAGATAGGGATTTCGGCTTTTCGATGTTCTGGGGTACAATATCCAGACAACGTGTACGGAGGTGATCATGCGTCCAAGCCATACATTCAGGGTGATCCCTGCTCTTCCCCCCAAGCTCGAGCGACTGCGGGACCTGGCACATAATCTCTGGTGGAGCTGGAACCACGAAGCGATCCAGCTCTTCCGCCGGCTGGACCGCGATCTATGGGAGTCCACGGGGCACAATCCGGTATTGATGCTCGGAACTATCCGCCAGGAACGGCTGGAGCAGATGGCCGAGGATGATGGCTTTGTGGCTCACATCGACCGCGTGTGCCGGGTATTCGACCGCTACTTGGCCAACGAGGGCACCTGGTACGACAAGGCCTTCGGTTGGAAGGACGAGGAAGAGACTCTTGGCAGGGACCGCCGGATCGCCTACTTTTCCGCCGAGTTCGGGCTTACGGAGAGCTTGGGTATCTATGCCGGTGGCCTAGGTATCCTGGCTGGCGATCACCTGAAATCGGCCAGTGATCTGGGATTGCCGTTGGTGGGTGTAGGCCTGCTGTACCAGCAGGGGTACTTTCGGCAGTATCTGAACCCAGATGGCTGGCAGCAGGAGCTGTATCCTGAGAACGACTTCTACAATTTGCCCTTGACCCTTGAGCGACAGTTGAGCGGCTCGCCGCTGATGGTCGAGGTGCAGTATCCGGGTCGCGTGGTCAAGGCTCAGGTGTGGCGGGCGCAGGTAGGTCGTGTGCCGCTCTATCTGCTTGACACCAACCTTGAGGAGAACCGACAGAACGACAGGGACATCACCGACCAGCTCTATGGTGGTGACGACGAGATGCGCATTCGCCAGGAGATCATGCTGGGCATCGGTGGCATCCGCACCCTGGAGGCCCTTGGCCTGCGGCCGACGGTCTGCCACATGAACGAAGGCCACTCGGCCTTTTTGGCCCTGGAGCGGATCCGCCTGCTGATGGAGGAGCAAAAGCTTACGTTCGCCGAGGCCCGAGAGGCAGCCACCGGCGGGAATGTCTTTACTACCCACACACCCGTCCCCGCCGGGATCGACTGGTTCCATCCTGATTTGCTGGACCGCTACTTCAGCAATTACTATCCGAGCCTGGGACTCACGCGGCACCAGTTCCTGGGACTGGGCCGGACAAAGCCGGATGATACCAACGGACATTTCTGCATGGCAATCCTTGCCATGCGACTGGCCAATAGGACGAACGGGGTCAGCCAGCTCCATGGCCGGGTCTCGCGCGAGATGTGGCAAGAAGTCTGGCCCCAGTTGCCGGCTGCCGAGATACCTATCATCGGCATCACCAACGGCATCCACCCGCGCTCGTGGATCTCTCACGACATGGCGGACCTGTACGATCGCTACCTGGGTCCGCGCTGGATCGAGCGCCCGGCAGAGCTTTCGGTCTGGCAGCGGGTGTCACGCATTCCTGATGAGGAGCTGTGGCGGACCCACGAGCGTCGCCGCGAGCGCCTGGTCGCCTTTGCCCGCAAGAGGCTGCGCACCCAATTGGATCAGCGGGGCAGCCGGCCTGCAGAGATACGCCGGGCGGAGGAAGTGCTAGATCCAGAGGCGCTAACCATAGGCTTTGCGCGACGTTTCGCCACCTACAAGCGGGCGAATCTGCTCTTCCACGATGTGGAGCGGCTGGCGCGCATCGTCGGCGACCGGGATCGACCGGTGCAGCTCCTGTTTGCAGGTAAGGCCCATCCAAAGGACAATCCGGGTAAGGAGCTGATCCGCCAGATCATCCACCACGCACGCCGGCTCGAGTTCCGGAACCGGATCGTTTTCGTCGAGGACTATGACATGACGGTGGCCCGCTATATGCTGCAGGGCGTGGATGTGTGGCTGAACACGCCCCGCCGGCCCCACGAGGCCAGCGGAACCAGCGGCATGAAGGCGACTGCCAACGGCGCGCTTAACCTCAGCATCCTGGATGGGTGGTGGGCCGAGGCTTACACGCCCGAAACGGGCTGGGCCATCGGCCGCGGCGAGGAGTATGGTAGCGCCCAGGTTGACTATCAGGACGAGGTAGAAGCCAACGCACTCTACGATCTACTGGAGAAAGAGATCGTACCTTTATTCTACGAGCGGGGGCGCGATGGGCTGCCCAGAGGGTGGATCGCCAAGATGAAGGCGGCGATGCGGGATCATGCCGGGCTGTTCAACACCAACCGGATGGTGCGTGACTATACCGAGTTGTGCTACGAGCCGTCGGCCGAACGGGGCGAGCGCCTGATGGAAGGCGACTTTGAGAGAGCCAAGGCGCTGGCTGCGTGGAAGGCCCGGGTACGGGAGCAATGGCCAAAGATCCGCATTGAGCGCGTCTGGTCGGACTGGGCGGAGGGCCAGGAATTGAAGGTGGGTGACCAACTACAGGTGCAGGCGCAGGTGCACCTCGGCGAGCTGAAGCCCACAGACGTGGCAGTGGAGCTTTATCACGGGCCGCTGGATGCCGAAGGCTTGATCGTGCAGGGGCAGGTCCTGTCCACGCTGATCGCCCAATCCAAGGGGAGTGGTATCTACATCTTTGCCGGGGCCATCACCTGCCAGACCAGCGGCAGGCACGGCTATGCGCTGCGCATCGTGCCCAGGCACGAGGATCTGGATAATCCCTTTGAGATGAACCTGATCCTGTGGGGAGGGTAGGGGGCGCTTGGAGAGATCTGCGGCTTTTAGGCGTAGGCGGGAGCGCACAACGTCCCCAAGACGGGGACTGCGAGCGTCGGTGGAGACCTGATGCTAGACTTTGCAGCGAGACCTCCGATCGCCCAATTTGACGATTCCCAGAATCGTGGTATAATTGCGCCACTATGACTGCTGTGAACCGGACTGTTTTCGGGATCAAGGGACATCATCACCATGCCTTACCTCCTGACTGGGAAGGTCCGGTTTGCCGTGTCTGAGTAAACGACAGAATTCTTGGCAGAGCCCTCCTGGTCAATCCAGGAGGGCTTTGTTATTTCCAGGAGTGAATCATGAACCAACGAACGGACGTACGTCTTTCCCTGCCCAGCAAGGGCCGTCTGGCTGAGGCGGCGCTAGGGTTCTTGGCAGCCTGCGGCCTCGAGGTCGTCAAACCAAATCCCCGTCAATATGCTGCCAGCATCAGCGCGCTGCCGGGGCTGACGGTGTTGTTTCAGCGACCCGGCGACATTGTGGTCAGCGTGCGCGACGGGAGCGTGGACTTTGGCATTACGGGCATGGACATGGTCTGCGAGCGGCGAGGCGATACGGGACAGGTGCTGGTGCTCCACGACGCCCTTGGATTCGGCCATTGCCGCCTGTGCCTGGCTGTGCCAGAGTCATGGGAGACAGTCTGTACGGTTGCTGACCTGGCTTCGTACGCGGGCGGGCTTGAGCGTCCTCTGCGCCTGGCGACCCAGTTTCCCAGACTCACGGGCAGCTTTCTCAAAGCTCATGGAGTTCCATCTTTCACCCTAATCCGGGCTGAGGGGACACTGGAGGTCGCCCCGGCCATTGGCTACGCCGATTTGATCGCTGATCTGGTCTCTTCTGGGCAGACATTGCGCGACAACAGGCTGCGTCCCCTGGAAGATGGGATCATCCTCAGTTCTCAGGCTGGGCTAATTGCCAACCGAGACACGCTTCGGGCGCGCCCGGAGGTGCTGGGTGTCGCCCGCCACATGCTCGAGTTCATTGAGGCCCATCTGCGTGCGACAGACCACCTGAGCGTGATTGCCAATATGCGCGGTTCCTCCACCCAGGCTATCGCCGATCGAATGTTTGCCCAAGACACCCTAAGCGGTCTCCAGGGGCCGACTATTTCGCAGGTGGTCGTGCGCGGGGGGGATCCAAACTGGTACGCTGTTCACATCGTTGTGAGGCGCCAGCAGCTTTTCCAGGCTATCGCCGGGCTGCGGGCTATCGGCGGCAGTGGCGTGGTCGTGACACCGGTGAGCTATATCTTTGAGGAGGAACCAGCTCGCTACCGCGCCATGATGGAAGCCCTCGGCGACGGCCACGATGACACTCCTGGCGCCGTCCCAGCCGAACGGCAGGCTGCTGGCCCAGCCGGCTGCGGGCAGACTCGAGGTGAATAGGATGAGAATCTATGATGACTGGCGTGAGGCGGAACGGACGATCCTCCGCCGGCGTGATCTGACTGCCCACAGCGATGTGCCAGATATGGTCCAGGCAGGCATCCTCCGGATCTTTGGCGAAAGGCTGGCGCCCGAGGAAGCCGTAGCGCGCATCCTGACTGATGTTCGCCTGCGGGGCGACGAGTCGCTTTTCGACTGGACGGCGCGCATTGACGGCGTGAGACTCGACCGGCTGGAGGTGCCCGTCGAGACTTGGGGAGCTGCCTACGAGGGGCTACCCGCTGACCTCGCCGAGGCGCTTTTACTGTCCGCAGAGCGCATCCGCGCCTTTCACGCATGCCAACCGATTGCGTCCTGGACAGTCGCGGACGAGGGAGGGACACTTGGCCAGCGGGTGACCCCCCTGGCGCGGGTCGGCGTCTACGTGCCAGGGGGCACCGCTCCACTGCCCTCTTCCCTGCTGATGGCAGTCATTCCGGCGCGGGTAGCTGGCGCGGAAGAGGTAGTGGTCTGCACGCCACCGGGGCCGGGAGGGGTGGTTCCCGACGTCATCCTTGCAGCCGCACATGTGGCTGGGGTGAACCGGCTCTTCTGTCTGGGCGGGGCACAGGCGATCGCCGCGATGGCCTACGGCACGGATACCGTCCCGGCAGTAGACAAAGTCGTCGGTGCAGGCGGGCTGTTCACCAGCCTTGCGAAACGACAGGTCTACGGCAAGGTAGGGATCGATGGCCTCTATGGGCCCACCGAGACGGTGATTGTCGCAGACGAATCGGCGAACCCGGGCTGGGTCGCTGCCGACCTGCTAGCCCAGGCAGAGCATGACCTGCTGGCCACGGCCATCCTGCTAACGCCCTCCCGCAAACTGGCCAGAGCAGTGCAGGCCGAGGTCGCCCGGCAATTGAGAAGCCTGGAGCGCGGTGATCTGGCAGCCGCGTCCCTAGATGGGCAGGGGGGCATCGTCCTCACGCCTGACCTCGAATCCGCCGTGCGCCTCGCCGACGAGTATGCCCCGGAGCACCTCTGCCTCTCCGTTCGCGAGCCGGGGCGTTGGGCAGAGCAGATCCGCAACGCGGGCGGACTCTTTTTGGGGGAGCACTCGTTTGAGGTGTTGGGCGATTACGTCGCCGGACCGAGCCATATCATGCCTACGGGCGGCACGGCTCGTTTCGCTTCACCGCTCAGTGTCCTCGATTTCGTCAAGATCACGAGCGTGGTAGCTCTGGAGCCCGCTGTTGCCGCCCGCCTCTGCCCGGCGGCTGGCCGTCTCGCCCGCGCCGAATCGCTGACCGCCCACGCGGCGGCCGCTGAAGGAAGGGAGGGAAGCAGCCATGGACCTGACTGCTCTGATCCGCGCTGATCTTGTCAGTATGCAGCCGTACCAGCCGATCCGTCCCATTGAGGTGCTTGCTGTCCAGCTGGGATGCGCGCCTGAGGCCATCGTCAAGCTAGATGCAAACGAGAATCCCTACGGGCCGTCGCCCCGGGCGCAAGCAGCCCTGGCCGATCTGCCGTATGTCCACATCTACCCCGATCCAGAGAGCCGCCTGCTGCGCGCTGCGCTGTCAGGCTTTACCGGGGTTTCCGCCGGGCAGTTGCTAGCCGGGTCCGGTGCAGACGAGCTGATCGACCTGACGATGCGTCTCTTCTTACAGCCCGGTGATGCGATCCTCGATTGCCCTCCCACCTTTGGTATGTACGCCTTTGATGCGGCTATTGCAGGTGCGAAGGTGATCAGGGTGCCGCGCCGCCCCGACTGGAGCGTGGACGTGGCCGCTGTGGAAGAATCCGTGCGGCGGTACCGGCCCAAGCTGCTCTTTGTCACGTCGCCCAACAACCCCGATGGCGGTTGGCTGCCCGATGCCGACCTGGAGCGGCTGCTCGATCTACCCCTTGTCGTCGTCCTCGACGAGGCCTACGTGGAATTTGCCGGTCTGGAACGCAGCCGAATCGGGTGGGTAGCTGGCCGCGACAACTTTATCGTCCTGCGCTCCTTCAGCAAGTGGGCCGGGCTGGCCGGGCTGCGTGTGGGCTATGGGGCTTTTCCTGCCGCGCTCATGCCCCATCTGTGGAAGATCAAACAACCCTACACGGTCTCGGTTGCCGCTTCGACAGCGGCCATCGCCTCTCTGGAGGACCGAGCCTACCTGGAACAGACCGTGGACCGCATTGTCGAGGAGCGGGAACAGCTTCGGCGGAAGCTGGGCACAATCCCCTACCTGCGGCCCTATCCCTCTCAGGCAAACTTTGTCCTGTGCCAGGTGGAGGGCCGTGGGGCCGGGCAACTAAAAGCGGCACTGGAGCAGGAAGGCGTGCTAGTACGCCACTTTGACAAGCCCCGCCTGGACGACTGTATCCGTATCAGCGTCGGCAAGCCGGAGCAGACCGACGCGCTGGTATCTTTGCTACGGAGGCTTTAGATGCGAACAGCCAAGATCCATCGCAAGACCCTGGAGACCGACGTCCAGATCACCCTGGCACTGGAGGGCACCGGGCAGTACGAGGCAGCTACCGGCGTGGGTTTTCTGGATCACATGCTGGCCCACGTCGCCGTACATGGCCTATTCGACCTGACGGTCCGGGCCACGGGCGACCTGCACGTGGATGCACACCATACGGTCGAGGACGTGGCTCTGGCCTTGGGCCAAGCCTTTGACCAGGCCTTGGGTGACCGGGTGGGCATCGCCCGCATCGGCGCGGCGACCGTGCCCATGGACGAATCGCTAGCATCAGTCGCCGTGGACCTCTCGGGTCGACCCTACACAGTGACCGAGATGTCGTGGAGCGGCCCGACCACCGGTGGGCTGCCGGTGACGCTGATTCCCCACATATTCGAGTCCTTTGCCGTGGGTGTCCGTGCCAATGTCCACGCCCGCGTCCTCTACGGGCGGGATGATCACCACAAGGCTGAGGCGCTATTCAAGGCGCTGGGCCGCGCACTGGACGCCGCCACGCGCCTCGATGCGCGCCGGGGCGGTACGGTGCCCTCGACCAAGGGGGCGCTATGATCGCTCTGGTAGATTACGGGGCAGGGAACGTCCGCTCTGTTCACAAGGCGCTGCAGGCGGTGGGGGCCGATGTGCGGGTTGCCCAGCAGGCCGGTGTCCTGCGCGATGCGGATAGCATTGTGCTACCCGGTGTAGGGGCCTTTGGCGACTGCATGGCAGGGCTCCGGCGAGCGGGGCTGGTGAGCGCGCTGCACCGTGCAGTTGAGGTTGGCAAGCCGCTACTGGGCATCTGCGTCGGCATGCAGGTTCTCTTTGAGGAGGGCGAGGAGATGGGCAGTCACGCCGGGTTGGGCCTCTTGCCGGGGCGGGTGGTTGGCTTCTCGCCGGAGATGGTCGCCTCAGGATTCAAGATCCCGCACACTGGTTGGAACCAGATCGAACCGACAGCGCCGTCGCCGCTCCTCGACGGATTGCGACCAGGTGCGTGGGCCTATTTCAACCACGCCTACTATGGCCAGGCAGGGAGGGAAGACACCCTGGCTGTCACTGACTATGGGGGGCTGTTCCCTTCTGTCGTCCGGCGGGGAACGGTCTATGGCATCCAATGGCACCCGGAGAAGAGCCAGCAATTGGGTCTGCTGATCTTGAAGAACTTTGTGGAGCGTGTCCAATGAGCGGGTGGGGAGTGTATCCGGCAGTAGACTTGCGCCAGGGGCGCGTCGTGCGCCTGAGGCAGGGTGATCCGGCGCGAGAGACGACCTATGATGACGATCCGCTGGCCGTCGCGCGCCGCTGGCAGAGGGAGGGTGCGGACTGGGTTCACGTCGTCAATCTGGATGGGGCCTTTGGCGAGGCGGGCAGCGATAACCTGGTTGCCCTGAGCCGTATCTTGGTCACGGATCTGCATGTGCAGTTTGGTGGAGGCCTGCGCAACCTGGAATCACTCAGCCGGGTGTTGGAGATGGGAGTGTCTCGTGCCATCCTGGGCACCGCGGCTGTGGAGGAGCCATTGCTGGTCGAGGCAGCCCTGGCTGAGTTTGGCCCGGAGCGCATTGCTGTGGCCATTGACGCCCGCCAGGGTCTGGTCCGCACCCATGGCTGGCGGCAGGACTCGGCCCTGACAGCCAAGGAGCTGGCCAGATGGTGTGGAGAGGCAGGCGTGCGGTGGATCATACACACAGATGTGGCTCGAGATGGCATGGGCCGGGGCCTGAACGTGGAGGCCTCCCGGCAACTGGCCAGGGTTGGCGGGCCTTTGGGAGATTTGGGGCAGGGCCTGCGGGTGATCGCCTCTGGCGGAGTGGCGAGCCTGGAGGATGTGCAGCGGGCGCACCAGGCCGGGCTGAGCGGTGTCATCATCGGGCGCGCCCTATACGACGGAGGGGTGTGCCTGGAGGACGCGCTCCGGGTAGGTAGGAGGCGGCATGCTGGCTAAACGTATAGTCCCTTGCCTGGATGTCAAAGACGGCCGGGTGGTCAAGGGTGTGAATTTTGTGAACTTGCGCGATGCGGGTGACCCGGTGGAGAATGCCCGTCTCTACGACTCTGAAGGGGCCGACGAGCTGGTTTTCCTCGACATTTCGGCCACACCGGAGGGCCAGGCCACGACGATCGAGATGGTGAGCCAGGTGGCGGTCGAAGTCTTCATGCCGTTCACCGTTGGTGGAGGGGTGCGCCAGGTGGAAGACGTACGGGCACTGCTGCTGGCCGGGGCCGACAAGGTCAGCATCAATACCGCCGCAGTGCGCAACCCGCAGCTCCTGAGTGCTGCGGCGGAACGGTTCGGCAGCCAGTGCGTGGTCGTTGCCATTGATGCGCGGCGCGTTGCTGACCAGCGGTGGGAGGTCTATGTCCGGGGTGGGCGCACGCCGACAGGGCTCGATGCTGTGGAATGGGCGGAGCAAGCCGTTGAGTCAGGCGCCGGGGAGGTGCTGCTGACCAGCATGGACGCTGACGGTACGCTGGCTGGCTATGACCTGGACCTTACGCGCGCTGTCGCCGAGGCTGTGCCGGTACCGGTCATTGCCAGCGGCGGTGCAGGCCAGCCGGAACACTTCTCCCAGGTGCTCACCGAGGGACGGGCTGACGCCGCACTCGCCGCCTCCCTCTTCCACGACAGGGTGCTGAGCGTCAGAGAACTGAAGGCCTATCTGGCCGATCGCGGCATTCCCATCAGGGGTGATCTATGAAAGAGGAGAAGATAGAGATCCGCTTTGACGACCGGGGACTGGTGCCGGCAGTCGTCCAGGATGTCACTACTGGCCAGGTGTTGATGGTGGCGTGGATGAACGAAGAGGCGCTGCAGCGCACCCGAGAAACTGGCCAGGCCCATTTCTGGAGCCGCAGCCGCCAGGAACTGTGGCACAAAGGAGCTACTTCCGGCAATATCATGCAGGTGCGCGAAGTGCGGGTTGACTGCGATGCAGACACGCTGCTGCTACAGGTGGACCCTGCCGGTCCAGCTTGTCACACGGGTCACCGCAGCTGCTTCTTCCGGCGCAGCGGGGCATTCGATGAGCCCCCAATGGGCCGTGATGTTGGGGGGGGACAGGTTCTGCACAGCCTCTTTGCCACTATTCTTGACCGGCAGGCCGAGCCTCAACCTGGTTCCTATACGGCAGACCTGCTGGACGCCGGTGAGGACGAAATCCTCAAGAAGGTCGGCGAGGAGGCGATGGAGGTGATCCTCGCCGCCAAGGGGCAGGGCAATGAGCGGCTCACTGCCGAGGTAGCCGACTTGTTCTATCACCTGCTGGTGCTTCTGGCAGCCCAGGGACTGGATCTGGCCGATGTGGAAGCGGAATTGGTCCGCAGGCGGCGGTGACCCGGCCAGCTGGCGGTCGAGATAGTCTAGTGGACCTCCACGAAAGATGCCTCTCCGTTGGCTGTGTCGTAGAGGGCATAGGTTGAGAGCCCCAGTCGGCCCATGACCTCGCCGGGATTCACGCGCAAGGTATCGCCCACCCGCTTGATGAGCCGCTCGTGGTTGTGACCGTGGCATACCAGGTCGTACCGGCTGCCGCGGGCCAGCGCCTTGCCGATCTTGGGGTAGTGCGTCACCGCCACCCGGCGGCCCTCCAGCTTTAGCTCGCAAAAGTCGCCGTGCAGTGTGACGTGTGAGAACCTGGATGCGACCTTTGCCAGCAATCGTTGGTCGCCATCGTTGTTGCCAAAGACGACGTGCACCGGCCCGTCGAATCCCTCACCGATCTGGGCCAGCGTGAATGGCGCGCAAAAGTCGCCGCAGAAGATGAGGGCGTCCGCCTCCAAGCCCTCCAGCAGCGTCTCCAGCTTCCAGATATTGTCGTGGATGTCCGATAGTATTGCGATCTTCATGATACTGCCCCCTGTGTTGTTGCCCTTGCGTATCTCTTGCCGTCGGCGAGAGTCGATTTCACAGTGCAGAGCAGGTCATACGAATGCACTGTGGGGTCTCTCCACATCTCTTAGCACCTCAATGATCTCGTTGTAGCGCGCCATAGGATGGGTGCAATGAGGGATGCACTCTGTGGCATGCATGCGTGCCAGTATCTCGCGCCGGCGATCTCCGGTCCAGACTTTTTCTAGAGTTATCCCTTGTTCATAATCTACACGGCCGAATGACCAGTCATCGAGGAATCGGAGATTGCAGCAGCCATAGAGTTGACCATCAGCAGCCACGACCGCCAGAAGCGGGGACGCCCAACATCTGCTCAGGCGGTGTTCAATAGGGAGATCGCCCCTGAGCTGACTGGCCCGACGCCCCGAACGCGCCATGCGAGTCGTCTGTGCCCCGGCGCGTTCAGCATCTCCTACCCAGGTACCTACGAGCACATCCATGGGGCCTGTATAGGCTCGGGCAGACGCTGTCAAAGCCCCGCGGAGCTCTGCCGCCTGGCTGGGGGTCATTGTTGGGACGCGTCCTACCTCCTCAAAGAACGGAGGGCGGATCAAGACATAGTCCACACCGATCCTGTCTCCGATGTCAATGGCCTCTGGAATCACCGGGATCATGGCGTGGTCCATGGCGAAAGTGAGGCCGATGATCGGGTGTCGCCCGTGACGAAGCGATACCAGTCTTTCCACGCCGGCAAGGATGACGGAAAAGTCCTGGCTGCCGTGCAGCCGGCGATGCGTTTCAGGTGTGGGGCCATCTACTGAGACGCGGACGTAGCTTGCCCAGCGAGCCAGTGCCTCCGAGACACCTTCATTATGCAGGCGACTACCATTCGTCACAACGCCGACCTCAAACCCAAGCGAGTACGCCTTGTCCAACAGGTTTGCGAAATCAGGGTGGAGAGTCGGCTCGCCTCCCCCTTTGAACACGATGCCTTCTACCTCAAAGCTGCCAACCGAGAAAGCTGCCAGTTCATCCAGGAGCTGCCACAGAAAGCTGCGGCTGGCGGTCACTGGCTTGTGGGAAGGGTCAACACACCAGAAGCAATGATGGTTGCAGTATGCCACTGGATCTACTTCTACAGTGACCGGAGCTACGTCTTGCCCTGTGGCCAGGGCACGCAACCGATCTGCATGGTGCCAGATTTTCAAAGGATTCAGTTCGCGGAAGCGTAGATCACTGGGCATTTTCCTAGTTCACACTCTCACGTTCTGACTTGCTGATCGAAAGGGCATTTACAGACGGCAATCACAGTACAGTTGGGACTACAGAGCAGCAGGACCTGACCTCGGCTGCTACCAAGCCGGCATTGCCTTATCCCACATCTTGTCATATTCGTCACGGAACTCGGAGAACAGGTCAAAGTCCTGGTCACTCAATATCGTGAAGCAGGGACGCTTGCGAGGGTGGGCTCTATAGGTTGCCAGTTCGACATAGATCTTACCATCGTTGCTGACAACGCTCTTACTTCCGGGATTGACCAGGATCAATGTCCAAGCTGGCAGATAGTCGATCTTACGAACAAATTGCCTCCAACCGCTTGCCAGACTAGAATCCTCCAGCCATCTGAGGAACCCTCCCACATTGCTTCCAGGGTTCTGCTCGCCTTCATCTCTCTCCCAGAACGCTGACATATACGCCATGCGCAGGGCGTGTCCGTTGGGATCAAGAACCAACAACCGCACCTTGTCTCTTTCGATCAGGGGGACCAGTTGATCTTCAAAGCCAGACCATAATCGACGGCAGGTTCGAGTCAGAATCCAGACCTGGTCTGCATGCTTCAAGTCAGCTTCGAGTTCAGGCAGTTTTTGGCCAAAGCTGTCGAATACTTCGGCTAGCCGCCAGGGGCGAAGTCGAATTTCTTCCAGGCAGCCTTCCAGATTCTGCAAGTATTTGGTCGTTTCCACTGTGCTCTGTTTTACCTCACCAGTCCTGCCATAGATGAAAAAGAGTATAATGGCGATTATTGCCAGGATCTCGAGGCTGACGCCAATCGCAACGTTGATATTGGAGGATCCCAACATGGTCAAGAGCCCTAGAGCAACTCCCAGCACGATTCCTGTAGACACCATGGCGGCTTCAACCGGGTTTTCTTTCACAGCATCCTTTATTCTGTTCATATCCCTTCTCCTCCCACCTGACGTGATTACCTGGTCTCTTGCATCAAGTCGACAAAACAATAGGGATCCAGCGCATCTGGTGCTCCTTCCTGGAAGTAGCCCATGATCGGGCACGAGCCCACGCACCGCACTCCGTAGTGTGCACAGTCTTTGCACCGAGGGTTCTTGTAGATGTCCAGAGAGCGGAACACTGCCCAACGAGCGGAATCCCGCCAGATGTCATGCAGTGATTCATCACGAACGTTGCCAGCCACGAAGAGGCGCCGACCGTCCAGATCGGGGCTGTCGGGGAACGATGCAGGGCTGTAGGAACAGCCGTACACGTCACCGGTTGCGCCGATCACGGTTGCCTCGACACCTGCCGCACAGGTGTATTGCTTTTGTACGATGGGATCGTGGCTTGTAGTTGCTTCTGGATCAAGAAGGTCCAAGGTAGTGATGAGCTGAACGCGGTGTCGCCGTCGCACTTGCTGGATCCGGCGTATGAAAGCGTAGAAGCCGTCCTGATCAAACATGTCAACCGTCATTGTCTCCACCGAGCGACCGTAGGGGCGCAGTGGAATCATGTTCAGGCTCTCTACATTGTATCTGTCGGCCAGTTCGGCCAGTGGCTCGATGGTATGGACGTTATGGCGGCCAACGACCATGTTGAGTCGAACTCGAAGCTGAGGATGGTCGGCCAGCTCGCTCAATGTACACAGCACCTGCCGGTATGTGCCTCGACCGCGCACACGATCATTTACTTCTTCTGTGCCATCCAGGCTAACGATGAACCAGTTCACCCCAGAGCTGTAGATCCATGACCGAACTGCCTCGCTGTAGACGCCGTTCGTTCCCAGGCTGACGTAAAAGCTGCGTTCTCTGGCCGAAGCGATGACTTCCCGGAGTCCAGGGTGTGTGGTTGGCTCTCCCCCAGTCAAGCGGATCTCGAACGTCCCCAGCTTCTCGAGCTGGTCTAGGATGTCCAGCACCTCGGGCATGGTCAACTCGTTCGCCAGGGGGCGGTGACTCTTATTGAAGCAGGTCCGGCAGGTGAGGTTGCAGCGCCTGGTGAGTTCAAAGTAAACGCGGGCCGGGGCTGCCAGGCAATCATCGGGGATGTCCTTCAGTGCATCGACCAGGGTGATTACCTGGAGGCTTTCGAGGCCTGTCTCTGTCGCTAGACCCATTGCACTCAAGGCGTGCCACCACTGCATGCCCGCGGCTGTATCACGACCGAAATGTCTGGCTATGCCAGCACCAGGCCAGTTTGCCGGCGCGTGTCCTGCTTTATGGAGCGCTGCCAGAAGATCAAATTGGGGCTGTGACAGACGCGAAGAAACCCCACTGCGGCGATCCAGTAGGAAACCACCTCTTTTCTCCTGGCGCAATCTATAGTCGAACGCCATGTCGCGCACCATCGATATCTCTCATGGAAACCAGCCCAATGAAACAGGTGGGATCATGGGCGTCCAGATGCCCACTGGTGAAGTAGGACAAGGCCACGCAGCCCCCCACGCATGTGTGGCCATATGCGAAACAGCTCTTGCAGACGTTATCTTTTTCTAGTGTGCGGAAAGGTACAAAGGCCGGAGACTCTCGCCACAAGCTCAGCAGCGAGTCCTCATGCAGGTGGCCAACAGCAAACTCCCGCTGTGGTGTGACCAGGAAAGCACAAGGGTAGACATATCCGTCATAATTGAGATTGAGCATTGAGCGTCCCGCCGGACAACAGGCCTGTGACGGGAACTTTGGGACCGAAGGCAAGATAGGCTGCAGGATATCAAAGTCCGTCGAAATCTTGATCTCTGGATGATTCTCACGCGAGCGGGTAACAGTTTGTACCACTTGGTAGAGGTCTGACGGGGAAAGCATCTCATCCAGCAGAAATTCCCGTGCGCGTCCCAAAGGGCGCAGGGGGGCGAATTTGATATCGGCACCAAGCTCAGAAGCCAGGTTAATCAGCCCAGCCACATCGTCCACAGCGGAGCGGGTCACATGTACCCCCAGGGTAACCGCAAGGTTCTGACGTAGAAGCCAAGAAGCAGTATCCACCGCGCGATGAAAGACGCCAGGACCACGAATAGAATCGTTGACCTCGCGCAGTCCGTCCAGGCTGATGATAAAGCGCTCGACAGGCAGCTTGGCAACCTGTGTCCTTGTCTTGGACGAATATAGGCCATGAGTGTTCACGGAAACTCGCAGTCCACGCCGGTAAGCTTTGTTCACGATCGCAGAGAACCTTGGGTGAAGGGTGGGTTCGCCACCACTAATGCGTATGTCCTCAATGCCCATCAACCGCACCTGCTCAAAGAGGTACATCAGGTCGGCCAGCGAGAGTTCCTGCACTGGACCATTGCCCGAGTCGTTGAAGCAATGTCGGCAAGCCAGATCACAGCGGTTGGTGATCTCGACCCCGATCCGTTCGGGGACTGCAGTGAAGTATGGTTCAACCATCGCAAGCACCTACTCAGCAACCAGCAGTTGGCACAGAGTCCTTGAACTTGCGTAACAGGGATTCATAGGAATTCTCTCCCCAGGAGCTGCCCACCCAATCTGTGCATCTTGCGCAACAGTCCAGGGTGTAGTTGCCGGCCAAATGGGCTGCTCGTACTCCAGCGTATCTCTCCGACTGCCAAATCCGGGCGACAGTTGCCCCCGGAGCCATAAGGTCACCAGCGGTTTCTGATTCCTCCTCGTCCCAGGAGTTGAAGCAAAACAGGACCTTGCCCGAGGGTCCCACTGTCAGCCGCGTCCAGAGCTGAGGGCAGGGGCGTCGCTTTGCAGTATCTTCCGCGCGCTTCAATGGGATGCGTCCACCCCAACTGTGGTACGGCCGCAAGATCACCTGATCCACTCGATCAGTCCAGAATCTGCGGTGAGCCTCTTTGTCGGGTTGGAAGCCTGGCTGGTCAACTGCTGAGACGACGACCTTTGTTCCAGTGCCCATTTCATCACGCAGTCGGACGAAGCGGAGTATGTTATCTACTACTTGCTTAAACTGGTCATTGCCCATCAGGGCGGTGTAGGTTTGGGTATGCCCATGCACACTGAACTCGATCACGTCCACCCCGGCCTGCAAGGTGCTGCGCGCCAGGGATTCGTTCATGGAGAGTCCATTGGTAAATGTCTGTACGGTCGCGACACCCACACTTTTGGCATACTCGATCATGTCCACGAAC
>Ga0207796_1000379_pt1 | contig 18281 bp, 19 predicted proteins | sample Pon1CUnioCityCA_6_FD_187274 | JGI IMG/M metagenome (GOLD analysis project Ga0207796, IMG submission 187274) | Marine sediment microbial community from Union City, CA, USA - Pond 1C Sediment 1 (SPAdes) | ecosystem: Environmental > Aquatic > Marine > Intertidal zone > Salt pond sediment ...
GGCTTTTTCAACCCTTGCAAAACCTGGCCAGCAATGCAGATTTCTGATTCCTGTGTTTTTATATCAGCTGAATCAAAGCGTTTTGACGCGTCGAAGGACTCGTAGGCTCTTCGTAAACCGAAGCCGCTTTTAGGTATCATACCAATCCCTCGCCAATTACGATCCACTGGTTTGAAAACTTGATGGATCATCTTTTGAGCAGCCTGGTTTCCTTCATAGGTCACCGCCCGAGTATAGGCATTTTCTACATCGATGCGATTTTCTTCCAGCATTTTGATTGTTTGAAGAATACCCCTGACAAGATCAAGGGGTTCGAAGCCTGTGACGACTATGGGTGCTTGATATTGCTCGGCAATCGGTGGGTATTCCCAGTATCCCATCACTGCACAAACATGTCCGGCTGCCAAAAATCCCTGGATTCGATTATTGGGACTGCTCAGGATGGCGTGCATGGCTGGGGGAACCAGGACATTTGCAGGGAGGATCGAGAAATTTTTCAAACCCATTTTTTCAGCCTGTAAGACAGCCATTGCATTGGCTGGTGCCGTTGTTTCAAAACCAATGGCAAAAAACACAACCTGGTCATTTGGGTTTTCACTGGCGATTTTTACTGCATCGAGAGGAGAATATACAACCCGCACCTGACTGCCCGCTGCCCTGGCGGAGAATAGATCCCCCTGAGAGCCGGGAACCCGCAGCATGTCCCCAAAGGATGTGAAGATGACACCTGGTTGGGCTGCAATCCATAATGCCTGGTCAATTAATTCTAATGGCGTTACGCAAACCGGACAGCCAGGACCGTGTATCAGTTCAATATCTTCCGGTAGAAGCTGGTCGAGCCCATACTGCATGATGGCATGGGTTTGACCGCCGCAGATTTCCATCAATGCCCAGGGTTGGGTTGTCCTTTGGTGGATTTCTTCAATTACTTTTTTGACAAGATTCGCATTGCGATATCCTGCCAAGAAGTTCGGATTTTCCATATTAATCCCTGTGTTCGTTTTCATCCATTTCTGAGAGTTCTGAGATCTCCCGGAGCATTTCCAGGGTCTCATTTGCTTCATCTTCGCTGAGCAGGTTCAGAGCAAAACCAGCATGGACGATGGTCCAATCCCCGGGCTTTGCCTCAGGGATGACCTCAATACACACTTCTCGACTGACACCGCCAAAATCAATTTTTGCCATCCGGGTGCCATGGTCTTCATATATTGTTAAAATTTTTCCAGGAATTCCTAAACACATAATTTATTCCTTGTCTTGTAAATACCGATAAGCAGTAATCAAAGCTTGTCCAAAGGCAACGCAGCCGTCATTCGGGGGCATTTGTTTGTGGATAAGGTATTTTAAATTTTCTTTCTTGAATAATGCCATTGTTCTCTCCAACAGCAGTTGGTTTTGCCAAACGCCGCCAGAAAGCACAAAATGATCAATACTAAATTCTCGTTTGATTTGCTGGGCAATTTCTAATGATAATTGCGCAATACTATTGTGAAAACGTGCAGCAATGACTGGTTTTTCAACCTGATCTTTCAGTTCCTCCAGGATACTTGTAATTATGGGTTTTATATTGATCTCATCGCCGTCTATCTGCCATGGATAATACCCCAACTCACTTGCATCAGCCAATGCTTCTAATTCAATCGCAGCCTGGGCTTCGTAGGTGATACTTTGTCGGATCCCTATCAGGGAAGCAACAACATCAAAAAGTCGGCCCATACTGGAAGTTGATGGTGTATTGACTCCACTTTCTAATTGATGTTTCAAGGCTTTTCGTTCAATTTGTGAGACTGAATTGTACGGTGTCAAATTCTCAGACCATTCAATTCCATAAGCCCACAGGGTGCTAAGAGCCATCCGAGCGGGTTTTCTGATGGCAAGGTCACCTCCCGGTAAAGGGACATATTTTTGATGTAATACCCGTTTAAAGTCTAAACAATTGCCGATTAATACTTCGCCGCCCCAGATGGCACCATCGGTGCCGTAGCCTGTTCCGTCAAAGATCAACCCAGCCACCATTTGTTCTGGATCGAGACCATTCTCAACCATTCCGGAGGCAAGATGGGCGTGGTGATGTTGTATCGGATAAGCAGGAAGACGATCGGTTTGGGCTTTTTCCAATGCATATTTTGTTGTGAGATAGTCCGGGTGCAAATCGTAACCAATCGCTAATGGTTGGATTCGGAATAATGATTGGTAGTGCACAACCGCTTTTTGGAAATCCTGGTAAGTTTCCCAATTTTCCATCTCGCCAATGTAATGACTGAGAAATGCATACTTATCCCTGGTCAGGCAAAATGTGTTTTTCATCTGGGGCCCGACCGCCAGTACCTGCGGCAATGTGTTTCCTAAGCGAATTGGATTGGGGGCAAAACCCCGTGCCCTTCGAATAGGGTAGGGCTCTCCTTCAACTATACCGAAGACAGAATCATCGATCCGCATGTGGATCGGACGGTTGTGAAGCAAATAAGCATCTGCTATCCCCTCTAGTCTTGTTCTGGCAGTTTGATTTTCTTTGATGATGGGTTCTTCAGATAGATTACCGCTGGTCATTACCAGTGCAGAGGGAAAACCTTTCGCAGGTTCCGTTAGAAGTAGATGCAAAGGGGTGTAGGGCAGCATGAATCCCAAACGTGACTGTCCTGGCGCTACTTCCTCGGCAATATCAGAACCTTCTTTTTTGGGCATCAATACGATTGGAGATTGTGGGCTCTGAAGCAAATCTAATGCAGCGGGCTCAGTAACCACTGATTTTTGTATGATATCGATATTGAAGGCCATCAATGCAAATGGTTTTGCCGGGCGGCGCTTGCGCGAGCGCAGCCTTGCCACGGCTTTCGGGTTGGTGGCATCACAGGCCAAATGAAAGCCGCCCAAACCTTTAACAGCCAGGATTTTCCCCTCCCTTAGAAGCTGCCGGGCTTGTTGGATAGCAGCCCCTTTTTCTGAAACTTTTTCACCCGGGGTAATTTCCAACCAAACCTGAGGTCCACAAACCGGGCATGCCACGGGTTGTGCATGAAAGCGTCGGTCACGGGGATTTTCATATTCTTCTCTGCAATCCGGACACATCATAAATCCAGCCATTGTCGTGAACGGTCGATCGTAAGGAATGTCGCGAATGATTGTAAATCTGGGTCCGCAATTGGTGCAGTTGATGAAAGGATAGCGATAGCGCCTGTCATCAGGATCAAACATCTCAGTTTGGCACTGATCGCAGATTGCAACATCTGGAGATACAGGAATAAAGTCGGTCTCCTTATTTTTGCTCGGGATAATTTTGAAGTCCGAATAAGATTTAATTGATGTCTTTTCTGACTTCATAGTATCGATTTGGGCCAATGGCGGCGCTTGCTCTGGAATTTGAGCAATAAAATTTTCTATTTCAGCGGGGTCACCGACCACTTCGATATCAACGCCGCTGGCAGAGTTCCGAACCCAGCCCTTCAAGTTATGATCCATCGCAAGGTTATAGATAAAGGGCCGGAATCCTACACCCTGGACAATACCGTTGATATGGATATGATAACAAATTTGAGACATAAAAGGGTTATTTTTGAGGGATCTTCATCCTGAGCCAGGAGAGCCAATCTTCAATACCTGCATTAGTTTTACAGGAAACAGCGAAAGTCTTCAAACCGGGGTTGAGCATTTCGACACCTTTGCGAAAGTAATCCATGTCGAAATCAAGGTAGGGTAAAAGATCAATTTTATTGATGATCAGAACGTCCAGACCCCGATAAATATTGGGATATTTATAAGGTTTATCATCGCCTTCCGGGATGCTGGAAATCAAAACATTGCTGTGCGTACCGATTTTAAACGCAGCTGGGCAGATCAAGTTGCCCACATTTTCTACAATGACCAGGTTAAGTGTTCCCAATGGGAGTTGGTCCAAGGCGTTTTCAATCATGACCGCGTCGAGATGACACTGCCCGCCAGTATTCACCTGGACAGCCGGCATACCAGCAGCACTGATTTTATCGGAATCGATTGTAACCGGGGCGGTATCGCCCTCGATCACGCCAATTTGAACGTTTTCATCCAGGAGTGCGTTGATCGTTGCCAGGATAAAGCTTGTTTTCCCCGCGCCTGGAGAAGCCATAAGGTTGATGGAATAAGCATTGGCATCCTCGATGCGCTTGTTGTTTTTGAGTGCTAACTGGTCGTTAGCATTTAGAATATTTTCTACGATCTTAATTCTTTTTTCAATCATTTTTTACCTTTCAATTTCAATGCTTTCAAGGTTGAACTCATCCCCGGAAAGGACCCGAACTCTTGAGCTGCTGCAATTTGGACAGGGCATTAATTCATCCTCAAGGATATATTCTGTCTGGCAGTCAAGGCAAATCAGTTTGGCAGGTTCTCTCTTGAAGTGAAGATTTGCATCCTCACAAATCGTATCTTTGCTAATTACATTCCAATAAAATTGGACCGAATCATCCACAATGCTTGACAGACGGCCGATCACCAGGTGGATATCGGTAACTTTTTTTGCCCTTGCTTTTTCAGCATGCTTGCAGGCAATTTCAAGCACACTTTCTGTTACTGAAAGTTCATGCATCAGGTAATTATAGAACTTTTTTGATAAAAATTGTAGTCTTAAGATTTAATGCTTTTGGCAGGATATCAACTCTAATAAATGTAAGCGATGGTTCAAAAGGCGGGAAGCGATGATGTTTGCCAACCGGCGCATAATCACAAACCCAAGTTCGCAGTCTCTTTCACATAAGTCCATCAATTCATCTGCATGAAAAGAAAGGAGTCTGGTCGACTCAATGGCGACGGCTGTTCCCGTTTTTTGGCGGACAACGGGCGTCAGGCTGGACCATCCGATCACATCCAGGGATTCTGCCGTTAGGTAAGGCAAAGACCCTCGTCCCGGAACATAACTTTCCAGGCGAACTTTACCTTCCAAGATAACATAAAGATAGGGGTTTTTCTCCCCTTCAGAAAATATTTTTTCGCCAGATTCAATGAACTGCACATCGGCAATCCCAGTTAACCGCTGAAGACTCTCGTTGGAAAGATCGAGGAACCAGGGTATCGATTTCATTGTGGCGGTTAAATCAACCTGAGTGAGCATCGCGGCCTTATAATAATTGAATTTCTTTATTCTTACTGTATAAAAATACTATAAATGGAAAATTCCTGATATTGTATTATGTCATCAGGGTGGTGTGACAACAATCACGCGCTAATGATTCTTATTAATCCAATCCCAAATTTTTTCAGTAGCCTGATCAACAAGTTCTGCAGTCTTTGCACTCAATTCACGTTCAAATTCAAATTTATAACCCCTTACTGAAACCAAAATAGCTTCAGGGACCTGATCGTAGATTGTTTTGGAGATCGAGAGCAAGGTTTTCGGCGACATATGATGTGTCAGTGGGGACTTTTCGTACTCAGGGGAAAGTGTCATCCATGAAATTTTCTCTGGAATATCTGCCGTATGGGCGTCCACAAAGCATACTCGATCGTAATGGGAGATTGTTTCCGCCAGTTCAGGATAAATTTGGAGGTCAAAAAGCAAGTCCACCTTTGGATGTTCAATTTCGATTGATGCACCAGGATCTTCTGGTACAGAAACGCCAAGTCGAGCGGCAATATTCTTTAAAATATGCCAGCCTGCACCATCATCCTGACGATCGGCGTTCCCATATCCAATGATAAGTGTTTTGGATCCCATGTTTTTAATCCCCGGTCAGCGATAATTATGCCCCTCTGCAAATTGACGACTTGCAGAGGGGCTGTGAATTTTTTTATCCTCGTTTGAGGGTTTGTGTTACTTCACCATCATGGTCAATAACATCAATCTCGATGGGCATTTGTCCAACAGCATGGGTTGAGCATGACAAACAGGGGTCATATGCGCGAATAGCAGCTTCAACGCGGTTAAGCATACCTTCCTGCACTTCAGGGCCCTTTACGTAGGTTTTAGCTACAGAGTCAACAGATTTACTCATAGCCCAGTTATTATGGCCGGTGGAGACGATTAAGTTGACTCGCTCTAATTGGCCGCTGGGTTTTGCCTTGTAATGGTGGAGTAAAGTTCCACGTGGCGCTTCAATAACACCAACCCCTTCACCTTTGAAGTTAAATTTTTTGTTCAGGATATCCTTGCCGAGGATATCAGGTTCGTTAAGAAGCTCACGAGCACGTTCAACAGCAAACAAGGTTTCAATTAACCGAGCATAGTGATAATAAAGGGTTTGGTATACAGGCTTTCCATTGTTAATTTGACGGTAGGTTTCAAATTCTTTCTGTGCCAAAGGTGTATCGATTTTGTCGACAGCATTTAAGCGACCTAATGGACCCACCCGATAAACACCATCTGGCCATCCCATTTTCTTGTAATAAGGGAATTTGAGATAAGACCAGTCCTCAACATGTTCGGAAACAATATCGAGATAGTTTTGAGCGCTGAAGCACTCCAGCTGCTCACCATCTTTATCAACCAGGCGAATGTTTCCATCATAGAGTTCAAGGCCGTTTTCCGGGGTGACAAGACCAAAATAGCCGGTGTGGAAGACGGCAAATTTTTCAATATCTTCCATGTTGGCATCAGCCCAATCTTTGATTAATTGAATGCCAATCAAAGTTGTTTCCTGAGCTTTATCTAAGCCAGCACGCATATGGTCTCGTTTTTCCTGTGTCAGTGCTCGGTTCACACCGCCGGGAACGGCAAAATTTGGATGGATTCGGCGACCGCCGACCTGAAAAATAATATCCTGGCCGAATTTCCTGAGTTCGACAGCGCGTACAGTCAATTCCGGGTCAGCGCCAATCAACCCAACCACATTTCTTGTCGCTGGGTCAGCATCGAAACCGAGGATCAGATCGGGCCCTGCAAGTTCAAAGAAGTGCATGCCGTGGCTCTGAATAATTTGACCCATATGCATCAGTTCACGTAATAAGGATGCTGTGCGGGGTGGTTTAACACCCATCACAATGTCACCCGCTTTTGCGGCTGCCAGATGATGGCTCACCGGGCAAATGCCACAGATTCGGGGTGTGATTTGGGGCATCTCGAAGACCATCCGACCTTCGCAGAATTTTTCAAAACCCCGAAATTCATTGACATGGAAGTAGGCATGATTGACGGTGTTGTCCTCATTCATATGAATGGTCACTTTGGCATGACCTTCAATCCTGGTTACTGGTTCAATTGTAATTTTTTCTGTAGCCATAATATTATCTCCTAGTGCCAATCCAACTTATCACCTTTAATTTCCGGGATCCTGCCTTCAGCTAATTCTACCAATGCATAAAAGATAACGTCTGCATCTGGCGGACATCCTGGAATGAACAAATCCACTGGGACCACTTCATGAACAGCCCGGACACGGGTCATTTGGGCTAATTCAGGTGATGAGGGTATTTTCCCTTCATCATCATTGCTCTCAGCATCAATATAAGCTCGTTTCAGTGCTGCGTCCTCGCCGAAAAAGTTCCGCATAGCTGGTACACCGCCAAATACTGCGCAGTCACCGAGGGCAACCAGGATTTTGCAGCGTTCACGCATTTTCTTGGCAACTTCTTCATTGTAGGTATTATTGATGCCCCCTTCAAGAATCCCAACTGTTACACCATCTTCATCCGGCTCTTTTAAATCCGTGATAGGTGAGGAACGCAGATCTACTAATTCGACTACCTGTAAGATGCGTTCATCAATATCAAGGAGTGACATGTGGCATCCTGCACATCCACATAACCAATCCGTTGCTACTTTTGGTTTTGCCATTTTTTATCCTTTCAATTCTTCAAACGAATAAATACCGGATGTTCAGATCGCTTTGATTTCGACGGTTGGCTTTCGAGCTGTCAGGCTTGCTTGCCAATCCAAATCCGGTTCAATAGAGAGTGCCTGTGAGATCTTCAACAGTGCCTCTTGTGATGTCAATACACCATCGGGTGCTTCAAGAGCTCTACCAGCCTTTTGTAAACGGCCGTCCATGTTGAGATAGGTTCCGGACTGCTCAGCCCACATCGTAACTGGCAGTACAACATCTGCATTACCGGTTAGTTGTGAGCCGTAGGCTGAAAGTGCAACCACAAAGGGAATCTCTTCGAAGCGTTTGATTAATTTTTGTGTTGGTTCTTCATCGCCCAGGAGGACAAAGCCAGTCTGATAACCCTTTTCTTTGATGGGTTCTTCCATACCAAGTTGGGAAGCTGCCATGCTGTTGGCGTTTCCTTTAACACCAACTAATGAAGCATTCAAAATTTCTGCAATTTCCAAAAGGGTGGTCAGCGCCTTTTCATCTGCGTTCTTCGTGAAATCCTGTCCGTAAACAATAACAGGCTTTTCAGCAGATTTTAAGACACCTGCTGCTTTAATCATATCCTCATCACCTGTGCTATCCTTGATCGCTTTATAAAGGTTTTCAATGAATTGACCTTCATCACCGGCTTTGAGTTCTAGTTTGTGATTAGCCTTTTCAGCAAGTTTGTTTTCTTTGCCATCTGCAACCAGCAGTTTTGTCCCATCCATCAATTGGCGTTTGACAAAAAAGCCAGCTACTTGATGTTCGTCCACAAGGTCGAGTTCTAATGAAAGAACAGCATCGGTGTCCTTCAGCACATCCAGGCTGGCCTCGAAGGATTTATCAAGTTTTTCTGCCAGTTTAGCAGCTGAAGCCGTAGCCTTGCCCTCTTCAAGGGTTGTGACGAGTTCAGCCTTGAGATTATCTGCGAAAAGCGATTTGAATAAAGCCAGATCTTCAATTGGCTGTCGGGTTGATGCAACAGCCGCTAAACCTTCGCCTTTGTTGAGTCTCTTGGCAATGGCTTCGATCGCTTCATCCCAGGTGGCTGCCTTCAGACTGCCATTTTTACGAACGAGGGGTGTGAGCAAACGTGGTCGGTCATCTTCTAGTGGTAAGAATCGACCTTTATCACATAATAAACCGTTATTAAGAGGTGCGTCCCATTCACCTTCTATTCTAACCAGGCGATTATCCCGGGTTAGCACATTTCGCTGGCATCCCACAGAGCATTCAACACAAACCCCAATGTTATGATCAACTTCTGTTTCTTTACCCTGGTAAGCGCTTTGGCGATCGATAATTGCACCTGTCGGACAGATTTGAACACATGTGCCGCATGAGATACAGGAGGATTCGCCAAAAGGAACATCGTAATCGGCAACAAGTAAACTGTCAGCACCACGTTCTTCGAATCCAAGGGTGTAGTTGCCTACCAATTCTCCACAGGCTCTCACACACCGTCGGCACAAAATACAACGGTTGTTATCCAGAACCATGAAGGGATGTGAAGCATCGACCTCAAAGGGCTGCCAATTCGGTTGCAGATCCCAGTGCGTCATTCCCTCGTCATAAGCCCTATTCTGCAGTTCGCAGTCTCCATCGCTAACTTGGCAGTACATGCAGAAGTGATTGCGTTCGCTGAAGATCAGAGTGAGAACGAACTTGCGAGCATCGAGTACTTTCTGGGTGTTTGTTTTAACCACCATACCAGCTGTTGCCGGCAATGTGCATGAGGGTTGAAGGGTTCGAGAACCTTCAACCTCTACCATACAAAGCCGGCACCCACCATATGGGGTAAGCTGCGGATGGTGACATAATGTCGGAACGTACAAACCAGCTGCTTCAGCAGCCTCTAAAACGGTGGTACCTTCCTGTACTTCAATTTCATTTCCGTCAATTGTGAGTTTAATCATAATCGTGACACTCCATTAATTTCTTGATCAGTTGAACTGATAAACCCGCTGGCCGCTCATTGGACAGACACCGGCAGGACAAACTTTTAATTTAACATGGGCTTCAACTTCTGCCCGAAAGTGGGTTAAGATATCCTTGAGGGGAGAACCTGCGGTTTGTCCAAGACCACAATTTGAGAGTTCGACAAGTTGGTCGCTCATCATCTGTAAATCTTTCAGGTCCTGCAAAGTGCCCACTCCCTCAGCAATGTTGGCAAGGGTTTCATAGGCTCTTTTGTTGCCAATGCGGCAGGGATTGCACTTTCCACAGCTTTCGAAGCGGAAGAAGTTCAACAAAACTTTTGCCAAATCAACGACACATGTGTCCTCATTGCAAATCAATAAGGCACCGGAGCCAAGAGAAACGCCCACATTGCTGTAGGAATCAAAATCCATGGGTGTATCTTGCAGGCTTGCGGGAATAATTGAACCGCTCGAACCGCCAGTTTGGGCTAATTTGAATGTTGCACCATCCTTCATTCCCTTCGCATAAATTGAAATGACCTCCCGAAGGGTGATGCCCATGGGGACTTCAATAAGGCCGGTGACATTGACATTGCCAAGTATGGTGTAAACCTTTGTCCCCGGGCTGGAAGGTGTTCCAATGCTCTTATACCATTCGGGTCCATTCCGGATGATTGCCGGGATATTGGCTAAGGTTTCTACGTTGTTCACAAGGGTTGGTTTCTGCCAAAGACCTGCTGTTGTCGGATAAGGCGGTCTTGATCGAGGTTCGCCGCGATTTCCTTCAATGGATTCAATCAGGGCAGTTTCTTCACCGCAAATATAAGCGCCGGCCCCAGCATGAATATGAAGATCGAAGGATAAATCGGTGCCGAAAATATTATCACCTAATAAACCGTATTCTCGGGCTTGTTGGATTGCCTTTTTCATTCTGCTGATAGCCAATCCGTATTCACCCCGAATGTAGATATATCCCTCATCAGCGCCAACTGCATAAGCCCCTATAAGCATTGCTTCGATAATAGCATGGGGATCTCCTTCGAGGACAAGTCTATCCTTAAAGGTACCGGGTTCACTTTCATCTGCATTGCAAATGACATATTTCTTATCGCCCTTTGCACCGCGCACAAATTGCCATTTTAAGCCTGTTGGAAAGCCTGCGCCGCCCCGACCACGTAATCCGGAGTCTTTGATAACTTTGATGGTCTCTTCAGGGGTCATCTCTTTCAGCACTTTACCAAGGGCTTCATAACCTTCATTGATGATGTACTCTTCAATGTCTTCCGGATCAATCAGGCCAACATTTTTCAATACGATCCGGTTCTCCGCCGGCAATGTCCCTTTCCTGGCAGAAAGCCAGGCGACACGTCCAGACAGATCGTAGGCGGAGATTTGTTTCTCTTCCACCACACGACCTTTGTAAAGGTGCTCTTCAACAATCCTAGGTACATCTTCTTTTGTCACCGGACCATAGATGACAGCATCAGGATATACCAGAACAAGGGGGCTCATTGCATGTTTGCTGACATCCGAGATCATTGAAAGAGAAATTTCTTCTTCAAGGCCGTATTTAGTGATCTGTTTTTGAAGTGTGCTGAAGACATCAAGCGCGCCCCGATCCAAACTTTCGGGATCACTGGAAACCAATACCATTGAGCGGGTTGTTTGCATGTCTTGCCTCCTATTCATAATTTGCCAGGATCCCTGGCACCTGGTCGGGTGTTACATTTCCATAAATGTCATTGTCAATGACCATCACTGGTCCAACGCCGCATAAGCCAAGGCAGCTGGTCGTGAGTAGTGTCCATTTATCATCGTCACTCGTCTCACCCTTTTTCAACCCCAGCTCATTTTGAAGTTTTTGCCATACTTGTCGGCCGCCGGCGACATGGCAGGGGGCACTTTCGCAAAATTGAATCACGTGACGTCCATGGGGTTCGGTGGATAACATCCTGTAAAAAGTTGCTACTGAATAAATGTGACTTGATGGGATATTCATCAACTCGCTGAGTTCAACAATCGCTTCATCTGAGATATATCCCATCTCTCGATTTACCTCATGAAGTATGGGTATGAGTTCAGCCTTTTCTTCTCCATATTCACGGACGAGATCCCTGACAACCTTTCGGATATCCCGTCCTTCTTTGACTTCTATTGACATATGATTACTCCTGTGTGCTCATCACTAGTGAAATCTATTACTTAATTTCAATTGCATCATAAGGACAGATCTGTTCACAGATTCCGCATTTGATACAAATATCAGGATCAATAACATGGGTTTGACGTCGTTCTCCAGTAATGGCGTCAACCGGGCAGTTCCTTGCGCACAGTGTGCATCCTGTGCAAAGACCGTCGATGATTTCAAATCTGATTAACGATTTACAAACTTTAGCAGGACAGCGCTTTTCGTAAATATGGGCTTCGTATTCATCGAGAAAGTGTTCCAGGGTACTTTTTACCGGGTTTGGTGCACCCTTTCCCAAGCCGCATAAGCTGTTCTCATTGATTTGATCGCAAAGATTACGTAATGTGTCGATATCCTCTGGTTTGCCTTTTCCTTCACATATGCCAGTGAGGATTTCCAGGATTCGTCTTGTGCCGACCCGGCAGGGCGTACATTTACCGCAGCTTTCGTCCTGGGTGAATTCCATGAAGAAACGTGCGATGTCGACCATGCAGGTGTCTTCATCCATCACGACCAAACCACCGGAACCCAGGATGGATCCCGCCTCGGCCAAGGCTTCATAATCCATCGGCAGGTCAAGGAACGCTTCGGGTAAACAGCCTCCCATAGGACCACCTGTTTGGACAGCTTTGAATTTTTTGTCCTCTTTGATACCACCGCCAACATCAAAAATAATTTCACGAAGCGTAATACCGAAGGGAACCTCGATCAAACCGGTATTGATGACATCACCTGCCATTGAGAATGTCTTGGTGCCGGTGCTCTTTTTATAGCCTAAGTCAGCAAACCAATCCGCACCATTGAGAATAATTTGGGGTACATTCGCATAGGTTTCAACATTATTGATGTTCGATGGCTCTTCCCATAACCCCTTTTGGGCAGGGAAGGGAGGACGAGGTCGGGGTTCTCCCCGTTTTCCCTCGATGGATGCCATCAATGCGGTTTCTTCTCCGCAAACAAATGCACCAGCACCCATCCTAACTTCAAGTTCAAAGGAAAAACCGCTGCCAAGGATATCGTCTCCCAGCAAACCAAAGTTACGCGCCTGTTCAATAGCTGTTTTCATCGTGCGAACAGCGATTGGATATTCCGCACGGCAATATATGTAACCTTTGTTTGATCCAGCGGCATAAGCTGCAATGATCATCCCTTCAATTACCGAATGTGGGTCACCTTCGAGGACCCGACGGTTAGCAAAAGCGCCAGGGTCCCCTTCATCTGCGTTGCAGATCATGTATTTTTCATCACCATCTGCATTACGGATAAATCGCCATTTAAGGCCGGTGGGGAAGCCAGCACCGCCTCGACCGCGTAAACCAGATTTAAGTACCTCCTGGATCGTGTCCTCGGGAGACATCTCTGTCAGTACTCTTCCCAGTGCCATATAACCATCTCTGGCAATGTACTCTTCAATGTTCAGTGGATCAATTTCACCAATATTCTTGAGAACAATTCGGACTTCTTTGGATTGTGGGGCAGATAATTCTTCATCAGTGAAGGCTTCACTCTCGCGAATATATCTTTCAGCAACTCGCCCTTTGAGAAAATGTTCTTCTACTAAATATGGGACATCATCCAGGGTGAGATTCGTATAATGAACAGCTTCAGGGTAAACCATCAGATCGATACCCTCGGTTTCAGGGTCGCCGATCCGCGATGTTTCAAGGACCTGGACTTCATCTACCAAGCCTTGTTTTACAAGTTCATCCTGAAGTGCGTCGATCAGTTTGTAAGCGCCTTTTTCAACGCAAACAGGATCAACGGATACTAGGACATGTGAACGGAAATATGCCATTAAATACCTTCCAAAAACGAGTAAACTCGATTTCTTAACTTTCTACTTGATACTCTTTTACAATTTCACCGCCTAACACATGCTCTTTCATAATTCGGCGGACCATTTCAGGATTGACTTTTCCATAGGTAACTTTTTCTTGTCCGGGAAGTACAACCTGAACAATGGGTTCATAGGAGTCGAGACCAATATTACCTGTCTGACGAACGATAATATCGCTGAGATTATCTTTTTCAATCATGTCTAGAATTGCTTTGAGGGTTTCTCGAGCGCCAGCAGCGATGCCAACAGTTCCCATCCCCACAATGACCTCTGTTTTACCTGAGGTTTCTTTGATTTGCTGCTTTTTCAGTGCTTCTTCTCTAATTTTCTTCAGATCATCTAATGATTTTACGGTAGGCATAATTTTTGCTCCTGTAAGATTATGTTCGGTTCTTTATGGAATGGCTTTTACAATTCCATTTTCACGGGCTTCTTGAATGCCAGATTCAAGCATTTCCCGGATAAATTTCATAACTGCTGGTTCCGATAGCGGAACGCCTTCAATGGCTTCCTTAATTGGTTTATCATCAAAGATGAAAGCGTATCCATTGAATTGATATTCAAAAATCCAATGAATATCGGGGGTGCCAATGATGAGCGTTTGTAAGGTGCTGACAATATCACCGAGGGGCATCCGGTCAATATGACTGTGTTTAAAAATCACATCAATTGTTGTGCCCTGACCTGGAAAAGAATGGATGGTTAATCTACCATCACATGCTTCAGCAGCAGCTTTGAAGAAGGGTATACCCAATCCAACTTTTCGGGTCGTTCTGGATGTGACGAAAGGGTCGGTAACCCTGGCAAGGGTCTCCTGGTCCATCCCTTTGCCGTTGTCTTCAATCATAATCTGTAAAATATCTCCAGAAAGATCTTCTTCGATTCTTATTTTTATCTCATCAGCACCGGCTGAGATGCTGTTCTCTGCAATGTCCAGGACATGCAAGGCCAGTTCACGCAATTTCGGCTTCCTGTTTTTTGATGTCTTGAATAGTCTTTGGGAATCGGTTTGCTTTGACCCGTCCCTGGAACTCATCATCAACAACGATAACGGGTGCCTGACTGCAAGCGCCAACACATCGACATAGTTCGAGGGTGATCAAACCATCCTCGGTTGTTTCACCCGGTTCGACACCTAAAATCTGTTTTGCCTTTTCAATAACCTGGTTAATTCCGCTAACATAACAGGCAGTGCCAACACAGAATTTTATGGTATGTTTTCCTCGTGGGGTGGTGGTAAAGAAGGAATAGAAAGATACAACACCATGGATCCGGCTGACAGGTTCACCTAAATTTTTTGCCACGTACACCTGCATTTCAGGTGAAATAAAACCTACCGCCTCTTGTAAACTATTAAGAACAACCATCGTTGCACCAGGTAGTTCTTTATTCTTTTCAAGAATTTCGTCAATCATTGCTCGATGTTTTGGATCCTCAAGGGGATTGGTCTGCGCACTTTTCTCAATTGTTTTTTCCATTAAAGGTCCTGCTCCAATATTTACTCTCAATCAAAATTTATGGTCACTGATTGTGAAATTTGCCACAAATGATTTTATTATTTTACAGCATACGGGTCAATACCCAAATGTCATATTATCAATAGAGAATCATCAATTGCGGGAAATGACTTGAAAAGACCGTTTTTCGACGCTTTGTAAAGCCATTTTTAATTCAGCGATTGTTGGTTCTTCTATTATAAACTGATTTACACCAAGAAAATCATCCAAATAATGGACATCACCGCTTTGAATTAAGGGGTAATTGTGAATTTGGGGATATTTCTTGATTGCTTCTTCCAAAGATATATGTCTTGATATTTCGAGTGCCTCGATATCTAATTCAGGCGGAACGAATCCAAGATGATAAATAAGTCCAAATGCCTGCCTGTTAACATGGGCCGGGATAAAAAGGCCGCCCAATTTGGAGACTTCTAAAAAAGCCTCATCAAAACTTAAGTTGGTCGAGTTGATTAATAACTGCTCTTTTCGACGGATAAATTCCCCTGTATGATCAACAATAAATTGCTCACCGAAATACTCGACATTGTTTTTGATATCCGGCAAATTTTTGTCCACGATCTCTTGTAAGCAATTGAGCTGGTCGATATTGTCAAAAAGGCAAAGGACATGTACCTCTTCCTCTGTCTGCAATTCCATCCCCGGTAGGACAGTGAGATCATAACCTTGCGCTGCTTTGATAACAGCTGGCACATTTTCAGAAGCGTTATGATCCGTGATAGCAAGTAAGTTGACACCACACGCTAGAGCTTTCTGGACAATTAAAGGTGGAATCATTTCTACGCCAGCACAGGGAGATAAAACTGTATGGACGTGTAATTCAGCCAGAAATTTCTTCAATTTTAAGCTTTCTAATGGATTAATGCTTGGTTGCTTTTAGCCCGAGCTCCCAAAGCCTACCAATAATCTCGTAATTTGGTTCGGGGCTTGAAAGCATGATCACACCTTTGTCGTTTGCTTTATCTATGGTTTCCTGGTCCGGTTGGGCATCTTCTGTGATGATAATTGCTGCCAGGTCAAGTAAAGCAGCAACAGCGACAATGTTGCTGTGGGACATCAGGGTAATCCAGAGACCTTCGGGTTCAGCACCGGTCATCACACAGCTCAGGAGGTCTGAGCAATAGCCGCTTTTTACCGGGATTTCAGTAAAGTCTATTTTTTCGGTTAATAACGTTAGGTTTAATTTTTCAGTAATTTCATTTAAAGTCAAAGCCATAATTTCTCAATTCTTTTGTGAAGGATTTTATTTTATTGATTTTGGATTATTTTCTTTATCATCTAAGAACATAATCATATACAGGTTAGTTCCCCGGTCTTTAGAGGAGATCAATCGCATTTCATCAACACACCGTTTGATATTGACCAACCCCATTCCAGCACCAAAACCCATTTCCCGTATTTCATTGGAAGCTGTTGAGAAACCTGGTTTCATAGCTTGTTCGACATCTTCAATGCCCGGGCCGTCGTCATAAGCTTCCATTGTAATCTTGTGGGGTTCGATTTCAACACGAAGGGTTCCACCGTGGGTAGTGTGAATGATCAGGTTCATTTCAGCCTCATACACTGCTATGCCGCAGCGTCTAGCCAATTGAGGTGAAGCGCCTAACCGGAGTAAGGCTCTTTTAATATTGCTTGAGGCATTGCCACCGTGGATGAAATCACCTTTGCGAATTTCATAGCGCAAGATAAGACTTGTGCGATGAGAAATGATATCCTCAAAAAGATGACTGGCTCTGTAGCGAATAATTTCCTCTGCGTGGTAGTCTTTCTGTAATGCCGTCAATAAACCATTAGAGATGTCCCCTTTGGTGATAATGCCAACAACTTTGTTTTCTCTATTCAAAACGGGTAAACGTCCGAATTTTGTTCGGGAAAATGTTTTTAAAGCCTCCACCACGGGATCATAATCACGAACGGTCACAACATCTTTAGTCATGTAGGCTTCAACATCAGAGTCCATGTCATTTTTTCGAAGGGCACGGATCAAGTCTTCAATGCTCAGAATGCCAATTAACGCATCATTGGCAGTGACCGGTGCCCCCGAAAACCGTTCCTTCTGAAAGATGTCCAATGCATCTTTGATTGAAATGTCAGGAGGAAGGCAGTGAGGACCCCTTGTCATCACCTCATTGATGCGAAGTTCGTAAGCTAGTTCTTCGGTGCGTGTTATATTTTCTGCTGATTCGTCAGAGAGCTCTTTTACTTGGTCAGACATCTATCATAAACCCTTATGCACAGCTATCGTTTGCTGGCATTTCTAAGCTTGGTAATCCAGCTTTATGTAAAATGCCGCAAGCCTCGTACATACCGTGAGTTGTTGTAATCAGCGGGATATTTTCATCGTTCGCAATTTTCATCGTTTCTTTTGCAGGATATTTTCCCCGGACGAAAATGATTGCTCTGATATCTGCAATTAGCGCAGTCCTGACGACTTGAGGATTGCATAAACCAGTTAAAAGGGCTGCTTCCGGCATAATGGATGCCAGAACATCACTCATCAGATCAGCGCCCATTGCTCCTGAGACTTCTTTCCCTTCGTCATTATGTTTTGTTAATAATTCACCATTAAGTAAATGGACGATTTGTTCAATTTTCATATTATCCTTTTGCCTATTAATTTACTATGATAATTCTAACGTAATTTTGGAAAATAATTTACCTCAAAATTCGTAATCCAAGAATAAAGGGGTAAAATGGTATCGGAATTAGGTGACAAACGAATGATATTGAGGCAGTAATGGCAGACATTATAAGAAGTGTAAAAGGGACAAGAGATTTTTATCCAGAAGAAATGGCGGTTCGGCGATGGATGTTTGACATCATCCGTGACGTTTCGACGCGTTTCGGTTACCAGGAATATGACGGTCCTTGCCTTGAGTTTCTAGATTTATATGCAGCAAAATCCGGTGAAGAACTGGTGAAAGAACAGGCTTTTGTTTTTTCATCCCCCGGGGATGATATGCTTACCTTAAGGCCAGAGCTGACTCCAACGTTGGCTCGTATGGTTGCCCAGAAACAATACGAGATCCCCTTTCCCCTCCGGTGGTGGTCTTTAGG
>Ga0207796_1000380_pt1 | contig 18266 bp, 32 predicted proteins | sample Pon1CUnioCityCA_6_FD_187274 | JGI IMG/M metagenome (GOLD analysis project Ga0207796, IMG submission 187274) | Marine sediment microbial community from Union City, CA, USA - Pond 1C Sediment 1 (SPAdes) | ecosystem: Environmental > Aquatic > Marine > Intertidal zone > Salt pond sediment ...
CTGATTGTACCGGTGGCACTGGAGGCGGGATCCCGCTTTGCCATCCGCGAGGGTGGACGCACGGTTGGTTCGGGCGTCATCACCAAGGTCATCGAGTAGCACGGGAAAGCGCCCGGCAGTCACGAGGAGAGCATGGCCAAGCAGAAGATTAGAATTCGACTCAAAGCTTTCGACCACCGTATCCTGGACCAATCTGCGCGGCAGATCGTGGATGCGGCCGAGCGAACAGGTGCGCAGGTGGTGGGCCCGGTTCCATTGCCCACCCGCATCGAAAAGTTCACTGTGAACCGCTCGCCGTTTATCGACAAGGATTCCCGGGATCAGTTCGAGATCCGAACCCACAAGCGTTTGATTGATGTGGTTGAGCCCGGATCGAAGACGGTCGATCAGCTTATGAGGCTCCAATTGCCGGCCGGTGTGGATATCGAGATCAAGCTCTAGTCGGCTAGGCTTTAACAACTGAGTTTATAGCGATCCTGCCTGCAGCAGTTCGCCTGTGTATCCAGAATGGATCGCTGGAATTCGTCGAGTTCGCAAGTGCAGGGCATGCACAGAGCCCGCATACTGCAAGCTTGGCGGGATGATGCAGGTCTGCCTAGCCTGACAGTCCCAGGGAGGTAAGGTATGAAAGGTATTATAGGCAAGAAGGTCGGGATGACCCAGGTCTTCAACGACAGTGGTGAGGCTGTCCCGGTCACGGTAATCGAAGCTGGCCCCTGTTTTGTGGCCCAGATCAAGACGGTCGAGCGAGACGGGTATAGTGCCGTCCAGTTGGGTTTTGAGGAGACAAAGCCCAAGCGCTTGACCCAACCTCAGTTGAAGCATTTACAAAAGAGTGAACTGCCAGCGTTGCGTTATCTGCGCGAGCTTCGTGTTGCGGATGACGAGTCTGTGGGCTTTGAGGAAGGACAGCAGCTCACGGTAGACATCTTTGAAGAGGGCGACCTGGTCGACGTGACTGGTACCTCCAAGGGTCGAGGCTTCGCTGGTGTGGTCAAGCGCTACGGATTCCGCGGCGGCCCCAAGACCCATGGTCAGTCGGACCGGTGGCGTGCGCCCGGGTCCGTGGGTGCCTGCACGACGCCCGGTCGCGTATTCAAGGGCAAGCGGATGCCTGGGCGCATGGGCGGCGAGCGAGTTACGACCCAGAGTCTCCAGGTTGTCTTGGTTGATCCGGAGCGGAACCTGTTGGCGATCAAGGGGGCCGTTCCCGGGAGCAAGAACGGCTTGTTGTTGATTCGCGAGGCGCGCAAGACAAGCCTGCGCAAAAAAGTGCGCAAATAAGGGCCGGGTGTCTGTCTGTGGGAACGCGCATGACACATCGTCGGGGAGTGGTAGCAAATGCAAGTGCCTGTTTACAATATTCAAGGTGAGCAAGTAAGCGAAACTGAGTTGCGCGACGACATCTTTGCCGTGCCCGTCAGCGAAGCACTGATGCATCAGGCGCTGGTGCGGCAGTTGGCCAACGCTCGGCTTGGCACACACAACACCAAGACACGCGGTGAGGTTCGAGGCGGTGGCCGCAAGCCGTGGCGACAGAAGGGAACCGGTCGGGCCCGCCAGGGCAGCATCCGGGCGCCTCATTGGCGTGGGGGCGGGACGGTGTTTGGACCAAACCCTCGCAGCTACGCGCAAAAGATGCCGCGCAAGATGCGTCGTCAGGCGCTTCGCTCTGCGCTTTCGGTCAAGGCCTCAGGGGCTCAGTTCCGGGTGCTGGATGAGTTGGAGATGAGCGAGCCCAAGACCAAGGAGATGCTGCGCATTCTGGCGAGTCTCGAAGCTGGCTCTTCGGTCTTGATCCTTCTGCCCCAGAGCGATCAGGTTATTCTGCGCTCGGTGAGTAACCTGCCAAAGGTCAGGACGTTGGTAGCGCAGTATCTCAATGTGCGCGACCTACTCAAGTATGATACCATCCTGATGCCCCTGGCCTCCCTTGAGGTCATCGAGGGGATTCTCGGTTAGGTAGCGCCAGGAGAAGTGCCATGAACATCTATCAAGTGTTGAAACGACCGATTCTCACTGAAAAGACGGACTTTCAGCGAGACGACAATCAGTATGTGTTCGAGGTCGATCGTAAGGCCAACAAGCATCAGATCAAAGAGGCTGTGGAACTTGTCTTTGACGTTCAGGTTCTGAAGGTCAACACCATGGTCATGAAGCCGAAGCGACGCCGGTTGGGCCGCAAGATCATTCAGACGCGCCCTGCCTGGAAGCGGGCCGTAGTCACTCTGGCCCCCGGCGAGCGGATTCAGGATTTCTTTGAGGGAATCTAGGCTTGTTCGCCCTTGGGCATGTGTGGGGAGCCAAGTTGGCCCCGGCGCATGTAGCGAGAGCAGACAGGTGGCGAGGAGGCAAGCCCCCGGCAGGACCCCTAGGGGCGACGCTGGGGCCGGGTATCACCTGTCGACCGGCGCGAGAGCGCTGGCTAGCTTGCAGGAGTTGAGAGATGCCAATCAAAGTCTATAAACCGACATCGCCTGGGCGACGGGACATGACGGCCTCTACATTTGAGGAGATCACCCGGACCGGGCCAGAAAAATCGCTGCTCCGGCCTTTGAAGAAAAAGGCGGGCCGTAACTTCCGTGGCAAGATCACGGTTCGTCACCGGGGCGGTGGGCACAAGCGACGCTATCGCGTCATCGATTTCAAGCGTGACAAGTTCGGTGTGCCAGGCCGCGTGACTTCGGTCGAATACGACCCGAATCGGTCGGCGCGCATTGCCCTGGTAGTGTATGCTGATGGCGACAAGCGCTATATCATTGCACCTGTCGGCCTCATGGTTGGCGACGTAGTGATGTCCGGTCCGGATGCCGAGATCCAACTGGGCAATGCCTTGCCTATCAGCAGTATCCCGGTGGGTTCGACCATTCACAACATCGAGCTGCACATCGGCAAGGGTGGGCAGATGGTCCGCGCTGCTGGCACGTCGGCCCAACTCCTGGCCAAAGAGGGGCGCTATGCCCATGTCCGGCTGCCTTCGGGCGAGGTTCGGCTGGTGAATGTGCAATGCATGGCAACCATGGGCCAGGTGGGCAACACCGACCATGGCAACATCAAACTGGGGAAGGCTGGGCGCAAGCGCTGGCTGGGCTTCCGCCCGAGCGTTCGCGGATCTGCCATGGACCCGTCCTCTCACCCGCACGGTGGTGGTGAGGGACGCTCGCCCATCGGTATGCCGGGGCCCAAGTCGCCCTGGGGTAAGCCCACATTGGGCAAGAAGACACGACGGAACAAGGCCACTGACAAGTGGATCGTCCGGCGACGCGGCAAGAAGCGGAGGTAGGAGATGTCGAGATCACTCAAGAAGGGACCGTACGTAGCTCCCAAGCTATTGCGGCGGATTGAAGAGATGAACCGGCCGGGCGTTTCTAGGCGCGTGGTCAAGACTTGGTCGCGGGCATCGACCATTTTCCCGCAGATGGTTGGCCATACCATCGCCGTGCATGATGGACGGCGTCACGTGCCGATCTACATCAGCGAGAACATGGTTGGGCACAAGCTAGGCGAGTTTGCGCCTACACGCACCTTCCGGGGCCATACCAGGAGAGAGCGAAAAACCCGGCGGGTCGTAAGTTCATAGGGGGCATTCATGGAAGACTTTGAGATCCGGGCGCAGAGCCGGTACGTATGGCAGTCGCCGCACAAAGTTCGCCTGGTGGTGGATAGTGTGCGAGGCATGGATGCGCTGGAAGCTTTGGGCAAGCTGAATCTGATGCCGCAGCGCGCTGCCGAATCAGTGCACAAATTGCTGAACTCGGCTGTGGCCAATGCTGAGAACAACTATGGCATGGCAGGGGAAGACCTGTACATCGCGCACATCTCAGCTGACGAGGGGCCCATCCGCCGCTGGCGCCGCTTTGGTGCCCGGGGACGTTTCAAGCCGATCAGAAAGCGGTCATCGCATATCACGCTGGTCTTGCGAGAGAGAGTCACGAAAGAGTTCTAAGGGGGGTAGTGCATGGGGCGCAAGGTACATCCATACGGCTTCAGGCTTGGATATATTTACGATTGGAAAGCGCGCTGGTACGCGGAAGACGATGAATATGCTGACTTGTTGGGTGAGGATCTCAAGGTTCGCGAGCTGATCCGCAACGAGGTGGGGCATGCTGGCATCTCCAAGGTCGAGATCGAGCGTTTCCCGCGGGCCCGGCAACTGTCGCTCAAGATTTGGACGGCCAAGCCAGGGATTGTGATCGGGCGAAAGGGAGTGACCGTCAACAACCTGCGCCAGAAGCTAGAGGAGCTGACCTCCAAGAAGGTCCACGTGGACGTCGAAGAGGTCTCCCGGCCCGAAGTGGACGCGCAATTGGTTGCGGAAGGGATTGCCCAACAGGTTGAGCGGCGCATCTCTTACAAGCGTGCCATGAAGCAGGCTGTGCAGCGGGCCCTGCGTTTTGGAGCCGAGGGTGCCATGATCACCTGTTCTGGTCGGTTGCATGGTGCCGAGATGGCCCGCAGGGAGACCACGCGCGAGGGGCGAGTGCCCCGGCACACGTTGCGCGCTGACATTGATTACGCCCAGGCTGAGGCTCTGACGACCTTTGGCCGGATCGGGATCAAGGTGTGGATTTACAAGGGTGTTATCCTGCCCGAGAGGGATCTGGCGGAGGCAGGCAACGCCTAGCAAGCGCCCGGATCGAGGGGACTCGTGAGCCCTGGGCCCGAGTCCCGGTCGGACGCAGCGATATCTGGTCGGATGGTCTGACCACGACCCGGAGAGGGAGAGTGTGGCATGTTGTTGCCGAAACGCACGAAATATCGAAAACAGCATCGTGGGCGGATGAAGGGCCGCGCGGGCCGCGGGAACAAGCTTTCCTTTGGCGAGTATGGCTTGCAGGCCCTGGAACCTTGTTGGATGACTAGCCGCCAGATTGAGGCGGCCCGGCGGGCCATTGTGCGTCATGTGAAGCGTGGTGGGAAGCTGTGGATCCGGATCTTCCCGGACAAGCCGGTGACGTCCAAGCCGGCAGAGACACGCATGGGGGGCGGCAAGGGAGTGGTCGAGCAATGGGTTGCAGTAGTCAAGCCCGGGCGCATGATCTTTGAGATCTCGGGTGTTCCCGAGGAATCTGCTCGGGAAGCTATGCGGCTGGCATCTCACAAGCTACCCATCAAGACCCAGTTTGTAAGCCGCCAGGACATGGTTGGAGGGGCAGGATGAAATCTCGGGAGATCTGGGAGATGGAGCTGGGGGAGATCCAGGGCAAGTTGGATGATGCATATGCAGAATTGTTCAACCTGCGTTTTCAATTCTCCACTGGTCAGATGCAGAACAGTGCCCGATTGGCACAGATGCGCAAGGAGATTGCCCGGCTGAATACGATCCTGCGGGCAAAGCAGTTGCAGAATATGCAGGGACAGGGTGTAGAATGAAGGAACAGAAACACGTTCTGATCGGTCGTGTGTTGAGCAATCGCATGGACAAGACCGTTGTCGTCGAGGTGGAGCGCAAGAAGCGTCACCCTCTGTACGGCAAGGTGATCGCCATGCGCAAAAGGTACAAAGCGCATGACGAAGAGAATGCATGCGAGATCGGTGATATCGTGGAGATGATCGAGTCCCGTCCCTTGAGCAGGGAAAAGCGGTGGCTGGTCACCCAGATTTTGGAGCGAGCCTAAGCCCGCCCAGGCCTGTCTTGGGGCAAGCCGGAGGAAAGAGATGATTCAGCAAGAGAGCCGACTGAAGGTCGCCGACAATACGGGGGCCAAGGAAATACTGACTATCCGCGTACTGGGCGGTTCGACCCGTCGCTATGGTAGCGTGGGAGATGTCATCGTGGGCTCTATCAAGAGCGCTGCACCGGGTGGTTCGGTGAAAAAGGGAGATGTGGTCAGGGCGGTGATCGTGCGGACGGCCAAGGAGCTTCACCGGCCCGATGGCTCTCACATCAGGTTCGACGAGAACGCCGCCGTGATCCTGGATCAGGCCAAGAATCCCAAGGGGACGCGTATCTTTGGCCCGGTTGCCCGTGAACTGCGCGAGCTGGGGTTCATGAAGATCATGTCGCTGGCGCCGGAGGTCCTGTAGGGCAGTTTGGCCAGTCGGCTATTGGAGAGAAGGACATGGAACGGATCAAGAGGGGCGATACAGTTGAGGTGATCGCTGGTCGGGATGCAGCAGACTCTCGTCGTGCTGGGAAGCCGTTGCGCGGCACCGTGCACCGAGTCGTCCGTGCATACAAGACCGATCGAGTGCACCGCAAAGTTGGCCGGGACCCGGAGCGGGACCGCGTGGTGGTGCAGGGCGTCAACCTGATCATCAAGCACCAGCGGCGTACTGGAGATGTGCGCACACAGTTTGGTCGGATCGAGAGAGAAGCGCCGATGCACATCTCAAACGTCATGCTGGTTTGCCCGGCGTGCAAAGAGGCGACGCGCGTTGGGTTCCGCACGTCAGTCGATGGGGTCAAGACCCGTTACTGCAAGCGCTGTGACGAGGCCATAGACTGAGACAGTGTCAGGTATCAAGTGTCAGATGGCAAGCGTTCTGCTTTCCTTGGCGCATGACACGTGGCACCTGATACGGTGAGTTTGGAGTTGATAGATGCCTAGATTGAAAGAGTTGTACCGTGAACATATCGTCCAGACGATGCAGAAGGATCTGGGGTACCAGAACACGATGCAGGTTCCGCGTCTGGAAAAGATCGTAGTCAACGTGGGTATGGGCGAGGCCCTGGAAAACGCCAAGGCACTCGATGCCGCGGTGGAGGACATCACGACTATTACTGGGCAAAAGCCCATTGTGACGCGGGCGCGCAAGTCGATCGCTAGTTTCAAGCTGCGCGAGGGAAACCCCGTCGGTGTAAAAGTCACGCTGCGTGGTGACCGCATGTGGGATTTCCTGGACCGGCTGTGCAACATAGCGCTGCCTCGCCAGCGTGACTTTCGCGGCATCTCGCCCGATTCCTTTGATGGACGGGGCAACTACAGCTTGGGGCTTCGCGAGCAGCTTGTGTTCCCCGAGATTGACTATGATAGCATTGACAAGATCCGGGGCATGGAGATTACCATTGTGACCTCGGCCCAGACCGATGAAGAGGGGTACCAGTTGCTCACGCACCTGGGGATGCCCTTTCACGCTCGCTCGCAGAGTGGTTTTTAAGGAGGAGATGTGGCCAAGAAGAGTATGATCGTCCGGGAGACTAGGCGGAAATATCCCACCCGCGTTCGCAATCGGTGCACGCGGTGCGGGCGCCCCAGGGGCTATATGCGGCGCTTTAAGCTTTGCCGCATCTGTTTCCGTGAGTTGGCCAACGAGGGGAAGATCCCCGGCGTCATCAAGTCGAGTTGGTAGCTTTCGTCAGCTATTTAGTGGCGGGCGAATTGTAGATCAGGGAGTGGGGTGGCGTATGCCTACGACAGATCCGATTGCTGATATGCTGACCCGAATTCGCAACGGGTTGACGGTGCGCAAACCGTATGTCTTGGTGCCGAGTTCCAAGCTCAAGGTGTCAATTGCGCAGATTTTGCTGGAAGAGGGATTCATCCAGGGGTACGAAGTGACCAACGAGCACCCCCAGGCGAATATCCGCTTGTGGCTCAAGTACGACGATAAGCGGCGGCCTATTGTGGTCGGTCTGAAGCGAGTTAGCAGGCCAGGCCGCCGGGTGTATAGTGGTAAGCGCGAGCTGCCATGGGTGCTCAGCGGTCTCGGGGTCGCCATTGTGAGCACCCCCAAGGGCGTGATGACAGATAGAGAAGCTCGTCGCAATGGCGTAGGTGGCGAGATTCTGTGCTACGTGTGGTAAAGGCGTGCGCCTGACCTGGCGCGCGGACTCGTCCGTAGCCTGATGATGGAGGAGCTATGTCTCGCATTGGCAAGCAACCAATTGAGCTGCCCGACAAGGTAGAGGTCGACATCCGGGGCAGTGAAGTCAAAATCGAGGGACCCAAGGGGAAGCTCACGCACTCCTGCCATCCTGATATGGTGGTCAAGTTGCAGGATGGGGTCCTTATCGTGGAGCGCCCAACAGACCATCGCAACCATCGGGCACTGCATGGCCTGACCCGTGCACTGCTGGCAAACATGGTCCATGGCGTATCAGAAGGGTACACCAAGAACCTGGAGATCGTCGGTACGGGCTACCGCGCCGAGATGCAGGGAGAGACACTGATACTCTACCTCGGGTATTCGCACCCGATCGAGTTCCCTGCTCCGGAGGGCATCAGCTTCGAAGTGCCCAGGGGTGGGCGTACCGTGATTGTGCATGGTAGTGACAAGGAACTGGTTGGCGAGATCGCAGCCCGGATCCGGCGGCAGCGTCCCCCGGAGCCCTACAAGGGCAAGGGCGTCCGCTATCAGGGCGAATACGTGCGTCGCAAAGCCGGCAAGGCAGGCCGGGTTGGCGCCTAGGGGCAGAGGTAGGAGGACTGATGGATAAGGCGAAAGCAAAGCGTCTGGCGCGCCATAGGCGGCACGCGCGGGTGCGAAAACATGTGAGTGGCACCTCGGATCGCCCTCGCCTGTGTGTGTTTCGTAGTCTGAAGCACATCCGGGCTCAGGTTATTGATGATACCAGCGGCCATACCCTGGTGGCAGCGTCTACCCTGGATAGTGGGGTGCGCAGCCAGATCGATGGTAAGGACAAGTCTGCCCAGGCCGCTGTTGTGGGTGAGGTGATTGCCCAGCGGGCGTTGGAGGCCGGTATTACCCGCATCGTCTTTGATCGGGGTGGCTACAAGTATCATGGCCGGGTCAAGAGTCTGGCCGATGCTGCGCGCAAAGCAGGATTAGAATTCTAGGTCCTCAAGTAGGACTTGCTAGATTGTGATTTGGACGACAGGGAGGAATGATGGGCCGTAGACAGGGTGGTGGTCGAAGGCGAAGAGGTCGGCAAGAAGAGGGCGATGGCCTGGACGAGCGCGTGGTGCACATTGCTCGAACGGCCAAGGTCGTAAAGGGCGGCCGGCGCTTTAACTTCCGGGCATTGGTGGTTGTTGGCGACAAGAATGGGAGCGTCGGCATTGGCGTCGGCAAGGCGCGGCAGGTGCCCGATGCGATCCGCAAGGGAGCCGAGCGGGCCAGGAAGAACATGAAGCAGGTTCCGCTAGCCGGGACCACGATCCCGCACGAGACGACGGTGCGCTATAGCGCTGCGCGCGTGATGCTCAGGCCGGCTTCGCCGGGAACAGGCGTTATCGCCGGTGGCGGCGTCCGTGCTGTGGTAGAGGCCGCAGGCATCAAGGACATCCTGACCAAGTCCATGGGCAGCGCCAATATCTTGAACGTTGTCAAGGCTACCATGTACGCGCTGGATACCTTGCAGGATCCGGTCACGGTCGCTGAGCGTCGAGGCGTTCCCTTGAGCAAGACCTTGCCTTTCTGGATGAAGGGGGAGGCTAATGAGTAGCGGGCGCACGCTGCAGATCAAGTGGACCAAGAGCGGCATTGGCCAATCGCGCAGGCAGAAGGATACCATCCGTGCCCTGGGCCTGCGCAAGCTGGGCGATGTGGTGGAACAGGCTGATACACCGGCCGTCCGAGGCATGATCGAGAAGGTGAGTCACCTGGTGCAGGTGGAAGAGATCAAGTAGTAGCGATTCATCCGGGATCGGCAAAGCGCCTTTCGGGTTTCTATGGTGCCCGAGGTTTGCCGCAAAACGATTCCTGTGGTGTGTTGGGATAGGTGAGAGATGAAATTACACGACTTGCAGGCTCCCAAGGGGGCCAGAAAATCTCGAAAGCGAGTGGGTCGAGGCATCGCTGCTGGGCAGGGCAAGACGGCTGGCCGTGGAACCAAAGGCCAGGCAGCTCGCTCTGGTGGGACCAAGGGCCCGTACTTTGAGGGTGGCCAGTTGCCACTGGTACGGCGTCTGCCCTTCAAGCGCGGCTTCAAGAATATCTTCAAGGTCCAGTATGTTGCAGTGAACCTGTACCGGCTGGAAGAGTTCGAGGCTGATGCCGAGATTTCGCCGGCGACCCTTGCCGAGGCGGGGATCATCAAGTCGGCCGATCTGCCCGTTGCGATCTTGGGCGATGGCAAAGTCGATCGCCCGCTGGTTGTCAAGGCGCACCGGTTCTCGAGCAATGCGCGCGTCAAGATCGAAGAGGCTGGCGGCTCGGTCGAGCAGCTACCCTGGGAGATTGAGCGCGGCCGGCGGATCAATCAGTAGGATATGCTCGGCTAGGACGTTGCCCGTTGCACCTAGTCAAGTTCTCTGGCCGAAAGGGGTAAGCAGCTATGATCCAGGCAGTCCGTAGTGCATTTGCACTGCCAGACCTGCGAAAGAAAATACTAGTCACCTTTCTGATCCTGGCGATCTATCGCCTGTTCGCGCACGTACCGGTGCCTGGGGTAAACTCGGAAGCGCTGTCTCAGCTCTTCCAGTCAAACCAGTTGTTGGGATTGCTCGACTTGCTTTCTGGTGGCGCGATGGCGAATTTCTCAGTGATGGCTATGGGAGTCTATCCCTACATCACCGCCCAGATTATCATCCAGTTGCTCACGCCCATTATCCCGCAACTGCAAGAGCTGCAGCAGGAGGGAGAGCAGGGCCGGGCCAGGCTGAATCGCCTGACATGGTATCTGACCGTGCCCATGGCTGCGCTGCAGGCGTATGGTCAGGCAGTGATCATGACCCAGATGAGCGGTGGCGTGCCGATTTTGGATAGCTTTGGTTTCCGGGACGCACCGCTACCGACCTTTGCCATCATGATAACTATGACGGCAGGCACGTTGTTTGCCGTTTGGCTGGGCGAGTTGATCACCGAGCAGGGTATCGGCAACGGTACGTCTATCATCATCTTGGGCGGAATCGTGACGCGCTTGCCACAGAGCATCCTGAACCAGATCGTTTCCCAGGCCTGGCTGCAGCTGATCGTCTTTGTCATCATTACCGCGGTCACGGTCTTTGGCATCGTCATTATTCAGGAAGGCAAGCTGATGATCTGGGTGCAATATAGCAGCCGGACACTGGGTCAGCGAGGTGGGCGTCTCCGCCAGACGCGCTCTGTGCGTACGCACATCCCGCTCCGCGTGAATATGGCCGGCATGATCCCGCTGATCTTTGCCCAGAGTCTCATGGTCTTTCCGAGCACGATCGCTGGCTACTTTATGGCACCTGTGGGTCAGGAAGCCCAGGGGTTTTTACAGACCGCGGCCTATTGGGTCGATCAGATCTTCAACCCACAGTATAACGTCTACTGGCCGCTTTACTTTTTGATGGTGGTGGGCTTTACGTACTTTTACACGGACACCATCTTTCAACAGCAGAACATGGCTGAGAACCTGAGGAAGCAGGGGGCATCGATCCCCGGCATCCGTCCGGGCAAGCGGACCGAGACCTACCTGAACCAAAAGGTGCGACGCATTACGTTGGTGGGCGCGCTTTTCCTGGGTACTGTGGCTGTTCTACCGTGGCTGGTTGGGCTCTTTATGACGCTGTTCCCCGGGACGACCGCATCGGCCTATACTGGGGGTGGCGCCATGCTGATCTCATCCACAGGTTTGCTGATCACGGTTGGTGTGGTCCTGGACACGATGCGACAGCTGGAGGCACAGCTCCAGATGCGCCACTACGACAAGTTCTTGCGCAAGGGTATCTTGGGCTGAGATCGGGTTGGGTTGGCTGAAAGGAGTCGACCGTGCCATCGGATGCGCTGTTTCTCGTGTTGCTAGGCGGGCCAGGGGCTGGCAAGGGTACCCAGGCCGAGCGTCTCTCGGAGATACTGGGCATCCCGCAGGTTTCGACCGGCGAGTTGTTCCGCGAGAACCTTAAGAAGGAGACGGAACTTGGCCTGCTGGCCAAGGGATACATGGAGCGTGGCGAGCTGGTGCCTGACGAGGTTACCGTCGGCATGGTTCGCGAGCGGCTCTCGAGGGCTGATGCCAGGAAGGGGGCCATCCTGGATGGATTCCCGCGCACTATTGCTCAGGCCGAGGCACTCGAGGAGCTTTTGGTCGAGATGGATCACCAATTGGCGGTGGTCCCCAATATCCAGGTGCCTGACGATGTGCTCTTGGCCCGGTTGGCCGGACGCTGGACCTGCCGCAAGTGCGGCGCCATGTATCACCAGCTCTTCAGCCCGCCGCAGGAAGAGGGCGTGTGTGACCGCTGTGGAGGAGAGCTTTACCAGCGACCTGATGACACGCCTGACACGCAGAAGCATCGTATCGAGGTCTACAAGGAGCAGACAGCTCCATTGATTGACTACTACCGGGAGAAGGGGCTGCTGGCGGAAGTGGATGGTCGGCCGGGCATTGACAAGATCCAGGCCGAACTGCTGGAGATCGTTCGGGGCCTATGATCACGCTCAAGTCCGCGCGTGAGCTGGCGCTCATGCGTGAGGCAGGTCGGATTGTTGCCGAGGTGCTGTCTGGGATCAGGCAAGCAGTCGAGCCTGGTATCACCACCGCTGACCTGGAGGCGGTTGCCGATAGGATTATCGTCGGCAAATATGGGGCCATTCCCTCGTTCAAGGGGTATCGGGGCTTTCCGGGCATGATCTGTTCATCTATCAACGAAGAGATTGTGCATGGAATTCCCGGGGATCGGGTGCTGAATGAGGGTGATATCATCAGCGTCGATGTGGGCGTCATCCACAAGGGCTTTCATGGCGACTCGGCCATCACGGTGGCCGTGGGCGAGATTGATGCCGAGAGCCAGCGCCTGATGGATGCAACAGCAGAGGCGCTGCAGGTAGGCATCGAGGCATCCAAGCCGGGCAAGTTTACGACGGACGTTTCCAAAGCGATCCAAGAGTGTGCGGAGAGCTACGGCTACTCGGTAGTGCGCGAGTACACCGGACACGGAATCGGTCGCAATATGCACGAGGATCCACAGATCCCCAACTATTTCGAGCCGAGGTTCGGTCGGCGCATTCGGCTGCGACCCGGCATGACCTTTGCCCTGGAGCCCATGGTGAATGTTGGGGATTGGAGAACCCGCGTGCTGGATGACCACTGGACTGTGGTGACGGCCGATGGAAAGCGATCCGCTCATTTTGAGCATACGGTGGCGGTCACCAAGAATGGCCCGGAGATTCTGACGAGCCTCTAGCGGGCCTGGGAGTGGGAGGTAGATTGTGAAGGTCAAACCATCAGTTAAGAGACGTTGTGAGAAATGCAAGATTATCAAGAGGCGCGGAGTGGTCCGCGTCATCTGCGACAACCCCAAGCACAAGCAGCGACAGGGGTAGATAGAGTATGGGGCGCCGTGCTTGATCCTGTGTGGCGTCTCGTGCGTGGAAACGGAGGAGATTGATGGCACGTATTGCAGGTGTGGACTTGCCCCGGGACAAGCGGGTTGAAGTTTCGCTTACCTATATCTATGGCATTGGGCGGTCCGTAAGCCAGGAGATCCTGTCTCAGGCTGAGATTGATCCGAATACGCGGGTGCGCGACTTGGCCGAGTCCGAGGTTGCGCGACTACGCGAGATCATCGATCGTAACTATCGGGTAGAAGGTGACCTGCGGCGCGAAGTAGCCATGAACATCAAGCGGTTGCAGGAGATTGGCTGCTATCGTGGTATCCGCCACCGCAAGAACCTGCCGGTACGGGGTCAGCGAACGCGGACCAACGCCCGGCAGAGGCGGGGGTCGCGCAAGACCGTGGCGGGCAAGCGCCGCGCGCGGGCCAAGAAGTAGCCTATAAGTTAGGAGGCACAATGGGAAGAAGGCGACAGGGGCCGAGGCGTGGGCCGCGACGCGAAAAGCGCGTTATCCCCAGGGGACAGGCTCACATCCAGGCTACATTCAGTAACACGATCATAACCATGACCGATCCTGCTGGCAACACCGTTGCCTGGGCAAGTGCCGGGACGGCTGGTTTCAAGGGATCGCGCCAGAGCACGCCCTATGCGGCCCAGTTGGCGGCGCAGCAGGCGGCTCGTGGAGCGCAGGCCAATGGCATGCGCGAGGTGGACGTATTTATCAAGGGCCCTGGCCCGGGCCGCGAGGCAGCCATTCGCGCGCTGCAGGCAGCAGGGATGGTAGTCACCTCGATTACCGATGTGACGCCTATTCCGCACAATGGGTGTCGTCCGCCCAAGAAACGAAGGGTCTAGTTGTAAAGAGGGCAGGCTAGCGCCTTGCCCCTATGGTGGAGGTAGAATGGCACGATACAAGGACGCGGTGTGCAAGCTGTGCCGCCGCGAAGGCGAGAAACTCTTTCTAAAAGGTGAGCGCTGTATGTCGCCCAAGTGCGCAATTGAGCGGCGACCCTATGCGCCTGGTTCGCATGGTAGGCGATCGCAGTTTCGCCGAAGGGAGTCGAACTATGCGCTCCAATTGCGGGCAAAGCAAAAGGCCCGCCGGGTGTATGGCGTGTTGGAGCGCCAGTTCCGGCGCTACTTCCGCGAGGCCGAGCGGCTTCGCGGTCTGACTGGCACCAATCTGCTGGTTATCCTGGAAAGCCGGCTCGACAACGTGGTATACCGCTTTGGCTTTGCCATGTCTCGACCCCAGGCGCGGCAGATCGTCCGCCATGGGCACGTTGACGTGAACGGGCGCAAGGTCAACATTCCTTCCTATCTGGTCAAGCCGGGCGATGTTGTCGCTATCCGGCCCACCAGCCGGAAGAAGGGCATGATCCAGGACATCGCGCTTGATCTGGAACACCGCGCCGTGCCTGACTGGCTTAGCCGGGATGAGCAGACCTTGTCTGGACGTGTTCTGTCCATGCCACAGCGTGGGGATATTGACGTGGCGATCAACGAGCAGTTGATCGTCGAGTACTATAGCCGCTAGGCTGTACAGAGCAAAAGTGAAACGACGGCTGCCCTACTCGGGCAGCGCGTCTTGGCGGTTCGCGGTTTCGTGAGCAAGGGGGTGCCAGTTGTTGAATTTGGTCTTGCCCAAAGTAGAGACTGATGCTCAGGCGAGGAACTATGGCCGGTTCATCATCGGACCGATGGAGAGCGGCTATGGTATAACCATAGGGAACGTATTGCGTCGTGTCCTGCTCTCATCGTTAGAGGGAGCGGCCATAGTCTCCATGCAGGTCAGGGGGATCCATCACGAGTTCTCCACAATTCCGCATGTCCGCGAGGACATGACTTCCCTGCTCCTGAACCTGAAGCAGATACGATTTAAATTCGCCGAGGGTGCTGAGGATCAGGCTCGCCTTCGCTTGGAGGTCAAGGGTGAGGGTGTCGTCGTTGCCGGTGACATCGTCTGTCCTCCCACGCTGGAGGTGATCAATCCAGAGCAGTATCTGCTGACCACCGACTCGCCTGAGGCGGATCTGGAGATAGAGATGACGGTGAGCCTTGGGCGGGGGTATTCACCGGCTGAGGAGCGTGGTAAGCTTCCTGTTGCCGAGATTCCCACCGATGCTATCTTTAGCCCGGTCCGCCGGGTGAGCTACAAGGTTGAGCGTGCCAGGATCGGACAGGTCAGCAACTTTGACCGCCTGATAATAGAGTTGTGGACGGACGGTACGATCTCGCCCGCTGAGGCGCTCAGTACCGGCGCGCAACTCGTAGTCAAGCATATGACTTCCATTGCCGATGTGGGTGATGTGACGCTGGAGGTCGAGCCCGAAGTTGAGGAGAGCTGGATCCCGGAGCGGATAGCTGAGACCAACATCGAGGAGTTGGATCTTTCAGTCCGTGCCTTCAATTGCCTGAAGCGGGCTGGGATCACCAAGGTGGGCGAGATACTGGAAAGGCTTGACAGGGACGAGGAAGAACTGCTGGCCATCCGCAATTTTGGACAGAAATCACTCGATGAGCTCAAGTTGAATCTGGAAGCCAAGGGTTTCTGGCCTTTGGAGAAGGACTAGCCCTGGCAAGGGCTGGGATGCATGACAGCGACCTTGGATCTGGATAGTAGAGATCGCTGCCTGAAGCTCATCGTTTGTGAGCTCATTGGTATTCGGAGGCGTTGAGAAGAGATGAGACATCGTAAAGCAGGCCGCCGGCTGGGTCGAGACAAGGGCCATCGGCGAGCGCTATATAGAAACTTGATGACCGACCTGTTCCGGCACGAACGCATCCAGACCACGGAGGCCAAGGCGCGGGCAGTCCGCCCCCTGGCGGAAAAGCTGGTGACCAAGGCGCGCAAGGCCCGAACAGAGCGCGTAGTTGAGTTGGCTCAACAGCGCGACGAGGAAAAGCTCCGCGCCTGGTTCAACGCCAAACGGGCCGGCCAACTGATTGAGCTGGCTGAGCAGGGGGATGATGAAGCCCTGGAGAGTATGGCCAATGGCATGGCCCTACACGCCAGGCGCCAGGTGCTCAGGGAGCTGCATGATAGGGACGTGGCTCAGAAACTCGTAGAAGAGATTGCGCCGCGATTCGAGGATCGACCGGGCGGCTATACCCGCATGTTCAAGCTGGGCATGAGGCACGGGGATGCTGCCAAGATGGCTGTGCTGGAATTGGTCGAGTGAGGCCTGGTCTCTGTGCCCCAGGGTCTTGACTGGACCCACGCCCGGGCGGATGCTGAACGCCCTGTGGGACCGCGAGGTGCGGCGTGAGTGCTCAGCCAGAGGCTGGCAAGCCGCAGCGGTTCCGGGCCAGGGTCGAGTACGACGGCACGGACTTTTACGGTTTCCAGGTTCAGGCTACAGAGCGGACCGTTCAGGGAGAGATCGAGAGGGCGCTTGAAGCGATCACGGGAGCCGAGACGCGAGTTGTCGGGGCAGGCCGGACCGATCGCGGAGTGCATGCCAGGGGGCAGGTTGTCAGCTTTTCGGTGGTGTGGCGGCACGGGCTGTCTGATCTCCACCGGGCGCTGAATGCGGTGCTGGCGGCTGACGTGGCCATCCTGGACCTGGATCCGGCACCAGAGGGGTTTCATCCCCGGTTCAGTGCGTTGAGGCGGGCCTATCGATACACGGTTCTGAACCGGCAATGGCCATCGCCTCTGGAGCGACGTACGGCCTGGCAGGTGACCGGGAAGCTGGACTTGGACGGCATGACGGAGGCCAGCCAAAGCTTGGTCGGCACCCAGGACTTTGGCACCTTTGGCCAGCCCCCGCAGGGGGAAAACACGGTTCGTACTGTGTTCCGAGCGGAATGGCAGGCAGATGGAGCCAGGCTCTGGTTCGACATAGAGGCAAATGCGTTTCTCTACCGGATGGTTCGGAGTGTCGTGGGCACGCTCGTACAGGTGGGTCGGGGGCAGCTTTTGCCACAGGAAGTCGCATCGTTCCTGCGAGCTCGGGATCGCAGTTTGGTCAAGCAGGTGGCCCCTGCTCACGGACTGTGCTTAATGCAAGTAGATTACGTTGCGCGTGAGGGAGTTTGACAGTGAGGACTTTTACGCAGAAACAGAAAGAAATAGCACGCAATTGGTACGTCGTGGATGCCGAGGGTGAGACGTTGGGTCGCCTGGCTTCCAGGATCGCGCCGATTCTCAAAGGCAAGCACAAACCGGTTTATACGCCTCACATGGATTGCGGCGATTATGTGATCATTGTGAATGCCGAAAAGGTGCGGGTGACCGGCCGCAAGATGGACCAGAAGCTCTACTACCGCCACTCCGGATATCCGGGCGGCCTGCGTAGTATAAGCTTGAGGGACCAACTGGCCAAGCATCCCGAGCGCGTGCTCCAGGCCGCGATTCGGGGGATGTTGCCAAAGAACAAACTGGGGCGGCGCATGTTGAAGAAGCTAAAGGTCTATGCGGGCGACTCGCATCCGCACCAGGCCCAGCAGCCCAGGCCCCTGGAACTGTAGGGAGAGAGAACCTATGTCCGATGAAGTTCGTTACTACGAGGCGGTAGGCAGGCGGAAACGGGCGGTGGCCCGTGTGCGTCTCTATCCTGGTGAGGGCGAGATGGTCATCAATGGCAAGCCATTGGATGAGTACTTTGGCCGGCCCCAGGACTGGCGCAATGTGAAGGCACCGTTTGCGCTCACGGAAACCCAGAACCGGTTCAACCTTTCGGTGCTGGTCAAGGGTGGGGGGATCACAGGTCAAGCTCACGCAATCCGTCATGGGATTGCGCGTGCGCTGCTCCTTGCGGATCCCGAGTCCAAGTTGGCGTTGCGCCGAGCCGGGTTCCTAACTCGCGACCCGCGTGAAAAAGAGCGAAAGAAACCAGGTCTCAAGCGGGCCAGGAAAGCGCCTCAGTACACCAAGCGCTAGATCGTTCGCCACATCACTTGCCGGTGCACTCTGCATCGCGGGATCCCGATCCCGCCTGCTGAGGCTACCGCTCATCTGATGCTCTTGGCTGTCGACAGCAGGGGGATGATGCCGCAAGGCTCATCCCCTTTTGTCGTACCCAATTGCCAAAGGGCTGTGTGCCACGGCAGCGATCTCTTGCACGCTAGCCTGTCTCATCTCTCGGGTTTCTGCTGCTTTTCATCTTGTGTAT
>Ga0207796_1000381_pt1 | contig 18245 bp, 17 predicted proteins | sample Pon1CUnioCityCA_6_FD_187274 | JGI IMG/M metagenome (GOLD analysis project Ga0207796, IMG submission 187274) | Marine sediment microbial community from Union City, CA, USA - Pond 1C Sediment 1 (SPAdes) | ecosystem: Environmental > Aquatic > Marine > Intertidal zone > Salt pond sediment ...
ATTCGCGTACACGCCATTGGTGTTTGCCGCCAGTGAGGTGTCGACCCACAGCATTTGACAGTAGCTCTTTAGAGCGCCAGGAGGTTAAGATGCGCAGGAAGAAAGAGCTGTTCGTGGGATTGTTGGCGGTCTTGCTCATATTGGGTCTGCTAGCTGTACCCGCCTTGCCCCAGGGGCTATTGCCGGACTGGGTCCTATATCAAGTTGAACGTGCCTCCTACGCCTATTTCGACTTGACCGTATGGACCGGCGGCGGTCTCTTGACACCTGGACAGTACCCTGCCTGGTGCACTCAACACGCGGTACCGATTCCGACAGGTACATCCTACTGGGGCCGGCCGGTATTGCTGGATACCGAGGTTGAGCCGTGGAACAGGGTCCTATTCGCGCTGACCCATCGCGAGGGGTACACCGGACAACAAGTCCAAGACGCCCTCTGGTACTGGATCGAGGGCAGAGACCCAGAAGAGCCAGGCACTCAGCCCTTCATCGATTACGTGGAGTCAGCCTATGAGGCGTGGCAACCGCCCGACGGCACGTTCTTGGTGAAGATCCAGCATGCTGATAAGCAGGACGTGCTGCTGGTCATCGAGGGGCCACCGACGCCGACGCCGACACCGACGCTGACACCGACACCGACACCAACCCCCGTAGGGGCGTTGCAGATCGACAAGAAGTGGAGTGGGCCGGGCAACTTCGTGGAGGAGATTGTCGTCTACGCCTATCCCAAGGAACACGCCCCACCGGAACGCACACCCCGACCGGTGCGCACGCCGAGGCCACTGCCGGATGGGTGGCGAAAGCTGTTCATTCCGCTGGTGGCGAGGGACGCCTATATGCCAGTGATCCTTCGCTGGCAGGGGGAGCCTGTCTGCGTAGACGGTCTGCAGCCAGGCCTGTGGGTCCTGGAGGAGCAAGTGGTCCCAGGGTCCGGGCATGCGCCTGTGCAGCAAAGGTTAGAGGTCGAGGTTCTTCCAGACACCTGGTGTTCCGAAGGAGACCCTCCCCTCGCCAGGTTTGAGAACGTCCGCACACCTACCCCGACACCGGAGGACTGGATCCTCGGGTGGGAGAGCAAGGCCATCGATCCGCCGGGCCCGGGTGGTGAGAATCGAGAGGAGCTAGCCCCTAAGGTGGAGCCAAGTGGGCTCAGCGACGAGGAGCTCACGGCGCTTGCTGCGTTCATCGAGGGCGCCGAACAGGGCGATTTCGACGTTAAGAACGTGCCAGACTACGACTTCACACTCGTTGCTATCCGCGACAGCCGCACTGGCGATTTCCTCCAGCCCTATCTCATGGAGACGACGGCCTATGGTATGGGCTGGGAGGAGTCTGAGGAAGATGTCCCGCAGTGTGTGGTTCAAGATGCTGGTGCCGACGGCCCATCTATCCAGAACGGCGATTTCACGCAAGGGGAGCTGCACTGGACGCTGCCGTCGACGAACTGCACGGCAGAGGTGGTGACCCACGAAGGTGCACCCGCTTTGCGGCTGGGGCCCGGCAGCGCAGATGTGAGATGCTGGAGCTCGGCACGGCAACACCTGAGCCCGAACTACGAACTGTACCTCGGCGTGTACAACGACGGAGCGTACGGCGGGTGCTACCTCTACGGTTTCTTCCGAGGTGTCTACGTCAAACCTCAGCAACCGTAGATCGCTCCATCACCCTGGCTTCCTCCGGCAGTGGAGAGCTCCGAGTCTTGACTCAGCGGCGCTCCACGTCGGTGGGGGCTGCTATTCCGGGTTACCCCCTGGGCTCTGCGCGCAACTCGGAACAGAACGGACACCGTCCGTCACCTTCCAGTCGTCACTTGTCACTTCTCGATGCGGCTCCCGGTCTCTCTCACGGGCCTGTCTTGGCTTTCTGATCAGCTGTGATACAATACCCGACTGTGAAGCGAACACCACCCAACCCTAAGGAGTAAGTAGACTATGCGAGTCCTATCCTACGATGCAGAACTCTGCATCGCCTGCCGCATTTGTGAAGATGTCTGTTCCGAGACCTTCTTCGGTGAGGCGGACGCGGAGAAATCGAAGATTCGTATCCATGACGAAGGGGACGGCCTGCCCAGTGCGTCGTTCTGCAACCAGTGCGGCGAGTGCATCTCCGTCTGTCCCACCAAGGCTCTCTACAGGGACAAGCGCGGTGTGGTGCGCCTAGACCGGGAATTGTGCGTAGGATGCCTATCCTGCGTCGGGTTCTGCCCTTCCTTGGTGATGTTCTGGCACGCCGACCAGACGGTGCCCGACAAGTGCATCAGCTGCGGCATATGCGCTCAGGACTGCCCCGAGGACGCCTTAGCCATCATCGTGGTTGACGAACCCCCGGCTCCTGCGGAGCCCTATCGATCAGTGTAGAAGGAGAGAGCTATCCAGATGTCAGAGAGAGCGAAAGCAGCTCGACGTGTCTTGACGGAGTTTACCTACGAACCGGCGATGCCGCAGAAGGGCTACACCGGCCGGACCCTCTACGTCAACCTTTCGGACGCCACCATCCGCGCCAAAGAGGTCACCGAGGAGATGAAGGAGAAGTTCATCGGCGGTCGTGGCTTTGGTCTGTGGTATCTGTGGCACGGGGTCGAGGGTGATACCAAGTGGGACGATCCGGAGAACGAGATTGTGATCTCGTCCGGCCCTTGCGGCGGCATTACCCAGTATCCTGGCTCGGGCAAGTCCCTCGTGGTCTCCATCTCCCCGCTGACGGAGGTGGTGATCGACAGCAACGTGGGCGGTCACTTCGGGCCCCTGCTCAAGTTTGCCGGCTGGGACGCTATGGAGATCCAGGGCAAGGCTGATAGCGACGTGATCGTCTATATCGACGGGACCACGGGACGGGTGACCATCGAGGAGGCGCCCGACGTGCCGGTCGACAGCCATAAGGTCGGTCACTGGCTGATCGAGGACATGGCCGAGACCGAGGAGGATCGCTACTACATGTCGGCGGTCGCGGCTGGGTCCGGAGCCGAGCACAGCCGATTCGGTTGCCTCAATTTCAGTTTCTACGACCGCAGGAGGAAGGAGCCGCGCTTCAAGCAGGCCGGTCGCGGTGGCATTGGGACCGTCTTCCGCGACAAGGGCATCAAGGCCCTGGTGGTGAAGACCGATCCCGTGCGCGGTGACTCCAACCACCCCGCTGATCCTGAGCGCATCTCCCGGGTCGGCGTCAAGATGCACAAGGAGATCCACGACTACGACGCCGAGCAGTGCCGCATGCGCTACCGCGGGACCACCTATCTGGTGCAGATCATGAACGATTACGATCTGCTGCCCACCCACAACTTCCAGTACGGATCCCACCCCGACGCGCCTAAGATCAACGGGGAGGTCTGGGAGAATCGGTTCACGCAGGGCATTCCCGATGGCTGCTGGTACGGCTGCACCATGGCCTGCTCGCACGCCGTCGACGGGTACGAGCTGCGCACCGGACCCTACCAGGGGGAGACCGTGATCGTCGACGGGCCGGAGTACGAGACCCTCGGCGGCTGTGGGTCCAACTGCGGCATCTTCGAGCCCTGGGCCGTGATGGAGATCAACTTCTACTGCGACACCTACGGCCTGGACACCATCTCCTTCGGCACCGGCACCGCCTTTGTGATGGAATGCTACGAGAGGGGTATCCTGGACCAGGAGAAGACCGGCGGCCTGGAGCTTAACTTCGGGAACGCTGAGGCCGCCCTTGAGCTGCTCCATCAGGTGGGGCGGGGCGAGGGCTTCGGCCTGATCTTCGGGCAGGGCATCCGCCGCATGAAGGACATCTTCGTCGAGGAGTTCGGCGCCGACCGGGCGTTCCTCGAGGACATCGGCATGGAGGCCAAGGGCCTAGAGTACTCAGAGTACGTCACCAAGGAATCCCTCGCCCAGCAGGGCGGCTACGGACTCTCCAACAAGGGGCCGCAGCACGACGAGGCCTGGTTGATCTTCATGGATATGGTGAACAATCAGATTCCCACCTTTGAGGACAAGGCCGAGGCGCTCCACTACTTCCCTATGTGGCGCACCTGGTTTGGGCTGTGTGGCTTCTGCAAGGTTCTGTGGAACGACATCACCCCGCCGGATAACGATATGACCGAAGAACCGGCCAAGATCCCGGAGCACGTACAGAACTATGTGGAGGTCTTTGCTGGAGTCACCGGACGTGAGGTGACCAGGGAGGATCTGATCACCCAATCCGAGCGCATCTATCAGTTCCAGCGCGTCTTCAACATCCGCTTGGGCCACGGGCTGCGCGACCACGACGCGGTACCCTATCGTTCACAGGGACCGGTGACCGTGGAGGAGTACGAATCGCGCCAGGAGCGGTATGACACACAGCTGAGGGGGGACCTGGGGCTGGATCCGACGGGGATGACCACCGAGGAGAAGGTGGCAGCCCTGCGTGAGTATCGTGAGGATCAGTACGAGCAGCTCATAGACGCTGTGTACAAGCGCCGCGGCTGGACGCAGAACGGGGTGCCCAAGCCGGAGACGCTGGCGAAGCTGGGCATGGACTACCCCGAGATGCTGGCCGTCATCGAGCCCCATCTCTAGCGGGGTGCAGCTGGAAGTCTCGAGCGCTCCATTTGGATCGTACGGTGGCTGGTTCAGCTCTGGTGACGGGAACGGAGGGCTTCTCTTCGGATCGCGCGGGCCTGCTATCTGCTGAGGTACTCATAGATCATCAGTCGCTAGGGGGCAAGCCATAACAGACCAGTCCCGTACGATCCAGATCAATGACAAGCACGAGATAGCGTGGCGAGAGGGTATGACCGTCTCTGACGTGCTCGAGGCTATGAATTACACCTATCACAGCATCATCGTCAGGGTCAATGGCGAGCTCGTCCGCAAGGGGTGCCATGACACCTACCAAGTACCCGAAGGGGCCGACGTCAAAGCCATTCACATGATCGCGGGGGGATGATCGGTGCACAGCAACCTGAACCGGCGGCTCTCGGGCCTATGCGATCGCCTGGACGACGCTGGGATGGATGCGGCGCTCTTGCTACATCATCGCGACGTTCTCTACTACGCCGGCACCGCACGCCCGGCGAGTCTGCTGGTTGTCTCCGCCGGTACAGCGCCTGATGCTGCGGGACGGCAGGCGATCCTCTTCGTCCGTCGCGGCCTGAAGGCGGCGCGGGACGAAGCTACCATCCAGGACGTCGTGCCCATGCGGGGATTCTCTACCATCACCCGTGCCCTCGCCGAACTGGGTTTGGATACGGGTGTGTTGGGCGTGGAGCTGGACACCACCACAGCGGATCTTTACCAGCGGGTTGAGGAGGCCTTCGCCGGATGGGACGTGGTGGACGTCGCCCCCATCGTCCTGGATCAGCGCATGGTCAAGGACGAGGGCGAGATTGCCGCCACGGAGCGAGCTGCGACGGTTGCTGACGCCGGCCATCGCGCCTTGGCCCGGGCAGTAGCGGCGGGCATGACGGAGCTGGAGCTGGTGGCCGAGGTAGAGATGGCCATACGGCTCGCCGGCCACGAAGGGTACCAGCCCCTGCGCTATCCGCTCGCCCGCGGCGGCGGCGTCTTTCTCATGAGCGGGGAGAACCTGGATGTGCGCGGGGGGCACGGGCTGGTGGTGACTGGTGCAGGGCTCAGCGCCGCCAGCCCTTACGGGGCCTCGCGACGGGTCATCCAGCCCGGGGATCTGATCGTGCTGGATATTGGGTCGATCCGCGATGGCTACACCGCCGACGAGTCCCGCACCTTCGTCATTGGGGAGCCGACAGAGCCCCAGCGGGCGTTATTCACGGTGGCAAAGGCTGCAGAGGAGGCCGCCCTGGAGGCGCTGGCTCCGGGCGTGCCCGTGGCTCACGTTTACGCGGCGGCCGAAACCGTCGTCGATGGCGGCCATTCCCCTTTCTATCCCCCGGGGAGCTTGAGCTTGCCCGGCTTCGTTGGCCATGGCATTGGGCTGGAGCTCGACGAGCCGCCGGTGCTCTGGCCTCGCGAGGAGATGCAGCTGCAGGAGGGGATGGTCTTGGCCGTCGAGATCGAGGTCAGCGCGCCAGCCGAACGGACCATGGCCAAGATGGAGGACACGGTCGTGGTGCGCCCCGGCGGTTTTCGGATGCTGACCAAGGCGCCACGCGGTTTGACGGTGTGTGGATGAGACCAGGCCGTCGTAGCAACGTCCATCGATTAGCACCTCAAACGTCAACAGTCTTTGGGACTGGTCCGTCTTGGACGTCCCACAGGAGGTACTGATGTCCCATCGTATCACCATCGCCGCCGGACCCGTGACCGTGGAGGGTGAGCTCAACGATAGCCCCACGGCGCGAAAGATCTGGGAGGCACTGCCCATCGCCGGCCAGGCCAACACCTGGGGAGATGAGATCTACTTTCGGATCCCGGTCCAGGTGGAGGAGGCAGCCGATGCCCGGGCTGACGTCTTGGTCGGAGAGCTAGGCTACTGGCCCAGAGGCGAGGCGTTCTGCATCTTCTTTGGTCCGACGCCGGCTAGCGAAGATGACCAGCCACGCGCCGCCAGCCCTGTCAATCCAGTGGGGCGCGTGCTCGACGATCCAGCGGTCCTCCAAGACGTGCCACCGGGCGCGACCGTGATGCTCGAGAAGGCATGAAAGGCCTGCGTGAAGCAGCTGGGTGACGTTTAGGGATCTCCCCCGTTCACAAGCTGAACAGTCCTCGAACCCAGCGTGATTTTTCAATGCCCCTCTCCTGTCGCGAAAGCCAAAACCTTGCGCTACAAGCGCATAAGCGGTATACTAAGCGATTGGCAGATACGCGTCAGTCGCTCCTGACGCTTGGGTGACGGAGGATACGTGGAACAGACTCTACTGGACGTTGAGAACCTGTCCGTTCAGCGGCCCGGGGCCGAGGTTCTTAGAGGCGTCAATTTGGCCGTTGGCTACGCTGAGGTCCACGCGCTGCTGGGCCTCAACGGCTCCGGAAAGACCAGCCTCGCGCTGGCCTTGATGGGAGCCGAAGGGTACGACGCCGAGGAAGGGCGGATTCTTTTCGACGGTCAGGATATCACGCGTCGTTCAGTGACCGAGCGTGCGCAGCTTGGCCTCACGTTGGCATGGCAGAACCCCGCTCGCTTTGAGGGGCTGCCCGTGGCCGACTACCTGGCTCTGGGGATGCAAGATCCGTCTCGGGAACGGCTGGAGGAGGCCCTGGAGGCGGTGGCCCTGGCCCCGCGGGCCTATCTGGGACGGGCGGTCGACAATGCTCTCTCCGGTGGGGAGCGGAAGCGGATTGAGTTGGCCGCGGTCTACGCGATGCGGCCGCGTCTGGCCATCCTCGATGAGCCGGATTCTGGTGTCGACGTGCTCTGCCTCGAGGACGTCATCTCGCTGATGCGTCGCATGGCCGATGAGGGGACCTCTGTGCTTCTCATCACCCATCGCGACGAGATGGCGAGCATGGCTGACCGAGCCTCACTGATCTGCGCTGGGGCGGTGGTGAGAAGCGGCACGCCCGATGAGGTGCGCGACTATTTCGCCCGTCGCTGTCGGCCTCACGAGGACCTCCTGGGCAGCCAGCCTTGGGGCGAGGAGGCCGGTGGCACCTACCAGCGCGTCGTTGCCGAAGGAGTGTGTCGTGAGTAAGCAGACCCCGTCCGCTACAAAGGCTACAGCTTTGGGCAAGCAAGATCCTGCTTGGGCCCGGGAGTATCAGGCCATGCTCGATGCCTATGAGAAGGCTGGAGGCAAGCCCGACGTGCTACGGGCCTCTCGCGTCGCCAGCGCCGTCATCAGTGCCAGCGACGTCTTGGCCGTCAACGAGATCGAGGGTGTCACCATCAAGACGCAGCAGCAAGAACACGGCGTTCGAGCGCGCATCGTCGTGGCGCCGGGCACCAAGGTCGAGCATCCCGTCCATCTCTGCTTTGGCATGACGGCCAGCGAGGGCTTGCAGCAGATCGACTCCCAGTTCGACATCGGCGAGGGTGCCGAGGTTGGATTCCTTGCTCACTGTACTTTCCCCAACGCCGTGGAGCTCAAGCACGTGATGGATGCCCAGATCCGCGTTGGACCGGGTGCCACGATGCGTTACCGGGAGGCTCACTACCACGGCTCCCAGGGTGGCATTGAAGTCCTGCCCACGACCCATGCTCAAGTGGAGGAGGGCGGGCGACTGGAGATCGAGTTCAACCTGACGGAGGGACGCGTGGGCCGCATGGCCATCGAGTTCGAGGCGGACGTAGCCGCTCGCGGGGTGGCCGAGTTGGTGTCCAAAGCGTATGGCTCCGGCGACGATGACATTCGCGTAAATGAGGTGGTGCGCCTCAACGGTGAGGGGGCGCGTGGGCTGACCAAGACCCGCGTCGCCGTGCGCGATCGGGCTAGGAGTGAGATCACCACCACCGCTGAGGGTAACGCTCCCCAGGCCAGGGGTCACATGGATTGCACGGAGATCGTGCGCGGTCGGGCCGAGGCGCGGAATGTCCCCATCGTCGTCGTTCGTGACGACCGTGCTCGGGTGACGCACGAGGCGGCCATCGGCAGCGTCGGCAAGAAGGAGCTGGAGACCTTGATGGCGCGTGGCCTGGATGAGGAGGAGGCGGTGGACATCATCATCCGTGGTATGCTGCGAGACTAACGTTGCGAGCGTACCTGACACGGATAGAATACTGGTGGCAGCGCGGCGGCCGGTCTCCGGCTCTTTGGGATCGGTCTTTGGTTGATAGGGAAGGTGATAGCGGGTTGCTTCGCTACGATTCTATGGAGGTTGAAGGACTGGATGAAGCCTAGGAACCGAGCGAGATGGATCGACAAGTCTTGGATGCGCGCAGCGCGGGTGGCGTGGCTGCTTGCAGTCATCATGTTTTCCTGGATGGCGACAGCGGTCCCAATACGTGCTGAACAGGGACCGACCGTTCGCATGGTCTACTTCTATGCCAATGATTGCGCCCACTGTAAGGCCATCATGGAGGATCTGCTCCAACCGCTTCAGACCGACTACGGCGATCGGTTAGAGATCAAACTGGTCGAGATCTCCGAACCGGAGAACTATGAGCTGATGGTTCGGGCCGAGGAGGCGTTTGATGTCTCCTCCGAGGAGCGCGGCCTGCCGACCCTCGTGATCGACGGCCAGGTCCTCATCGGCGAGGATGAGATCCGCAGCCAGCTTCCCTGTCTGGTCGACACGTGTATGGGGGCCGGCGGAACCTCGTGGCCTGATATCCCGGGTCTGGAGGAGGTCAGCGAGGAGGCCGCGTCCGATTTCGGATCAGGCTTTGGGTTCTCGGAAGACGTAGAGCCCTGTGGGCCGGAGTACGAGGAGGCTTGCGAGGGGCCGGATACTATCTGGGTGGCCTACTTCTATCAGGTGGGCTGCCAGTCGTGCAGCCGGGCGGAGTATGACATCCAGTATGCCAAGAGCAAGTATCCCCAGTTAGTGGTCGAGGAGTTCGACGTTCAGGAGAACACCGCGCTAGCGGAATGGCTGGGGAAGCGTGTCGGCGTGCCAGAGGAGAAGCGTCTGGCAACCCCATCGCTGTTCGTTGGGGAGGACTACCTCGTGGGGGAGGACATCACCTCCCAGGCCGTGCTCGATTTGGCCGAGAAGTATGCGCCCACGGGGGCCGATAGGATCTGGGCTGATTTCGACCCTGGGGAGGCCAGGCAGGGTATCGTCGAGCGCTTCAGATCCTTTGGCCCGCTCACGGTTGTCTTCGCTGGCCTGGTGGACGGCCTGAACCCTTGCGCCTTTGCTACATTGGTCTTCTTTGTCTCCTATCTCACGTTAAGCAACCGGAAGGGGAGGGAGATCCTCGCGGTCGGTGCAGCTTTTACCCTGGGCGTCTTCTTGGCCTATCTGGCGGTTGGGCTCGGTTTCTACAAGGTGCTGGGCATGTTGGGCGACCTTCTCGCTACGCTAGGACGTTGGGTGTATGGCTTGACGGCCGTGCTCTGCGCTGGGCTTGCCATTTTCAGCTTCACCGATTACTTGAAGGCGCGTCGCGGGGAGATCGAGGATATGAGCCTGAACCTCCCCCACGCCATGCGGAAGCGCATCAACGCCGTCATTCGCAAGGGGCGCACGACAGAGACCTATGTGGCGGGGGCCTTTGTCACCGGTCTGGTGGTCTCTTTCCTGGAGCTTGCCTGCACCGGACAGGTCTACCTTCCTACCATCATCTTCGTCACCAGCGTTCCCGAGCTTCGCACGCGCGCCGTGCTCTACCTGGTACTCTACAATCTGCTCTTCGTGTTCCCGCTGATCGTCGTGTTCATCTTGGCCTACTACGGCACCAGCTCCAAGGAGCTGACCCGCTTTCTGCAGCGGAACGCGGCCACGGTCAAGCTCGGCATGGTGCTGCTTTTTGCCTCGCTGGCCTTGTGGCTAGGGATCTCACTCGTCTAGGCACCGGGAAGTCAAGCCCACGGATCAGTCGTGGTATGTCGTTCGTGCTCACTATGTTGGTGAGTAGACGTCTAAGTTAAGCAAGGAGTTCGTCAGCACTATGAAGAACATAGCCGTTATCGGCGCCGGATACGTGGGGTTGGTGACCGGCGTCTGCTTGGCCGATCTCGGGAACCGCGTCGTCTGCGTGGATATCAACGAGGAGAAGGTCGAGAGCCTGAAGCAGGGGAGGATGCCCATCTACGAACCGGGTCTCGAGGATCTGGTTGAGCGCAACGTCAGAGCGGGACGGCTCACCTTCACCACCTCGTACGCCGAGGGGCTTGCGGAGGCTGAATTTGTTTTTATCGCGGTCGGTACGCCCGAGGGTGTGGATGGGGAGGCAGACTTGCGCTACGTGCGCATGGCGGCCCGTTCCATCGCTGACGAGATGGACCATCCGTTGGTGATCGTCAACAAGGCCACGGTCCCCGTGGGAACGGGCGATTGGGTGGCTGATCTCATCCGTCAGTATCGGAACGGCGACATCGATTTCTCCGTGGTGTCAAACCCCGAGTTCTTGCGCGAGGGATCGGCCATCAGCGATTTCCTGAAGCCTGATCGCGTGGTCTTGGGCTCGCTAGATCGCGAGGCGGCGGAGAAGGTCGCCCAGCTCTATCTCCCTCTCCGTACCACGATCATGATCACGGATCTTCGCACCGCCGAGATGATCAAGTATGCGTCCAACGCCTTCCTGGCCACGCGCATCTCGTTCATCAATGAGATGGCGAACATCTGTGAGGCTCTTGGAGCTGACGTCAAGGAGGTCGCCACTGGTATGGGATACGACGCTCGCATTGGTCACGGTTATCTCGATGCTGGGGTCGGTTACGGCGGCAGCTGCTTCCCGAAGGATGTGAAGGCGTTGACCTACATGGCCGAGATCAAAGGACGCCATCCGCAGTTGCTGCGGGCGGTGATGGACATCAACGACGACCAGCGGCGCCAGGTGGTCCGCAAGCTCGATCAGGCCCTTCGTGGCCTACGCGGTAAGACCATCGGCCTGCTGGGATTGGCCTTTAAGCCAAACACTGACGACATGCGAGAGGCGCCCGCTGCCTATATCGCTCGCATGTTGGAGTCGGGTGGAGCGCAGGTCCGGGGCTACGATCCGGTGGCCAAGCAAGTTGCTGAGCGCATGTTGCCTAAGCTTGAGCTGTCGGACAACGCCTACGACCTGGCCGAAGGGTGCGATGCCTTGGTGGTGGTTACAGAATGGAACGAGTTCAAAAACCTGGACCTAGCACGGATTCGAGATCTGATGGCGGGCAACGTCGTCATCGATGGGCGCAACATCTATGAACCGGAGCAGATGAACGACCTGGGCTTCTATTACCGGGGCGTCGGGAGAGGGTACGAGACAGCCTAGTATGATGGTAGATACCCAGCAGATTCCAGGGCGTATGTCGAAAGGCCCAGGTGACGAAGTCACCCGTGAAGAGGCGATCCGTAACGGCATCATTCAGCGGGAACTCGCCAACGGCCTCTCTGTTTTCTTGAAGGAGGTTCACGCCGCCCCGGTGGCCAGCTTCTGGGCCTGGTATCGCGTGGGAAGCCGCAACGAGCACGTCGGAGTGACGGGTATCTCCCACTGGGTCGAGCACATGCTCTTCAAGGGGACGCCGGCGTTCCCCAAGGGCGTAGCCGAGAAGGCCATCGCGCGGGAGGGCGGTGCCTTCAATGGGGCCACTTCACACGATTTCACCACCTACTTCGCGACGCTGCCCGCGACGCGGATTGAGCTGGCGCTGCGCATCGAGGCTGACCGCATGCAGAACGCCAGCTTCGATCCCCGGGAGGTCGACGCGGAGCGCACGGTGATTATCAGCGAGCGGCAGGGCGCTGAGAACAGCCCCGAGTTCCTTCTCAACGAGGAGGTGATGGGGGCTGCACTGCGCGTCCATCCCTATGGCGATCCCACGTTGGGACACATGTGTGATTTGAAGGCCATCACGCGCCGGCAGCTCTACGACCACTACCGGAGCTACTACGTGCCCAACAACGCCCTGGTCGTCGCCGTGGGCGATTTCGACGGAGAGGCGATGCTGGCGTTGATCGAAGATCATTTTGCGGATGCGCCTCGCGGGGACGATGTGCCTCCGGTGACTGCCGTCGAGCCTCCGCAGCGCGGCGAGCGGCGTGTGGAAGTCCGCCGCGAGGGATTTGTGCCCTACCTCAGAATGGCCTTCCAGGCGCCGCCGGTTCTAGACCCGGATTTCTTCTCTCTGGCCGTGCTCAACGCCATCTTGACCGGAGCCAGTGCCATGACGTTCATGGGGGGTGGGTTAAGCAACAAGAGCTGTCGTCTCTACCAGGCCCTGGTGGCGGAGGAATTGGCCGTCGACGTCTCAGGGTTCTTGCTTCCCGCGGTCGATCCCTTCCCGTACACGCTATCCGTGGTCGTGCGTCCAGACCGAGAGCCGGCCGAGGTTGAGGAGGCGTTGGAGAAGGAGCTCAAGCAGGTCATGAACGATGCGGTGACCGAGGAGGAGGTGAACAAGGCCATCAAGCAAGCCCAGGCTCAGTTCGCCTACTCGAGTGAGTCCGTCACTGGTCAGGCGTTATGGCTTGGTTTCACCGAGATATTCGCCGATCACACCTGGTCGGATACCTATCTTGAGAACTTGCGTGCTGTGACCGTCGAGGATGTGCGGCACGTGGCGCAGAGCGTTCTGAGCCGCTCGAACCGTACGGTGGGCTGGTATATTCCCACCAATGATCAATAAGTGACTACTGGCCTTCTGCTTCAGGCGAACCTGTGGTCCGCCTGGGTTGCGGGGGATGGGAGGACAAATGTCCACAGATAGCAGGAGGTCGACAATCATCGTATGACGATCCCTGGACCGCACGACATAGCGCGCTGTGAGCTTTCTAGCGGAATTGTCCTCCTGGTCAGGGAGAACCATGCCAGCCCAGCTGTGGTGCTGACCGGCTATCTTCAGGTGGGTGCCCTTGACGAGAGCCCGGAGAAGGCCGGTCTGGCCGACTTCACCGCCGATGCTCTGATGCGCGGCACGGCGAGTAGGTCGTTCGACGAGATCTACGGTGCCCTAGAGGCGGTGGGGGGCAGGCTCGGCGTCAGCGGTGGCACGCACACCACTGGCTTTGGTGCCAAGAGTCTGGCCGAAGATCTGCCCTTGGTACTTGATCTTCTCTCTGACGTCTTGCGCGAACCCACGTTTCCCCTCGATCAGGTGGAAAAGCTTCGAGGCGAGATCATGGCCGACCTGGCCGAACGGGCTCACGATACCCGCCGCATGGCCAACCTCACCTTCTACGAGCTGGCCTACCCCAAGGGGCACCCCTACGCCATCAGCTCCATCGGTTATCCAGAGACCATCGCTGGCATCGAAAGGGACGATCTGGTCGCGTTCTACCGCGATGGCTATGGGCCGCAGGGCATGACGGTCGTTGTAGTGGGCGCGGTGGAGGCTGGCGAGGTGGCGATGCGGCTAGAGGAAGCTCTAGGCGATTGGGCGGGGCCGACCTACGATCGGGAGCCATTGCCTGAGGTGGATCGCCTGCATGAGGTTCGAAGGCGCACGGTTGCGATCCCGGACAAGACCCAGTCAGACGTCATCCTGGGCTATCCGGGTCCCCCGCGAAAGCATCCGGACTACATGGACGCGCGAGTCTGCAACACGATTCTGGGGGTGTTCGGTCTTATGGGCCGCTTGGGAGAGAAGGTGCGCGACGAACAGGGGTTGGCCTATTCTTCGTATAGTGTGCTGAGCGGAGGGCCTGGTCCCGGTCCCTGGCGCGTCATCGCCGGCGTCAATCCGACGAACGTTGAGCGCGCTGTCGAGAGCATACGGGCGGAGATCCGCGGTATGTGCGACGAGCTGGTGGATGAGGAAGAGTTGCGCGACAGCCGTGCCTATCTCACCGGCAGCATGCCCCTTCAGTTGGAGACAAACGAGGGCGTGGCCAGGACGATCCTCGGCATGGAGCGGTACGATCTTGGGCTCGACTATCTGCAGCGGTACAGGGATTTGATTGCCGAAATTACGCCGGAGCGGGTGCGGGCGGCCGCCCGTCGCTGGCTCGATCCGGATGCTTACGCCTTGGCCATCGCCGGTCCACCCGCTCCCTGAGCGGCCGGATCGATGTCAGCAATGGAGGAGCTTCACTGCGTGGCCGACGAGCTGCGCGCGCAGTTCCAGGACCATATCCCGCACGTGAGCCCTTTGACAGGTGCGGAGGCCGTGCCCTACTTCGATGCGCCTGGTGACCGCGAGGCGTTCGCCTGAGAGGGCTACTGTGTTGACCAGCGGTGTTGACCTGATCGAGATCGCCCGCGTGGAGCGGGTGCTAGAACGCCACGGCGAGCGCTTCGTGCGGCGCGTGTTCACCCCGGCTGAGATCGCCTACTCCCGGCGTCGGCCCGCGGAGCTCGCCGCTCGGTTCGCCGCCAAGGAGGCCGTCTCCAAAGCGCTGGGCGTGGGGATGCGCTTGATGGCCCGGGAGGGCATCCGCTGGCAGGAAGCGGAGATCGTCGGGGACCACCGCGGTAAGCCCCTGATCCGTCTCCATGGACGCGCTGCGGAACGCGCCGAGAAGCTCGGGTTGAGCGAGTGGTCGGTAAGCCTCTCCCATACCGCCGAGCACGCCATCGCCTTTGTCGTGGCCCAGTAGCTGCCCTCAGTCCTCTTGTCAGCCACGAGCGGGGATCGTGGCGTTTTCAGAAGACGAACCCTCGTAGCGATGATCTCCTGCCACACGCGCGACCAGGCAGCGTTTCACCCCAAGCGTGAAGCCTACGGCATAGCTGCTTGTCCGGCGCTGATCTCTATGGTACACTAGACCCGAACAAACTGGAGAGCGCGAGCGCCGTGGCACAGCTTGTGAGCTGTTTCACCAGAGGTACCGATGTACCTCCTGCCCTGCTGGGAGCTTCGCCTCACGACGATATCTCAATCATCACTGCGAAGGGAAGGAACCTGCCACCATGACCGACAGCAAAGGCCGCGTCTTTTCCGGTGCCCGCCCAACCGGGCGTCAGCACCTGGGGAACTATTTGGGCGCTATCCGCAATTATGTCGCTCTGCAGGACGACTACGATTGCGTCTACTGCATCGTCGACCTGCACGCACTGACGACTCTGGAGGACACCAGTAAGCTCCGGGCATGGACCTACGAGATGGCCTTGGATTGGCTGGCCGCGGGGATCGATCCCGAGGAGCGAGACACGATTCTCTTTGTGCAATCGCACGTGCCCCAGGTGACCGAGCTCCACACGCTGCTCTCCATGGTCACGCCCCTGGGCCGCTTGACGCGTCTGCCGACCTTCAAGGAGAAGGTGCGCCAGCAGCCAGAGAACGTCAACTACGGCCTGGTCGGCTATCCCGTGCTGATGGCCGCCGACATCACGCTCTACAAGGCCGACACGGTGCCCGTCGGCGTCGATCAAGCGCCCCACCTGGAGTTCACGCGGGATATCGTCCGCCGCTTCAACCACCGCTTCGGCGACGTGCTGATCGAGCCGCAGGCCAAGTACACCGACATTCCCAAGGTACTGGGGCTCGACGGCGAGCAGAAGATGAGCAAGTCACTGAACAATCACATCGAGATCGCCGCGACGCCCGAGGAGATCGAGAGGCGGGTGATGTCGATGGTCACCGACCCGCAGCGCCGACGACTCTCCGACCCGGGTCGCCCGGAGGTGTGCAACGTCTTCACGCTTCACGGTGTCTTCTCTCCCGACGATGTCGATCAGATTGAGGTCGACTGCCGTAACGCCAATATCGGCTGCGTGCAGTGCAAGAAGCTTTTCGCCAAGAATCTGGCCGACTATTTCGCGCCCTTCCGTGCCAGGCGGGCCGAGTTGGCGTCCGATCCCGAGCGGGTCTGGCAGATTCTGCGGGAGGGCGCTCAGCAGGCCTCGGCTGTTGCCTCGGACGTCATGGCCGAGGTCCGGGCGGCGATTCAGCTGCCCTAGCGCCTCGTCTGCTCCCCACGGATTCAACAATCCGCGGGGAGCGCGAGCGGCAGCGCGGCTTCTGGAGAAGAACGGGAGAGAGTCGACATCGAGGCGGACGAGGGCACCACGGTCGCGGAGCTGCGCCGCAGCGTAGCTAGGTTCGTGGCGGAGCGGGACTGGGAGAAGTTCCACTCCGCCGAGAACCTCAGCCAGGCCATCGCCATTGAAGCTGCCGAGCTGATGGAGCATTTCCTCTGGCTGAGGCGAGAACAGGTGGCGGCCATGATGGAGGGGGGTAAGCGCGCTGCGGTGGCTGATGAGCTGGCCGATGTGCTCATCTACGCGCTCAGCCTGGCAAACGTGCTGGAGATCGACCTCAGCAGGGCAGTCCTGAGAAAGCTGGAGCAAAACGAGCAGCGCTTCCCCGCTGACATCTGGCGTGGGCGTGCCCGCCAGGATGACATGACGTGAGCCCAAATAGGCCGATACGGACGGTAGACAACTAGGAACGAGGAGATGGGATGCGAGCTCTAGTGCAACGCGTTAGCGAAGCCTCCGTCACGGTGGACGGCGAGACCGTCGGCGCTATCGATCGAGGCGTCGTGGTGCTGGTGGGCGTCACGCACGGCGATACGGAGGAGGAGGCCGACTGGCTGGCCCGCAAGATCGCCGGCCTACGCATCTTCGAGGACCGGGAGGGGAGGATGAACGTGGGCCTGCTCGACGCCGGAGGGGAGGCTTTGGTCGTCTCTCAGTTCACCCTGTATGCCGATGCCAGCAAGGGCCGTCGTCCCAGCTTCGTCGACGCCGCGCCGCCGGAGATTGCCGAGCCCCTGGTCGAATACTTCGCCAACGCGCTGCGAGGGTACCACGTGCCCGTCGAGGAGGGAGTGTTCGGGGCCATGATGATGGTTGAGATCCATAACGACGGCCCTGTCACGATCATGCTGGAGCGGTAGGGGGTTACGATGCCAGAGCTGCGCAAGGATCCTGTGTTGGGCCGCTGGGTGATCATCGCCACCGAGCGCGCCAAGAGGCCCTCGGATTTCGATGTCGTGAGGCAAGGTGCCCGTGGTGAATCTTGCGTCTTCTGTGAGGGCCACGAGGAGCAGACCCCGCCTGAGGTCTATGCGGTTCGAGAGGAGGGCTCAGCGCCCGACACGCCGGGCTGGAGGGTGCGGGTGATTCCCAATAAGTTCCCTGCTCTCGACGTCCACGGTGAGCTGAACCGCGAGGGCGTGGGCATGTGTGACATGGCCAACGGCATCGGGGTGCACGAGGTGATCGTCGAGACACCCGAACACGACAAAGACATGGCCGACCTCTCGGCGGGTCAGATCAGCGAGGTGGCGAGAACCTACCGCCAGCGCATCATCGACCTGAAGGAGGACGAGCGACTCAAGTACGTGCTGATCTTCAAGAACCAGGGTCGCAGCGCCGGAGCGTCCCTCCAGCATGCGCATTCCCAGCTCATCGCCACGCCCATCACGCCCAAGCGCGTCAAGGAGAAGCTGGACGGTGCCAAGCGCTACTTCGACTACAAACATCGCTGCATCTTCTGCGACTACATCAAGCAGGAGACCGAGCTCTTCGGCGAGCGGCTGGTGGATGAGACGGAGCACTTCGTCGTCCTGTCCCCCTTCGCTGCCCGTTTCCCGTTTGAGACGTGGATTCTGCCCAAGCGTCACATGGTTGATTTTACCCTCGTGGAGGCGGAGGAGCTGGAGGATCTGGGCGGGGTCCTGAAACGGATCCTGACCAAGCTGCGCAAGGCCCTAAACGACCCACCCTTCAACTACGTGCTCCATCAGGCCCCGTATCGGCGCCCTCGCGGTGGCTACTGGACCACCATCGAGGAGGACTACCACTGGCACATCGAGCTGATGCCCCGTCTGACGCGCGTGGCGGGCTTCGAGTGGGGCTCGGGCTTCTACATCAACCCGGTGCCGCCCGAGGAGGCCGCCCGG
>Ga0207796_1000382_pt1 | contig 18224 bp, 18 predicted proteins | sample Pon1CUnioCityCA_6_FD_187274 | JGI IMG/M metagenome (GOLD analysis project Ga0207796, IMG submission 187274) | Marine sediment microbial community from Union City, CA, USA - Pond 1C Sediment 1 (SPAdes) | ecosystem: Environmental > Aquatic > Marine > Intertidal zone > Salt pond sediment ...
CACGTGCTCCTTCAGCGTCGCGCACTCGTTGGCGATGCCGGTCGTACCCGAGCCGTAGACGAAGAGCGGAAACTCTGTCTTGGCCTCTACCTTGGGAAAACGCAGATCAGCCTGGACAACGACCTCTGCGCCTGCGTGATCGCGCGTCCGGAACTGGATGCGGTACACATCGACGGGATACTCCGAGCTGGGGCACGCCTGGGTCGGCAAGTAACCGACCAGAACGCTGTCTACCTTATCGAGGGACAGCGACTCCTGCTTGGCAACCGAGCCCTCCACCACAGTCCCTGGTTGCGTCGGCGGCAGCGGGGTCCACGTTGGCAGGGGCGTCGACGTCGGGGGCGGCAGTGGCGTCGACGTCGGGGATGGCAGTGGCGTCGACGTCGGGGGCGGCGGAGGCGTACAAGTCGCGGTCGGACAGAGCGTGGATGTCGCATCTGGCAGTAGGCCGGGCACTGCCGTCGGTGCGGGCGGCACAACTGGCGACGGCACACACGCAGCCAGGATGAAAGCGCTGAGTGCCACCAATAGAAACGGGCGACAGTGATGGACGGAACGCAGGTACTTGCCTATAGACCGTATGCAGAGCAACCGCCTACTCCCTTCGCCTTCCACGTACCTGTCGAAGAACACCACGGTACGCTGCGTAGCGACACCAAGATTGGTGCTGATGTTGTCGTTGTCAGCAAGATAACCGTGCAATGCCTTGGGCTGCCTGTCAATAGGTTCGAGCTCCTCAGCGAGGGTCTCAGAGCAAGCTACGGGCCCGACAACGTCAGCGTCACTGTGCTCGAACGCAAGCGGTCTAGAAAGGGCAGCCAAATAGGCATCCGGTATCGTCATCAAGAAGGTGGCATTATACCCGTCAGATTGATGGGAGACAACATGCTGTGCATAGTCGGCCCCCGGTGCGAGCGTCCGCTAAACGGTGACCAGGGCGCAGTCGGAAGGGTAGGCTTCGAGGGTATCGGCAAGGACGCGGGAGGTAGCGCGCGAGGACGTGGAGGTCCTACTCAGATGATTGTCCACCAGGACGTAGGATACCCTGGTGTAACCTGCGGCTTCGACTCCCGTCGGCCCCGCCAGATTACGTCTCGATGCAATGGCAAGCCACCGCACTGTCACCTAGGAGTTGACTACAGGCATTTGCTCGCTATCTTGTCCAACTTGACGAATACCCCACACTCCGGTGGGGTCTTCTGCGTTCCGGCAGCGGCTTTTCGCGACCATTGAGAAGTCCTCGCTGGCCCCGCGTGACCACTATGAGTGTGCCTGTGATAAGCCCGCCACCTCCTAGAACACGATGGGTGGATTGATTCCGCCTTGAAAACGCCATTGGACGGTGGTCTTTCACGGCGCTATTCTATGAGAACGTCTGTTCTCAACCCTATCCGATCAACTGCGACCAGTTGGGTCAGGGGGAACCGTGGGGTACGCCGCCCACCAGCGCCGATCGGCAGCGAATGCCTCGCTAGACCGGGCTGACGCAAGACTTCAGAGCCACAACAATCATACACATTGCCTCATGGCATTGTGCCCTCAGCCGTGACCTACGCACTCTAGGTTCTTGACCGGAGCTCTCGCTGACGTACAATAGACACCGATTCGCAAGAACGGCGAGTCAGCGGGGATCCCCCTCGCGGTCCAATACCGACGTGATGGGGATTCTGGGAACCCCTAGGCTTTCGACCGTTCCTACCCGCAAGCCTGCAGAGTGGTGAGTGAACAAGGAGGGCCTCCGTGCTCGATCTACCACCAGCGCATGCAGCCGTTGTCCTGAAACTGGTCTTCTCGCTGTTAGCGCTGGCACTGACGCTGATGGCGAACCACCTTCTTCGTGACAGGCTCAGAGCTCAGTTCCGCGACACATTCCACGCCCACACGGTCTTCATGCTCGTCCGCAACGCTGTTTTCCTAGCCGGCGCCAGCATCATCTTGCTCATCTGGCTCGGCTTCGGCAGCAACTTCACCGTCGCGATGGGTATCCTAGGCGCGGGCATCGCGTTCGCCTCGCAGGAAACGATCAGGCCGTTCGCCGGCTACCTCAACATCGTCACCGGGAACCTCTACCGCATCGGCGATCGCGTGCACATCGGGAACGGGACCGGTGACGTGCTGGATATCTCGATGCTGCGCACCACCGTCATAGAGATCGGGGAATGGGTCAAGGCCGAGTAGCACAACGGACATGTCGTAACCATCGCTAATCGCTCCGTCTTCTCCAACCCGTTGTTCAACTGCACGCAGCATTGGACCTATCTCTGGGACGAGATCACGATCCGCATCGCCTACGAGAGAGACTGGCGACGTGCCCGGGAGATCATGCTCGATCACGCCGAGGAATACACCACGCACATCCAGACGGACGCCCAAGCCGAGCTGCAGGGGTTCATGAAGCGATATCCCGTGCGGGAGACGCGGGTGGCGCCCAGGCCCTACAGGATGATGGGGGACAACTGGATCGAGCTGACCCAGCGCTACGTGGTCGAGGCCAGGGAGCGGCGGAAGGTGACCGGGAACCTTCATCAAGAGATGCTCCAGCACTTCGAACGGGAGCCAAACATCACCGTCGCCTCCGCGACCTTCGAGATCGTCGGCTTCCCCCCGCTCAAGGGCGAGCCCCGGATGCCGCACGAGGTGGAACCAGATACCGCGAGAGCGAAGCACCAGGATGGAAGACGTGAGGATGGGAAAGACGACTGCACTGCTTCCCGTGGTATCTCGGCCTCCTGGAGGCAGGAGGAAGCCACGAGGTAGTGAGGTGTGAGGAGGATAAGGAGCGAGCGGGTGTTTGGTACACTCGTCTCGTTGCTGGTCGTCGCGACGCTGGCCCCCGCTCTGATCGGCGTGGCCAGGGTGCGAGCCAGGCTGCTAAACCCACCGTGGAAAGTCACCCAGGTTCCCGAGGATGAGGTGATCTGTTTCACCCTCTACACGGTCCACGACGGTATCTTGAAGCTGAAGGCCCGCGGTTCTGCAAAGGATGAGTCGGCTCTTGAGAAGGTTCAGAGCTGATGGCTTGGGCCCCAAGTGACTTGCGTGCTCAATTGCCTGTTTCCATAGTCGGGCAAGAGCGCTAAAGAAGTGGGTCTGCACTGATGGCCGCCACTTGGTGGAGATATTCCCTGGCGCTATGAACCGGCGGGGCGGCAAAGCGACTGAGACTTTCAGGAAGGAGCTATCTTCATGAACGAAGAGATCCGGATTCTGATCGCCGACGACCACGCAGTGGTGCGAGAGGGGCTGCGGGCGCTGATTGAGACCGAGGACGGCATGACGCTGGTCGGCGAGGCCGCTGACGGAGTCGAGGCGGTACATAAGAGCCAGGCCTTGGAGCCTGACGTGATCCTTCTCGACTTGGTTATGCCGCGCAAAAGCGGGATTGAGGCTATTCGTGAGATTAGGGAGCATGATCCGAAGGCACGGATCCTGGTGATCACGAGCTTCGCCGAGGACGAGAAGGTCTTCCCAGCGATCAAGGCCGGGGCCCAGGGCTACCTGCTGAAGGATTCGTCCCCACGCCAGCTTCTCAGGGCAGTCCGCCACATCCACCAAGGCCAGCCCTCTATGCACCCCACCATTGCCCGCAAACTCATGCAGGAGATCCAGAGAGACTCTGAATTGCCGCTGGCAGAAAAGCCGCTGACCGAGCGCGAGGCAGAGGTCCTCAGCCTGGTTGCCCAGGGGTTGACGAACCAGGAAGTCGCCGACAGGCTTTTTGTCAGCGAGCGAACGGTGCGCACTCACGTCAGCAACATCCTCAGCAAGCTCCACCTCGCCAACCGCACCCAGGCGGCGCTGTACGCATTGCGGAAGGGCTTTGCGTCCCTCAACGAGACCTGACAGTCCTCAGAGACTGCCCGATCAAGTGCGTCATTTGGTGTACGAAGGACCACCTTGGGGTGGTCCTTCTGTATGAGAGAGAACAAGGCATTGCTCCGATGCAGGACAGCTGGACGTGGTGTATCATTGCGTTGATTCACGCGCACGACGTACAGTCCAGGCGATGCCCTGTGCGAGACTCGATCGACCCACCATCGTAGCCCCTGGTGAGGGCCGCCTTCAAGCTGTCCAGTAGGTGCCGGGCCATCAGCTCGGTGCCCGACATCCGCGCTTCAATCCTGAATTGAGGGGTGAGAGATGAACAGAAGCATATTGCGAATCTTGATTCTAGGTCTGCTGGCCCTGGCCCTTGCGGGGTGCGCGCCGGCCGCTGGCTCCACAGCTATGGCGTCCGAGGAAGCGTCCTTGCCCCGCGGTGGCGGCGGGGGGTTGCTCCAGTCTGACGGACAGCCTACCGCAGGACTGGTCGTCGTCGGGACTGGCACGGCCAGCGCCGAACCAGAGATAGCCAACATCGTGTTCGGTGTGGAGCTTCAGGGCGACGACGCTGCCGCGATCGTGGACGAGGCGGCTGGCAATATCGACTCTGCCATCGCCGCTTCGACGGCGCTGGGCGTGACCCAGGCAGACATTCGCACCACCGGCTACAATCTGTGGGTCGAGACGGTGCGCGACCCGGATACGGGCACGCCGACGGACGAGATCATCTACCATGTCTCGCACTACGTGCGGGCCACATCGCGCGACCTGGACGGGGTTGGAGAGCTCCTGGCCGCTGTGGTGGAGTCGGGAGCGAACACTGTGTCGGAGGTGCGCTTCAGCGTCGAGGACCCTGACGCACTGGTCGAACAGGCTCGTCAGCAGGCTCTGGAGCAGGCCGCCTCTCGGGCTCAACAGATGGCGGCGGGATTGGACATCACGTTGGGCAAGCCCATCTCGGTGATGGAGACGGGCGGCGGATACCCCGTGATCGAGGGGGCAGGCATCGGGGGTGGAGGGACGAGGGCCGAGATGGCGGCTCCTTCGATCTCCCCGGGCACATTCTCGGTCTCCGTCAGCATCCAGGTGGTGTACGAGATCCGGTAAGTCAACGTTTTCTAGACCGGAGAGCCCTATGATGCAGCGGAGACGCTCCTGGGGGACTTGGCTTGTCGGGCTGGGACTGCTCGCCGCCATCCTCCTGTGGGCGTTTCCGAAGCAGCGGGTGGTGGGCGGCCTGCGCGGCGGGCCAATTCCGCCGGGCGAGGCCGCCTACCGCGAGGACTACGTCTGCCTAGGCGTGGGGTACGACTTCTGCCCAAACTGGCCAGACTACGGCTGTGATCGTCTGTGCTTCGGGGCTGTGGTAGCGAGGAGCTGCTCCATCGAGACCTATGATGCAGCAGAAGGACTGGTCCGCGCCCCTGCTGAGTGCCGTGGACAAGGCCGACCCAAGTGGGGGTTGCCCGGACACTGAGCCGCAGCACCTGCACACGTACTATGTCGCCTTTGAGAGGAACCTTCGAGGGGGTGCTCGATGAACCGCATTAGGTTACTCGTAGTGACGGCATTGCTCGCCTCGCTGATTGCGCTGTGCGTGGGTTGCGCTCCCACTGCTCAATCACTGCGCAAGGAGCAGGACGTCAGCGGCTTCATCATTGAGATCCAAGAGAACGGGCGAGGGGGCGTCGCTGGACAGATCGTCGTAGAATCCCATGCTGACAAGCTCGTTGCTCGGTACGTCATCAGAGTGACGAACGAAACGCCCATCTTCCAGCAGGATGACGACGATATCCGTAGGGTTCGCTTCAGCGCCCTGGCGAACAAGCAAACAGTGGAGGTATGGTGGGCGGGGCCTACGACGGGGACTTTCCCCGTGCTGGGGACAGCTGCACAAATCGTGATCCAGTGAGCGACCCAAGCCGAGGAGTTGGTCATCCCCTTCGAACCTGTCGGTTCTGCTCATCACGCGCGCTACTCGGGGATCTGACCGATCACGCCCTCGACCAGCCAGTTGAAGGACAGGAGCGCCTCATCCGTCATGATCTGTCCGTCCGCCACCTTCAGCTGCCCGTTGTTGTCGCGGATGGGCCCGGTGAAGGGATGGAGGTCCCCGCTCATGATCTCTTGTTTGGCGGCGCCCACCTCGCCTTGGACATCCTCAGGCACCATCTTGCCGAAGCAGCCCAGATCGACGATCCCGTCAGCCAGGTGACCCCAGTACGAGTGGGGCTCCCACTCGTCATTGTAGGCCCTCTCCACGGTGTCTTGGTAGTAGACACCCCAGTCCCATAGCAGCCCCGCCAACACAGCGTCCGGCGCCACTTCGTCCTGCCCCTCGGGGCAGATGGGGTGGTAGCCGATGGCGTACACGCCGTTCTCCTGAGCCAGCTGGTCTGGCTGGGTGGAATCGGTCTCACGGGCGATGACGTCGGCGCCGATGTCCAGCAGGGCCTGAGCTGCCTCGCGCTCCTCCGGTGGGTTGAACCAGTCCATAACCCACACCGGATGGACCGCCGCATCGACGTTGACCGAACGGGCGCCCAGGGCAAAAGCGTTCATGTTGCGCACGACCTTGGAGATGGGGTACGGAGCTACGTAGCCGAGAATGTTCGACTCGGTCATCCGCCCAGCGGTGATCCCGGCCAGGTACCAGCTCTCGTAGCTCCGGCCGTCGTAGGTGGACACGTTGCGGGTGGTCTCATAGCCGGTGCAGTGCTCGAACAGCACGTCTGGATGGTCCGCAGCTACCTCCATGACGGAGTCGATGTAGCCGAAAGAGGTGGCGAAGATCATGTCGTAGCCGAATTCAGCGTAGTCGCGCATGACACGCTCGGCCTCGGAGCCCTCGGGGACGTTTTCAGCGTACGCCGTCTCCACGTAATCGAGGGCCTCTTCGAGATCCTGACGTCCCAGGTCATGGGCGTAGCTCCATCCAATCTCGCCGACCGCACCGACGTAGACGTATGCGACCTTGAAGCTTCCCTCCCGGCCTCGCGTGCGCCCGGGGGCGCAGCTCGCGGTGGCGATGGTCATCGCCAAGAGTAGACCGGTCAGCAGCCAACGTCTCGTCTTCATCTTGTGAGCCCCCTCATAGAGTGCGGGACATTGCGCGTAGGACGCGGGTCAGCACAGCAGCAGACAGCAACGAGGAGACTTCAATGGGACTGTTGATGAACCAGACTACCACCTCTGATCTATTGTATTCGAGACTCCGTAGAAATCAAGGCGACGTGTTGATTCATCCATGTACTGTGGCGCGGCGACAGTGTTGACACCAGCCGTGGACTTCAGGAGCGGACCCTGTGTTCGATCCAGCCCGATCAGTCATTTGATGTATGAGATGTCACTGTGCAGATGGGGCTTTTGTCTGAGCAAGAACAGAGCATTAGTCCGATGCAAAGTTGGTCAGCGTCGAGTATCATTATCCTGGGTCAAGTATACGTGTATAAGGAGGTTGTTTCCCATGGAGAAGATTGGCCTGACCAGGACGCTCTTGCTTGTCTTGCTCGCGGTCTGTATGGGGCTGGGAGGGTGCGCTCCTGCGCCTCCTCCCGAGCCGACGTCCACTGCCACGACCGCGCCAACTCCCGTTCCTACCGGCACGCCGGAGGCAGCCAGGACCGAGGCACCACCTGCCATCCCAACTCCGCTTTCTCCCACATCGACGCCTTCGCAGGAGGCAGAGCTCGTATTCGCCTCATTCGAGAAACCGGCGGTGAAGGCCGAGCCGGTCATTCATCACGAGGAGATCGCCCCGGACTTGAGCAACGTCCGCAACCCCTTCCTTCTCTCTCAGGCTCAACTCGATCGCCTGGCCCAGGACGGCGTCGTGGTCAGTCCGGGGGACGAGAAGGAGTTCTTCACCCTCTACGAGCAGGCTCGCTACGACAACGTCCCGATCTTCGTCACCACGGACTCGCTCTTCCACATCTATCACCTTCTGTTCGACAAGATCCTGCGCACGGCCGAAGTTGAGTATTTCATCCCGTTACTACGCGAACTGAACCGCGCGACGCTCGCCCGCACCGATGAGCTTTATCAGGCTTTGAAGGGAACCGATTGGGAGGACGCTGCCCGCCGCACGGTGGCCTTCATCGGCGTGGCAAGCAAACTGCTGGACGACGAGGTCGAGGTGCCGGAGTACGCGGCAGAACTGGTCGAGGAGCAGCTTGTTCCGATCGAGGAGGCGTCTCGGGTGGCACCGGCCCCTGTCTTCCCGACACTGGACCACGGCGAGGACTACACCCAATACAAGCCTCGCGGCCATTATACCAAGAGTGATGCCCTGAAAGCCTACTTCAAGAGCATGATGTGGCATGGGCGGATGACCTTCCGCCTCAAGACGAGGGATCCGGAGGCTGGTCGCGCGGAGACCCGCTCGGCCCTTCTCCTGGTCCACGCCCTCCGCACCACCGAGATCAAAGGGCGCCCTGCGATGGAGGCCTGGGCAGACCTCTACAGTCCCACGGTCTTCTTCGTCGGCCGCAGCGACGATCTCACCGTGCCGCAGTACGGCGAAGTGCTTGACCAGGTCTACGGTGAGGGGGTCACGCTCGACACCCTCACCGATGAGAAGCTGCTGGATCAATTCATCACGGAAGCCAACAAGCTGCCGCCGCCCCGTATCCTAGGTATCGTCATTGGGGACTGGGAGGATGAGGAGGAGGAGACGAAAGGGCTGCGCTTTATGGGGCAGCGCTTCGTCCCCGACGCCTTCATCTTCCGCCAGCTGATGTACCGGAACGTGGGTCAACGTCAGCCGCCAGACAGACGCGGGCTACCCAATGGCCTCGATATCCCGGCCGCCATGGGGTCCGAACGGGCCCACCAGATTCTGGGAGAGATCGGCGAGACAGACTACGACAACTACACGGAGCAGATGAGCAAGGTCCGTGAGTGGCTCTCCGGGCTCGGCGTGAAGGATTGGACCGAGACGCTCTACAACGCGTGGCTCTACTGCTTCCATCCGCTGCTTGATGAACCCGGCGATGGCTATCCGGCCTTCATGCAGTCGACGGCGTGGCTGGACAAGCAGTTGAACACGGTGATGGGGAGCTGGGCGGAGCTGAAGCACGACACGATACTCTACGCGAAGCAGGCCTACGCCGAGCTTGGTGGAGGGCCGCCACCCCCTCCGCCGACGCCTCCGAAGGGGTATGTGGAGCCCGTGCCCGAGTTCTACGCGCGGCTGGCCGCGCTGACGAGCATGACGCGGGATGGTCTGGGCAACCGGGGCTTGCTGTCGCAGCAGGATGATGCAAGCCTGCGACGGCTGGGTGAGCTGGCGCGCTCTTTGCAGACCATGGCCGAGAAGGAGTTGCGCGGAGAGCCCTTGACCGAACAGGAGTACGAGACGATTCGGTTCTACGGAGGTGAGCTGGAGCATCTGACGATGGCATCTGCCGACACTCCGGGGGCCGAGGGTGTCGGGGGCCAGGTTATGCCCGAGGAGGAGCCGCAGGCGGCGGTGATCGCTGATGTGGCGACCGATCCCGATCCCAACGGAGACGGCGCTGCAGACCCCGTTGTGTTGGAGGTTGGCGTGGGCCGCATCGATCACCTCCACGCCGTGGTACCGGTGATTGAGGACGACGGATCGATCACGCTCCAGGTGTCAATGGGGGGTGTCTTCTCCTACTTCGAGTTCCGCTGGCCGGCCGAGGATCGACTCACCGACGAGCAGTGGCGGGAGATGTTGAATAGCGACGAAGCGCCGCAGCGTCCGGAATGGATCGGCAGCTTCTTCACCGAGGAGGGCGAACACGCAGCCCTGCGACAGGCGGTCTTCAGCTTCGAGAAATCTCTCGTCAGCGCGCTCTGGTACCTTGAGCCCGGACACCTAACGTGCGGTGAGGAGCTGCAAGACCGGCTGGCGTCTGAGGTGGAGGCGCTGCGAACAGGCAGCCGCTACGAGGGCCGCGAGCTGAGAGGCACCGACTTCCGCTCCTTCGATCGCCAGTCGGAGGATCTGGCCGTGGTCACAGTTCGCGAGACATGGAAGGACGCCCTGTATGGTTTTGAGGGTGAACCCGGCTATGGCACGGAGCCCATATCCGAGCGCGGCCCGTACACGCTGGACGTGACCTACACCCTGGAGCGAGGGGAGCAGGGCACCTGGTTGGTGACTCGCGCTGTCCACGCCGACCAGCGGCCTGCATGGGAATAGGCCGGACCGGGGGAGGGGGCAAGAGGTGATGGGCAACAGGAAGGGGTTGTTCAGCGGGCCTTCGCGTCTCCTCCCGTTCTCTTCCCCTCTCCTCGTCTCTTTCTCCCTTATCCTCATTCCGTTGATGGCGCTCGCCATCCTGTCTCGCGGGTCGGGGAGGCTGATGACGTCCGATTGCACGGGCTCCTTTCTCACGCCGTTGGAACCTTCGCCGCGCCGGCTGTCCTTCGCTTGCGATGACGAAGCCTGTCGGTCCCGCGACCCATCGCCATGGGCCACCCCACAGGCGAGGTCGGGACTGTTCTGGGACGGATCAATCGACCTGACCGGCGACGGTGTGTCTGAGCACGTGCGGAGCGTCGGGGAGCAGGTCGTCATCCATCAAGACGGGGTAGAGGTATGGCGCAGCCCACCGACGTGGCGGGTGGTTGACCTAGCGCTCGGCGACCCCAACGACGACGGCCGCGGTGAGCTGCTGCTCGCTCTGTGGAAGCCCGGATTGGATGGGCTTGAGCCCGCGGACCCGGGGAAGGAGCGGACGCCCCGCAGTCGCCCGTTCATCGTCGGCTATCGCGGCGGCGACTACCGCACGCTGTGGGGCGGTTCGGCCGTCGCCGACCCCATCCACGAGGTGGAGCTCGGCGACATCGACGGCGACGGAGCCCAGGAGTTGATCGTGCTGGACAGCGACGACCGTGGCCAGCGGACTGTCTCTGTCTGGCGCTGGCATGGCTGGGGATTCAGCTTGATCTGGCGCAGTCATCCAGGGCAGTACTGGGATCTGACACTGCCGCAGGATGGATTCATCAGCGTGGCTACTGAATGAGCCTGCATACCTGCGATGACCCGGGAGTAAGCGGGGTCTGCGTAGGAGAGGGAGTCGTATGACAAGACGAAGGCGAGCCATATTGATTCTGAGTCTGCTGGTGGTGATGGGTCTCATCAGCGCCTGCCAGGGCAGCATCGGCGGCGAGCAGCGTGGTGCCCCGGAGGGACTCGTCGGCACGGAGTGGACGCTCACGTCTCTACGTGGCTACAGCTTGATCGAGGAGACCGAGATCCCCCTCTATTTCACGGATCGGTACCTAGGCGGCCGTATGACCTGCAATCACTACGGCGGTGGGCCGGACAGCGGTGCGTACACGGCGACGGATGACGGCAGTTTCACGATCGATGAAGTCGCCGTGACCGTGCGGCTTTGTTTGGAGCCCGAGGGGGTCATGGAACAGGAGGCTGCGTACATCGAAGCGCTGCTAGATGCCGCCACCTACCAGATCATCAATGACCGCCTCGAGATCACGGATGCCAGCGGGGAGACCCTGCTGGTCTTTGAGCCAGAGAAGTAGGCCGGCTGGTGGACGGAGAACCGGTATCGAGGCGCTACTGGCCATGGAGCCTGCTCCTACCGTAGTCGCCGGTGGCTGGCTGAGATCGACTGGACGTTCCGATCGGTGGAGGCTCCGAGTTCCGTAATGCTGCCAGATTCGTTTGGGATTGACGTAGACTGAGACCCTGAGGGGGCAAGAGATGAAAACGTCAATGCGGATCATCCTGGTCGTGGCGATCCTTAGCCTGACAGGTTGTGGCATCGGCGGGGGCACGGACGGTGGTCGGGCCGCGGGCATAGCCATCGGTTCGGAGAAGGAGAGGGTCCTGCCCGAGGTTCCGTCGGGGGATTTGAGTGAGCTGGTAGAGGGGAACACTGCGTTCGCTTTCGACCTCTATCGGCTTCTCGCCGAGCAACGGGAGGCCGAGAACCTTTTCTACTCGCCCTACAGCATCTCCCTGGCTCTGGCGATGACGTATGCCGGCGCGCGTGAAGAGACCGAGGAGCAGATGGCGCACGCGCTTCGGTTCACCCTGCCGGGCGAGCGGCTCCACCCCGCCTTCAACGCCCTGGATCAGGAGCTAGCGCAGAGGGGCGAGGGCGCTCAAGGCGAGCATAGACAAGGCTTCCAGCTGAACGTTGCCAACGCCATCTGGGGGCAAGAGAGCTACAAGTTCCTGGCCACCTTCCTCGACACCCTGGCCGCCAACTACGGTGCTGGACTGCGTGTGCTCGACTTCGACCGCGGACCGGAGGAATCCCGTGTCGTCATCAACGACTGGGTCACTCAGCAGACCGAGGGGAGGATCGAAGCCCTGATTCCCCAAGGAGCCATCAATCCTGATACCCGGCTCATGCTCACCAACGCCGTGTACTTCAACGCGGACTGGGCCTATCCGTTCAAGGACCGGGTGACGAGGGATCGTGCCTTCACCTTGCTCGACGGCAGCCGCGTCGTCGTTCCAATGATGCGTCAGATCGAGTCGTTTGGCTACGCTGAGGGCGAGGGATACCAGGCCGTCGAGCTGCCCTACGAGGGACACGAGATGTCGATGGTCATCATCCTTCCGGAGAGCGAGCGTTTCGAGGAGGTTGAATCGACCCTAGACGGCGATCGCGTCCAGCGGATTGTCCGAGATCTGAGCTACGACCAGGTCGACCTGACCATGCCCACCTTCGCATTCGATTCGCGCTTCTCGCTGGGTCAGGCCCTGGAAGAGCTGGGAATGCCAGCGGCTTTCTCTAGTAGCGCGGCAGACTTCTCCGGGATGACGGGCACCAAGGAGTTGTTCATATCCGATGTGCTGCACAAGGCGTTCGTCTCCGTAGACGAACAAGGCACCGAGGCAGCGGCCGCCACGGCGGTCGAGCTGGCGGGGTCGGAGTTGCCGGAGAATCCGGTCGTCGTCGATATCAACCACCCGTTCCTAGTACTGATACGCCATATCCCGACGGGCACGGTCTTGTTTGTGGGGCGTGTTCTCGATCCGAGTGCCTAGAGCTGCCGTTCGCGTGTCTCTGGGACTATGCAATCCCCCACCTGCGCTTGGCCAAGAACGATTTCTTACGCCTCTCGGGGAGGTAGAAATGGACGTCTCGATTCTCACTCAGCACGTCCTGATTTCGCTTCTGCCCTGGCTCATCGCAGTGCCCCTTGCTGCCGGCCTGGGCACCCTCTGGGCCCTTGTGGCAAGAGGTCTGTTCTCCAGGGTGCCGGCTCTGAGGAGGGCGTCAATGCTGCTGCCCTGGCGAACAGCCGCCGTAAGCTTGCCCTTGTTGATGCCATTCGTTGCCACGCCCATCGGTCTTGGACCGCTTGCGGCAGGGATCGCGGTTGGACTTTTCATCTTTCTTTTCGCTCTGCCTCTCACGGTTAGTGTGCGCCTCGAGACGTGGTATCCGCTGGCGGCCCGCGTGCGCTTCATCGCTGGGGTCAGGACGCTGGCGGCGGCATCGGTCGCCGTGGCCGCGGTCGCTGCACCGACCGTAGGGGGTGGGGGCGCCGGGTCCCTCTTTCTCGAGGGGATGAGGGCTCTGGACCATGGTCAGATGTCGGGAGGCTTCTTTGCAGTGGTCATCCTGGCGCTGGTAATCGATCTGGCACTGGGTGCGGCGCAGATGTTGTTCTCCTCGGACGGGCCATGAGAAAGACTGGATTGCCTTGCTGGCGATGGTTCGGACTGCCCGTTCTGGCGTCACTGCTCGTCGCCTGTGGGCAGCCTCGGTCCACGCCACCCCTTCCGGAAACGGCCCTTCCGGCGCCCACCCCGCATGGCAAGGCCACGCTCACCCCGGCGCCGCTCGTCCACTACGGGGACCCGGTCCTGGGCTTTGCCGTGGATTATCCCGCCGGCTGGGTGGTGGCCCCGCCGACGGATGGGGTTGGGTCGCCGGTCGAGGCGTCGTCCGTCATCGAGTTCAGGACCGACCTGTACGGCTACGGCCACCAAGCATTTGGGAAGTACGTGATCACCGTCTCCGTCGGTGACAGCGAGGGAAGATCACTGACAGAAACCGTTGAGCACAGCCTCAGCCACGTCGTGCCGTCGGCGCGGGAGGGGGTTGAGACTACTTGCTGTCTCACGGTCGGCGGTGAGCCGGCCTTAGAACAGCTCTTCCTCTCCTGGCCGATGGGGGGGCGATGGGGAACTGGTGAGTTGGTGGTGATCCACGATGGGCGGGCGTACTGGCTTACGTTCTATCCTCTCCAGATGCTCGACGGCATCACGCCATCCGACGCCGCGGCGCGCGCTGCCTTCGACACCTTCCTGCGCACATTCACCTTCATTCCCGTGGCAGCCACGGCGACACCCCCAAGGCCCACCGTCACAGCGGTGCCTACACCGACGTCCACCGTGGGCCATGGTGCCGGTTCGGCTCTCCCAGGAGCGGAGCCGATGTGCGACGCAGGTATGCGCGAGCATTGGAGGTGGGTAGCGGATGTCCAAGCTTTCCTTATCTAGCCTGCGCGTTCGTCTTCTGCTCCTCGCGTTTGTCGCTGTTATCCCGATCTTGGGACTCATAGTGCACGCCAATGAAGAAATCCGTCGGCTGGCCGCTGCCGACGTGGAGGGCGAGGCTCTTCGACTGGCTCGCATTGCGGCCAGCGACCAAAGGGACATGATGAAGGACACGCGCCAGCTTCTCTTTGCACTGGCCCAGCTACCCGAGGTGCGCGACGGCGACGCCGAGGCCTGTTCCGCCCTATTGGCAAGACTGCTGGCGCAATACCCACAGCACGTCCTCCTGGGCGTGATCGCGTGGGATGGAACGCTCCTGTGCAGCACGCTTCCACCCGATGATTCGGCGGAACTGGTCAGCCCTGATCTCTTTGAACGTTCGCAACTGGGACACAGCTTTGCCATCAGGGACCAGATCGATTGGAGCTTCAGCGGTGAGAAGACCCTCGATTTCGGGTACCCGATTGTCGCAGAGTCCGGAGGGGCGCATGCCGTCGTCTTCGCTTCCTTGAGCCTGAACTGGCTCAGACAACTGGCTACCGAGGCGCAGCTACCAGCGGGGTCCACCTTCACGCTCATCGATGAGAACGGTGCTGTGCTGGTCCGATATCCGGACTCGGGAGGGCCGATTGGCGTGACGGAGGGTGAGGCATCGATCGTGAAGACGATCCTGGCTCGCGCAGGCGAAGGCACAGCGCAGACGTCAGGCGTTGACGGCGTGCTGCGGCTGTTCGCCTTCACCCCCATATTCGGACCCTCGGCCAGCGAACAGATGTATGTGGCCATCGGTATCCCGGCAAGCGTTGCCTTCGCAGACGCAGACCGCATGCTGGCTCGCAATCTGATTGGCCTGAGCGTGGTGACCGGACTGGCGCTCGCGCTGGCATGGTTCGGCAGCGAGGCGTTCATCCTGCGTCGGGTGAACAAGTTGGTGGAAGCAGCCAGGCGCATGGCACAAGGCGAACTGGACACGCGCGTCGGCTCGCCCACTGAGCGAGGGGAACTGGGGCAGCTCGCCAGTGCCTTCGACGAGATGGCTGAAGCACTGGAGAGGCGGATTGCCGAGCGAGATGAGGCGGAGGAGGCGCTTAGGGAGAGCCAGCGAGCTCTGTCAACTCTTATGAGCAACCTGCCTGGCATGGCCTACCGCCGCCGCAACGACGAGGAATGGACCATGGAGTTCGTCAGCGAAGGATGTCTCGCCCTAACCGGACATCCGCCAGCGGACCTGGTTGAGAATGCCAGGGCCTCATACGCACATCTTGTTCATCCAGAGGATCGCGATCTCGTCTGGAACACGGTGCAGACGGCCGTACGAGAGAAGAAGGCCTTCCGGAGCACCTACCGTCTCATCACACAAGCGGGAAATGAGAAATGGGCCTGGGAGCAGGGACGCGGCGTCTATTCCTCGCAAGGCGACCTGGTGGCCCTGGAGGGCTTCGTCGCCGATGTCACTGAGCGCGTACTGGCTCATCAGATGCTGGAGGAGGAGGTGGCAGACCGCACGCGAGAGCTACAGGCCCTGCATGATGTGATGGCGGCAGCCGGCGCATCGCTCGAGTTGCCGACAGTTCTGGATCGCTCCCTGGATCAAGTGCTCAAGGTGATGGGGAGCACGATTGGCGCCATCCATTTGCTTGACGAGGAGAACAGGATGCTGCAGATAGCTGCTTGGCAAGGCATCCCAGAGACCGCCCTCGGTCAGAGTCGTGCAGTCCCGGTGGGAGATGGCCTAGCAGGCTGGGTGGTCGAGCACGGCAGTCCTGTGGTGCTGCCCAGTGTCGCTGGGGGCCCTCGTCCCCTTCTGGCTCTGCCCACCGGCAGGACGCAGGGTTACGTTGGGGTACCGGTGCGGGCCCGGGAGCGCGTGCTCGGCGTTCTCAGCATCATCGGAGAATCCGGGCGGTGCTTCACCGAGGCGGAGGTCTCGTTGCTCTCATCCATCGCTAATGAGGTCGGCGTGGCGGTGGAGAACGCTCGACTCCACGAACAAGCGCAGGAACTGGCAGTTGTCAAGGAACGGGAACGCCTGGCTCGGGAGCTCCACGACTCAGTGACCCAGTCCCTGTACAGCCTCACGCTCCTGGCTGAGGCCGGGCAACGCCTCGTCGGCACGGGCGACCTGGAGCGCGTTGGGGACTACCTGAGGCGACTGGGTGAGATCGCCCAGCAGGCGCTCAAAGAGATGCGGTTGCTGGTCTACCAACTGCGGCCCTTGGTTCTGAGACGGGAAGGTTTGGTGGGAGCCCTGCAGGAGCGCCTGGACGCCGTGGAGAAGCGGGCCGGCGTGGACGCCCGTCTCCTCGTTGAAGGGCCGGTCGCGCTGCCACCTGTGGTCGAGGACGAACTCTACCGCATCGCTCAGGAGGCGCTCAACAACGCGCTGAAGCACGCTGCTCCCACCACGGTCAAGGTGACTGTCAGGGCGGTGGACAACCATACGTCGCTGGTGGTCCAAGACAATGGTCGCGGGTTCGACCCCCGGTGTGCAGCGCTAGAGGGTGGTATGGGCCTGGTCAGCATCCAGGAACGTGCGGAGAAACTGGGAGGTTCGCTGTCCATCATGTCGCGCCCGGGCGAGGGAACGACCGTCAAGATTGACCTGGAGGTACGTGGATGAGTGAGGAAATCCGTGTTCTAGTCGCCGACGATCACGCTGTGGTGCGAGAGGGGCTACGCGCGCTGATAGAGGCGGAGCAGGGCATGACCTTCGTCGGCGAGGCAGCTGACGGGGTTGAGGCAGTGTACAAGAGTCAGACCCTGGAACCTGACGTGATTCTTCTCGACCTGGTCATGCCCCGCAAGGGAGGGATCGAGGCTATTCGTGAGATCAAAGACGCGGATCCGAGGGCGCGGATCCTGGTGATCACCAGCTTTGCCGAGGACGACAAGGTCTTTCCGGCGATCAAGGCTGGGGCGCAGGGCTACCTGTTGAAGGATTCCTCGCCACGTGATCTTCTCAGGGCGATTCGCGACATCTACCGCGGCCAGCCATCCATGCACCCTACCATTGCCCGCAAGCTCATGCGCGAGATCCAGCGAGACTCCGACTTGCCGCTGGTGGAAGAGCCGCTAACCGAGCGCGAGGCAGAGGTCCTCAGCCTGGTAGCGCAGGGGTTCACAAATCAGGAAGTCGCGGACAGGCTATTCGTCAGCGAGCGCACGGTGCGCACCCACGTCAGCAATATCCTGAGCAAGCTCCACCTCGCCAACCGGACCCAGGCGGCGCTGTACGCGTTGCGGAAAGGGTTCGCCTCGCTGGAGGAGATCGAGGGATGATGGTGTGAGAGGCGGATTCCGGGTCTTCTCGGTCATATGATGTAGCTGGACTCGCTCCTGAAGCGGGTCTTTTGTGTGAGATGGAATCGAGCATTGCTCCGATGCGCGGTTGGCAATGGTCTGCTACAATAGGGCTGTCTTGGCAGCGGCCTCCGGTTCCGGAGGCGGTCCTGGGCGCCTACGCGTCTCGAGACAAACGATGAGGAGATTGGGAATGAGATCTGTGAGCACGTTGCTGGAGCAAGTCTGGTCCGACTGGAGGATCGGGCTCGCTATCGGAGTAGTCTTGGCGGTCATCGCCGGGTTGATCAGCGCCTGGCTCACCCCCCGGGGCCCGGTGACAACGCCGCAGGCACTGGTGTCGATGATCGTCGCACTTGTCATTGGCGTGGGGACCGGTCTCGTCATGGGGACCCGCTGGAGCATCTTGGTCACACCGGCAGTGTTCGTCGGCGTGTTTGAGCTCGCCCGGCTTGGGGTTGACGGCCCGACTGTGGACGGCATTCATCTCAGTTCGACCTACGGCATCATCGCCTTCGTCCTGGGACGAGGCGTCCACACCTTGCTCGTACTGGTGCCTATGGTGGTAGGCTGCCTATACGGGCACACTCTGGCCGCTTGCCTGGGCAACGATACGGCGGGTGCTCTGGGGATCGCCACCTGGTTC
>Ga0207796_1000383_pt1 | contig 18223 bp, 21 predicted proteins | sample Pon1CUnioCityCA_6_FD_187274 | JGI IMG/M metagenome (GOLD analysis project Ga0207796, IMG submission 187274) | Marine sediment microbial community from Union City, CA, USA - Pond 1C Sediment 1 (SPAdes) | ecosystem: Environmental > Aquatic > Marine > Intertidal zone > Salt pond sediment ...
GTTGGTTTACAGCCTGCATAAAATGATTGAGAATGGCGATATACCCGAGATTCCTGTTTTTGTGGACAGCCCCCTGGCCATCCGGGCTTCCCAGGTATTCAGAGAGCACCCGGAGTGTTTTGACCAAGAAACACAGGAGTTCATCGCCCAGGATAAGCACAATGCGGCTCTAGGGTTTGACCGCTTACAGTACACTTTATCGGTAGAGGAATCCAAGGCCATCAACTATACCAAACCACCTTTTGTGGTCATCTCCGCCTCTGGCATGGCCGAAACCGGACGAATCCTGCATCACCTGAAAAACCACATTGAGGATTCCCGCAATACGATCCTGATCGTCTCCTGGCAGGCGCCGCACACCCTGGGGCGGAGGCTGGCCGATCAAGAAACGGATATCCGCATTTTTGGAAAGCGCTACAAGAGGAAGGCTGAAGTCGTGACCATCAATGGCTTTTCAGCCCACGCCGGGCAGGAGGGATTATTGGCGTACGCCAAAGCAACCCAGGATACGCTAAAAGAGATTTTCCTGGTTCACGGGGAACCCCGAGGGGCGGATCCACTGATGGAAAAACTCAAGGGGGTAGGATTCCAGAAAGTCAGCTATCCGGCTCTGGGCACTACAGTGGAATTAGGCTGAACGCGCTTCAGGTAAAATCCTGCATCCCTCAGCGATCCGCGATGAGGTTATATTTCTGGCGGATAGCAGTGATATCTGCGGGCGGGATGGTCTCCGGCTCCCCGACCTGAAGGGCTTGATGGTAAATCCGGGCTCCGGTCTCCAGGTCCAGGGCATACCCAAAACCTTCCTGCAATGATTTTCCTATGGTCACCACCCCATGGTTTTTAAGCAAACAGCATTTCAGCTCAGGACGCTCCAGGAAAATGCTGGCTGCCATCTCACCAACCTCTGGCGTGCCTGGATAAGCATAGGGCGCAACAGGGATTGGTCCCCCAGTGACAAGCAGTTCAATGCAAATTGGCGGGAGTTCTCTCCCCAAAGCAGCAAAGGTTATCCCGTAAGAGGAGTGGGTGTGGATAACCGCATTGACATCAGCCAGGTGTTTCAATATCGACGTATGGAGCAAATACTCCGAAGAAGGTTTTCGCCCCTCACCCGCATCAACAAGATTTCCCTCGAGGTCAATGACCACGATATCTTCGGGAACCATCACGTTATAGGGAATACCAGAGGGAGTGATGGCCACCATGCCGTCATCGGTCCGGCAGCTGATATTCCCGGCTGAAAGCCGGATGAGATCAACCTTATTGAGCCGAACAGCAGTCTGATAGACCTTTTGTTTTGCATGGGAGTAATTCATACCATCTCCTTGCTCAGCTTATAAAATATACAAGAAATAGCATGCCTGTATATCAGGATTGAGGTCAGCCCTGTTTTAAAATCAAGCTGCCCACCGGGGCTTTCATTTCCCGGCTGATCAAAGGGCATTTTACCCGCAACAAGAAAAACACTTTTTCACCCTGATCATCCAGGGTCTCAAAATTTGCCTGGCCTTTAGAAATGACCAGGTCCGCTTTTTCAAATAGTTTTAGAAAATCATCCGCAGCTTGAGTGAGCACAGTGCCCGGAGAACGGGATCCATTTTCAATGATCTCCGCCACCTGGTCTATCCCCGCGGCAACTGCGTCTTCCAGGGTGGCATCATTGAGGATCGGTCCGCTCTTGACAGCATACACCACTGGCAGCGGTAGATTCTCGATCAGCACCCGGTCGAAAACCGTTTCCCCCACATTATCAGCCAGGTAGAGGATAAAAGAGGCTGATTCCAGCTTCTCTCTGAATGCCTGCAACCCGCCTCCCAGCAAATCCCCCTTCACCGTCTTGGTCACTTCCTCCCAGAGGTGGTATTCTTCCACATGGACCACATCAATGATATTGCCTGCCGCACCGACTTTCAAGGCTTCCAGCAGTGGATCTGGACTCTTCTGTACCAGAGACCGCAGCTGATCCAGATAACCCATCGCCAGCCGATGGCTGGCCCGCTTTTCCCCAAGGTAGAAATCATCCACACCTGTGATCTCCCGGAGGACCTGATTGGTTTCACCAGCAATATCGGATGGGCTGAGTTCGTGATTCGAGGAAGCCAGCCTGCGGAGCACTTCATTGAGGGCTTGAAATTGGGTGGCAGGATCCACGCCTGCTGATTTAACTGCAGTAGCTGCCTGTCTGACAATACAGGGATAACACTCAGGGAATACTTTCATGGAAATCTCAACCTAAATTCACTTCCGGAACTTCACTCTGGATATACTCCCTGATTTCCTGATCGCTTTTCAAGTGCAGCGCGGTTTTCGCTATCTGGCGGGCATGCTCCAGGGAAATGGTGCGGATCAGTCGTTTGGCAAAAGGAATGGCTGGAGGATTCATGCTGAATTCATCCAGACCAAGGCCCAGCAAGATAGGGATTGCCAGCAGTTCACCCGCCATTTCTCCGCATAAACCCACCCACTTGCCTTTATCATGGGCAGCATCAATGACAGTTTTGATCAGGCGGAACACCGCAGGTTGAAAACCAGACGCCAGCGGGGCGACATGAGCATTCGTGCGGTCAGCTGCCATGGTGTACTGGCTGAGATCGTTGGTACCTATAGAGAAGAAATCCACAACTTCTGCCAACTGATCGGCGATGATAGCAGCGGAGGGGATCTCGATCATGATCCCAATCTCCATCATATCTGCTACCTGATAGCCTTCGTCTTTAAGTTCTGTCCGGCATTCTTCCAGCACATCCCGGGTGCGGAGCACGTCGTCAACCGAGCCTATCATGGGGAACATCAGTTTGAGGTTGTTGCCATAACCTGCGCGGAGAGCAGCCCGCAGCTGCGGCTTAAATATCTCCGGGCGTTCCAGGCAGAGACGGATGGCCCTGACACCCAGGAAGGGGTTAGCTTCCGGGGGCATTTCAATATAGGGGATATCCTTATCCCCGCCGATATCCAGGGTGCGCAGGATGACCGGTTTGTCGCCGAAAGCGTCAGCAATGGTTTTATATTTCTGGTACTGCTCTTCCTCTGTGGGCAGGCTGTCCCGTTCCAGGTAAAGGAACTCTGAGCGCAGCAATCCTACCCCTTCCGCGCCTGCTTCCAGGGCGGGTTCGATGCCTTTCTCGCTGCCAATATTGGCCACTACTTCAACCTGGTGGCCGTCAGTGGTCACTGCCGGTTTGTGGCTGATGGATTCAGCTTCAGCTTGAACCTCCAGGAAATCTGTCTGTCTGATTTGGAAGTGCTGCAGGGATGCCTGGTCCGGATTGATGATCACTTTTCCTGCATCTCCATCCACCACCAGAACATCTTCCTGATCGATCTGGTGAACCAGATCGCCGGCCCCTACCACTGCTGGAATGCCCAAGCCCCGGGCTAATATTGCGGTATGGGAGGTGGACCCCCCTTCAGCTGTGCAAAAACCCAGCACAAAATCCTTATTCAACAATACAGTATCGGATGGTGTGAGATCTTGAGCGACAATCACCGAAGGCTTATCCAGTCCAGCACCTGGCGCATCGTGCAATCCGAGCAGATTGCGCAAACAGCGGGAACTTACATCCCTGATATCCACAGCCCGGGCACTAAGATACTCATCCTCGATCGCTTCCAGCTGCTTGGCAAATATTTCAGCTGTTTCATAAAGGGCAGATTCAACATTAATTAATTCGTCTTCCAATCTTCTTTTAACTGTGTTGATCAGCTCCGGATCATCCAGCATCATCTTTTGCGCGTTAAAAATCTCTGCCGCTTCTTCTCCACAATCCTCTTTGGTGACCAGATAGGCTTCATCCAGCTGGCGTCGGGATTCATCCCGGGCTGCCTCAAAGCGCTGCCATTCAGCATCTGGGTCATCAATCGTTATGATTCCGATCTCTAATTCATCATGGCCAAAGACAAACGCCGGACCGATCGCGATACCATAAGAAGCCGGTATGCCTACTATCTCTTTCATTACCCCTCGCCAAAATTACTCAGCACCAACTCTTCAAGCGCCTGCAGGGCTTGCTCTTCGTCATCCCCCTCAGCCTTGATCTGGATCTTGGCACCTTTATGAGCCCCCAGGGTCAATACTGCCAGGATGCTTTTGGCATTGACTGTTTTTTCCCCATGGGTTACTTCGATATCGGATGAAAACTTGGCAGCGGTCTGGACAAACATCGACGCTGGCCGGGCATGCAGCCCAACTTCATGGTTTACAGTTAAATCGATCTCCGGCATAATCTCTCCTGCTTAATAATTCATAAAGATTGGATTTTCCAATTTCGCTTTCAGATCAGCGATAAACCTGGCCGCAACAGCGCCATCCACCACCCGGTGGTCTGCAGAGAGGGTAAAGCGCATGATGGGCCTGATGGCAATGGCATCTTTCTCAACAGGGACCACTTCCGGACGGGTCGCTCCGATGGCCAGGATGCCTACCTCCGGGGGATTGATGATGGCATTGAATTGCTCCACACCAAAGGGACCCAGGTTTGAAATCGTAAAGGTCGCCCCTTTGACATCCGGGTTGGTCAAGGCCCCTTCCCTGGCCCTGGTGATCAAATCAGTTGATTCCTCAGCAATCTTGCGGATGCCTTTTTGATTCGCCTGGTTGATCACGGGGACAATCAGGCCCTCTTCCAGGGCGACTGCCAGCCCGATGTTGATCTCCTCGTGCAGAAGGATCTCTTCCTCCAGCAGGGAGCTGTTCAGCCAGGGATGTTCAGCCAGGGTCATGGCCACGATCTTTATCATGAGGGCGGTGACTGATACTTTGCCATCCCCCCGCAATTCTGCCAGATCATTATAATCCTGGCGGGCTTGATTGAAATTTGTCATATCGGCGCTGGCCGTAAATTGGATGTGGGGTATGGATTGATAACTTTCGGTGAGCCGTTCAGCAATCGTCCGCCGCATACCCACCATGGGCACCTTCTCGCCTCCGCGGGCGGGACTGGGGGCTGGTAAACCAGAACTGGGTTGGAAATTCTCGATATCTATGGCCTGGATCCTCCCCCCGGGGCCTGTTCCGCGCACCTGGCGGAGATCGACTCCCTTCAACCTGGCCTTTCTCCTGGCTGCGGGACTGGCAACTACCTTTCCGTCTTTGCCGTCTGGTTGGGGCTTTTTCCTGCTGTCTAACGCAGACTGCACATCCTCTTTGGTAACCTTGCCGCCTTTGCCTGTGGGCGTCAGCGCGGATAGGTCCAGGTCATGAGAGGCTGCCATCTTCCTGGCAACCGGTGTCGCTGAAACCTCATCCTTCACCCCAGGAGCCTGTTCTTCGACAGGTTCAGGAAGGGGGGGCGGCTCTGCGGGAGCTTCTGGAAGCTCTTCCCCTTCTTCCAGGATATAGGCAATCACTGTCCCGATCGGGATCACATCGCCGGGATGAGCGGAGATGCCTGCAAGCGTCCCCGTACCCGGTGATTCAACATCAATGGCGATCTTATCAGTTTCGATCACCAGGATGGTTTCTCCCTCTTTCACTTGCTGCCCCTCTGTTTTCAACCATTCCACAACTGTACCTGTTTCCTGGTCCATATCCACTTTGGGCATGATCATTTCTGTAGCCATATTACACCTTCAAAGTTGCCAGCTGCCTGGCTTTTTCAACGATATCCTCTACCTGGGGGACTGCAGCCCGCTCCAGGTTCCGGTTATACGGGATAGGTACTTCCCGGCCGGCCAGGCGGATGATGGGCGCTTCCAGATAACCAAAGGCTTCGCTTTCAGCGATCACCCCGGCCAGTTCCCCGCCAAAACCACCAGTCTTGACAGCTTCATGAACGATCAGTACTTTGCCAGTCTTCTTTATAGAGGTAATTATAGTCTCCGTGTCAAGCGGGCGGAGGGAACGGGGGTCGACTACTTCCACATCGATGCCCTCCTGTGCCAATTCCTCTGCCGCTTCCAGGGATTTCTGGACCATGATGGCTGTAGCCACGATGGTCAGGTCTTTTCCTTCTCTCTTGATATCCGCTTTGCCCAGGGGAATCTCATAGAGCTCTTCCGGGACCTCACCTTTGGTCTTATACAGCAGCTTGTGCTCGATAAAGACCACCGGGTTGTCATCGCGAATCGATGACACCAGCAGTCCTTTGGCATCATAGGGCGTGCTGGGCATGACCACTTTCAGTCCAGGCACATGCACAAACCAATTCTCGAAACTCTGGGAATGGTGCTCCGCGGCACCGGTACCAGAACCAGCAGGTGTGCGCAGCACCATGGGAACTGTGGATTGACCGCCAAACATAAAGCGCAGCTTGGCAGCCTGATTGACCAGCTGTTCTGAAGCCAGGGTCGTGAAATCCATAAACATGATCTCTGCAATCGGCCGCATGCCGATCAAACCAGCACCGACCGCTGCCCCTGTCAAAGCCAGCTCAGTGATAGGCGTATCCAGAATCCTTTCCGGCCCAAATTTTTCCAGCATGCCGTAAGTAACCTGGAAAGCGCCTCCGTATTCCCCAATATCCTCGCCAATTAGAAATACCCTGGAATCCCGCTCCATCTCCTGGGTCATGGCTTCTCTGACAGCTTCTAAATAAGTGATTTCTCTCATGGTGCGTATACCCCTTCTTCCAACGTTTCCACTTTCGGCTCAGGACTGGACTCCGCGAAGACGCGGGCAGCCTCAATATCCGCATAGGCTTGTTCTTTGATCTCTTCCGCTTCCTTTTTCGTGAGCAGCTTTTCATCCAGGCAATACTTCTGGAATCTGCGAATGGGGTCTTTGTCTTTCCATTCCTGAATCTCTTCATTTGTGCGGTAGCGGTTGCGGTCGCTCTTTGAGTGGCCCCGCCAGCGGTAGGTATCGTTCACCACCAGAGATGGTCCTCCTCCTTTGCGAGCCAGATCGACAGCTTCCCCAACAGCGTCCCGGACCTTGATGAGATCATTCCCATCCGTAGAGGTGCTGGCCAGACCGTACAACTCACCATGAGCAGCGATCTTCTGGGAAGTGGTCCAATCCTCTGCGGCAAATGACATGGCATACTGGTTGTTCTCACAAATAAACACCACTGGCACCTGGAACAAAACGGCCAGGATCATCGATTCGTGGAAAGCTCCGGTGGATGCTGCCCCATCTCCAAAGAAAGCCAGCAGCACTTTATTCTCAGCTTCCATCTTGAGACCGATGCCGATCCCAACCGCCATGGGGATGCCCCCTCCCACCACGCCATTAGCGCCCAGATTACCGCCTTTGACATCAGCGATATGCATCGATCCGCCCCGGCCGCGGCAATAGCCGTTCTCCTTGCCGTAAAATTCCGCCATCATTAAGTCCAGGTCTGCGCCTTTGGCTATCGTCAAACCATGGCCCCGATGATGGCCGATGATGTAATCAGACTCATTCAGCGTGCTGATCGCGCCCACGGCAGAAGCTTCCTGTCCAATGGACAGGTGCATCGTTCCATGGATCTTACCGGCCATATAGCTCTTTTCAGCTTGCTCCTCAAAAGCCCGGATCTGGTACATTTGCAGCAAATAATCTGCTGCTTGTTCTTTCTTTAATCCCATACTGCCTTACCTCCCCAATAAATTTTCCATTTCATTTACTAATTTTTCCATTTCTTCTTCATCAATAGTATAACTATGATCCCGGGTTGGGAATACCCCTGTTTCGACTTCTTCCCGGTATTGAGTCAGTGCCCGTACAATCATATCAGATATATCTACATACACTTTTAAAAATCTTGGTGATAACTCTTTAAACAATCCCAGCATATCCTGCGTTACCAGCGCTTGGCCGTCGCAGGCAGGGCCGGCCCCAATACTGATCACCGGGATTTTCAGGCTTTTTGTGATCACTTCACCCAGTTCCATTGGAATACATTCCAAGACGACCGCGCAGGCACCCGCATCTGCGAAGGCCAGGACATCTTTGAGAATTTCTGATGCTCCCCTGGCAGATCTTCCCTGGATGCGAATTGCGCCAGATCGAACAATATTCTTTTTGGTAATGCCCACGTGGGCGACCAGGGGAATACCGGAATTCACAATGGCTGCGGCCTTGGGGGCATCGTCGCGGGTGCCTTCCAGGTGCACGCCATCTGCTTTACCTTCCTTCATCAAGCGGACGGCATTCTCCACTGCTTGCTGATTGGTCTCATAAGAACCAAAAGGCAGGGTAGTGATCACCATCGACTCCCCGGCTCCATTCCGCACAGCCTGGGTGTGATAGATCATCTCATCCATGCTGACCGACACAGCCTCCGGGCGTCCTAGACCAACGGTCCCCACCGCATCACTGACCAGAATGATATCCACCCCAGCCTGATTGATGAACTTCGCCATCGGATAATCATACGCAGTAAGCAGGGTGATTTTCTCACCCCGCTTCTTTTTACCCATCAGCGAAGAAGGGGTCACTTTTTTCATGTTCCCATCCTCCTTTGAACTGGTTCAGCTCAGCTTTTTGTGGAGTCCGGCAACAGGTTCTCAAGGTCCATGTGTGGACCGGGGATGATCCGGGAGGAGATCACCTTCCCGAATTTTGAAGCTGCCTTCCTGCCTGCACCAAGAGCGGTGCGAACAGCGCCAACATCACCACGCACCATGACCGTGATATAACCACCGCCAATGGCGCGTTTCTTAAGCAAATCCACATTGGATGCCTTAGCCATCGCATCCGCGGCCTCAATGCTGCTGACCAAGCCCAGGGTCTCAATCAATCCAAGAGCTTGATACCCGATTACTTCAGGATTGTTTTCCTTTTTTTCAGCCATGGATAAATCTCCTTGATAGCGGATTGCTATCCTTATTTCTTATAAGTGAATTTTTCGTTTACGGTCAGCGAATCCAGGATACCCACAATCACTGCGTCCACAGGATTCTCCCTGTCACCAGAAGCTACCCTGGCGGAACTGCCCTCTACCAGGAACACCAGCTCTCCCTGGCCGGCACCAACAGCGTCCAGGGCCAGATAGGCCTCGCCGAAGGGCTTCCCGGTCGGATTCGTATCCTGGACCAGAAGCAGTTTACTGCTTTCCAGCCGGGTGACTTTGACGGTTGATACAGCTACACCAACCACTTTTGCGATTCTCATATTACTCTCCTCGATTGATGATCTTCCCCATCAAATCAACCAATCTGTTAACAGGAGTTGAATTTGCCTGGTTTACCGCCCCTACAGGCTGCTCTACGACTTGTTTAGCAGTAGTCACGCCCTGATTGCCGCGCTGGCATCCACGTGGTTTGTTGTAGGAGCTGCTAATGGAAGCTGGCTCTGCCTGGGATATCGGTCCGGACCCCACCCCTTGATCAGGTACTTGCTTATCCGGGACTCGCTCGATCAAACTGATCTCCAGCTGCTCTGCAGTTTCCCGGGCAAAATCCGTCAGGGATGTTTCCGGGCCAAGTTCCAGAACGTATATACCCTTGGCTGCCATCTCCTCGATATCTTTTGCGGTGTAATAGATAGTCATCTCAACCCTGCTCTCTCCCTTTGAGGGACTCGATGGCTGCCACAGCAGCATCGCGGGATTGGCGGACTGCAGAGTCGGTGCCAGAGATCATCAAGCGTCCATAGGCACCTCTCGAAATATAGTGGTTCAAGGTGATCCGGGCAGCTTTCTCAGCCTCATTGGCCGCCAGGACGATATATGCCGCCGGGACAACTTCGATGACACAGAAAGTCTCGTGTGCCAATACCAGGCCGCCCGCATTGCGGGCATTGATCAGCTGGGCTTCATGGGGATGAATGCCGGAAGTCATATTGGAGGAAAGGACTTTGGGTTTCAATCGGTCAGTCTCCTTCATCCCGATCGATTCCAGGGCTTTCTTGCCTGTGAATTGCACTGCTTCCTGATGATTGGAGTGAATCTCCAAGAACCCGTATTCCCGGCCCATATTCAAGTAGCCAGGTTCCACATCCGTGGTCTTTAAGGCAACATCCATCACCTGATAGACCTCAGCAGCAGGGGAAATTTCGATATATAACTGAGCATCTCCCTCAACGGGAATCATTCCCAGGGTGCGTTTCCCGGTGAAGGCGGCATACTGGGGCTGCATACTGTCAACCAGTACATATGTTCGTAATTGCATCTTTACATCCTTTTCTGTAGCGGATCCTGCTCGAACTGGACCCTTAGTCTGCCGACAATCTAACAACCTTTACTTCTTCGGGAAGTAATTTCTCTACATTATTGTGCGGCCGGGCGATGACGTGCACAGCCACTAAGTCACCGGATGCTTTGGCAGCAGCTGCACCAGCGTCCACCGCTGCCCGGACTGCGCCGATCTCGCCCCGGATATAGACGGTAACATAGCCTCCGCCAGTTTCCTCCTGCCCGTAGAGTTTGACATTGGCGGTTTTGATCATGGCGTCAGCGGCTTCAATCGAGGCCACCAAACCTTTGGTCTCCACCATTCCTAATGCGTTAAGCGGGAATTCCTTATCCATGTTTCACTCCTTTAATAAAGGTTCCTGTGTTCTTTACTCTGATAAGATGTGTTGGGCAGCTGTCATAGCCGCGCCAATATCGGCCTCCTGGCCGGATTGTGCCAATGCTGCGCTGGTGGCTGTGAGCAGGCCCAGGACCTGATTGTTATGCAAGTTGGAGAGCTGCCCCACATCAATATAAAAACTGTCCGCTCCATCCAGCCCAACTGCGTCCTTTTCTCCGGGACCCAAGTTGGCCCGGATCTGATCTACCAATAACTGACTGTTAATCCCTGTCGGTGTACGAACCCCTGCTCGGGTATCCTGACAGAATCTGGCCGGAGAATTGCATCCAGGGCAATCTCTGCCATCAATGGTCAGATCAAGGCCCATTTCACTCACACCCCAGCGGACTGCTTTTGCTGCCAGATCCTCAAAGCGATTCATGGGCGTTGTCCCCTCCGACCAATAGGCATTGATCGCTGCCCTGAATTTCCTGGCAGTTGCTGCCGGATCGGGGGTTTGGCGAATCGCCCGCCCAATGATAAAGACCGAGATATCAATCCCCCGGAAAAAGGGGATCATCTCCAATCCCAATCCGCCGGCAACTGAGACCTTAAATCCCATGCGGATCAATTCCTGGATGGTAGCCAGGTCGGTCTCATCCCAAGAACGGGACAGATTTCCTTCATCCCAGCCGCGGTGATACACCATTCGTTCAATGCCGATGCTGCGCCACTCCGTAGCCCGGGAAATGATATCCCGGATTCCAGTCAGCTCAATGAACATTTCTTTACCGGGCCGGGATTTGGCTTCTTCCAAAGCCAGTTTGATGGTATCCAGCGGTGCCGCGCCAAGCACGGTCATCCAATCAGCTCCGGCATCAAAGGCCATCTTGGCCTCGCCACCTCCCACATCCGGGGACTTGATGTCTGCCAGGATCAGATTATCTGGACACAATTCCCGAACGGTCTTTACTGCCAGCATCCCTCCACCTTTTGTCAGCGGTGTGCCGATCTCCAGGACATCCACTTCTTTGTGTACGATCTGGGCCATAGCCAGGGCAGGAGCCAGGTCAAAATAATCTAATGCCAGTTGGATCAGGGGTGTATTTGCCATGTAAACCTACTCTCCTTTGTTCTTCCTTTTCCGTTCGTGTCGTTCCCAACCTTCTTTCATCCTGGTCCGGATAAATTTTCCTGCCTGTTCCACAATCTGCACTGCATCCGGATATTCCTCTGTCCACAGTTCGAGCACAACCGGGGCCTGGAAGCCAATTTCAGCCAGTTTGGCAAAGGCAGCTACAAAGGGGACTTTCCCTTCACCCGGGGAAACATACCGCAGCTGGCCGGGCAAGGTGTCCTTGACATGCAGGGCTGCAATATGGCCCTTGACATACTCCAGCTGGGAGACCACGTCTACCCCAGCATAGATCAAATTTCCCAGATCGGTATAGGTCTGGAACCAGGGTGAGTTGAAATAATCCACATATTCCATCACGCGGGGCATGGTGTTGATCTGGATGTCCCAGTTCTCTAAGGCCAGCATCACTCCTGACCCGCTGGCAATTTCAAAGCCCCGTCCCAGGTTCTCCAGGAAACGGTCTTTGCCTCCCTGATCGACATCCTGATAGTAGTCCTCCGCCCCCCCGATCAACATGTATCGCGCGCCCAGGTCCACTGCCAGTTGAATGGATTTCTCAAAGACTTCCAACGCTTTTGTCTGAATATCCGTCGATTTGCTGCCCAGTGGGAACCGTCGATGAGCGCTCAGACTTAAAGATTGGATCTTGACACCGGTTTTGTCGACCAGTTTTCGCAGAGCCCTGCGCTCACGGGAGGTCCACTCCAAACGGGCGATCCGCTCATCAGTGTCATCGATGGAGATTTCCAGGAAATCAAACCCGGTCTGCCTGGTCAGCAGTAACCGCTCCTCCCAGGTTAAATCCCGCGGCAAGGCCTTTTCATACAGACCTACCGGTATGGCTTCCAGATTGCTGACCCAGGTGCTTTCCATAGACTCTCTTTATCACGTATGTGACTTAGTTTCTCACATATGTGATATTATAGAGCCTGAATTGGTTTTTGTCAAGACAGGAAACGTCAGGTTAAGCACGCCTGGCGGGGATGGGTTGAAAAGCAAGGGGTGGGGAGTTCAGTTACAGGGGGTAGTGTCCAGCTTCCTGGACCGCCTGGCACATCGCCTGCAGGTTTTCGGGGGGAACATCAGGCTGGACATTGTGGGATGGACCGAGGATCAAACCCCCGCCTGCTCCCAGGACGCGCAGCGTCCGGATAGTCTCTGTTTTGACCTCTTCCGGGGAGCCAAAAGGCAGCAGTCTCTGGGTATCAAGCCCGCCATGAAAAACCAGGCTGGGGCCAAAATCCTCTTTCAGGCCGCAAATTTCCATCCCTTTGGCGCTGGTCTGGACAGGATCCAGGACCTGGATCCCATCAGCGATCATGTCTGGCAGGAAGGGACGAATGGCGCCATCGCTGTGAAACATCAGTTTCACATGGCTGGCCCCTGATTGGTCCAGGGCCTGGCGGGCAGCTTTCCAGCGCCTGGCCAGCACCGGGCGCAGGATTTGATCCCAGACCAGGGGAGAAAAGAGGGGTCTGTCCTGCATACCAAGATCATCACCGCTGGCTTTGAAGATGCTCAAGTATTTTCCAGCGGCTTGAATGCCTCTTCGGTCCATTTCGATTTGAATATCAGCGATCCTCTCCAGCAGTTCACGGGCAAAATCCGGGTAAAGCACCAGATCCATCAGCCAGGTTTCAAATCCTCGCAAGAAGCTGGCTTGCTCCAGGATGGTTCCCCCAAATCGACCGATGATCGCCAGGTCTGTTTCCTGATAGATGGTTCGGGACCGCTCTTCTAGATCGCTGGTCCGGCCAGGATCACTGGGGTCAGGCCAGGGATACTGAGCCAGGTCGATTTCTTGAGGATGCTTGTCCTCCAGCGGCGCGTGGCAGACTTCCAGTAAAAATGCTCCTCCGCCCAGGTCGATTCGTTTCCGACCTACGCCCCATTCGTCGTAGTGGACCCCATCGGGTTGGCTGGGAGGCGTGATACCCACCCTGGGAGGGGAAAGTTTGATTGATACAGTGTCAAACCCCAAAAACTCCAGCAAATCATACGCCGGGGAGACTTCTCCAAAGCGGTTGGGTTTCAAATTTTGATCTGGGGGAAAATCGAGAAATTTTCGCAGGCCCCGATAAGGCACCTCGGTGATGGTCATACTTAAGGGGACCCGATCAGGCTCCCTGTGGTCAAGGGCAGCAGCAACTCTTTTCCGGGAGGTCCAATCCTCTGTCATGATATCCTCGATGAAGGTATTCCACAAGACGCAAGAGGGGAGATAGTTTCGCTTTCAGGATTGATCGGACTTTTCCTGCTGGCGCTGATCTAATTCCCGCTGCAAAATCTTACGGGTACTGGGCGCCATACGCTGAATCTTCGCTCCCTGGAGGGCTTTCAGGGTTTTATCAGCCAGGTCTTTTTCATCCAGCAGCAGCTGCAGGTTCTCAACTGTTTTCCGGCGAGGGATCAAGGCCCCCATCCTGGCAATAAAAGGAAACGGGGAGGCCTTAACAGCCTCCTCCCAGGGAACTCCAATGATCTTCCGGATCTTCTTATTGGATTTTTTCCGGTTCAGCTCCTCAGATAGATGGGCTTCTTTGGCCATCTCCACGATCAAAAAGCGATAAATGCGAACCAGGTTATTCCAGGTGATGAACATGAATAAACCGTAAACAAGGACCACGGTGTTAATGATCAAGGCATGATCGCGATAAAAATATAGAATCGCCCGACCGACGTCCCCCAGCAGAGCTTCGATAAAAGGTCCTACCATAAAAATCCTCCCCGGATACAGATAAAGAAAGGGGTGTGTAATATGATCATATTACACACCCCAGTTCTGTCAATCTTCACTCAGGGCGATTTACTCGCCTTTTGCGCCTGCCAGTTTGTCCCAGGCAGCTTCGTTCTTCTTGTAGAAGAAGAACAGCAGGCCGGTGACAACGGCGAAGAGGCCAATGCCGATCCAGCCCAGGTACTGGCCGAGCAGCATACCAGCCAGCGGTGTCCACACAAATCCGTCAGCGATGCTGGAGATCTGAGCAGCGTTCTCGGGGATAGCAAATCCTGCGCCGCCAGCCACATCGGTGATAACCGGAGCCAGGGCGTTGGATACGTAGAAGCCCACGATCAGGATGAAGGTGCCCACAAAGACCATACGGACAATGTTGCCCTTGGCCATGGGAGCAATCTGTGATGTCACAAAGGGCAGCACTGCCAGGTCAGCAAACAACAGCATGCGGTTGCCGGGCAGAATGATGGACAAGATGATCGCAATGGGAACCAACAGTAAGCCTGTCGAAATCGCAGAAGGATGACCCACCAAAACAGCGGAGTCCAGGCCGATGTAGACCTCGCGGTCGCCAGCGCGCTTGGACATAAAGGTGCGGGCAGCTTCGGAAATCGGAATCAGGCCTTCCATCAGGATGCGGACCATGCGGGGCAGCAAGACCATCACGGCGGCCAATTCCATGGCCAGAAGAACGATCTTACCCAGGGTGCCCACAAAGTCACCGGCGAAGTCGCCGAAGTAGGCAATCAGGCCCAGCACGAGGCCGATCATCAGGCCCATGACCATTGGATCACCCATGGTGGAGCCGAGGGCTTTTTCAATGCCATCGGGGTCTGCTTCAACATCGCGCAGGCCGGGGATCTTGTCGAACAGCCAGTTGAAAGGCAGCGCCAGCGGAACCATAGGAGCGGATGTGCCGTGGGGGATGGAGATGCCGGGCAGCTCATAGAACTCCTGAATGCCTCTGGCAGTCCAGTCGCCCAGGAAAAGCATAAAGGCGGCAGCGACGCCGGCAGCGACCAGGCCCATGGGCAGACTTCCGGTAACCGCGGTCACCAGGGAGCCCAGGAAGGCGAAGTGCCAGAAATTCCAAATGTCCACGTTGAGGGTCTTGGTGACACCCGGGATCAGCAGGGCAAAGTTGACCAGCAGACCGATAGGAATCACCCACAGACCTACATCGGTAGCAAAAGCCACTGCCGCAGCAGCCGGCCAGCCCACATCCACGATATCACGCTGGATGCCGGCGTTGGTGACCAGGGCCTGGGAGACACCCGAGAGGGAGCCCCACATCAAGCCAATCACCAGGTTAATACCAATGAAAGCCACGCCGATGGTCACTGCGGACCGGAAGGCCCGTCCCACTTTTGCGCCCAGAACGACCGCAAAAATAAAGATGAACACCGGGAGCAAAACGGTGGCACCCAGGGTATCAACAATCGATTTTAATAGGGTTGCAAAATCCATTTCTTTCCTCCAAAACTTGGTTCATAGTTTGAAAAAAAAATAATACTATTCACTGCAACTGTTTTGAGCGTCACCACCTCCTTTGCCCAGCTAGATTTTCCTGCCTTAAGACCAGGAAAACTCCCAGCGGATAGGAATTTACAGACAAATTAATCCAGGGAACCGATCTTCCCCTGGAAATCCTTTTGTCTGCCACTTATGTGTTCCTATAGAACACAAAAAACCATTAATAGTTACTAATCTTTTAGAATATCGATGATCTCTTTAACAATAGCTTCGGTGCCGATTCCAGTCAGAAAAGCCAACCCTTTGACCACCGGGATCCCAGGATCGAACCGCAGCTGCGATGTGGTCACTATCAGGTCAGCGCCTTGTTCCAAATAGACGGGGATTTCAGCCGCCTTGCATTGTTTGGTGTTCACTTTGATCCCCTCGGCTTTGCAGGCTTCTTCAATCGCCTTCGCCGCCACTGTTGAGGTTGCGATAGCGGTGCCACAAGAAACAATCACGGTTTTTGTCATCCTACTTTTCCTTTTCTAAAGAGAGGTTTATGACAGGATATTATATACTTCTCCTGTCGTTTTCGCATTGACCAGTTTCCCGATCACATCTGGATCCTGGAGAACTGCCGCTACACTCTGCAACATTTCGATCTGGGATTTTGGCTGATCCAGGGCAAGCATGATCACCAGCCGGCAGGGAACTTCCACATCGTTCTCTACCATATTATAAAAGATAACATCCTCTTTAAGGGTCGCCAATCCCAGAGCCGATCGATTGACATATTCAATATCCACATGAGGGATGGCTGCATTATACTCCCCTCCCAGCGGTAGGCCGGTCGGCATATTCGCTTCTCGCTCCAGGGCAGCATCAACGAAGTCCTCTTTTACATACCCCTGCTCCTTTAATTTCCCCCCCAGAACCCGGATCACTTCCTCAGAAGTTGAGGCCTCTAAACCTAATATCACGGCTTCCTCGCTCAAAAAGTCCCTAATCTCCATAAGTCATTTCTTCCCTGAAGCCACGGATGCTATAATTTTCACCTCTAAACCCTGCGCAATAATAACAACGACATACGTGAAACAAATAATCACATATGTGATATAATAATGGTCAGCTAATTTTTTGTCAATAGACGTAAATCACTTCCAGTAACAATAACAGGTGGGGACTTATGGCGAATTACAAAGACCGTGATGAGCTGTTGGCTTTTGTGGCTGAGAAATATTACTTGGAGGAACTCAGGCAATCAGATATCGCAGAAAAGCTTGATGTCACTCGCTCAGCGATATCCCGTATGTTGACCGAGGCCAGGGAAAAAGGTATCGTTGAGATTGTCGTTCACTTTCCAATAAAATATAACGCTTCTCTAGAAGAGCGCCTGAAAGACAAACTGGGACTAACACACGCTGCCGTTCTGGAACTCAACAATCAGCCTGATTACGGGGATCTGCGGGTGAAGCTTGGCAAGGCCGCCGCCCGGCTGCTGCAATCGCTGGTCAAAACCGGTGATCAGATCGGTGTAGCCTGGGGCACAACAGTCCAGGCCACCATTGAGGCTTTCGAAGAGACGGAGATTTCCCAGACCCGGGTTGTGCAGCTGGTCGGTGTACTTGGCTCCACTCGCCATTCTTACAGCGGTCAGACGCTTGTAGAGAGATTGGCAGACAAGATCGGCGGTGAGGGAATCTATCTCTATTCTCCATTTATTGTCGAAAATCAAACGACTGCCTCTTCCCTGCTGGATGACCCAGCTGTTGAAAAATCCATTTCCCAGGGCGAGCAATCTGACATTGCTTTACTTGGGATTGGCACAGTCATCCCGGAATTTTGCAGCCTGTACAAGGGGGATCACATCTCCAAAAGCGTGCTGGACACCATCCGGGATTCAGGCGCGGTAGGGGATGTTTGTGCGATATATTATGATCTGGCTGGAGAATTGGCCCGCACAGATTTCCATCAACGGCGCATCGGCGTCTCCCCCAAAGGATTAAAAAATATCCCCTTACGCCTGGGTGTCGGCGGCAGTCCGGAGAAAGCTGAAGCTATCCTCGGCGCAGCCCGCGGAGGATTCATCAACGCCCTGGTCACAGACAGCATCGCTGCGGAACGCATTCTGGAATTGACCAGCTCCACTGTCAACAACTGAAAGGAAAATAATGAAGATTAAGAAATATGCAGCGATATTGCTGGACGGTGATGGTGTGCTCTGGAAATCGAACCATCCTCTTCCCGGCATCAATCCCTTTTTTGGCTTTCTGGAAGAGCAGGGGATCAAGTGGGCGCTGCTGACCAACAATAACACGCGCACTGCCCAGAACTATATCGATAAGCTAAATCATTTTGGCATCCCGGCTGCCCCCGGCTCGGTCTTTACCAGTTCGACCGTCACCGCAGACTACCTGCTGGGTAAATATGGGGCAGGGACCAGGCTTCACGTGGTAGGTATGGAGGGGTTGACGCAGACACTGCTGGAAGCGGGTTTTCAAATCACGGTCGGCGAA
>Ga0207796_1000384_pt1 | contig 18211 bp, 16 predicted proteins | sample Pon1CUnioCityCA_6_FD_187274 | JGI IMG/M metagenome (GOLD analysis project Ga0207796, IMG submission 187274) | Marine sediment microbial community from Union City, CA, USA - Pond 1C Sediment 1 (SPAdes) | ecosystem: Environmental > Aquatic > Marine > Intertidal zone > Salt pond sediment ...
CTGCTCCACACGAATCGCATCGTGCCGATCTATCCGCTGACGGACGGTATCTCGGCCAGGCAGCTTCGCCGGCTGATGAAGCGCACGGTGACTTACTGGGTGCGGCGCTTGCCCGACTACCTCCCCTCATCTGTCCAGCAGTCCGAAGGATTGCTGGATCTCGAGACCGCGCTCCTGCAGGCCCATTTTCCGAGCAGTACGGAGCTCTTGGAGAGGGCACGCCGACGCCTGGCCTTCGATGAGCTCTTTGTCCTGCAGCTTGCCCTGCTGACGTATCGCCACGAGTGGCGTTCTGACCCCGGTCAGCCCATCCCGGTGCAGGACGATCTCCTGCAGGCGTTCGTCGAGAGCCTGCCCTATGAACTGACCCAGGCGCAGAGCCGATCGCTGCAGCAGATCTTCGACGATCTGCAATCGAGTGAGCCTATGACGAGGCTTCTCCAGGGTGACGTTGGCTCGGGGAAGACCGTCGTCGCCACCGCCGCCATGGCTCTGACAGCTTCAGCCGGTCACCAGGCTGCGCTCATGGCACCGACGGAGATCCTGGCGGAACAGCACTACCGGACGGTGGATCGCCTCCTGAGAGAGGCATTTGATGGTCGCCTCCGAGTGGCTCTCCTGACAGGCAGCGTCACGGGCGAGGAACGCGAGGAGATCTACGCGGATCTGGCAGCCGGCGCCATCGATGTCATCGGAAAGATTACTCCCAAATCGGTCATTCGAGGGGTGCAACTTTCCACCGGGGCGCTGCTGATTTCCGGCGGCATTAAATTCATGATGGGGACCTCCAAGTTCCAGGTGATTCAGAATGCGGTGGAACCCTATCTTGCCTTTCAGTCCATCGGGTTCATTCCCATCAGCCTGATTATTGGCGGCATCGGCGGCATCGTCACCCTGTTTTTGCTGGATAACAGAAAATTCCCGGCCGGCTTGATCGTCGTCGCTGCGGGACTCTTCACGGGCGTGGTCCTGGGTGCCAGGGTGGATCCGGGAAATGGCGGTATCGGCCTTTACCTGCCGGAGATCCTTCCCTTCGGATTTCCTGGAAAAGCCGATTTCACCTTTGCCCTGTTTGCCCTGGTGCTGCCCCAGCTTCCGATGACATTGGGGAACGCCGTTCTGGCGTATACGGATCTTTCAAAGGCCTATTTCGGAGACCGATCGAGAATCGTCACCAATCGAAAGGCCTGTGTGAGTATGGCCCTGGCCAATTTTTTCAGCTTTTCTCTGGGTGGCATGCCGTTGTGCCACGGAGCCGGAGGACTGGCGGCGCACTATCGTTTCGGCGCCCGAACGGCAGGGTCCAATTTGATGATCGGGCTGATTTTCGCGGCGCTTGCGATTCTTCTCGGCAACCATATCGTCAGCTTTTTAAACTTTTTGCCCATGTCCATACTGGGCGTGCTGCTCATGTTTGCGGGCTCCCAATTGAGCCTGGCGATCATGGATCTGGAGCAACGCAAAGACTATTTTGTCGCGACATTGATTTTGGGCGTCACCCTGGCCTCCAATCTGGCGGCAGGTTTTATCGCGGGGATGCTCATTGCCTGGCTTCTCAAGTGGAAAGCGCTCTCTGTATAGGTATTCGGAGACGCCGTGAGATGACTGAGCCCAAAATTTTTTAAAATGCAGCCAACCGGTTCGGAAGGGTGGAAGGCCGGTCCGGGCACGAACATCCTTTCGGCACGAGCGGAAAATACAGGGGACAAGAATGGATGCTGAAAACAGAGTTGCAATCGATGCGCGGGGTTTGGCGAAACGGTTTGGAGAAGTGCAGGCAGTCGCACAGGCGGATTTCGAGGTGCTCTCCGGCGAGCTGTTCGGTTTTCTCGGCCCCAACGGCGCAGGCAAAACCACCACCATCAACATGCTCACGGGACTGGCCCGGCCGGACGCCGGCTTGATCCGTATCGGCGATATCGATTGCACTGAAAGGCCGAGGGCAGCCCAGCATCTCGTCGGCGTGGTCCCGGACGAAAGCAATCTGTATCCGGAACTCACCGGTTTTGACAACCTGTGTTTCTGCGCCGCACTTTACGGAATGGGCAAGGCCGAACGACAGGCCCGGGCTCGAGAACTTCTGGACACTTTCGGCTTGACCCAGGCAGCGGACAGAAAGTTCGGCGGCTATTCCAAGGGCATGAAGCGCAAGCTGACCATCGCCGCAGGAATCATCCACAAGCCCGAAATTCTGTTTCTGGATGAACCCACCACGGGCATCGACGTGGCGAGCGCCCGACAGCTGCGGCAGCTCATCGCCGATTTAAATCGGGCCGGGACCACCATATTCTTGACCACCCACTACATCGAGGAGGCCGAGAGGCTTTGCGATCGTATCGCCTTCATCGTATCCGGTCGCATCGTACGAATCGACACCGTCGAGCATTTGATTCAGCCGATCCAGGCAAAACATGTGGTCCGCATCGCCTGTGCCAACTCATTGAACAAGATACAAGACAAGCTTTCTGATGCCTTCCCCGACCTCGACTTCACCATTCCGAGGCATGGTGTGCTCCGTGTGGAGGCGGACGCGCCCATTCGCGTGGGACCGCTGGTGCGCTTTTTGGAAGATGAAGGGGCTGAAGTCTCGGAGGCACGAAGAATACGACCTTCGCTGGAAGACGTCTTCGTGGGCATGACAGGCATAGAAGCGGACGCCATGCGCAAAGAAAAAGAAAAAAAGGGAGGTGGCCAATGAAACTCTGGATCGCTTTCTGGAACATTTTGCTCAAGGACATGCGAACCTACTACCTGAAGCCGCCGAATGTGAGTTGGGGTCTCATTTTCCCGCTGGCGTGGACGGGCATGTTTTTCATCAAGTCCGGAAGCGGCCTGGGAAGCATTCCGGACCTGCTTCCGGGTGTGGTGGCCATATCCATTCTGTTCGGCACGACATCCCTGCTTGCGGTGACGGTGACCTTTGAGAAGAAAAACCGTTCGTTTGAACGACTCTTGCTGGCCCCCGTCCCCTTTGAACTGCTGATGCTGGCGAAAACCAGCGGGGCCATTTTGTTCGGCGCGGCCAACGCCTTTGTACCGGTGGTCATGGCGGCGTTTCTGTTTGACATAGGCCGCGTGGCATGGGCTGCGTTTCTCCCGGCTGTATTGCTGATCTCCGTGGCCTCGACGTTTCTGGGTCTTTTTATCGCCGTGGCGGTGAGCGAGGTGTTTGAGGCGCAGACTTTTTCCAACTTTTTCCGATTCCCCATGATTTTTCTCTGCGGGCTGTTCTTTCCTATCGAGAAGTTGCCCGTCTTTCTGAAACCTTTGTCCTATGCGCTCCCGCTCACTTATGGGGCAGACGTGCTTCATGGGGCGGTCCACGGCGTTCACATGATGCCGTTTTTTCTGGATTTGCTGATCCTCGGCGCTTTCTGCGTCGGATTGTTTGCCGCAAGTCTTTACAACATCAAGAGGCGCTGGATTGCCTGATTGACCGAAAAAATTCATGCTTGAACGTACGTTTATTCATATCCAGGGAATCGGCCTCAAGACAGAGCGCACCCTGTGGGAACGTGGGATCCGAACCTGGCAAGATTTTCTGTCCCATAGGCGAACTGTTTTTTCGCCGGCTCGAGATGAGATGGTTCGCACGGACCTGAAAACCTCCTTCGCATGCCGTGGCGACATCACTTTTTTTCAAGAACGCCTCTCATCAGGGGAAATGTGGCGTGTGTTCGAGGCGTTCAAGCGCAGAGCCGCGTACCTGGATATCGAGACGAATGGGCACCAAGGAATCGATGAGATTACGGTGATTGGTATCTATGACGGCAATCGCGTTCAGACTTTTGTGAACGGAAACAATCTGGATGCATTTGAGGTGGCCATCGCTGAATACGACCTTGTCATAACGTTTAACGGCTCGTCGTTTGACTTGCCGATCATTCGCCGCTCTTTCCCCAATATTACTTTACCCGCTGTGCATATCGATCTTCGCCATTTATTGAAGCGGCTCGGTTACCGGGGGGGTCTCAAGAGAATCGAAAAACAACTGGGTATTGTTCGAGACACAGACATTGACGGTCTGAACGGCTACGATGCCGTTCTGCTTTGGAATGCCTATGCGTGGGGCGATCAAACGGCACTGGCGCGGTTGATCAAATATAACACCGCAGACATTGTAAACCTGAAGCCGCTCATGGAGATAGGCTACCAGGAAATGAAAACCAGATTGCTGTCGTTTCCGGTTTGACAGCGGGCGCGGCTCCGGGCCGGACAGCCTCCTATAGCTGCCATGGCATGGGGCGAAAAGCTTGCAGAAAGTTTCAGAAAGAACCTCCGGAAGCGCCGCATGAAAGGCGCCTCTGAATCCATTTCCGCGTAAGCAAACCGGGAAGGTGCGTCGAAAAAAGGGTTGTGCGGGCAATGCTTTCCTGATATAGCCATCGAGATCAAATACGATCCGGTGATGGGTGCAAAATGACAAAAATTCAGCCGAGGCCTTCTCGAAAAACGAAGAAAGGATCTAACAGGGATGGGACACGGGAGATCATCTTTTTGATCCGCAAACTGATACAGGGGAGGGAGCTTTTTACAAAGGAGCTGAACAGACAATACCACATCACTGCGGCACAGCTCAACTGCGTCCTGGCACTTTATGAAAACGGTCCGCTTCCGCCATCTCAGATTGCCAAGCACATGATGGTCAAATCCAGCACCGTCACCGGGGTCATAGACCGTTTAGAGTTAAAAGGCCTTGTAATTCGAGCACGCAACTCTGCGGATCGCCGCATCATAACGATTCAATTGACTGAGCATGGAGAGCGCCTCGCCGCGAATGCCCCGCCACCCATCCAGCAAAAAATCATCGACGGAATGAAGAAACTTTCGGATGCCGAGATAGAACAGATTGTCTCCGCCCTCACCAGACTCACAAACATGCTGGACGTGCAAGACTTGGAAGTGGAATAGACTTTAAAGCCGCACGCGCCGAGAGGCTTCCAAGAAAAGGACGGCGGTCAACCGGAGGCCGTCCGGTCTCACTTTTTCATTACCGAAAGCGCCGCAATCTGCGATTGGATGTCCGCCCTCAATTGGGTTAGATCCGCGAGGATGGCGTTCAACTTATCTTCCCAAACGCTCCCCAGATCCGCCTTTAGTGAGGCGATTATCTTTTCAGTGACCTTCTGAAGAAGGTGCCGATGGCGGCGGTAAAAACGAAACGCGAAAAAGAGGTTGAGCAGTCCATAGCTCACGAGGGCGGCGAGCCCCTTCGTGCTGAAAAGCGCGTAAATAGTGGAAAAAAGCAGATTCAATATACGAGCACTTTGAGGAGTTGCAAGTATTTCCTGCCATGCGGTTTTACCGCCGAGTGCTACGAGAAGAAAGATCAGAAGGAGTGAATAGGTAAGATATTGACGGATTTTGAATCCCCAAAATGAGGGGAGGGGAGGGGAAGTCACGCGCAGGGCCACGGCATCGAAGAACTGTTGCCCAAGTCCGTCAAAGGATTTTGGAACCTCAAGGATTTGTTGAACCCGTCGGCGGAAGGACGCGGGCAGATTTTGTCGAAGAATGCGGTGATTGACCTGATCTTCCAGCCATTCCAGTCGCCCTCGAAAAGTGGCCCTTACGTGTTCGGGAGGTGTAAATACGGCGACATCCGTTTGCGGATTTTCATAGGTGGCGTCTTTCCCTTTCCATCCATGCAGCAAAAGCGCCAGGCTGTGCCCGGGTCCGACCAGCGGCGATGGATCGTTTTGAGGGGAGCAAATGTTTTGTTTGATGTATCTTTCCAGCCAAAGGTCAATGGCTCCCTGACCTGCTTTTATCCATTCCGGACGGTGTTTTTCCAATGCTTCTATGGAATTTTCAAGAAGCTGTGAGAAGCGCTTTAGATTTCGAATCTCCTTTCCGAAAGCGCCGTAGAGCCGCTGCACTTCCACATCCAAATTGCTTGTTTTGATAGCGGCGATTTGTTTGAGGTTCCTTTGCTGAAAGACGGCGTGTCGAAATGCAGGAAGGTGATTCCATGGGGAGAGCGTACCGGAATCCAAACTCTCCTGAGATGAAAGGGCATACACGAATGGGTTCTCAATGCCGTTTTCCTTCAAGTGCTGTTGAAATTGCGCGGTCACGCTTTCGAGCTGTGCGTAGCCTTTTTCCAAAGCCTGGCCCTGGAAAAGCAGATCCGCTTTGTTGAGCACATAATAAAAATTCCGCTTGGCCTTGGGCACCATCTGGAGAAACTCATAAAAACGACCGTCCCCGTATTTTTCCGGTGAAGTCACCCAGACCAACACGTCAAGGTGTTCCAAGAAGTTGAGGACGTAATCACGATGTTCCCCCAAAAGACTGTCGAAATCGGGCATATCACACAAGAAAACTTGCCGGATTTCTTTGACTTCATGGGTAATCTCCCGCCAGGGGAGATCCGCTTGAAATAATCCCGGTGGTACATTGGTTTTCGCGTATCTGTAAACCAGGGCCTGGTCGGTGTGCGGGCGTCGGTGATCGGCCGAGGCAATGTCAGACCGGGCCAATGCATTCATAAGCGAGGATTTTCCAACCCCGGTGCCACCCAGCAAGCCCACCGTGAAATAGCTGTCTTGGATGGATACGAGTTTTTCCGAGAGATTTGTCGTTTCGGTTTGCAAGGATTCCTTTTCCTCGACCGTAATGGAGAAGAAAGAACCCCTATCCAGGAGGTCCCGGATTTGCTCGAGGTCATTTTGAAGGGATCCGACGGTAAGCTTCATGCTCAAAACCTTATCATTTCCAAATCAACCGAGGAACCCGCGCAGGGTTTCAAGGACTTCGTTTGGTGTCATGAGGGACTGAACGCAGGTCGCATACCGGTCTCGCTGAAGACGCAAGACCGACAGCAATCCATCTTGGTAGCGCGTTGCCAGTTCTCGCGCAATCTTTTTTATCTCGTGGTAAGCAAAAAGTTCCATGGCGCCTTTTGTCACAAACGGTGCCAGGGCTGTATCCAGTGCGGCATCCAAAACCGTGAATCCTCCGCCCACGGTCACTTCGAAAGACAGGATGAGGACTCCCCAGAGGGCGGAGGTGGAGTAAATTCCCCAGCGTTTGCTTTTCGGGATTCCCCTGGAGAGTTCCTGGAAAGTTCCCTCCAGCCACCCTGCCAACTGGTCCTGCGCCTCCAAGGTGCGATGCTTGATTTCCGCCTCCTGCAGTTGGACACTCGGCTCACGAAGTTTGGTGAAGAGGGGCGAAGTTTCATCGGATGGTGAGAGTTTCTCAAGTACCCGGCGATTGAGTTTTAGAACAGCCATGTTGACAGGCGTAAGATTGATCTTCTCGCGAACTTTCAAGAGTCCTTGCCTGTGGCGTTCATGATTCCCTTTTTTGGTGAATCCCAGAAGTCTAAACGGCATTAAAAGTGTGTTTTTTAGAAACCGGCGCGGTTTCGCGAGTAGGTCATATCGTGTGAAGAGCTTTCGGATCTCTGTTTGAAGATATCGTCGGCTTTCTTCCGCAAAACGGTCCTTTTGTGCCCGGATCAGTTCCTGAGAGACTTCGTGGTAAACTTCCTGAAGCCTCTCCTGCCATTTCCGGCCCGCCTGATTCTCCGCGGCAAGCAATTCGAGTAACCTCTCAATTTGGGTACTTGTTTGCGCGGCTCTGGTTGACAAATTCACTTGACGAAATGTGTCGATATTCTCTTTGGAAAACTGTCGAAACAGGTTGTCGGAAAAATCACGGAATCCTGAATGCCCAGTGATCCATGGGTACGGCTCTCCGGGTGCATAGGGAATTGAAAACACCCGATCCTGTTGAAGCCGGATTTCGTGAGTCCCAAAACTATGGATCACTTCGTCCTTCGTAAAGGATTTTTCAGCTTTGTTGAAGACGAACGCGTAGGGTTTATTTTCTTCCTGGATCCGCTCCAGAAGCTGAAAAGGGATCTCGTCTGCGTATTTTTCCTGACTCGTCACAAACACCACGGTATCGGCGAGCAGATAGAGGTCTTCAGCGACCTCCCGGTTTGCCGGTTCCAGACTATCCAGGTCCGGGGTATCGGCGATGGCAAGATGGGAAAGCTCGGTTCGATCGTGACATATCATAAGGAGATGGTTCGGTTTGCCTCTCACCCCACCGGGACCTGAATCTCCAAAATTGTAACGTTCTAATTGAACGGCCTCCAAAGGGAAATCCTCCTCAATGGGGGCATCTTTGTGGACGTAGACGATGGGGGCGACGGTTTTCGGCCTTTCCACTCCCATCTCGCTCAGAGGGTATCCACAAACAGCGTTGAACAGTGTGGATTTTCCCGTACCGGTGCCGCCGATAAATACCACCCAAATCACGTCCACAGACTGCTTGTAAGATAGAACGGCCAATTTCTTGGGAAGTTCTTTCGCCAATTTGTGTATTTCCCCTGCGCCCACAGTAAGGCCGGGGCATTTTATGTTCTCGATATATGCCCGCGCTTCATTTACCCAATCCGTCCGGCTAGGTATAAAATGCGTATTTGAGATTTTTTTCAATGTCATGATTCAGGTAGGTCGGTCCACCTTTAAATTTTTAGAATATATCATAATCAAGGATATATGAATAGAGGAATGCCCAGCTTAAGATCGTTAGAACAACTTGCCCACGCATACGCGTCCATATTGCTCTTTTACTGCTCTTTTACAGTTGACACAGAGGGCTTTGCACCTCAATATCTCAATGGAAGGATGAGATAAGAAATAGCCCTGCACGTTCCATGGGGCTTTATTCCGCCATAATTTGGAGTTTAAAATGAGAAAACAAAATGCATTCAAAACGAATTCCAATTCTCTATGGATGTTCATGCTCTTGTTTTTGCTTGGCTGTGCATCGGGGATTTCCCAGCAATCCCGCGCTCAGGTGACCTATGACGGCTCGTTTTCCCATTTGCAGAAAGCGCCTGCCGAATATGTTGGGGAAATTGTGCTTTTGGGAGGCAAGATCATTGAAAATAAGCCTTCGGCAGCCGGCACAGAGCTCCTGATGCTCCACTTGCCGACAGACGGTCAGGGTCAGCCGAAGGATGGTGACAGGTCCGAGGGGCGCTACATTGTGCAGTCGGATCAATTTCTTGATCCTGCCGTCTATGAGAAGGAAGGGCTTCTCACTGTGGTGGGGAAGTTGGTCGGCACTGAAATTCGACCCATCGGAGGTCTCGACTACAGATATCCGAAAGTACAGGCCATAGAGATTAAGCTGTGGCCGAAGACAGCCCATCACTATCCGAGATTCCATTTTGGCATTGGTGTCGGCAAAACCTTTTAGCCGTATTGAAATGGTCCTCTTGCTGAAAAATAGCGCGTCTCGCTAAAAGAACGGCGTGGGCTCATTCTGTGGTTGAAGCGCACCAAGTGCGTTCGCGTGATGGTGTCCAAGGAGCGGATTGTTTATGCCGGAGACCCTGCGGGATTTGTCATCAGGCTTGAAAACGGCTTCCATCTATCACGCGGCGGAAACCATGGATTGAATTCCCTTGACATTTTACCTGGTATGCGATTATTCTTGAATCGGCCTCCTTCAAGAAACCCAGATACGTTCATTTCATAACCGCTAATCGGGAGGTTTTCATGGGGTCACGCCTTAAATTTTGCAAATGCCCCTCCTGACAGAAATGCCGAATCCCGTCAGGAGCTAATCCATTCGTCATCCTGTAAATTCAAAGCCTTTTACAAAGCGGCGGTTCTCCAAGGGCCTGTAACCGAAAACTTACGTTGCACCTTTAGCCCCTCTGAAGTTCGTATCGTGTCAAGACCAATTCCCCAAAGGGATGACGGTTTTTTTCGGGGACATTGACTTAAGGAGGCAGTGAAATGTTGGCGCGCAGTGTCTACCCTGTGGACAGACGGTCTGTGAAAGACAGGCGCAGACCTTATCATCTGGCCCACTTGACTTATCGAGGACCGGAGCGAAGAGGCAGCAAAGAGAGACGGTTGAAAGGCGAACGCAGAGCCGGTTGGGTCAGGGTGAGTAAGTGGTCCAGTGTGTACCTGAAGGGATTGAAGATCGCCAAATTCTTGGATTAGCCTGTATGCTTTTAAGAAAGAGAACTCAGCATATACGGAGGACTCACTGGAACACCTTCCAAGCTTTTTCATACATTTCATATAGATAGGGGGGACCGTTTTTCATGGGAGTCTCCCGCTATCTTTTTTCAGTCAGTGAAGGAGTCCCTGAGTGAATCGCAAAGCTCAGTTCCGAATGCTTCTGAATCAAACACCCTCAAAAGCCACGGGTGTATTTTGATATATGTATGTCCCGTAACGTATCTAGATAATTGAACCTTCGGGTTTTCTTTCCCACCAACATGATAAAAGCGGGATTATTGTCGATAATCATTAGGCTCCAAACCGAGATTTTTCATACGGTACTGCAGGGTGGACCTTGGAAGTCCCAACAGGCGGGCCGCACCTTTGGTGCCACCGATGGTGCCGCGGGATTTGATAAGGGCCTGGACAATGTGTCGCCGCTGGACATCAGCAAGACTCGACACTTCATCTGTTTGCTCTCGGAGTCCGTTATGGGTTCGGTCAAGCAAGATACCAATGTCGCTGCCGGTTATTTCTTCTCCGGGGTTCAAGATTATCATTCGTTTAACCAAGTTCTTCAGTTCACGCACATTCCCCGGCCACGCATAATTACTCAGCTTCTGAATGGCTCCCTTGGTATACACGGGTTCCGGCCGGTTTGTCCTTCTGGCTTGAAGCTGGGTCAGCTTTTCCACCAAAAGCGCGATATCCTCAACGCGATCTCGCAAGGGCGGCACATGCACGTGCACGATATTGAGGCGGTAATATAGGTCCTGGCGAAAGCCGCCGTTTTGGATCTCTGCCTCCAGATCCTTGTTACTGGCAGCGATAACCCTTAAGTCGACGTCCACGGAACGATGGTCACCCACGCGTTCAAATTGATTGTCCTGCAGCACATGCAGCAGTTTGGCTTGCAGGGCATTGGGCAATTCCGCGATTTCATCCAGAAATATCGTTCCGCCATTGGCCAGTTCCAACCTGCCGATGCGATTCTGATCAGCACCCGTGAAGGCGCCTTTGGCGTAACCGAAAAGCTCGCTTTCAAAAAGCGAAGAAACCAGGGCGGGGCAGTTGACCTTGACAAAAAGTTGCTCCCTGCGGGGACTCATCCGGTGAATGCAACGCGCCAAGTAATCCTTGCCCGTGCCGGTTTCACCCGTGATCAGCACGGCAGCATCGGAGTCGGCCGACCGTTCCACCAGAGACATGATGGCCGTCATGGCCGGGGAGACATAGAAAAAACCCTCCTCATTATATTCGTCGCTGCTGGTTTTGAGATACCGATTCTGGAGTTGCAGGTTGGCATTGAACTCCTTGAGGCGGGTGTAGGTCATCATATTGTCCACGGCGATGGCCACCTGTTTGGAAACATCGGTCAGGACTTCGGTCAGTTCGGAAATTAGCTGTGGCGTTTTTCTAAATGAGAAATGGATGGATCCCAGAATCCGTTTGCGGACAACCAACGGAAAAGCCATGGTGGCATTCAAGCCTGCCGCGACCATGGCTCCCACGGAAGAGAGATCCGAATACTGACTCAAATCATCAATGATGACCGGTTGGTGCGAATTCACCACCATGCGAGCAATGGCGCCCTGCGCCAGAGGTCGGCTCTCCTTGGATAAAATACCGCCGGGCTCGATGCCGTCGGCAGCCGCGAAATAACAAAGCGACCGGTCCTTTTCATCGTATAAATTGATAGCCATGCGGTCATAGTAGAAATGGTGACTCAATTCATCGGCCAGAGCCTTAAACAAGGATTCCTTGCTCGTTTGATTCACCACGGCATTGTTGATCTCCAGTAATATTTTATAGCGGGTTGCGGTATCCCATGACATGGCGGAAAATCTCCACTGGTCTTGGTAAGGAGAGCCTGATCGCTATTCTTTACCGGCATTCATCAAATAAATCAAGCCCAATATTGGGCACTGCGCTTAAAATTAGGCACCAAAAACTTCCCATATCACCAGCATATAAAATAAAATAGTAATTAAATCAGACTGTTATTGTAATTTCTATTTTCGGCATAGACATTGCGTTGCATCGTATTGTCACAATTTTTGAATCCGGTAAAGATTTTGGAAATAGACCTCAAATACGGAGATGGACACAGGCAGATCAAGATTCCCGATCATGCAAATGTGACCGTTCTAAAGCCGGCTGAATACCCCCCGGCGGCATCGATTGACCGTTGCTTGGAAGAAGGATTGGCCAGCCCCCTCGGGTGTGAGTCTTTTCAAAAGATGTTACAGCATACCGCCCCTGAAACGATTGGTATTGCCGTGCCGGATGAAACCAGACCGGTACCCTTGCATGCCATACTGCCGCTGCTTCTGGAAGCGGTCATTGAGGCACTGCCGGACCTATCGCCCGATGCAATTACCATTATCATCGGCGGCGGTCTCCATCCCCCCATGGAAAAACATGCCCTGGCTCACGTCGTACCTGAAGGCATTGCGCGGGGGTGCCGGGTTGTGGCGCATGATGCGGGAAATGATCGTATGATTGACTACGGCCTGACGTCACGGAAAACGCCGGTCAGGATCAATGCCGCGTTTGCCGAGACCGAATTTAAGATCGTGATCGGCCTCATCGATCCCCATCAGTTCGTTGGTTTCACCGGCGGCGCCAAAGGCGCGGTCATCGGCTGTGCCGCAGCGGAAACCATCCGGCACAATCACAGTCTTATGTTTCACCCGGAGGCCCGGGTCGGACGAATCACCGGCAATCCGGTGCGTGAGGATCTCAATGAAGCCGGTGAAATGGTCGGCATTCACTTGGCGGTCAACGTCGTTCTTGATGCCGACAAAAAGGTGGTTGAGATATTTGCAGGTCGACCCATTCAGGTGCTTGAAAAGGGGGCTGAAACCTGTTCGGCGATATACGGCGTGGGCATCGAAGAGAAGTTCGACATCGTGATTGCCTCCTGCGGCGGTCACCCCAAGGACATGTGCCTGTACCAGGCGCAAAAGGGTTTGAATTTGGCCTCGCAGGGGTTGAAGCCGGGAGGACATATTTTGCTCCTTGCAGCATCGTCTCAGGGGGTCGGCGATGACATCTATTTTGATTATGTTTCCCAGTTCACAACGCCGGAGGATGTGCTTCGAGATTTTAAAAAGACCGGATTTCAAATGGGAGCTCACAAGGCGTATCTGTTTGGCCGCACGCTGGTCGACTTCGATGTGGCCATTTCCTCTGATCTTGATCCGGGAATATTAAGGAAGTGCCAGCTGCGCGCTGCCGATCCGAACTTCATCATTCAGGAATGGGTGGAGGCTTTCAGATACCCTCCGCGCATCGCCGTGGTTCCCAATGCCAACACGACTTATTTTTACCCAGTCTAGCTCGCCTAAAAATTAGGCGGGCAGTTTCAATTAGAACCAACTAACAGGAAGGAGACTTACGATGATTCAATTTTTGGTTCATGAAAAAGCCGACAACGTCGGCGTGGCGACTGTCGACATCAAGGCAGGTGAAAATGCTCAGGGTCTCTTCATGGACACCCAGGAAAAGATCGATATCAAAGCCGCTGAGGCCATTCCCCTTGGGCATAAAATCGCCCTGTCGGATTTGAAAGTCGAAGGCTCGGTGATCAAATACGGCCACGATATCGGCCTTTTAAAAGCCGATATCAAAACCGGCGAGCATGTACATATTCACAATCTGAAGACGAGGAGGTGGTAAAGATGAGCAACCCCAAGGTAATGGCGTATCGCCGGGAAAACGGTCGTGTCGGTATCCGTAATCATGTGGTCATTCTACCCTTGGATGATCTGAGCAATTCTGCCAGTGAAAAGGTGGCCTTTAACGTCAAAGGCTGCAAGGCTATTCCCCATGCCTATGGACGGCTTCAGTTCGGAGAGGACTTGGAGCTGTTTTTTCGAACCCTGATCGGTACCGGTGCCAATCCCAATGTGGCCGCCTGTGTTGTGATCGGTATCGAACCGCAATGGACCAATCTGATTGTTGAAGGCATCGCCAAAACCGGAAAACCGGTGACAGGATTCAGTATCGAACGTCACGGCGAATTCAAAACCGTGGAAATGGCCTGCTGGAAAGCCAAGGAATATATGCATTGGGCCAGTGAGCGGAAGCGTGAAGCCTGTGATTTGAGTGAAATATGGGTCAGCACCAAATGCGGCGAATCCGATACTACCAGCGGACTGGCCTCAAATCCCACGGTGGGCAACGTTTTTGACAAACTGGACGCCCTAGGCGCCACCCTGTCATTCGGCGAAACCAGCGAAGTTACCGGCGCCGAGTTGGAAATTAAAAAACGCGCCGCCACGCCGGAAGTCGGCGAAAAGTTCATGGCCACGTTTGAGAAATATCAGGCCATGATCGAGCGCAACAAAACCGATGACTTGTCCGGCAGCCAGCCCACCAAGGGAAATATCGCCGGCGGCCTGACGACCATCGAGGAAAAAGCCTTTGGAAACATGCAGAAGATCGGTAAAAAGTGCATGTATGTGGGCGTGTTGGATAAGGCCGAGGCGCCCACCGGGCCGGGTCTTTGGTACATGGATACTTCTTCGGCCGCGGCGGAGGCCGTCACTCTCTGGGCCGCCGCCGGCTTCGTTGCCCATTTGTTTCCCACCGGACAGGGCAATATTATCGGGAATCCCATCGAACCGGTGATCAAGCTCACGGCCAATCCTCGGACAGCCCAGGACATGTCCGAACACATCGATTACGACTGTTCGGCCATCCTGCGCGGTGAGATGACCCTGGATGAATCAGGGGACAACCTTAAGGATATGCTGGTACGTACATGCGACGGTAGACTGACCTCCAACGAAATACTTGGGCATGAAGAGTTTGTATTGACCAAACTTTACGAAAGCGCTTAATCTTAATCACACGGGTGATGCCCATGCCATCGCCCCGGACAAGGGAGGAGACATCATGCAAATTGGATTTATAGGAGTGGGAGCCATGGGGGGGGGCCTCGCGCGAAACCTGATCCGGGCCGGCAAGGAAGTCCTGGTATACGACCTGAATCCTGAAGCCGTTAAGAGGACTTTGGACGCAGGTACCACCGGCAAAGCGGCAACCCAAGGGCAAGAGCTGGCGTCTGCCGATATCGTTTTCACCAGTCTGCCGCTTCCCCAGCATCTGGAAGAAACCATGCTGGGCCAAACCGGCCTGCTCAACGCCATGAAAGCAGGTGCGGCTTATATCGACGTTAGCACGATCGATCCGCAAACAGCGATAAAGCTTTCCAAAGCGGCGGAAGCAGCCGGAGTCAAGTTTCTCGAATGCCCTCTGGGAAAAACCCCGGCCCAGGCGGAAACGGCTGAGGAGCCGATTTTTGTGGGTGGCGATGAAGCGGTATATCAGGAATTGAAACCAATACTTGAAATTGTTGGTAACCCCATTTATTACATGGGAACTATTGAAGCGGCCTGCGCCCTGAAGCTTATCAGCAATCTCATCGGCATGACCAATTTGGCAGTAATTGCCGAAGGTATGCGCATCGGAGAAAAGGCCGGTATCGAGCCTAATTATTTGTTGGAACTGCTTGGCGATACGGGAGCCAAAAGCTTCCAGATGGATGTTCGCGGTCCCTGGATTGCATCCGGTGATTTTAATTCGCGTTTCGGCCTTGACTTGGCGCTGAAAGATGTTCGTTTGGGTGTCGAAATGGCCCGGGCTTGGGGCAATGACGCGCGAACCATGCAGGTGACCTTGGACTACCTGAAACAAGGCTCAGCCAACGGATTGGGCAAGGAAGACTGCAATGCCATGTACAAGATCATAAAATAGCATGACAATGTAAGCAATATGAATTCTTAGGGAGCGTCGAATGGTAAAACATCACTCCGTTAAAAGATCACCCGCCGGGGGCAGAGGCATGCTGCGCCTATCTCTTTTTTTGTTCCTGCTTTTTTTTGTCAACGTGGTCATGGGAAAGTGCAATGTCGCTTTTCAATGGACGCTACCGCATCTTGGGAGCTTGGCGGAGTTCCTGTTACTCGGAGTGGCTTCAACATTGTTGATTTGGGCTGCGTTGCAACGCGAGGCGGCGGAAAATAAATACATCAAACAAAACGCAAAGGAGGTACGTGATGAAAGATCAGAAAAAAAAGGAAAGTGAATTGAAATCAGCGGAACGGCGGCGCTTTATGGAAGTCAGCGCCAAATTCGGTTTTACGGCAGCCACCATGGCATTGGTCGGCGGGGTGATTCATTCGCCGGAAGCCTCGGCACAGGTTGCCAAAGAGGAAAATGAGCGTAAAAAAGCAGCCAAACACACGATGAATATTGCCACGGCTTATATTATAGGCGCTTCCCGCAGTTATCCCATCATGCAACTTGACATGAAAGAGAACGTGCAAAATACAACCAATGGTGAAATCTATGTGAAGTTGGCTCCCGGCGGCCAACTGGGCGCCGGCAGTGCACTGGTACAAAAGGTTCAGTCGGGCACCATTCAGGCGGCCCAGCACTCCATTTCCAACTTCGCCCCCTTTGCACCCGTGGTCGATCTGATCAACATTCCCTACTGGTGTGGTGAAAACCAACACTTCATCAACCTGGTTACCTCGGATGAGTGGGAAAAAGAGGTCCATCCCAAGGTGGCGGAAAGAGGGTTCAAAGTCCTTTGGTATGTGGTTATCGATCCCCGTGTCGTCGCCGTGCGCAAAGGTATGGAAGGTCCCATAAAGACCCCGGCACAGATGAAGGGGATTAAATTCAGGGTGCCGGGTTCCAAGATTCTGGCCCAGTTCTACGAGCTGCTGGGTGCCAACCCAACCCCCGTCGCCTGGGGCGAGACCTCCAGCGCCATTAAGCAAGGGGTCGCCGACGCACTGGATCCATCGGTTGAAGCGCTATATGTGTTCGGTTTCAAGGATGCGCTGAGTTGGGTTACCTTCAACGGGGCTGTGCCGGACAGCCAGGTCTACTCCTGCAACCTGGAATGGTTCAACAGTCTGCCGAAAAAGGTCCAAGAGGGCATCGAGTTCGCCAGCGAGATCACCATGCGGCAGAACCTGGCCAAGGTGCCGGCCGCTCGCGCCTATGCCATGGCGGAACTCAGCAAATCCGGCGTACAGTTCTATGTGCCCACCGCAGCGGAAAAGCAGTTGTGGGTCGATGCCGCAGGCGCACAGCGACCTGAATGGGATAAATTCAAACTTGAACTGGCCGGTGATGTGAAGGTTTTCGACAAGCTTCAGGAGGCCGCCAATACAAAAGGACAATATTACGTCCACGATGTTTAATTCGGTTATAGTAAAACCCAGGTATTAAGACGAACTCACATCCCGGAAGCATCGGTGATGCGTCCGGGATGTGTAGGTACCCAGAATGGAGAAAAACCGTCTATGACTGCGAATACTTTATTGAAGAAAGTGGATGACCATGGAGAAAGGTGGTTGCTGTTGCCCCTTTATGCACTGATCGTGATCACCATTTTTGTTGAGGTGTTTCGACGTTTTGTCCTCAGCTACTCCTCGATCTGGGCCGAAGAAATCGCACGATATGCCTTTATTTATGTCTCTTGGATCGGGGCATCGGCCGCCATCAAGGAGCGGGCCCACATCCGCATCGATGTGATATTGCCGTTTATCGGTGAGCGTACGCGGGGTGTCGTGATGATAGTGGGTGATTTGGTTACCATTGTATTGGCCGTTGTCGCATTTTGGTGGTCCCTGGAAACAGTGCTCACCTCCATAAAATTCGGTTCTGTGACCCATGGCCTTAGAATCAGTCTGGCCTGGTTCCTGGCTGCCGTACCACTGGGATTTGCCATGATGTTTTTCCGCTTGATTCAGGCCATCATTCGTGACTTTCGGGCCGTCCGCTCCGGACAGCCCATCTACCGAGGGAAAAAACTATTTGATTAGGAGGCCCGCGTGCTACAACAGTATTTAATGCAGCAACAGGACATCACCTTGGGGTGGCAGTTTTTTGTGCCGCTTGCGATCATGGTCCTTTTGATTCTTCTGGCGGTTCGTATTTGGGTCGTGGTGGGAATCGGCTCACTGGCCATGCTCTATTTCACAGACGTGCTGCCGCTCACACTATTGGGTGAGGCCCTTTTTGACGGTGTTGACTCCTTTGCCCTTATCGCCGTGCCGCTCTTTATTCTGACCGGTGACGTGTTGGTTCGATCCGGTCTGTCCAACAAACTCCTGGATGTGGCCGAAGCTACGATGGGGTCCAGACGTTCGGGTTTGGGCACATCCACGGTCTTGGGATGCGGATTTTTCGCCTGTATCAGCGGG